>WBZO01001633.1_pt1 | contig 23243 bp, 19 predicted proteins | sample 5204261 | NCBI WGS metagenome assembly WBZO01 (sample SAMN12412400, study PRJNA552823) | activated sludge metagenome | isolation source: activated sludge from anammox sidestream of wastewater treatment plant... | place: USA: North Carolina | collected 2017-09 | reverse complement strand
CCAAGGGGCCGGACCCGCTGCCGGGAGGGGGCGGGCATCCCGGGGCGGCGCGCTCCGGGGGAGGGGCGGCTGCGGGGGCGCGGCGAGCCTATGATGGCGCCGTGAGCAAGGCCTTCACGAGGCAGACGGACGACGCCCCCGACGACGAGCTCGCCGAGCGCGACGCCGGGGACCCGCTTCCCGCCGGGGCGAAGAACTACATCACGCCGGCGGGCCACCGCCGGCTGCGCGCCGAGCTCGCGCAGCTGTGGGAGCGCGAGCGCCCGCGGCTGGTCGAGACGATCGCGTGGGCGGCCGCGAACGGCGACCGGTCCGAGAACGCGGACTACCTGTACGGCAAGCGGCGCCTGCGCGAGGTGGATCGCCGCATCCGGTTCCTCGCGCGGCGCCTCGACCTGGCCGAGGTCGTGGACAACGCCGGCCGGGACCACGACCGCGTGTACTTCGGCGCGACCGTGACCTACGCCGAGCGCGGCGGCGCGACGCGCACGGTGAGCATCGTCGGCATGGACGAGGTCGACGCGGCGCGCGGCCGGGTGTCGTGGGTCGCCCCGGTCGCAAAGGCGCTGCTCAAGGCGCGCGCAGGCGACGTGGTCGCGCTGCGTACGCCGGCGGGCGTGGACGAGATCGAGGTCGTCGCGATCCGCTACGACGCGATCGACTGAACGGCGTCAGTTCGGCTTCGCGTCGGCGTTCTTCGTCTCGGCGGCCTTTGCGGTGACCTTGCTGAAGTCGCCGGCCTTGACCGTGGTGAGCTCGTCCATCCTGAGGTGCCGGCGCAGCGCGTCGCGCACCTCGTCCGGGGTGAGCGCCGCGATGCGGGCCTCGAACGCCTTGTCCCACGCGAACGTCCGTCCGGCGACCGCGTAGGCGAGCAGCCGCGCCGCGAGCGCCGAATCGCTGTTGCGGGCGACTTTGCGCGCCTGCAGCAGGCCCTTGCGCGCGTTCTCGAACTCCGCCCTGGGGAAACCCTCGGCGAGCGCGCGCGCGATCTCCTCGCGCACCGCGTGCTCGAGCCGTGCCCGGTTCTGCGGCGCGTAGATCGCATAGACGCCGAACTCGCCCGCCTCGTCGAGCGCGCTCGCGCTGATCCACGAGCCGACGCTGTACGAGAGCCCCTCCTTCTCGCGGATGCGGCGCGCCAGGCGCGCGTCCGAGGTCCCGCCGAGCAGGTAGTTGCCGAGCACGAGCGCCGCGAAGTCGGGATGGTCATCGCGCAGCTTCAGGTTGAGCCCGGCCCGGAACACGGCGTTCGCCTTGTCCGGGGTCTCGATCACGCGGTCGGTCGGCGGCACCTCGAAGTAGCGCTGCGGGATGCGGCGGTAGGGCGCGGGGTTCTTCCAGTCGCCGAAGAGCTTCTCGGCGAGGCGGACGACCTCGTCCGGGTCGAAGTCGCCCACGACCACGAGCTCGCCGTGCGAGGCCCCGACGAGCTCGGCGTGGCAGCGACGCGCCTCGTCGAGCGAGACCGCGCGCGTGCGCTGCGTGCGCTCCTCGAGCGTCGGGGTGTACAGCCAGTGCTCGGGCGGATAGGGGTTGAGATGCCGGCCGATCGACAGGCTGGCGAGGGCCTGCGGGTCGGTGCGCTGGGTGTCGATCGAGGTGAGCATCTGCCGCTTCACCTGCTCGAACTCCTTCTCCGGGAACGACGGCTGGCGCAGCATCTCGGCCACCGTCGCGAGCGCGCCGGGAAGGTTCGCGCGGACGGTGTCGATCGTCGCGCCCTCGCTGCTCACGCTCACGTTCGCGCGCAGCTTGTCCAGGTCGTCGCGCAGCTGCTCGCGCGTGCGCTTGGCGGTGCCGCGCGCGAGCATCGAGCCCGCCACTGCGCACGCCGCGCCGCGGTTCGCCTTGGACTGCTCGTCGCCCCAGCGCAGCCCGAGCTGCGCGAACACGGTCCCGCCGCGCGTCTTCTTCGGCAGCATCACGAGCTGCATGCCCGAGGGCAGCGTGCGCCGGATGACGCGCGCCTCGATGTTCTCGGGCGTGGGGTCGAACATCTCGCCCGCGGCGACGTCGGTGCCGCCGGCGAAGTCCTTGAGCATCGCCGCGACGTCCGGGGGGCGCGGGACCGCCACGCGCTCGGGCTGCGCGGTCGGGTGGAAGAGGCCGAGGGTGCGGTTGGCCGGCCGGAGGTAGGTCGTCGCCACGCGCTGGACGTCCTCGCGCGTGACGCCCTGCAGCCGGTCGCGGTACCAGAAGAGCAGCCGCCAGTCGCCCATGGCGACGAACTCGGACAGCGTGAGCGCGAGGCTGCGCGAGTTGTTGAGCACCTGCTCGATGTCGTTCTTGATCTTGGTGCGGGCGCGCTCCAGCTCCTCGTCGGTCACCGGCCGCGCGCCGAAGCCCTCGACGGTCGCGAGGAGCGCCTCGCGCGCGGCGTCGAGCGGCAGGTTCTTGGCGACGCTCGCGCCGAAGTACACCGACCCGGCCTCGCGCGTCTGGCGCTCGGCGCCGAAGGCCGCGGTCGCCTTGCCGCTCTCGACCAGCGCCTTGTGCAGGCGGCCGGAGGGCTGGGCGACCAGGATCTGGGTGATGAGGTCGACCGGCACGAAATCCGGGTGCGAGCCGGGCGGAATGTGGTACATCGCGGCGGCGATCTGGACGTCGCCCACGCGTCGCAGGACCACGGTGCGCTCGCCGTCCTGCGGGGGCTCGGCGGTGTAGGTCGCGCGCAGCGCGCGCTTCGGGCGCGGAATCTGGCCGAACGTGCGCGCGACGGCCTCGAGCGCGCGCGCCTCGTCGAAGCGTCCGGCGATGATCACCACCGCGTTGTCGGGCTGGTAGTAATGGCGGAAGAACGCCTGCAGGCGGTCGATCGGGACGTTCTCGATGTCCGACAGCGTCCCGATCACCGAGCGTCCGTAGTTGTGCCAGAGGTAGGCGGTGCCGTTCATGCGGTCGCGCAGCAGCCCGAACGGGCTGTTCTCGCCCGACTCGAACTCGTTGCGCACGACCGTCATCTCGGACTCGAGGTCGGCCTTGGAGATGCGCGAGTTCACCATGCGGTCGGCCTCGAGGTCGAGCATGAGCTCGAGCAGTTCGGGCCGGGCCGGGAAAGTGCCGAAATAGTTGGTGCGGTCGAACGAGGTGGTGCCGTTGTAGCGCACCCCGTGCTTCACGAACTCGCCCTTGGGGTTGGGGTACTTGGCCGTGCCCTTGAACACCAGGTGTTCGAGGAGATGGGCCATGCCGCGCTCCCCGTAGTTCTCGTGCCGGGAGCCGACCAGGTAGGTGACGTTGACGGTGATCGTCTCCTGCGAGCGGTCGGGCAGGAGCAGGACCCGCAGGCCGTTGGGGAAGTCGAACTCGCTGATCCCCCCGAGCGCGGGCCCGCGCGTGACCCCGGCGGGCAGCGCGCCTGCGCCGGCGGCGACGAGCAGCAGGACGGCGGCGAGCGCCGGGCGGAAACCGAACGCTCGGGACCAGCGCATCGGACGGAACCTCGGTTGTTGGGGGCGGCCGCGAATTGTACCGGCCCGCCGGGGGGCAGTGCCCGGCCCGGCTACTGCCTCAGATCGGGCGGGCGCGGCGGGGTTCCCGAGCGCCCACTCTAGGCGAGGAACCGTTCCGCAAGGTGCAGCGCCGCCATCCCGGCCAGGATCGTGGCCAGGGTATTGCGGGTGCGCCAGGCGACCGGCCCCGCCACCAGCGCGGCCAGGAGCTTCGGGTTGTCCAGCGCGAGGCGCAGCTCGCCGCCGGCGAACGCGATGTCCGGCACCACCAGCGCGGCGAAGACCGCGGCCGGCACGAAGCGGAGCCCCTGCTGGGCCGCGGCCGGGATCGGCAGGCGCGCGAAGAAGAGGATGAACGCCGCGCGCGGCGCGAAGCTCGCCGCCGCCAGGCCGGCGACGAGAAGGCCGGTGGTCAGCGGGTCCATCGGTCCGCCACCACGCCCGCGGCGATGCCTGCGCCCGCCGCCGCGAGGAGGCCGAGCCGGTACGGCAGCCCGACCGCCAGGACCGCGGTGACCGCCGCGGTCGCCGCCGCGACCGCCATCGCCTTGTCGCGGATGACCGAGATCCCGAGCGCGAAGAAGGTGAGCGTCACGGTGAACTCGAGCCGCCACGCCGGAGGCACGCCCGCGCCGAGCGCGACCCCGAGCGCGGTCGAGCCCTGCCAGACCGACCAGATCATGGCGCAGGCGCCGAGGTAGTAGCCGGCCTTGCCCGGCGCGTCGGGGTGGGACGCGTAGCGGGCGACGAAGTGCGCGTAGCCGTTGTCGGACAGGAGGTAGGCGTACAGCCACTTCCGCGGCGTGGTGGCCGCCCGGAAATGGGGCGCCATCGACAGGCTGTACAGGGCGAAGCGGAGGTTGAGCACCAGCGCCGCGAGGAAGATCACCGCGAGCGGCGCGCCGGCGCCGAGGAGCTGGAGCGCCGCGAGCTGGGCCGTCCCCGCGTAGGCCGCGAGCGACAGCGCCATGGCGGCCGCCGGCGACATCCCGCTGCCGACCATCGCCACGCCGCAGATCAGCCCGAAGGTGCCCACTCCGGGCAGGACGGGAAGCACGGCGCGCGCGCCTTGCGCGAACGAGGAGGGAAGGGGCAACGGGAGCCGGAGGGGGGACGGGCGGGCGGGCGGATTCTACCGGGGGGCGGGGCTTGACCGCGCGGCCGGCCGCCCCAATATGTCGCCGCGCATCGAGTTCGGACATTGATTGGGGGATGAGGCGCGATGACCGCCACCGCAACCCGGGAAACGCTCGGCTTCCAGGCCGAAGTGAAGCAGCTCCTGCACCTGATGGTGCACTCGCTCTACAGCCACAAGGAGATCTTCCTGCGCGAGCTCGTCTCGAACGCCTCCGACGCGGCCGACAAGCTGCGCTTCGAGGCGCTCGCGCACCCCGCGCTCTACGAGTCCGACCCGGAGCTCAAGATCCGGGTGGCCTTCGACCCGGCGGCGCGCACGATCACCGTGTCGGACAACGGCATCGGCATGTCGCGCGCGGAAGTGGTCGCGAACATCGGGACGATCGCCAAGTCCGGGACGCGGGAGTTCTTCGCGCGCCTCACCGGGGACCAGGCGAAGGACGCGCGCCTGATCGGCCAGTTCGGCGTCGGGTTCTACTCCTCGTTCATCGTCGCCGACCGGGTGACGCTGATCACCCGGCGCGCCGGCGCGGCCGCCGGCGAGGGCGTGCGCTGGGAGTCCGACGGCGGCGGCGAGTTCACCGTCGAGGCGGTGGAGAAGGCGACGCGCGGCACCGACGTGATCCTGCACCTGCGCGAAGGCGAGGACGAGCTGCTCGCCGACGCCGCGCTGAAGGCGATCCTGCGCAAGTACTCCGACCACATCGCGATCCCGATCGTGATGCAGAAGCTCGAGTGGAGCGAGGAGAAGAAGCAGACCGTCGCCACCGGGCTGGAGGAGACGGTGAACCGCGCCTCCGCCCTGTGGGCGCGCCCGAAGGCGGAGGTCACGGACGAGGAGTACCAGGAGTTCTACAAGCACGTCGCGCACGACTTCGAGGCGCCGCTCGCGTGGACGCACAACCGCGTGGAGGGCCGCCAGGAGTACACGCAGCTCCTCTACGTCCCGGCGCGGGCGCCGTTCGACCTGTGGGACCGGCAGCGCCGGCACGGAATCAAGCTCTACGTGCGGCGCGTGTTCATCATGGAGGACGCGGGCGAGCTGATGCCCGCCTACCTGCGCTTCGTGCGCGGGGTGGTGGACTCGAGCGACCTGCCGCTCAACGTCTCGCGCGAGATCCTGCAGCAGAGCCGCGACGTGGAGGCGATCCGCGCGGGCTCGACGCGCCGCGTGCTCCAGCTCCTCGAGGACCTCGCGGACAACCACAAGGACAAGTACGCGACCTTCTGGAAGGAGTTCGGCCGCGTGCTGAAGGAGGGGGTGGGCGAGGACGCGGCCAACCGCGAGCGCATCGCGAAGCTGCTGCGCTTCGCGACGACGCACGCCGACGCCGGGGACGAGAACGCGTCGCTCGCCGCATACGTCGCGCGCATGAAGGCGGGCCAGGATCGCATCTGGTACGTCACCGCGGATTCCATCCTGGCGGCGAAGTCTAGCCCGCACCTGGAGGTCTTCCGCCGCAAGGGGATCGAGGTGCTGCTGCTCGGCGACCGCGTGGACGAGTGGGTCGTCTCGCACCTCGCCGAGTACGAGGGCAAGCCGCTCGCCTCGGTCGCCAAGGGGGACCTCGACCTCGGCGCGCTCGAGAGCGAGGCGGAGAAGGCGGAGCACCGCAAGCAGGCCGAGGCGGCGAAGGGGCTGGTCGAGCGCATCAAGGCGGCCCTCGGCGAGCGGGTGAAGGACGTGCGCGCGACCTCGCGCCTGACCGACTCGCCCGCCTGCCTCGTCGCCGACGCGTACGACCTGGGCGGGAACCTGCAGCGCATCCTGCGCTCGGTCGGGCAGGACGTGCCCTCGTTCAAGCCCATCCTCGAGGTGAACCCCGAGCACCCGATGGTGCTGCGCCTGAAGGACGAGGAGAAGCGCTTCGGCGAGTGGGCGCAGATCCTCTTCGACCAGGCGCTGCTCGCCGAGGGCGGTCAGCTCGAGGATCCGGCGGGGTTCGTGAAGCGGCTGAACGCGCTGATGCTCGACCTCGCCGGCGGCGCGTCGCGGATCTGGACGCCGGGCTAGCATTCGCTCCGCGCGGCGCTTCTGCTCGGACCACTTTGTCCGCGCCGCTTCTCGATCCACGGCGCGAACCACTTCCCGTTCGTGCAGGTGGCGCGCGAATTCGGCGTGGAGCTCGCCAATTGAGGACGCAATCCCGCGCGCAGCGCGTGGTCATCGCGTCGTATCCGCCGTGCTATGGTTCCCGTGCAGACCATGACACGAAACGGAGGCGACGCATGATCCGGCAATCCAAGGCGAACGCGGTGTGGCGAGGCGGGCTCAAGGACGGCAACGGCGCCGTGTCGGTCGACAGCGGCGTGCTGTCGAACACCGCCTACACGTTTGCGCAACGCTTCGAGGCGGCCAGGGGGACGAATCCCGAAGAGCTGATCGCCGCGGCCCACGCGGGCTGCTTCTCGATGGCGCTCTCCGCCGAGCTCGGGAAGGCCAACCTCACGCCCGAGAGCATCGAGACGAAGGCGACGCTCGATTTCGACATGAAGGACGGCAAGCCGACGGTCACGAAGATCCACCTCGACTGCGTCGCCAGGGTGCCGAAGGCGAGCGCCGAGGCCTTCGGCAAGGCCGCGCAGGACGCCAAGGCCGGCTGCCCCATCTCGCGCCTGCTGAACACCGAGATCACGCTGAGCGCGCGGCTCGGCTGAGCGATGGAAAAAGGGCGCGCCGCAAGGGCGCGCCCTTGTCGCCCTGCGAGCCGGGCTACAGCCTGGCGAGCATCGCCTCGGCGCTCGACACCTCGAACTTGCCCGGCTCCTCGACGGCGACGCTCTTCACCACGCCGTCCTCGACGAGCAGCGCGTAGCGCCGCGACCGGATGCCCCAGCCGCGCGCGGTCATGTCGAGGTCGAGCCCGAGCTTCTTCGCGTAGTCGGCCTGCCCGTCGGCGAGCATGCGCACCTTGCCGCCGGACTTCTGGTCGCGCCCCCAGGCGCCCATGACGAAGGCGTCGTTGACGGACAGGCACCAGATCTCGTCGACGCCCTTGGCGCGCAGCTTGTCGTAGTTGGCGACGTACCCGGGCACGTGCTTCGCGGAGCAGGTGGGCGTGAACGCGCCCGGCAGCCCGAAGATGACGATCTTCTTGCCCTGCGCGGCCTCGGCGACGCTGATCTTCGCGGGGCCGACCGGGCACCCGGGCGCCTCGGTCTCGTTGAATTCCTCGACCACGCCCTCGGGCAGGCGGTCTCCGGGTTTGATCGGCATGATTTCGCTCCTCGTGCAAGGTCGGTGAGTGCGCGAGGATGGTCCAGAACGCCCACAAAGTCAAAAATGGAGCACGAAGAAACCGGGCGAAGCCATTGAGCCGTAAGGGTTTTGTGGCTATAGTCCAACATTCCTGGAGTCCCGGCGGCGTGTTGCCGGGACCTCTGGTTTAGGGGCGCACGAGGGCGTGTGTCCCCCGCGTGAGGTTTAGCCCCCTCGGGGAGTCCGGAATGGCCGTCGCAGCCGTCGCCCACGAAGAACGCCGCCTGACCGTCGCGGAGGTGATCAACGCGCTCGTCGACGACGGCCTGGTGCCGCGCGCCGAGGCCGAGCGCCTGGTCGCCGACCGGCGCGCCCACCGCGCGGGCAGCGTCCACCCGCTCATCGTCGCCGCCGACCAGAAATGGCGCTCCGCGCTCGCGCCGCACAAGCTGCTCACGCTCGACGCGCTCACCGAGTGGTACGCGCCCAAGACCGGGCTCGCCTACTTCCACATCGACCCGCTCAAGATCAACTTCGCCGGCGTCACCGACCTGATGTCGAGCGCCTACGCCGAGCGCTTCAAGATCCTGCCGGTCGAGGTCAAGGGCAAGGAGGCGGTGGTCGCCACCGCCGAGCCGTACGTGCGCGAGTGGGAGGCCGAGCTGCGGCGCATCCACCGCATCGAGATCAAGCGGGTGTTCGCGAACCCGCTCGACATCCAGCGCTACATCGTCGAGTTCTACAACCTCGCGAAGTCGGTCAAGGGCGCCAAGGGCACGGCCGAGGCGCGCTCGGGCATCACCAACTTCGAGCAGCTGGTGGAGCTCGGCAAGTCGAACCGCCAGCTCGACGCGAACGACCAGCACATCGTCAACATCGTCGACTGGCTGTGGCAATACGCCTTCGACCAGCGCGCGAGCGACATCCACATCGAGCCGCGCCGCGACATCGGCATCGTGCGCTTCCGCATCGACGGCGTGCTGCACGGGGTCTACCAGCTGCCGGCGCCGGTGATCGCCGCGATGACGAGCCGCATCAAGATCCTCGGTCGCATGGACGTGGTGGAGAAGCGCCGCCCGCAGGACGGCCGCATCAAGACCCGCACCGCGGACGGGCAGGAGGTGGAGCTGCGCCTCTCGACGCTGCCCACCGCGTTCGGCGAGAAGCTGGTGATGCGCATCTTCGACCCCGAGGTGCTGGTCAAGGACCTCACCGACCTCGGCTTCTCGGACGAGGACAAGGCGCGCTGGAACGAGATGACCGCCAAGCCGCACGGCATCATCCTCGTGACCGGCCCGACCGGGTCGGGCAAGACGACCACCCTCTACTCGACGCTCAAGACGCTCGCGACGCCGGAGGTGAACGTCTGCACGATCGAGGACCCGATCGAGATGATCGAGCCCGCCTTCAACCAGATGCAGGTCCAGACCGCGATCGACCTGTCGTTCCCCGAGGGGGTGCGGGCGCTGATGCGCCAGGATCCCGACATCATCATGATCGGCGAGGTGCGCGACCTCCAGACCGCCGAGATGGCGATCCAGGCCGCGCTCACCGGCCACCTCGTGCTCTCGACGCTGCACACGAACGACGCTGCGGCGGCGGTCACCCGCATGCTCGACCTCGGCGTGGCGCCCTACCTCCTGAACGCGACCGTGCTCGGGGTCATGGCCCAGCGGCTGGTGCGCACGCTCTGCCCGCACTGCAAGGAGAAGGTGCCCTACGGGGAGGCGCGCGCCGACGACACCACCTGGGAGGAGCTGGTCACGCCCTGGAAGGCGCGCCGCCCGAACCGCATCTACCGCCCGGTGGGCTGCCTCGACTGCCGCATGACCGGCTTCCGCGGCCGCACCGGGATCTACGAGGTGATGCTGCTCACGCCGGGGATCAAGCGGCTCATCAACGCCGAGGCCGACCTCGCCCGGATCCGCGAGCAGGGCTACAAGGACGGGATGAAGTCGCTGCGCATCAGCGGCGCGATGAAGGTGGCCGCCGGGGTCACCACCTTCGAGGAGGTCCTCAAGGTCGCGCCGCCCCACCAGCACGACGGGGCGTGATGTCCCGCCTCCTGCGCTACGCCGCGATCGCGCTCGGCCTCGCCGCCGGTTCCTTCGCGGTCGCGCGCGCCGGCCTCGCGTTCGCGGTCGCCTACGATCACGTCTCGCTCGTCTGGCCGAGCTCCGGGCTCGCGCTGGTCGCGCTGGTTCTGCTCGGCCTGCGCCAGTTCCCGGCGCTGCTGGCGGGGGAGTTCGCCGCGTACGCGAGCGTGGGGCTGCCGCCGCTGACCGCGGCGACGATGGCGGCGGGCGGGACGCTCGCGGCGCTCGCCGGCGCCTGGCTGCTCGATCGCGCGCGCGGCTTCGACCCCGCGCTCGGCCGGGTGCGCGACGTCTTCAGGCTGATCTTTCCGGTCGCGCTCGGCGCGCCGGTGATCGCCGCGACGATCGGCGTCGCGAGCCTGTACGAGGCCGGGCGCCTCGCCTCCGATGTGCTGGTCCGGGCCGGACTCACCTGGTGGGCGGGCGACGTCCAGGGCGTGCTGATCTTCGCGCCGTTCGCCTTCGCGTGGATCGCCCGGCGCCGGCCCGACCGGCACGTCGCCGCGGCGCTCGCGCACGCGCTCCTCATCGCGCTCGTGCTCGCGTTCGGCGCGCTCGTGCTCGAGGGCTACCTCGGCGCCGAGAAGACCCAGCTCCTCGCGTCGTTCGCGCTCTTCCCGCTCGCGGTCTGGCCCGCGGTGCGCTTCCCGATGCGCGAGGTGGCGACCTTCAACCTGGCGCTCGCGGCGCTGTGCCTCGGCGGCGCCTGGCTCGGGGTCGGGCCGTTCGTGTCCGAGCGCGATCTCGCCAGCCTGATGACGCTGCACGCCCTGCTCGGCGCGGTCACGCTCACGACGCTGCTGCTCGGCGCGCTCAGCAACGAGCGGCGGGCGGCGGCGGCCGCGCTGCTGGAAAGCGAGGCGCGCTTCCGCAGCCTCACCAGCCTCTCGGCCGACTGGTACTGGGAGCAGGACGAGGCGCTGCGGTTCACCGCGGCGTCCATCGGCCTGCGCGGCCCGCACCTCTTCGAGGCGGGCACGTTCGTGGGCAAGCGGCGCTGGGAGATCGAGTTCGCGGCCATGGACGCCCCGGAGTGGGCCGAGCACCGCCGCCAGGTCGAGGCGCACGAGCCGTTCCGGGACTTCCTCATCCAGCGCCGCGGTGCCGACGGGCGCATGCGCTACGCGCTGACGAGCGGAGAGCCGGTGTTCGACGCGAGCGGTCGTTTTCGCGGCTACCGCGGCGTCGGTCGCGACGTCACCGCCCAGAAGGAAGCCGAGAGCGAGCTGCGCGCCTCGCGCGAGCTCTTCGCGCGCATCTTCGACGACAGCCCGGTGCCGATGATGCTGCGCCGGCTCGAGGACGGGGTGATCACCGCGGTGAACGACGCCTGGTGCGGCCTCTACGGGCGCGTGCGCGCGGACATAGTCGGCCAGCCGGTCCAGGCGCTCGGCCTCATCGCGGAGCGCGGGGACGGCACGAAGGTGTGCGAGCGCATCGCCGCGGGCGAAACGCTGCGCGACCTGGAGGTGACGGTGCGCGGGCGCGGCGGAGAGGCGCGGGACGTGCTGCTCTCGGCGGCGGTCGTGAACCTGCACGGCGTCGCGCTCGTCGTCAGCACCGCGATGGACGTCACCGAGCGCAACCGCGCGGCCATCGAGCTCGCGGCCTCGCGCGAGCGCTTCGAGCGGCTGTTCCGCGCGAGTCCGCTGCCGATCGCGATCTCGGGCCTGGACGACGGCGCGGTGATCGACGTCAACGAGGCGTGGCTGCGCGCCTACGGCTACGCGCGCGCCGAGATCCTGGGGCGCAACTTCGTCGCGCTCGGGCTGTGGGTGGACATCGACGCGCGCCGCCGGGTGCGCGACATCCTGCGCGCCGGCGCAGTCCTGCGCAACCACGCGTGCCGCTGGCGCAGGAGATCGGGCGAGATCGCCGACGTGCTGATGTCGGCCGAGGTGGTGGAGCTCGGCGGCGAGCGCGTCATGCTGTCGAGCGGCGTCGACGTCACCGAGCAGCGGCGCGCCGAGGCGGCGCTGGGCGAGACGCGCGCGCGGTTCGAGAAGATCTTCCAGTCGAGCCCGGTGCCGGTGGTGATCAGCCGCCTGGAGGACGGACGGTACGTGGAGGTGAACGACGCCTGGCTCGCCTGGTCCGGCTACAGCCGCGGCGCGGCGACCGGCGCCACTTCGCTCGAGCTCGGCGTGTGGCTGAACGCCGCCGACCGCGCCGGTTTCCTGCGCGAGCTGCGCGAACGGCGGGGGGTGCGCAGCATGGAGGCGCGGCTGCGCAAGCGCTCGGGCGAGGTCGCCGACGTGGTGCTGTCGGCCGAGCCGATCGACCTCGGCGGCGAGGCGTGCGTCGTGACCTCGGTGATGGACATCACCGAGCGCAAGCGCGCGGAGCGGCAGCTGCGCGACTCGGAGCGCCGCTTCCGCGACTTCGCCGAGGCGGCGGGCGAGTACGTATGGGAGATCGACCGCGACGGGCGCTTCACCTACCTCTCGCGCCGGGTGGAGCAGGCGACCGGCTACGCGCCCGAGGAACTGCTCGGGCGCCTGCCGACCGAGTTCATGCCGGCCGGGGAGGCCGAGCGGGTGCGCGCCGTCTTCCGCGACGCCGCGCACGCGCGCGCGAGCTTCCGCAACCTCGAGCACCGCACGATGTCCCGCAGCGGCAGCCAGGTGTGGCAGCTCGTGAGCGGGGTGCCGATCCTCGACGCCGAGGGGCAGCTCGTCGGCTACCGGGGCACGGCGCTCGACATCACCGAGCGCAAGCAGTCCGAGGCGCGCATCTCCGAGCTCGCGACGCGCGATCCGCTGACCAACCTGCCCAACCGGCTGCTCCTGTCCGACCGGCTCGCGCGCGGGATCGCGAACGTCCAGCGCGAGGGATCGTCGCTCGCGGTCATGTTCATCGACCTCGACCACTTCAAGCGCGTCAACGACACGCACGGGCACGAGGTCGGCGACGGGCTGCTGCGCGAGGTGGCGCGGCGCATCGGCGGGCTGCTGCGCAAGGGCGACACGCTCGCGCGGCTCGGCGGCGACGAGTTCGTGGTCGTCCTCGAGGGCCTCAAGTCCGCCGAGGACGCGGGCCAGGTCGCGCAGAAGATCATCAACGTCGTGTCGCAGCCCTGCGAGGTGGGCGGGCACACGCTCAACACCGCGGCGAGCGTCGGCATCGCGATCTGCCCGACCGACGGCGCCGACGCCACCACCCTGATGCGGCACGCCGACACGGCCATGTACGTCGCGAAGTCGAGCGGGCGCAAGAACTACCAGTTCTTCTCGGCCGAGATGAACGTGCGCGCCACCGAGCGGCTGCGCCTGGAGGCGGGCCTGAAGAGCGCGGTGGAGCGGCACGAGCTGCGCGTGTTCTTCCAGCCGCGTGCGGACATCGAGACCGGCATCCTGACCGGGGCCGAGGCGCTGCTGCGCTGGCAGCACCCCGACCACGGCCTGCTCGCGGCCGGGCGCTTCCTGCCGCTCATCGAGGAGACCGGGCTCATCCACTCGATCGGCGAGTGGGTGCTGCGCGGGGCGTGCGAGCAGGCGCACGGGTGGCACGCGCTGAACGGGCCGGCGTTCGCCGTCTCGGTGAACGTGTCGCCCAAGCAGTTCAACCGCGCGCTGCTCGGCCGGGTGCGCGCGGCGCTGGATGCGAGCGGCATCGAGCCGCGGCTGCTCGAGCTGGAGCTGACCGAGTCCGCGCTGGCGCGCAACCCCGACGACGCGCGCGCGGTGCTCTCCGGCCTGCGCGGACTGGGCGTGCGCGTGGTGGTGGACGACTTCGGCACCGGCTATTCGTCGATGAGCCAGCTGCGCCGCTTCGCGATCGACGGCATCAAGATCGACCGCTCGTTCGTGCGCGGCATGCTCGCGAGCCCGGACGACCGCATCGTGGTCAAGGCGATGGTGGACATGGCGCGCAGCCTGCGGATCAACTCCATCGCCGAAGGGGTGGAGACGCAGGAGGAGCTCGACCTGCTGAAGAGCATGGGCTGCGAGGAGTACTCCGGGCACCTCCTCTCGGAGGCCGCGGCCCCGGGCGAGTTCGAGCGGCGCTGGCTGCGCGCCGAGAACGTGGTCAAGCTCCGGCGCGGCTAGCGGCGCGGGCGCCCGCCGGCGGCGGCAAGGGGGCGGGGCGCGCCCCGCGCCGCGCCCGCTACGCGATGCTCGCGGCCGTCTCGGGCCGGCGCGCACCGGCGCGGGCCGCCCGGTTTCGCTCCAGGCGCTCGTCCACCAGCCGCACGATCTCGTCCAGCGCGTCGGACGCGAGCCCGCGCTGGCGGGCGATGCGCTGCACCAGGCTGTCGACCCGCTCGATGTGCTCCGCGCCGCCGAAGAGCGCGCGCGCCGCGGAGGAGGGCTTGCCCAGGCCCGCGGCCGCCTGCGCGTACTTCTCGAACGGCACCAGGTCGTCGGCCTCCGCCCCCAGCCCGGTGCAGAGCCGGACCACCCATTCGTAGATCGCCCGCGACCGGGCGAGGTCCCCGTGCACCGCCTCGCGGATGGCAATCATGTCCTCCGGCCGGACGCAGCGATAGTTGCCGGCGATCAGCATCGGCCACTTGGCGAGCGGCACGAACACCGACTCGTGCACCTTGAGCTTGACCGGGACCTCGATCGCCTCGCTTCCGGCGTCGAAGCGGGCCGCCTCGACGTCGGCCGCGATCCGGCGCAGCAGCGCCGTCGGGCCGGCGTCGTCGAAGCGCGCCGCCTTGAAGTTCGTCGGCAGGCCGACCTGGAGAACGTTCTTCGGCTCGCCGGCGGGACGGAACGCCTGGGGATCGGGGCTCGCCAGCGTGACCAGGGCGGGATCGAATCGCGCCCACACCGCGGGGTCGGCGTAGCACCCCTCCAGCGCCTCCGGCGCGAGCCCCGGGATGCGCCGCAGGTAGGGCAGCGGCGGCATGTTCATGATCGCCAGGCACGGCCGGCGCGCCGCGGCGATGCGGCCCATCAGCTCGCGGACGCCCGGCGCCCCGTACTGCGCCTCCTGCATGCCGAGCACGACGAGGTCGTACGCGCCCGCGTCCACCTCCTCGGGCGCGCGCGCCGAGAGCGCGCCCGGAAGGGTGGCCGAGGCGATCTCGAGCGGGGTGTCCCGGCCCCGCACCGGAAACCGGACCCGGGTCCCTTCGCGCCGGATCAGCTCGGCGGTGGGCCGCGTGCAGACCAGCGTGACCCGATAGCCGGCCAGCAGCAGCTTGGTGCCGAGCAGGGAGCCGTAAGAGGCCCCGAGGACGAGGACGTCGGGTTTCATCTGCGCGCTCCCATTCCCGTGCCCGCGGACGCGACGCGGCCGCGGCGGATGAGTGCACGATAAGGCCGGAGGTACGCAAATTTGACTCCGGAAATTTGACAGTGTTAATTTCACAGGCGTGTCCCAGCACACGCGCAAGAGCCATTTCCTGGGCGCCAAGCTGCGCGCCCTGCGCCGGCGCAACGGCCTGACGCTGGAGGAGCTGTCGACGCGCTGCATCCAGCTCGATCCGCAGCGCGCGCCGTCGGTGTCCTACCTGAGCATGATCGAGAGCGGGAAACGGGTGCCGTCCGCGGACCTGCTCGCGCTGCTCGCGTCGATCTTCCAGCGCGAGCCGGGCTGGTTCCTCGACGGCAACCCCGAGATCGAGCCGCCGGCGCCCCGGCCGCGGGGCGGCCGGACGGCGGGGGTGCCGTTCGAGCCCGCGTTCCTGTTCTCGAAGGAGCTGCTGCAGGCGGCGATCCCGGAGCTGCTCGCGCAGACCGGCACCACCGGACGCCAGTTCGCGCACCTCCTGATCCGCTCGCACCAGGAGATGGCGCGCAACGACTTCCCCGACCTCGAGCGCGCGGCGGAGAGCGTCGGCGCGCGCGCGTTCCCGCTCGGCGTCGACGAGCTGCTGCGCCTCGCCCGCCATCACGGCCTCGTGCTGCGCTGGTTCGATCGCCGGCCGGTCCTCGCGCGCGACAACGACCGCGAGCTGCGCAGCATGGTGCGCTCCTTCTTCGAGTCGCCGCGCACGGTCTACCTGAACCGCGCGCTGCAGGACGAGCCGGCGCGCCTGAAGTTCGACCTCGCCTCGCACCTCGGCCACCGCGTCCTGCACGACGGCGACGGGCTCAAGTCCGCGCACGCCACCGGCGGGGAGATGGGCGGCAGCCCGGAGGGCGGCGCGGGCACCGCGGCCGGCATGAGCGCGCAGGACGTCCTGCACGCGTGGCGCGACTTCGAGTGCAGCTTCTTCGCCGGCGCGCTGCTGTGCCCCAAGATGCCGTTCCGGCGCTTCCTCGCGCGCGAGCGCTACCGCGTGGAGGCCGGCGAGCGGATCGAGCTCACGCCGGCGGTGGTGATGCGACGGATGACGAAGGTGTCGCCCTATCCGTACTGGCACTTCTTCGACGCCTATCCGCCCGGATACCTGCGCGCGGTGTATCGCGGCAACGGCATACCGCTGCCCTGGGGCAACCTCGCCCAGGCCACCGATCCCTGCCCGAACTGGGCCGTCTTCCGCATGCTCGACGGGCAGCGCGGCGCCGAGCGCGGCGCGCAGATCTCGGTGCTGCGCGACGAGGACCAGTCGCTCCTGTACTGCTGCCATTCGCGCCGGACCAACGACATGGCGGGCAATGCGCACGTCCTCTCGGTGGGGATCGACCTCGCGCCCGCGCTGCGCTCGCACGGCGTGAACCCGGACGAGGCGGTGGCCCGCATCACCGAGGAGTGCCTGCGCAACCGCGGCGAGGCGCGCGTTCCGCGCGCCGCCGCGGAGGCGATCCGCGGGGCGGCGCGGGTGCTGAACATCGCCTGGGTCGAGGACGCGCTGGCGGGGCCCGCGCGCATCATCTGTCCGCGCAGCACGCGCTGTCCGCGGACCGAGCAGTGCGACGGGGCGCGCGCCTCGCGCGCCCGCGAGATCACCGACGTGCGCGCGGAGATCGTCAGCGAGGCCCGGCGCGTGCAGTGACGGCGGCGCGGGCGCGCGGCGCGGCGGCTACTTCGAGAGGTAGCGCATCGCGCGCTCGAGCCCCTCGATCGTGGTCGGGTACATCCGCCCGCCCATGATCTCGCGCAGGACGGCGATCGACTGCCGGTACGGCCACAGCTGCTCGGGCTCGGGGTTGAGCCACACCGCGCGGGGATAGACGTCGAGCATCCGCCGCATCCAGACCGCGCCAGCCTCCTCGTTGTGGTACTCGATCGAGCCGCCGGGCTGCAGGATCTCGTACGGGCTCATCGTGGCGTCGCCCACGAACACGAGTTTGTAGTCGTGCCCGTACTTGTGCATGATCTCCGCGGTGCGCGTGCGCTCGGCGTGGCGGCGGCGGTTGTCCTTCCACACGAAGTCGTACAGGCAGTTGTGGAAGTAGAAGTACTCGAGGTGCTTGAACTCGGTCTTCGCGGCGCTGAAGAGCTCCTCGAGCAGCCGCACGTGGTCGTCCATCGACCCGCCGATGTCGAGGAACAGCAGCACCTTGACCGCGTTGTGGCGCTCCGGCCGCATGTGCAGGTCGAGGTAGCCGGCGTTGCGCGCGGTCTTGTCGATCGTCGCGTCGAGGTCGAGCTCCTCGGGCGCGCCGTCGCGCGCGAACTTGCGCAGCCGGCGCAGCGCCACCTTGATGTTGCGCGTGCCGAGCTCGGTGTCGCCGTCGAGGTTGCGGTACTCGCGCTGGTCCCACACCTTCACCGCGCTGCGGTTGCGCGAGCGGTCCTGGCCGATGCGCACGCCCTCGGGGTTGTAGCCGTAGGCGCCGAAGGGCGAGGTGCCGGCGGTGCCGATCCACTTGGATCCGCCCTGGTGACGACCCTTCTGCTCCTCGAGCCGCTTCTTGAGCGTCTCCATGAGCTTCTCCCAGCCGCCGAGGGACTCGATCAGCGCCTTCTCCTCGGGCGTGAGGTTCAGCTCCGCCTGCTTGAGCAGCCACTCGATCGGGATGTCGGCCTCGGCGCCGAGCAGGGTCTCGACGCCCTTGAAGTGCTCGGCGAAGGCGCGGTCGAACTTGTCGAAGTTCGCCTCGTCCTTGACGAGGGTGGTGCGCGACAGGAAGTAGAACTCGTCGATCGACGGCCCGATCACCTTCTTCTGCATTCCCTCCATCAAGGTGAGCCACTCCTTGATGGAGACGGGCACCTTGGCCTGCTTGAGCTTGAGGAAGAAGCCGGTGAGCATCGGGAGCGGGGCGGCGTCCTACCGGTTCTGCCGCGCCATGAACACGAGCCGCTCGAACAGGTGCACGTCCTGCTCGGCGCGCAGGAACAAGGGGGCCTCGCCCCCTTGTAAATCCCCCAAGTCAGCAGGACGTGCACGCATCTCCGTCTACCGGTTCTGCCGCGCCATGAACACGAGCCGCTCGAACAGGTGCACGTCCTGCTCGTTCTTGAGCAGCGCCCCGTGCAGCGGCGGCACGATGGTCTTCCGGTCCTTGGACCGCAGCGCGTCGGGCGGAATGTCCTCGGCGAGGAGCAGCTTGAGCCAGTCGAGCAGCTCCGAGGTGGAGGGCTTCTTCTTCAGGCCGGGGACCTCGCGCACCTCGAAGAACACCTCCAGCGCCTCGCGCAGCAGGGTCTTCTTGATGCCGGGGAAGTGCACGTCGACGATGCGCTCCATCGTCTCCTTGTCGGGAAAGCGGATGTAGTGGAAGAAGCAGCGGCGCAGGAAGGCGTCGGGCAGCTCCTTCTCGTTGTTGGAGGTGATGAAGACGATCGGGCGATGCTTCGCCTTGACCAGCTCGCGCGTCTCGTAGACGAAGAACTCCATGCGGTCGAGCTCGCGCAAGAGGTCGTTCGGGAACTCGATGTCGGCCTTGTCGACCTCGTCGATCAGCAGCACCACCGGCGTGTCGGCGGTGAGCGCCTGCCACAGCATGCCCTTGACGATGTAGTTCGAGATCTCGTGCACGCGCGGGTCGCCGAGCTGCGAGTCGCGCAGGCGCGACACCGCGTCGTACTCGTACAGGCCCTGCTGCGCCTTGGTGGTGGACTTGATGTGCCACTCGAGCAGCGGCAGCCCGAGCGCCTGCGCGACCTCCTCGGCGAGCTTGGTCTTCCCGGTGCCGGGCTCGCCCTTCACGAGCAGGGGGCGCTGGAGGGTGATCGCGGCGTTCACCGCGAGCTTGAGGTCGTCGGTGGCGACGTAGGTGTCGGAGCCTTTGAAGCGCATTCGCATCCTTTCGGGAACCGCGCGATTATACCGGCGCGATGCGCGCTCTCGCCGCCGTGTTCTGCTGGGCCCTCCCGGTCGCGACCGCCGCCGCGCCGCTGGTGGCGGTGGACGTGGGCCATTACGAGACCGAGCCCGGGGCGACGAGCGCGCGCGGCCGGCCGGAGCTCGAGTTCAACCGCGCGCTCGCCGCGGCGCTGGCAGGCGCGCTCGAAGAACGCGGTCTGCGCGTGCGTGTGATCGGCGCGGACGGCCGGATGGCGGTGCTGTCGCGGCGCACCGCCGCGGCGCGCGACGCGCGGTTCTTCCTCTCGATTCACCACGACTCGGTCCAGCCGCACTACCTGGAGGAGTGGGAGCACGAAGGCGGGCGGCGCAGGTTCAGCGATCGGTTCGCCGGTTTCTCGCTCTTCGTCTCGCGCCGCAACCCCGAGCTCGAGCGCAGCCTCGCCTGCGCCTCGAGCATTGGTGCTGCGCTGCGCGCGGCCGGGTTTGCCCCGTCGCTGTATCACGCCGAACCGATCGCGGGCGAGTCGAAGCCGTTCGCCGACCGGGCGAACGGCGTTCACTACTACGACAACCTGGTCGTGCTGCACACGGCCACCCAGGCCGCGGTGCTGCTCGAAGCGGGCGTGATCGTCAACCGCGCCGACGAGACCACGCTGCGGGAGCCGGCGACGCAGCGGGCGATCGCCGCGGCGGTGGCCGAGGGCGTGCAGCGCTGCCTCCCGGCCTGACCGCGGCGTCGTACACTGCCCCATGGATTCCATGATCGCCGCCGCGGCGCGGGCGCTCGCGGTCGGCGACGCGCTCGGTGCCCTCGGCAAGGTGGGCTGGCGCGACGACGCGCCGGCGCTCGCCCTGCGCGGCATCGCCATGGCGCAGCTGGGCGAGCATGCACGCGCGCGCACGCTGCTGCGGCGGGCGGCCCGGGCCTGCGGGGCGCACGAGGTGCTGGCCCGGGCGCGCTGCATCGCCGCCGATGCGGAAGTGGCGCTCGCCATGCGCGACCTCGGCGGTTTCGCGCGGCCGCTCGCCGCCGCGATCGCCACGCTCGAGGCGCACGGCGATCGCGCCAACGCCCTGCACGCGCGGCTGACGATGGCGCGCCGCCAGCTGCTGCTCGGCCGCCTCGACGACGCGGCGGCGGCGCTGGAGCGGCTGGACCGGGACGGCATGCCCCCGCTGCCCGTCGCGGTCGCCGAGCTCGCCACTGCGGAGCTGGCGCTGCGCGGGCTGCAGACCGCCCGCGCGCGGGCGGCGCTCGCACGCGCGGGGGCGGCGGCGACGCGCGCGCGCGTGCCGGCGCTGCAGGCCGAGGTGGCCGAGGCGCGCGCGGCCCTCGAGCGACCGGCCGCGCGTTGCCTCGCCGCGGGCGGCGCACGGATGCTGCGGCTCGATGAAGTCGAGGCGCTGATCGGCTCGGACGCCCTGGTGGTCGATGCCTGCCGCCGCGGCCTGCGCGCCGGCACCCTCTGGATCCCGTTGACGCGCCGGCCGCTCCTCTTCGAGCTCGCGCAGGCGTTGGCCGAGGCGTGGCCGGGCGACGTCGCCCGCGCGGCGCTGATCGCGCGGGTCTTTCGCGCGCGCCGCCAGGACGAATCGCATCGCGCGCGCTTGCGGGTGGAGATCGGCCGCCTGCGCGTGCTCACCGCCGAGCTGGCGAGCGTCGGCGCCACCGCGCGCGGGTTCGCACTCGCGCCGCGCCGTGCGCGGGAGGTGATCGTGCTGGCCCCGCCCGTCGACGGCGCGCAGGCATCCGTGATCGCGCTGCTCTCCGACGGCGCGGCCTGGTCGACTTCGGCGCTGGCGCTGGCGCTCCGTGCCAGCCAGCGCTCGGTGCAGCGCGCGCTCTCCGAGCTGGCGGCGGCCGGGCGGGTGCGCGCGGTCGGACGCGGGCGTGCGCGGCGCTGGCTCTCCCCGCCACTCGCGGAATTCGCGACGAGCTTGTTACTCCCACCCGCGCTGGCACCCGGGTAGATTCGGCCCCGACGGCGCCCGCTGCGGGCGCCAAACGAGGAGCCAGTTCATGAGCGACAAGACGAGCACCCGGGTGCGCACGAGAGCAGCGGAGATCGTGCGCGAGTACGGCCCGTTCCCCGCGGCCGCGCAGATCCACGGTGTCAGCTACGACGGCAGGAACGTCTGGGCCGCGGTTGGCGCAAGCCTGATCGCGATCGATCCGCAGAGCGGCGCGCAGACGCGCACGCTGCCGCGCGCGGGCGACGCGGGCACTGCGTTCGACGGCAAGCACCTCTACCAGATCGCCGCGGCGCGCATCGACAAGATCGATCCCGCGACCGGCGAGGTCGTGCACTCGATTCCGGCGCCGGGGCAGGGCAAGGACTCGGGGATGGCCTGGGCCGACGGCAGCCTCTGGGTCGGGCAGTACCGCGACCGCAGGATCCACCAGGTTGACCCGCAGACCGGCAAGGTCCTGCGCACGATCGAGTCCAACCGCTTCGTGACCGGGGTGACCTGGGTCGACGGCGAGCTCTGGCACGGCACCTGGGAAGGCGACGACAGCGACATCCGTCGCATCGACCCGGAGAGCGGCGCGGTGCTGGACCGGTTGCAGATGCCGCCGGGGACCGGCGTGAGCGGGCTGGAGTCCGACGGCGCGGACCTCTTCTATGCCGGCGGCGGCGCGAGCGGGAAGCTGCGCGCCGTGCGCCGCCCGAGACGCTGACCGGGAGACAGGGGCCTTCACCGCTTGATCTCGCACGAGCGCTCGGGTTCGCGGGCGAGGCCGCGCCGCTTTGACCCTCCTCGGACCCTCGGGTAGAATCGCCGCGCCTTTCGCGGGAGATCGACTCGAGATGAAAACCCTACTGATCGCGACGATTGCCGCGGCGGCATTCGCCGGCGCCGCGCACGCGCAGCAGGCCGCGCCGAAAGGCGACCCGGCGCGCGCGCAGGGCAAGCTCTCGATGTGCAACGGCTGCCACGGCATCGAGGGCTACCGCACCGCGTATCCCGAGGTCTACCACGTGCCGCGCATCGGCGGACAGAACCCGGGCTACATCGTCAAGGCGCTCGAGGCCTACAAGTCCGGCGAGCGCGATCACCCGAGCATGCGCGGCATCGCCGCGTCGCTCACGCCGCAGGACATGGCGGACCTCGCCGCGTACTACGGCGAGCAGCCCAAGTGAGGTCCGCGATGCGCCAGATCCTGTTCGTCCTCGCCGCCCTGGCGCTCGCTGCGCCGGCGCACGCGCAGGACGCGGCCGCGAAGGCGAAGGAAGTGTGCGCCGCCTGTCACGGCGACGACGGCAACGGCCGCAAGGAGTTCCCGGACTACCCCAGGCTCGCCGGCCAGTACGAGGACTACCTGTACCACGCGCTGCGCAGCTACAAGAACGGCGCGCGCAAGAACGCCATCATGGCCGGCATGGCGCAGCCGCTGACCGACGCCGAGATGCGCGCCCTCGCGCGGCACTTCGCCGCGCAGAAGGGCGATTTCAAGATGCTGCGCGACCACGCGGTATTCGTGCAGTAGCGCAGGCCGCGCAGGACGTCCAAGACAAAGGGCCCGCGCTCGCGGGCCCTTTCTTCTTCTCCCTCCGGTCTCACCGCCGCCGCAGGCACTCCAGGTACGCGCTCGCATCCGGCGCAGTCCGGTCGCGCTGCGCGCGCCAGACCGTCTCCGCCAGGCACTCCAGCACGGCGTGCAGGGCGTCGTGGCGGTCGCCGCGGAGTGCGCCGATGCGCTCGAACTCGGCGCGGATCCCCGGCGGCTGGTCGATCGCGAGCTGCTCCTCGATCGCGACGTGCAGGCTCATGTGCAGGAACGGGTTCGTCTCGCCCTGCTCCGGGGCGTAGTCGCGGTCGAGGAAGCGGTCGGGGTCGTCCAGCACCGGGTGGTACTCGGGGTGGAGCAGGATCACGTCCACCGCCACCGTCTCGAGCCCCTCGAGCGGCGCGCCCGCGCGGTACTTGCGCCACGCCGCGTAGAGGAAGCTGCGCGCCTGGTCGCGGGACGGATTGAACACCGGGCGCTCAGTCCGCGCGCGTCTTCGCGCGGTACTCGCACAGGTCGCTGATCGGGCAGTGCGGGCAGTCGGGCTTGCGCGCGCGGCAGACGTAGCGGCCGTGCAGGATCAGCCAGTGGTGGGCGTGCCTGCGGTAGGGCTCGGGCACCACTTTCAGCAGCCGCTCCTCGACCGCGCGCGGCGTCCTGCCCGGCGCGAGGCCGGTGCGGTTGGCGACGCGGAAGATGTGCGTGTCGACCGCGATCGTCGGCTGCCCGAACGCGGTGTTGAGGATGACGT
>WBZO01002557.1_pt1 | contig 23258 bp, 20 predicted proteins | sample 5204261 | NCBI WGS metagenome assembly WBZO01 (sample SAMN12412400, study PRJNA552823) | activated sludge metagenome | isolation source: activated sludge from anammox sidestream of wastewater treatment plant... | place: USA: North Carolina | collected 2017-09 | reverse complement strand
GACCTCTTCGACCTGCGCATCCGCTTTCCGTCGCCTCTTGTGCCGCGCCCGTTGCGATTCGAGGTTCCCGAGCGCATCAAGGCAGACGGCTCCGTACGACAGGCGCTCGACCTTGGGGCGCTCGCATCCATTGAGGGCGCGTTGGCAAGCGCCGTCACCGCGCAAGGCGTGCGTGCGGTCGCGGTCTGTCTTCTGCATTCGTACGCCAATCCGGCGCACGAGCTCGCCGTGGTCGACTGGCTGCAAGACCGATTCCCTGACCTCAAGGTCTCGGCTTCGGCGGTCGTGTTTCCGTTCGCGCGGGAGTACCAACGCTGGACCACGGCGTGCCTCAACGCCTACGTGCAGCCTCTCGTCGACGCCTACATCGATCGCCTCGAACGGGGGCTCGCCGATGCCGGATTTCGTGGACGCTTTCTCATCATGAGCTCGTCGGGCAGCACCCTTACCCCAGAGATGGCGCGGCGATATCCGGTACGCCTCCTCGAATCGGGCCCCGCCGCAGGCGCACTCATGGCCGCACGCCACAGCGCGAGCCTCGAAGCGCCGCAGGTCCTCTCCTTCGACATGGGCGGCACGACGGCCAAGGGCTGTGTCGTGCGCGACCACGTCCCGCTCAAGCGCTACGAATTCGAGGTGGCGCGCGTGCATGAGTTCAAGCGCGGCAGCGGATTGCCGATCAAGATTCCCGTCATCGACATGATCGAGATCGGGTCGGGCGGTGGGAGTCTCGCCGACCTCGACGCGCGCGGCGTGATCAGCGTCGGGCCGCGCAGCGCGGGTGCGGATCCGGGCCCGGCCTGCTACGGTCGCGGTGGCCACGCCCCGACGCTCACCGACGCCAATCTCGTTCTCGGCTATCTCGGCGCGAAATCGTTCCTGGGCGGCAGGATGCACCTCGACGTGGACGCGTCGCGTCGCGCGCTCGTCGATCACCTCGGTGCGCGATTGGGCGTCGACGCGGAGCGCACGGCGTGGGGCGTGCACGAGACGATCAACGAGGATGTCGCCAAGGCCTTCCGCGTGCACGCGTCCGAGCGTGGGGTCGATTACCGCCGCTGCAGCATGATCGTGTTCGGGGGCTCGGGTCCGATTCACGGCGCGCGGATCGCCCGCAAGCTGCGCATTCCGCGCGTGATCTGCCCCGCCGGTGCGGGTGTGATGTCGGCCTTCGGACTCCTGGCAAGCCCCGTGGGCTTCGAAGTCGTGCAATCGCTTCGCGCGCCGCTCGCCGCGATGACACCCGAGCGCTTCGCCGGGATCATCGGCGAACTCGAGACGCGCGTACGCGAGCAACTCGTGTCGGCAAGCGGCGCGACGGGACGATCCCACGTTCTCGTGCGGCTCGACATGCGCTACGTCGGCCAGGGCTACGAGATCGAGATCCTGCTGCCGGAAGACGATCCGACCCGCATCCTGCCGACGCTCGCGCAGCGCTTCGCCGATGCCTATGCCGCGATCTTCGGATTGAGCTTCGCCGGTCGTGAGATCGAGATCGTCGCCTGGAAGGTCGAGGTCCAGGGTGTGCCCCCCGCCGCGGAGGGCACGTATCGTCTCCGTGCCACTGGGACGAGTGGGGATGCCCTGCGCGGTCATCGTAGTGCCTACTTCGCCGGCCTGGACCGCAAGGTGGACTGCCCCGTATACGACCGCTATCGGCTTCGCGCCGGCATGACCATCGACGGCCCTGCCCTCGTCGAGGAGGCGGAATCGACGTGCGTCGTCGGCCCTGGCGATCGGGCGCACGTCGACCCCACCGGGCACCTCGTGATCGACATCGCGGTCGCCGCCACGGACTCCACGCGAGCGGCCCTCGCGGAGGAAGCCTAGAGAAGGCCGCCAGCTCACCCTTCATTCCACACCTTGTCCATGATCGACTCCATCACCCTCGGCATCCAGTGGGATCGCCTCATTTCGATCGCCGACGAGATCATCAACTCACTCGTCCGCTCGTCCTTCTCCACCAATGTTCGCGAAAGCTACGACCTGTCCTGTGTCGTGTTCGACAGCCGTGGCCGCGCGATTGCACAAGGTGCGTACAGCGTTCCGTCGTTCACCGGCACCGCACCGGCGACGCTGGCCGCGATGCTCGAGCGTTTTCCGCCTCCGACGTTGCGCGCGGGCGACGTTGTCATCACCAACGATCCATGGCTTGGCACCGGGCATCTGTTCGACATCAACGTCATGCAACCGGTGTTTCGCAAGGGCGCCATCGTCGGTTATGCGATGAGCATCACGCACTTGCCCGACATCGGCGGTGCGGGTTACTCCGCTGCGGCGCGCGAGGTGTACGAGGAGGGGCTGCGCCTGCCGCCCTGTCTCTTTGCGCGGGCGGGTGAGATCGACCCCATGATCCTCGAACTCGTACGCGCCAACGTGCGGGTCCCCGAGCAGACGATCGGCGACCTCCTCGCCAACGTCGCGTGCACCTCCGTCGGCGCGCGGATGCTGAACGAGTTCATGGATGAGTATCGTCTCGAATCGATCGACCCGCTTGCCAATGCGATCCTCGAACAGTCGGAGCAGGCGATTCGCCGCGAGCTCGCCCAGTTGCCTCACGGAACCTATCGCAACGCGATCCAGATCGAGGGACAGGAGGGCCCGCTCACGCTCGCGGTGGCCGTCACGATCGACAACGGCGAAGTCGTTGCCGACTTCAGCGGCACGAGCGACGCGATCCAGTACGCCATCAACGTCCCCCTGTGCTACACGAGGGCGATGACGTGTTACGCGATCAAGTGCCTCACCACACCACGCATTCCGAACAACGAGGGAAGCGTGCGCCCCGTCATGCTGCGCGCTCCTGCGGGTTGCCTGCTCAATGCGCAGTCTCCCTCGCCCACGGGCGGGCGGCACATCGTGGGCCATTTCGTGGTGCCGCTCATCTTCGGTGCGCTAGCAACGATCGTTCCGGATCGGGTGCAAGCCGACTCAGGCATGCTGAATCTCATCAACGTGCAAGGCACGACGCGCGACGGCCGCGGCGTGTCGAGCATCTTCTTCGCGTCGGGAGGCTTCGGCGCGCTCGCCGGCCAGGACGGCGCCCCGACGACCCCGTCGCCGTCGAACATGACGGGAAGCTCGATCGAGATCTGGGAGGACCTGACGGGCGTGTTCATCGAATCGAAGGCGCTCCTCCCGGACAGCGGTGGCCCGGGCGAATTCCGGGGCGGACTCGGTCAGCGCATCGAGTTCGTCAACGACAGCGGGCACGAGATGTCGATCGCCTTCCTCGCGGGGCGCACCGAATTCCCGCCTCTCGGGGTCCATGGCGGGCAGCCGGGGCGCTTGCGCGAGGTGCGCGTGAACGGTAAGGCCGCCGACCCGAAAGGCCGCTATATCCTGGCCCCTGGCGATCGGGTCACGACCTTCGAGGCCGGCGGCGGTGGCTACGGCGATCCCGCGCGGCGCGACGCCGCCGCGCTCGCACACGACATTGCGATGGGATTCGTGACACCGGATCGGGCGGTGATCGACTATCCGACGGGGTGAATGAGCTTCCCTACCGCGCAGATCCTTCCGCTCGCACCACCTCGCACTCCGCGCGTCACTCCGCGAGCGTCCCGCCTTGCACGGCGTTGCGCGCGAAGAGCTCGCGCACGAGGCCGCTCGACTTGGCGTCGTCGATGAAGGCCGAAAGGTACGCGGCGCCGACTTCCTTCGCACGTGCCGTCGCCATCGCCTGGCGGATCGTCATGAAGGCGCCGGGCAGGACGCGGGTGCCGGCGAGCGCGCGCGCGATGCCTTCGACCTGCGGCCTCACGCCTGCAACCACGTCGACGCGCTGGTCGCGCAGCAGTCCCGGCACGTCCGCGATGGCCGGCACGCGCACGAGCGTCGCATGCGCGAGCTCGCGGGTGAGATACAGATCGTAGGCGCTGCCCTGGACGACGCCGATGCGCACGCCCACGGCGTCGACGCCGCCGATGTCGTGAATCGCCGAGTCCTGCGCGACCGCGTAGACCCCCTCGATCAGCACGTACGGCGCAGTGAACGCGAGCTTGGCGGCACGCACCGGCTCGATCGCCATGAAGCACACGTCCCAAGCGTCGTCCTCGAATCCTGCAAAGACCTGGCCCGCCTGTTCGTAGGGCACGAAGGCGAGCGGGACAGCGAGGCGGCGCGCGAGTTCGCGGGCGAGGTCGGCGGAGATTCCGCCAGGGGCGCCGTCGGGACCACGTCGGGCGAGCACGGGATTGCCGTAGTTGATCGCGGCACGCAGCGTGCCGGAGGGTGCGAGTTCGCGCGCCGCTGCGATCGGGTCGGACATGAAACTCTCCTGGATCGGGAACGTCGATTGTAAGTGGGTCGGGTGCCGGCGGCCGCACCGCATTCGTGCGCGGAGATGACGGGGAGATCACGGGGCGATCACGCCCTCCGCCGCGTCACTCGCCGAGCACGTGCACCGTCACCTCGCGGCGGTGCGGCCGCGTGCGGTGCTCCCACAGGTAGATCCCTTGCCAGGTTCCAAGCGCGAGGCGGCCAGCGACGACGGGGATGGAGAGCGTCACCGCGGTCAGCGCGGCGCGCACGTGCGCGGGCATGTCGTCGGGACCTTCATCGCGATGCCGGAACAGCGCATCCCCGTCGCGGACCAGACGCGCGAAGAAGCGCTCGAGATCGGCCCGCACCTCGGGGTCGGCGTTCTCCTGGATGACGAGACTTGCCGAGGTGTGGCGCACGAAGAGCGTGGCGAGCCCGGTGGCCAGTTCCGCACCGCGAACGACAGCCGCCACTTGGGCCGTGATGTCGACAAGCCCGCGGCCGCGACTTGCAATCGCGAGTGTCGTGGTCACTTGGCGCAGCATGCGCAAAGCATACGGGAAACCGCCCCCGCTGCAGTTCGCCGGCGCCTGCGACATCGTGCCGCCGACGCTGCGGTGGGGCGTGGCCTACGGTAAGCTACGCACCCTTTGGCCCGGCACGTCCAGCGGATCACCCGTCCGCGGGGATGGCGCCGCGCCATAACGGCGGAAGATCCCGCGTGTTCGCCTACTTCGAACGACTCGTCGACCCGTTTCCCGAAGCGCTGCCCAAGCCGGTGCCTCGGTCCTTCTTCGCCTTCCTGTGGGCCATATCACGAGGACTGCGCAAGTATCTCCTGGCGACGGTGCTCTTGACCGGCGCCATCGGCGCCTTCGAAGCGTTGCTCTTCGCGTTCATGGGCCGTGTGGTCGACTGGCTCGCAGCCGTAGAACCGGCGCAACTCCTGACCCAGGAGCGCGGCAACCTCACCCTGCTCGCGGGCGTGCTCATCGCGAGCATCCTGCTCGTCGCGCTCCAGTCTGCGGTCAAGCAGCAAGGGCTCTTCGGTAACTTTCCGATGCTGCTGCGCTGGAACTTCCACCGGCTCATGCTCGCGCAGAGCATGCATTTCTACCAGGACGAGTTTGCCGGCCGCATCGCCACCAAGGTGATGCAAACGGCACTCGCCGCGCGCGACACCTGGCTCATCGTGTGCGAGCTCGTGGTGTTCATCGTCATCTACTTCGTCACGCTGCTCGCGGTCCTCGGCGACTTCGACGTGCGCCTGCTGGTCCCGTTCGTGGGCTGGCTCGTCGCCTACGTCGCGGCGCTGTGGTTCTTCGTGCCACGGTTGGGTCGCATCGGCAAGGAGCAGGCCGACGCACGCTCGCTCATGACCGGCCGCATCACCGATGCGTACACCAACATCGCGACGGTGAAGCTGTTCTCGCATTCGCGGCGCGAAGCCGGGTACGCACGGGGCGCGATGCGCGAGTTCCTCGCCACGGTGCATGCGCAGATGCGCCTCGTCACCGGCTTCGAGATCACCAATCACGCGCTTTCCATGCTGCTCGTGATCGCGACCGCGGGGATCGTGCTGTGGCTCTGGACACGAGGCGAGGTCGGGGTGGGTGCGGTCGCGGCGTCGACCGCGATGGCGCTGCGGCTCAACGGGATCTCACACTGGGTCATGTGGGAGATGGCCGCGCTCTTCGAGCACGTCGGTACCGTGGAGGACGGAATCGTGACGCTGTCGAAACCGCACGCGGTGGTCGACGCCCCCGACGCGAAGCCGCTCGTCGTCACGCGCGGCGACATCCGGTTCGAACACGTCTCGTTCGGCTACGGCGGCCAGGCGAACGTGATCGACGATCTGTCGCTGCACATCCGTCCCGGCGAGAAGATTGGACTCGTGGGACGTTCCGGTGCGGGCAAGTCGACCATCGTCAACCTGCTGCTGCGCTTCTACGACGTGGCCGGAGGTCGCATCGAGATCGACGGTCAGGACATCGCGCACGTCACGCAGGAGAGCCTGCGCGCGCAGATCGGCATGGTCACGCAGGATACCTCGCTGCTGCACCGCTCGGTACGCGACAACGTCGTCTACGGTCGCCCGGACGCCACCGAGGCGGAGATGGCGGCCGCGGCCGCGCGGGCGGAGGCCGACAGCTTCATCGACCAGCTCGTCGACCCCAAGGGACGGCGCGGCTACGATGCGCACGTGGGTGAGCGCGGGGTCAAGCTCTCCGGCGGTCAGCGGCAACGCATCGCCATTGCCCGCGTGATGCTCAAGGATGCGCCGATCCTGCTCCTCGACGAGGCGACGAGCGCGCTCGACAGCGAGGTCGAGGCGGCGATCCAGGCGAGTCTCGACCGACTGATGGAGGGCAAGACCGTGGTCGCGATCGCCCACCGTCTTTCCACCATTGCGGCGATGGATCGCCTCCTCGTGCTCGATCGTGGCCGCGTGGTCGAGGAAGGCGATCACAAGAGCCTGCTCGCGCGCGGCGGCATCTACGCCAAGCTTTGGGCGCACCAGAGTGGTGGATTCCTCGCCGGGGACACCGACGAGGCGGCGATCGAGGTCGAGCAGCCCGATGCGATCGACGCGTTCGATGCCGACGCGGAACGGGGCTCGCTCATCCGCCGCGTGCAGGCCGCGAGCGGCGGGCACGATCTGCCGACGGGTTCCGATCCCGTGCCACGCTGACGTTCCTTCCCGCAGCGGCGGATCGAAGCCGCGCCGGTTGCAGTTCAAGATCCGTCGCGGCTCGATCGCCGCCATACTGTTGCCATCATGCCGCCCATCACGACCGCACTCATCGTCGCCAACGTCGCGATCTTCCTCATCCAGACCTCGCTCCTGCCTGGCCTCCTCTTTCCGTTCGCGCTGTGGCCGATCGGCTCGGGTGCCGCCACCGGCGGTCAGGTCGACTTCCAGGTCTGGCAACTCCTGACGTACGGCTTCCTGCACGGCGGACTCACGCACCTCCTCTTCAACATGTTCGGCCTGTACATGTTCGGTGGGCCGCTCGAGCAAGTCGTGGGCCCGCGGCGCTTCCTCGCGTACTACGTCGTGTGCGTGCTCGCCGCGGGCATCACGCAGCTCCTGGTGGGACTCGGGGCGACGAGCGTGTATCCGACGGTGGGCGCGTCGGGCGGCGTCTTCGGCCTGCTCCTCGCGTACGCGGTTTACTTTCCGCGCAACAAGCTCTTCCTCATCTTCCTGCCGATCCCGATTCCGGCGCGCATCTTCGTCGTGATCTACGCCGTCGTCGAACTCACGCTCGGCGTCAGCGGGGCGCAGACCGGCGTGGCGCACTTCGCGCACCTGGGCGGTCTCGTCGGCGGCGCGCTCATGATCGCGTACTGGCGCGGGTTTCGCTGGCGCTAGCGCCGGCCGGCTTCGCTCCGACGGCCGGGGCGGCGTGGCGTCGCCGCGCCGAGCGGGTGTTGACCCGAGAGCCGGGGTTTTGATCGAGGTCAAATGCGAATGATTCGCATTTGCTATAACATGGGGCGTCATCTCCTCTGTCGCTGCCACGCGCTCCCATGTCCGGCCACACCTTCCTGCGCAGCACCCTTGGCGTCGCACTCGTCGTTCTATCCAGCGTCGAGCTGCAAGCGCAAGACGCCCCCGCAACCCTCGATGAAGTGGTCGTCACCGCCAAGGGTTACGCCGCCGATGCCCAGCAGACGCCGCAGGCGATTTCGGTGCTCACCCCACCCACGGGCGCGACGACGCAGACACCCGGCGCGCTGTTTCGCGGCGAGCCGGGGCTCGGTGTCTTCAGCGATGGGGCGTGGGGTCAAAACCCGGTGCTGCGCGGCCTCAAGAAGGAGAGCATCGTCATCCTGGTCGACGGCGTGCGACTCAACTCGGCACAACCCGCGGGTGCGATCGCCTCGTTCCTCGACATGGGCCTGCTCGACCGTGCCGAAGTCGTGAAGGGGCCGACTTCGGTGCTCTACGGCAGCGGCGCGATGGGCGGCGTCGTCAATCTGCTCACGCCCGAGGCGACGTTCACCCGTGAATTCACGGTCGGCAGTCGGGTGGGAGGCACCGCGGGCACCGTCGATCGTGGGCTTGCCGGTGCCGGCATCGCAACCGTGTCGAACGAGCGCCACGCGCTCGTCGTGGGCGCCGCCGTCAACGATGTCGATGACTACGACGCCCCCGCCGGCCGCGTCGCGCACACCGGATTTCGCTCCGACACGGTGCTTGCCAAGTACCGCTTCGGGCTGACCGACCAGGCGAGTGTGCGCTTCAACCTGCAGCACAATCGCGACTTCGGGGTCTGGTATCCCGGCTCCGCGCGCACGGGCGGGCAACCCGGAGGCGCGGGCATTCCACCGCCGCTTGGCACCGTGACGATCCATTCCCCGGAACAAAGCCGCAAGCTCTTCGAGGGCGGCGTCGACGCCGCGCTCGGCGGCGGCAAGCTCGCCGTCGACGTCTACCGGCAGGAGGTGTTCCGCCAGATCCGGGCGTGGTCCTCGACGCTCGAGCGTGACTACGTCCGCAACGACGTGACCTTTGCCACCGACGGCGCGCGTGCGCGCTACCTCGTGCCACTTGGCAGCCACATGCTGACCGTCGGTGCGGAGACCTGGCGCATGGAGGCCGATCCGGAGCGCTACATCGACAACAACCCGCCGGCGTTCGACAACAACCGTCGCAACGATCCGTTCTCCGACGGCCGCATCGACTCCACCGGGATCTTCGTACAGGACGAGTTCGAGATCGCCCGCACGCACGTCGTTGCGGGGGTGCGCTTCGATCGCGTCGCGGGTGATGCCGCGCAAAAGGGCGCCGGCGCGTCCGCGCAAACCACCGGCCTCGAGCATACGGATCGCAACGTCTCGTGGTCGCTCGGCGCGATCCATGCGCTCGGGGTCAACCTTGGCCTGTACGCCAACGTCGGCCAGGCCTATCGCGCGGCGGACATGCGCGAGCGCTTCGAGGATTCCGCGCGCGGCGACGGCTACTACCACGTTGGCAACCCACAACTCGAACCCGAGCGATCGACCAGCGTCGAGGCGGGCGTGAAGAGCCGCAGCGCCCGCGTCGAGTATCAGGCCGCGGTGTTCTACACGCGCATCGACAATTTCATCGCCGGGCGCATCACCGGCTCGACGCAGCCGGGGACCGGATTGCCGATCAAGCGTACCGAGAACCTCGACCGGGCGACGATCTACGGCTTCGAAGGCAGCGGCAGCGTGCCGCTCGGACCCGTCGTTGCCGATGCCGCGTTCACCTGGATGCGCGGCGAGAACGAGCAGGACGACGAGCCGCTGTCGCAGATGCCGCCGCCGGAGTTCCGGATCGGGGTGGGCCAAACGCCCGTACGCGGCTTCCGCTGGCATGCGCAGGTGCGCGCGGTGGCGAAGCAGGATCGCGTCGCGCAAGCGTTCTCCGCAGGCACCGAGAATCCGACCCCCGGCTTTGCCACGGTCGACGCCACGATCGGCTGGCGCTTCGGCAGGGTGGGCGTCCTCAGCGATGCGAGGTTGGACCTGCGTCTGACGAACCTCCTCGACAAGGGCTACCATGAGCACCTCACCGAGGGCGTATCCGGCTACGAGATCCAAGCGCCGGGACGCGGCGCCGCACTCGGCCTGACGGCGAAGTTCTGACATGACCCACGCTGGATGCCACGCCCCTCGACCGCGCCCTGCCGTAACCTGGCGCGCGCTGCGGGGCGTGATGTCTGCCGCCGTCGTGTTGGCGCTGATGCTGGGGTCGACCTCCGTCGCCGCGCAGAAGCTCGCTCGCCTGGTGCTCGCCGGGCCGATGGCGTCGGTTTCGAATCCGCTCGTGCACATGGTCGAGTCGGGCGCGCTCGCCGACCTCGCCGAGCGCGTCGAGTTCGTGTTGTGGCGCGACCCCGATCAACTGCGCGTGCAGGCACTCGACGGCAAAGCCGACGTGCTCGCGATGCCGGTCAACGTGGCGGCGAACCTCTACAACCGCGGCGCGCACCTGCGACTCCTCAACGTGTCCGTGTGGGGCATCCTGTGGATGGTGTCGCGCGAGCAGGGATTGAAGACGCTTGCGGATTTCCGCGGCAAGGAGATCGCCATGCCGTTTCGCGGCGACATGCCGGACATCGTGTTCGGCCTCGTCGCCGAAGCGCAAGGGCTCGATCCGCGCAAGGATTTCCACCTGCGCTACGTCGCCACACCGATCGACGCGGTGCAGTTGCTCGTCATGCGGCGCACCGACAACGCGCTGTTGGCCGAGCCTGCGGTCTCCATGGCGTTACGCAAGGTGCGCTCGTTTCCACTCGACGTCGTCGCCCCCGAGCTGTATCGCAGCGTGGACCTGCAAAAGGAATGGGGACGGGTCTTCAATCGCGCGCCGCGCCTGCCGCAGGCTGGCATCGCGCTCATGGGGCGCGTCAAGGACGACCCGGCGCTCGCGGCGCGAATCGAACAGGCGTACGCACGCTCGCTCGCGTGGTGCAAGGCGCACGCCGCCGAGTGCGGCAAGATCGTCGCCAAGCACATCGAGGCGCTCTCGCCCGAGGCGATCGCCGACGGCATGGCGGCGAGCAACATGGAAGCGGTGCCGGCAACCGCCGCGCGCGGCGAGGTCGAATACCTATTCACCAAGCTCCTCGCCAAGAACCCGGCGCTCATCGGCGGCCGCATGCCGCCTGACGACTTCTACGGCGGGAAGGCGGCCGCCAAGTGAACCTGCTGCGCTCCGTGCTGCGCGGGTTGCCGGCGTACGCGTGGAGCGGTTGGGGCGCGGTCGCGAGCCTCATGCTGCTCCTGGCCGCCTGGGAGGCGGTGAGTGCGATCACCGGCCCGCTCGTGCTGCCGGACCCGCGCGCGACCTTCGCCGCGCTGGGAGAGCTCATCGCGCGCGGTGAGGCCTGGCAGGAGCTCGTGATCACCACCCGGCGCGCGCTTGCGGGCTTCGCGCTATCGCTCGTCGCCGGCAGCGTATTGGGCCTCGCCGCCGGGGTGTCCGCTACCGCGGCGACGATGGCGCGACCGATCGTCACGGTGCTGATGGGCACGCCGCCGATTGCCTGGCTGGTGCTGGCCCTCCTGTGGTTCGGCGCGAATGACGGCACTCCCGTGTTCACGGTGTTCATCGCGAGCTTCCCGATCGTCTTCATCGGCGCGCTGCAAGGCGCGCGCACGCTCGACAATTCGCTGCGCACGATGGCCGACGCGTTTCGCGTGCCGGCGCGCATGAAGTTCCTCGACGTTTACGTGCCGCACGTCGTGTCGTACCTGTTCCCGGCGTGGATCACCGCGCTCGGCATGTCGTGGAAGGTCGTCGTAATGGCCGAGCTCCTCGCCACGCAGGATGGCGTCGGTGCTGCGCTCGCGGTGACGCGCTCGCATCTCGATACCGCGGCGACGCTGGCCTGGATCGTTGCCATCCTTGCGGTGCTCCTCGCCGCCGAGTACCTCGTACTGGAGCCGCTCAAGCGCGAGGTCGAGCGCTGGCGCGATACCGCGACGTGACCACGCCGGCTCGCCTCGTCGTTCGCCGCGTGCACCACGCCTTCGCCCGCCACGAAGTGCTCGCGGGCATCGACTTCGACGTCGCAGCCGGACGTGCGGTCGCGCTCGTCGGCCCCTCGGGCTGCGGCAAGACGACGCTCATGAACCTGTGCGCGGGGCTCCTGCGCGTGCGCGAAGGCACGATCGAGTCCGGCTTTGCCAACCCGGCGTGCGTGTTCCAGCAGCCGCGACTCCTCCCGTGGAAGACCGCGCTCGACAACGTCGCCTTCGGCTTGAAGGCGGCCGGGGTGGCACGGCCCGAGCGCGACACCCGGGCGCGCGACCTCGCGTTGCGCATGGGACTCGCGGCCGGTGATCTCGAGAAGTTCCCGCATCAACTGTCCGGCGGCATGCAAAGCCGCGTCGCGCTCGCGCGCGCACTGGTGCTCGAGCCCGACCTGCTGCTCCTCGACGAGCCGTTCTCGGCGCTCGACATCGGCCTCAAGGAGGAGCTCTACGGCTGGCTCCTCGCCGACTGCGTCGCGCGTGGCGCCGGCGTGCTGATGATCACGCACGATCTCATGGAAGCCGTGCGCCTGTCCGACACGATCCTCGTCATGGCGCCCTCCCCCGGTCGCATCGTGACCCGGTTCGACATCGCGCTGCCGGCGCTCGAACGCGAGGATGCCTGGGTGTATCGGCATACCGCCGAGATCCTCCAATCACGCCTCGTGCGCGAGTGCTTCGGCCTCGCGCCGCTCGCGGGCGGCATCGCCGAACCGCGCCTTGCCGGCGACGGATTGGGCATCCGCGAGATCGCCGCATTCGCGGGGGCAGGGCCGGCATCCGCGCACACGTCCGCAGGATGCGCGGCATGAGCGCGGCCGCGGTCGGGCGCGATCGGCTCGACCGATTCGCTTCCCGCGCGGTATTCATGTGCGCGTTCCGGTCGATGTTTCTTGCGGCCACCGCGTACGCCGCCCTCGGTCTCGCGCTGTGGACCGGATACCTCGCGTACGGGGTCGCCGTTCCCACGGTACCGGGTGGCCCCATCGTCTGGCATGCGCACGAGATGATGTTCGGCTTCGGCCTCGCCGCGGTCACCGGCTTCGCGCTCACCGCAATTGCCGAATTGACGGCAACCCCCGCGTTCACGCCGCGCGCGATCGTCGGCTTCGCTGCGCTCTGGCTCGCGGGCCGGATCCTCTTCTGGTCGTCCGGCGTGCTGGGATCGCTGCCGGCGGCCATCGCCGACATCGCGCTGCCGGCGGCGCTCGCCGTGGCGCTCGGACCCCGGCTCCTGCGCGATCCCGAACGCCGGCATCACGGATTCCTGTGGCCGATCGCCGCGCTCGCCGTCGCGGCCGCGGGCTTTCACGTCGACCTGTGGCGGGGCGCGTATCCGATGCGCTGGGTCGACGCCGCCATCGGCGCGATGATGACGCTCGTGCTGGTCGCCCTCGGCCGCGTTTCGGTGCGCATCGTCAACGACGCGCTCGAGGCCACGCATCGCGACGACGACGATCCGCCGCGCTACCTCGCGCGCCCACCCCGGCGCAATCTCGCGATCAGCGCGATCGCCGCCGCGACACTCGTCGACCTCGTCGCACCCGGGTCGCCCGTCGGCGGCTGGCTCGCGCTCGCCGCGGCCGCGGCCGTCCTCAACATCCTCAACGACTGGCACGTCGGGCGCGCGCTTCTCACGCGCTACGCTTTCGTGCTCTATGTTGCCGTGTGGCTGATGGCCGCGGGCTACGCGGCGTTGGGTGCCGCAGCGCTGGGCGCCAACCTGCCGGCCAGCGCCGCCCGGCACCTGCTCTCCGCCGGGGTGATGGGGCTCACGATCTTCGCGGTGATGTGCATCGCCGGGCGCATCCACGCGGGATACGCGCTCGACCACCGGCGCTGGGTGGTTGTCGTCGCCGGGTCGATCGTGGCGGCCGCCATCGCGCGCGCTGCTTCACCCTTGGCCGGCGATGCCGCGCCGATCGTGCAGATCGCAAGCGGCGCGATCTGGGCCGCCGCGTTCGCCGTCACGCTCGTTCATCTCGGCCCCGTCTGGTGGCGGCCCCGCAGCGACGGTCGCCACGGGTGCGACGAAGTGCGTCCGTGACGCGGCCGGACACGCACGCTCGTCAGGTACCGCCGAGGCGTCAGCCACGCGTGCCCGCGACGGGCGTGAGCGAGGCCACCCGCACCCCGAGGAGGCGGATGCGTCGCGCGAGCGGCGCGCGCTTCAGGCACAACCCCGCGGCATGGCGAATCGCCCGTGCATCCTGGATCGGCACCGCAAGGGTGTGGTCGCGCGTGACCGTAGTGAAGTTGTCGAAGCGCAGCTTCACACCGACGGTGCGCCCCGCGTAACCCTTGCGGACGAGATCGTCGGCGAGGCTTGCGCACAGCTCGGTGAAGATCGCGGCGAGCTGGTCGCGATCGCGCTGCGCGGACAGGTCGCGCTCGAACGTCGTCTCACGGCTGATCGACACGGGCTCGCTGTCGGTGACCACCTCGCGATCGTCCTCGCCGTGCGCCACGCGATGCAACCACGCGCCGTAGTTGCGGCCGAAGCGTGCCATCAGCCAGGCGACGTCGGCCTGCGCGAGTGCACCGATCGACGTGATGCCGAGCGCATCGAGCTTCGCGCTCGCCTTCGGGCCGATGCCGTTGATGCGCCGGGGTGGCAACGGCCAGATGCGCGTGGGAACGTCGGCGGCCTTGAGGACCGTGAGGCCGTCGGGCTTGTCGAACTCGGAGGCGATCTTGGCCAGGAGCTTGTTGGGCGCCACCGCGATCGAGCAGGTGAGCCCGGTGGCCTCCTGCACCGCGGCCTTGAGCGCCTTGGCGAGATCGCGCGCCCTCCACCAGGCGTCGATCTCCGACTCCGCGGGCATCGCTGCCGTCTCGAACGGATCCTCGCTCGCCGTCGCGTTGGGCGCCGCACCGTCGCGCCCGGTCGTGGGCAGTGGCACGTCGGTGAGGTCGATGAAGATCTCGTCGATGCCGTGGTCCTCGATGCGCGGCGCGATGGCGCGCACCGCGTCCTTGAACAGGCGCGAGAAGTGACGATAGCGGCCGAAGTCGACCGGCAGCAGGATCGCGTTCGGCGCGAGCGCCGCCGCCTTCATCAACCCCTGCGCCGAATGCAACCCGAGCCGTCGTGCCTCGTAGGTCGCCGTCGTCGCGACCCCGCGTCCGACGTAGGCGCCGAGCGTTGCGAACTTGCGCGTGACCGCGCCGGTGTGAGGGTCGACAGACTCCTCCGGCGGGTGCCGGTGCCCGCCGATGACCACCGGCAAGCCGCGCAATTCGGGGTAGCGCAGGAGCTCGACGGAAGCGTAGAACGCATCCATGTCGAGGTGGGCGATGAGGCGAACGGGCGATACCACGGCCACGGTGAGCCCCTTGCGACGCGCAAGTCCTGCGCGCGGACGCTGCCGCCGCGTCGGCCGTCAATGCGACATCAATACCGGTACGGTCATCGTTTCGATGAGCGAACGCGTCACCCCGCCCAGGACGCGCTCGGCCAGGCGCGGGCGGCTGAACCCCCCCATCACGATGAGATCGACGCCGAAATCCGCGGCGCGCGACAGGAGCAGATTGCCCACGTCGATGTCTTCGGCGATCTCGCGGCGAACCTCCGCGGTGACCCCGTGCCGCGCGAGGTACTGCGCAACCCCGCGTGCCGACAGCGTGGCGGCGACGTCCTCGGTATCGCTCGTATCGCGGGGCGGCATCAGCATGACGATGACCTTGCGCGCGCGAGCGAGAAACGGCAGCGCGTCGGCGATCGCGCGCGCCGCCTCGCGCGACTCCTTCCACGCGACGATCGCCGTGGTGCCGATCGTGGGGAACGTTCCACTGTGCGGAACGAACAGGACGGGCCGCCCCGACGCGAGCAGGACGGCGTGGGCGAGTTCGCTTGCAAAGCCCGCTTCGGGCCGCCTGGGATCGGGCTGGCGCAGGACCGCAAGGTCGGCGCGCCGCGCGTGCAGCACCGCCTCGGCGATCGCGTCCCCCGCAGGCGCCACGAATCGGGCAGTGACGACCGACTGCCGTTTGGCCGCCGCATGGAAGCGCGCCTCGGCCCGATCCTGATCGAAGCCGTGCTCCGCAAGACGCTCCTGCACGACCGCATCGGGCAGCATCGCCGAGGTGAAGGGCGTGATCGTCGCTCCGGGCACGAGATACGTTCCCGCGAGCTCCGCGTCGAACGACGTGGCAACGCTGGCAGCGACGTCGAGCGTCGCGTCGCCGGCTTCGTCATCGTCGAGATGAACGAAGATGGATCGATAGCTCATCACAAGCCTCCTCGCAAACAAGGATACACGCGTCACACGGTGCGCGAATCGCGCGTTGACAGTCGCCACATGCGCGCGCAACCATTGCACACCTCATCGGTCCAACCGCTCGTCGCAAGGAGGAGGTCCGCATGAAGCATCCCCTGCTCGTCGTCGCCGCGCTCGTCGCCATCGCGGCCGGCATTGCCTGGTACGCATGGCAGGCCAACACGCCGGCGCCCGAAGCGCCGGCAGTGCCACCGCCCGTGGCCACCGCGCCGACCGAAGCGCCGCCGGTGGCGCCGCTCCCGCCACCGATCCAGCATCCGCTGCCGCCGCCCGAGGCCGCCGCGCCGCCGCTGCCGCCACTCGCCGACAGCGATACGCTCGCGCGCGACACGATCGTCGGACTCGTCGGCCGCGACGCCTTCGCGCGCTACTTCATCCCCGACGCGCTGGTGCGCCACTTCGTGGTTACCGTCGACAACCTGCCGCGCAAGACGGCGGCGGTGCGCATGTGGCCGGTGCGACCCGTGCCGGGCGCCTTCGTGACCACGACCGGCGCGCAGCCGACGATCGCCGCCGACAACGCGCTGCGCTATCGACCCTACATCGTCGCGATGGAGGCCGCGGAAGCGAAGCACCTCGTCGCTGCCTACGTGCGCCTGTATCCGCTGTTCCAGAAGGCCTACGAGGAGCTGGGCTACCCCAACGCCTACTTCAACGATCGCCTGATCCAGGCGATCGACGACATGCTCGCCGCGCCCGACGTCGCCGCGCCCGCGCTCGTGCAGCCGAAGGTGCTCTACCAGTTCGCCGACCCGGCGCTCGAGGAACGTTCGGCGGGCCAGAAGATCCTGCTGCGGATGGGGTCGGCCAACGCCGCGCGCGTCAAGGACAAGCTGCGCGCGATCCGCAAGGAAGTCGTCGCACAGGCGCCGCAATCCTGATCGCCGAGCGCGCGCCGCGGCGCCGCGCAGCGCCTCGAGGCGACGCGGTGGCACCCGCGCGTGTCGTCGGCGCTACGGCATCGCCTCGAATACGACGTCCTGCGCACCCTCCCACAGCGTCCTGACGCCGACCTCGCGCAGACGCTCGCGACCCTCGATGATGGTGAGGAAGTGGTTGCCGGCGAGCTGCCCCATCTTGCTCGCAAAGCAGCAGGCGCCGTAGGCGATGAGGAGCTCGGTCTCGCTGTAGCCGCCGGGGTAGAACAGGATGTCACCCGCCGATGGATGGCTCGTGTGGTTCTCGAAGCCGACGCCGAGCTTGAAGTCCCCGAGCGGCACCCACACCGCCTCGCCGCTCCAGCGCACGTGGATGAGCTTCTGGCGATACGGCAGGAGCTTTTCGAACGCGGCGACCGTCAACGGTGCGTCGGGATGCGTAACGGCGACGAACGTCTGGCCGGCGGCGGTGACGCGAAGCTTGGGCATGGGCAGGCGGGAATGATCTTGCGCGGGGTGCGGGCGACGCGCCCGCGTCGAAGGCGCCGATCTTACCGGGGCCCCGGGGCACGTACAATGACGCCTTTGCGCGCGCGCCGCGGGCGTCGTCGCAACCTGTCATGGCCCCAGGCACGCTCGAAGAAGACGTCGGCAAGCGACGCACGTTCGGCATCATCTCCCACCCCGACGCCGGCAAGACCACGCTGACCGAGAAGCTGCTGCTCTACGGCGGCGCGATCCAGCTCGCGGGCACGGTCAAGGCGCGCAAGAGCGCGCGGCACGCGACGTCGGACTGGATGGAGGTCGAGAAGCAGCGCGGCATCTCGGTCACGAGTTCGGTCATGCAGTTCGACTACGCGGGCCACACGATCAACCTCCTCGACACGCCCGGCCACCAGGACTTCTCGGAGGACACGTATCGGGTGCTGACCGCGGTCGATGCCGCGGTGATGGTGCTCGACGCCGCCAAGGGCGTGGAAGCCCAGACGATCAAGCTCCTCGAGGTGTGCCGGCTGCGCGCCACGCCGATCATCACCTTCATCAACAAGATGGACCGCGAAGTCCGCGAGCCGCTGTCGCTCGTCGAGGAGATCGAGTCGGTGCTGTCGATCGACTGCGCACCGGTGACGTGGCCGATCGGCATGGGCAAGTCCTTCCGCGGCGTCTTCGACCTGCGCCGCGACCGCCTCGTGCGCTTCACGCCGGGCGAAGAGCATCGCTCGGAGGATGGGGAGATCATCGAGGGTCTCGACAACCCGCGGCTGACCACACTCTTCCCGCTCGAGGTGCCGGCGCTGCGCAACGACGTCGAACTGCTGCGTGCAGCCTCGGCGCCGTTCGATCTCGCGGCGTTTCTCGCCGGCCGGCAGTCGCCGGTGTTCTTCGGCTCGGGCATCAACAATTTCGGCGTGCAGGAGATCCTCACCGCGCTCATCGAGTGGGCGCCGCCGCCGCAGCCGCGTGACGGCGGCACCCGCATGGTCGCGCCCACGGAGAAGCCGTTCACCGGCTTCGTGTTCAAGATCCAGGCCAACATGGATCCGCGGCATCGCGATCGCATCGCGTTCTTTCGCGTGTGCTCGGGCCGCTACACGCCCGGGTTGAAGGTCGCCCACCAGCGCCTGGGTCGCGAGATGAAGCTCGGCAACGTGCTCACGTTCATGGCCAACGAGCGCGTGCAAAGCGAGGATGCGGTGGCCGGCGACATCATCGGCATCCACAACCACGGTCAGCTCCAGATCGGCGACACGCTCACCGAAGGGGAGGCGCTCGGCTTCAAGGGCATTCCGTACTTCGCCCCCGAGATGTTCCGCGTGGCGCGGCCGCGCGACCCCTTCAAGGCGAAGCAGCTGCAAAAGGGCCTGCAGGAATTGGGCGAGGAAGGCGCCATCCAGGTTTTCGAGAGCGTGGTCGGCAACCAGTTGCTCCTGGGCGCCGTGGGACAACTCCAGTTCGAAGTCGTCGCGGCCCGGCTTGCGAGCGAATACAAGGTCGACGCAGTCTACGACGACGCCGGCATCGCGACCGCGCGCTGGCTGACCTACCCCGACGAGAAGGTACGCCGCGATTTCGAGCGTGACCGCGCCGCCTCGCTCGCCAACGACGTCGACGGCAATCCGGTCTACCTCGCTCCCAACCGCTTCAACCTGCAGGTCGCGATGGAACGCTGGCCCAAGGTGGGCTTCCACGCCACACGCGAGCACGGGCAGCGGCTGGCGCACGCATAGGTCGACGGTGATACCGCCGGCATGCCGGGCCGTGTTAAGATAGTAACCGGTTACTCACTTTTTCGGGGCTCGGCGTGAGCGGACATCCGCGGCATCTACCTGCCGACGAGCGGCGGGCGGCGACGGTCGCCGCGGTGCTCGATCTTGCCGCCGAGCGCAATCCGAGCGACATCACGACCGCGGCCATCGCGCAGCGCATGGGGCTCACGCAAGGCGCGCTGTTTCGCCACTTCCCGAGCAAGGACGCGATCCTGCAGGCCGTGATGTCGTGGGTCGCCGAGCGCCTGCTCGCGCGGGTCGACGCGGCGATCCACAGCGCATCTGCCCCGCTCGTCGCGCTCGAAGCGGCGTTCATGGCGCACATCGAGTTCGTCTGCGCGCATCCGGGCGTCCCGCGGATGCTCTTTGGCGAGCTGCAACGGGCCGGGGACTCGCTCCCGAAGCGGATGGCGCAAATGCTCATCCAGGGTTACGGCGAGCGCCTGCGGCGGCTCCTCGCCGCCGGCAAGACCCGCGGCGAGCTCGACCCCGCGCTCGACGAGAACGCGGCGAGCGTGCTGTTCATCGGCACGATCCAGGGCCTCGTGATGCAGTCGCTGTTGGCGGGCGACGTCGTGCGCCTGCGCCGCGACGCGCCCGGCGTCTTTGCGATCTACCGCCGCGGCATCGGGAGCGCGCGATGAGGCTGCCGCGGCTCCAGCGGCGCGCGCTCGGCGTCATCGCCGTCGTGGCGGTGCTGCTCGTGCTCTTCGTCTACGTGGCGCTGCGCGCGGGCCCGCTCGCGCCGATCGCGATCACGGTGACGAGCGTCGAATCGCGGTCGATCGCGCCTGCCCTCGCCGGAATCGGCACCGTCCAGGCGCGCTACACGTACAAGATCGGGCCGACCGCTGCGGGGCGGGTCCAGCGACTCGACGTTCACGTCGGCGATCCGGTCGTCGCGGGGCAGGTCCTGGGCGAGATGGATGCGGTCGACCTCGACCAGCGCCTGCGCGCGCAGCGAGCGGCGATCGACAGCGCCGACGCGGCCGTCCGCCAGGCGGAAGCGCGGCAGGCGTACGCGCGATCGCAGGCGCGGCGCTACGAAGAGTTGCTCGCGGTACGCTTCATCAGCGAAGAGGTCGTGGCGAACAAGCGGCAGGAGCTGGCCGTCGCCGACGCGGCACTCGCTGCCGCCCGCGGCGACGCTTCGCGCCTGCGCGCCGAGCTCGAGGCGGTGCGCGCGCAGCGCGGCAATCTGCGCCTCGTCAGCCCGGTGGCAGGGCTGGTCGTCGCCCGCGACGCCGATCCGGGAACGACGGTCGTGGCGGGGCAGGCCGTAGTGCAGGTGATCGATCCCGCCAACCTGTGGATCGACACCCGATTCGACCAGATCAGTGCGCAAGGACTCGCCGCCGGCCTGCCCGCGCAGATCGCACTGCGCTCGCGGCAGGGCGAGGCCTTGCCCGGCCGCGTCCAGCGCATCGAACCGCGCGCCGACGCAGTCACCGAGGAGACGCTGGCCAAGGTCGCGTTTGCCGCCGTGCCCCAGCCGCTGCCGCCCCTCGGCGAACTCGCCGAAATCACGGTGCACCTGCCGCCGCTGCCGGCGGCGCCCACCGTCCCCAACGCCGCGATCTTCACCGTCGGCGGCCAACGCGGGGTGTGGAAACTGGTCGACGGCAAGGTCGCGTTCGCTCCGATCGCGCTCGGCCGCCAGGACCTCGACGGCCGGGTGCAGGTCCACCGCGGCGTCGCTCCGGGCGAGCGAATCGTCCTGTACAGTGAGCGCTCGCTTACGGCGCAAAGCCGAATCCATGTCGTCGACCGCATTCCGGGCGTTTCGCCGTGATCAGCCTTGCCGGGCGCGACATCCTGCACGCCTGGGGGAAGTTCGTCTTCACCGGGGTGGGGCTTGGATTGCTGATCGGCGTGACGCTGACGATGGCGGGCGTGTATCGCGGCATGGTCGACGACGGCAAGGCGCTCCTCGACAACAGCGGCGCCGACCTTTGGGTCGTGCAGCAGGGGACGCTCGGCCCGTACGCCGAGTCGTCGAGCGTCTTCGACGACGTGTGGCGCGACATCCGCACGATGCCCGGGGTCGCGCAGGCCGCCAACGTGACGTACCTCACGATGCAGGTCGGCACCGGCGATGCCGACGTGCGCGCGATGGTCGTCGGCATCGCTGCCGGCGGGTCCGGCGAGCCCGGCTGGCCACCGTACCTCGTCGCCGGCCGGCACATCACGCGCGGCCACTACGAAGCCGTCGTGGACATCAGCGCCGGCGTTCGCTTGGGCGACGTGCTCCGGATTCGCCGCAACCACTACACCGTCGTCGGGCTCACTCGCCGAATGGTGTCGTCGTCCGGCGATCCGATGGTGTTCATCCCGCTCAAGGATGCGCAGGAGGCGCAATTCCTGAAGGACAACGACGCGATCCTCATGCAGCGCCGTCGCACCGAAGGCAACCCCGAGTTCAATCGCCCCGGAGTGCCGGGTCTCGTCGACGCCGTGATCGCGTCGCAGACAAGCAACAACTACGTGAACGCGATCCTCGTCCGCCTGCAACCTGGATTTACGGCGCAAGACGTCGCGGTGCCGCTGCGGCGCTGGAAGCGGCTCACCGTCTACGACCGCGCCGAGATGGAAGGGATCCTGCTGGGCAAGCTCATCGCCACCTCGGCACGGCAGATTGCGATGTTCCTCGCAATCCTCGCCGTCGTGAGCGCGGCGATCGTCGCCTTCATCATCTACACGCTCACGATGGACAAGATCCGCGAGATCGCCGTGTTGAAACTCATCGGCACGCGCAATCGCACCATCGCCGCGATGATCCTGCAGCAGGCGCTGGTGCTGGGTGTCCTCGGCTTCGTCGTCGGCAAGATCGCGGCCACGTTCGCCGCGCCGCTGTTCCCCAAATACGTGCTGCTGGTGCCGATCGACTCGGTGCTGAGCTTTGCCGCCGTACTCGCGATCTGCGTGGTGTCGAGCCTCGTCGCGATCCGGGTGGCGCTCAAGGTCGACCCGGCGCAGGCGATCAGTTAGCGCCGATGGCCAGGAGCGGCATCCGCATCGAGGGCCTGGCCAAGCGCTTCGGCAGCGGCGACACCGCGGTCCTTGCGCTGAAGGACGCGAACATGCAGGTGGCACCCGGCGAGGTCGTCGGCCTCATCGGCCCATCGGGCTCGGGCAAGAGCACGCTGCTGAAATGCCTGGGCGCGGTGATCGATCCCACCGCCGGACGGATGATCCTCGACGACATCGTGATCTACGACGATGGCTGGAAGGTACGCGATCTGCGGGCGCTGCGCCGCGATCGGATCGGCTTCGTCTTCCAGGCGCCCTACCTCATCCCGTTCCTCGATGCGACCGACAACGTGGCGCTGCTGCCGATGCTCGCGGGCGTAGCCAACGACGCGGCGCGCGCGCGGGCGCGGGACCTCTTCACCGCGCTGGACGTCGCGCACCGCGCGCACGCGATGCCGGCGCAACTGTCGGGTGGCGAGCAGCAGCGCGTGGCGATCGCGCGGGGCCTCGTCAACCGGCCGCCGGTGATCCTCGCCGACGAGCCGACCGCACCGCTCGACTCGGCACGTGCAATGGCGGTGATTCGCATCCTGAACGACATGGCGCAGCGCTTCGAGACGGCGATCATCGTCGTCACGCACGACGAGAAGATCATCCCGACGTTCCGGCGCATCTACCACATCCGCGACGGCGTGACGCAGGAGGAGACGGGCGAGGGTCGGGGCTTCGACTAGAGTCCGGGCGCGTCGCCGTCGCGACGATGCGGCCGCGGTCGCGCACCGCGGCGCGCCAGCACGGTCAACTCGCGCCGGCGGGTGGCGGTGTACCCGGAGGCGGATACGCCGACGGGGGGTACGCGCTCGCGCCGGGTGGCGCGATGGTAAGCGGTGGCCCGGGCTGGATCGGTCCTGACGGCGTGCCGAAGCCCGGCGTCAGTGCCGCCGACGGCGGCATCGTGGCCGCCGGGTTCGCTGCGGTCGTCGTCGTGGGCGAGTCTCCCGCGACGGCCGATGCCGTCGTCACGGGGGGAGTGATGCGCGGCGCCGGCACGCGGTGGCCGGAACTCGGCGAGCTCGCGTAACCCCCCG
>WBZO01002556.1_pt1 | contig 23262 bp, 24 predicted proteins | sample 5204261 | NCBI WGS metagenome assembly WBZO01 (sample SAMN12412400, study PRJNA552823) | activated sludge metagenome | isolation source: activated sludge from anammox sidestream of wastewater treatment plant... | place: USA: North Carolina | collected 2017-09 | reverse complement strand
GCACGGTCGGATAGTTGATGGGCTGCACATAGATGCCGTGATCCTGAAGCAGATCGTCGCTTACCTGCTTGCAGACGACAGGGTCGCCGACCATCACGGGCACGATATGGCTCTCGCACATCATCACCGGAAGGCCCGCATCGGCCATCATGCGCCGCAGCGTGCGGGCGCGTTCCTGATGCAGCTCCCTTTCGACATTGCTCGCCTTCAGGTGACGGACCGCGGCGAGCACGCCCGCGACGAGAACCGGCGCAAGCGAGGTCGAGAAGATGAACCCCGGCGCATAGGAGCGCACGACGTCGATCAGCGTCGCCGAACCGGCGATATAGCCACCCATGACGCCGAAGCCCTTGGCGAGCGTTCCTTCGATGATATCGACCTTGTCGAGCACACCGTCCCGCTCGGCGATGCCGCCGCCGCGAGGTCCGTAGAGCCCGACGGCATGAACCTCGTCGAGATAGGTCAGCGCGCCATATTGACGTGCCAGGTCGCAGATCTCGCCGATGGGCGAAATATCGCCATCCATCGAATAAACGGACTCGAAGGCGACGATCTTCGGCTGTTCCGGGTCGAGTTCCTTCAGCAGCTGCTCGAGATGCACGAGATCATTGTGCTTCCACAAGCGCTTCGGTCCGCCGCCCCGCCTGATCCCCTCGATCATCGAGGCGTGGTTCATCTCGTCCGAGATGATGACGCAATTGCCGAAGAGCCGCGCGAGCGTGGACAGTGTCGCATCGTTCGCCGCATAGCCCGATGTGAAAAGAAGCGCCGCTTCCTTCTGGTGCAGGTCGGCAAGCTCGTGCTCGAGTTCGACGTGATAGCGCGTGGTGCCGGAAATATTGCGCGTGCCCCCTGCCCCTGCGCCAACCTCGTCGATGGCGCGGTGCATGGCCGCGAGAACCTCCGGATGCTGGCCCATGCCGAGATAGTCGTTCGAGCACCAGACGATGATCTCGCGCGTGCCTTCCGGCGTGTGAAACGTGGCGCGTGGAAAATCGCCGCGATGTCGCAGAATGTCCACGAAGACCCTGTATCGGCCTTCATCCTTCACGGACCGCAGCGCATCACTGAGCTTCGACTGATAATCCATGGCCGCGTTCCCATTCAGCATTGGTGGTGGTGCCATGCCGGGCGGCGCGCTCCGCAGCTCCTTGCGGCATCACAAGTTTCAATTAACACACAATAGCCGCAGGCGGCAGAGCTTTGTTATCGCGAATTGTCGCATTAAATTCATGCACATGCATCAGGGTTATTAGGAACTCCAGAGCCCTCTTTGCATGAGAACGGCCTTCAGGACCGCCGGCTGGTCGGTCATGAGCCCGTCGACCCCGACGTCGATGAGGCGGTTCATTTCTGCCGGATCGTCGATGGTCCAGACATGGACCTGCAGCCCCGCCTCATGGGCACGCCCGATCAGCGCCCGGTCGATGAGCCGTATCCCGTATTGCGAAACGGGTATCTGCGCGCAGCCCTCGACGAAGCCGCCGCAGAGCCCGCCCATGGGCCCGAGCCAACTCGAAAGGCGAAGCCGCGTCGTACCCGCCGGACCGAGCCCGGTGCAAAGTCGCGGCCCCAGCGCCTCGCGTATGGCGGCCGTGCGCGGCCCCGAAAAGGAAGTGACGCAGACGCGATCGATCGCCCCCGAGGAACGAAGAACCCGGATGAGCGGCTCCACCGCATTGTCGCGCTTCGGGTCGATGTTGATCCTGATTTCCGGCCAGGCGAGAAGCAGCTCCTCGAGCCTCGGGATCGGCTCCCGGCCGGCGACGCGCGCCTTCCGAACCTCCTCGAAATCCATCTCCGCGATCATGCCAGTGCGATCGGTCACCCGGTCGAGATGATCGTCATGGAAGGCGAGCAGCACCCCGTCGCGTGTCGCATGAACATCCGTCTCGAGATAGCGGTAGCCGAGATCGACCGCCCCCTGAAAGGCAGGCATGGTATTCTCAGGCCAGTCATTCGCCCCGCCGCGATGGGCAAATGCCAATATGCCCTCATGTTCGAGATACGGAAATCTGGCCGGACGCGGTGACGGCATGGTGTCGCTCTCCCCCTTTTCGCTCAGGCACAATTCCGGAAAGTCTAATCGAATTCAGCGGCCGTGAAAGGCGGCCGAGAGCTTGCCGTCGCGGCCATAGACATCGTCGCGGAAACTGACCGTGCCATCCTCGCCGACCCAGGCGGTGAGATAGATCATGTAGATCGGCATGGGCCGGGCGAGAGGCACGTCCGTGTGCTCACCATCGGCGATGGCCCTGTCGATGCGTGCCCGCGTCCAGCCCGCATCGCGCAGGAGCCAGGACGCGAGGTCGCGAATATCCTCCACCCGCACGCAGCCCGAACTGAAGCTCCTGTCATTGCGGCTGAAAAGCGTCCTCACCGGCGTGTCGTGCAGATAGACGGCGTAGGGGTTCGGAAAATTGATCCGCACCGTTCCGAGCGAATTGTACCTGCTCGGATCCTGGCGCAGCCGGTATTTCGCAACGATGTCGGGATCGCGCCAGTCCACGGTTGCCGCATCGACCTCGCTTCCGTCTCCGCGCAGCACGCGAATGCCCATGCGGTCGAGGAAGCCCGGATTCGACCTGATCTTCGGCAGAAGATCCTTCATCGCGATCGACTGCGGCACGTTCCAATAGGGATTGAGCGTGACGGAACCGATGCGGCTCGTATGTTCCGGTGTCTGACGATCTTCCTTGCCGACGATCACGCGCTTGCGGAGCGAAACCCTGCCCCCCTCCACCGCCTCGACCTGCTGGCCGGCAATGTTCACGAACACATAGCGCGACGGAAGTTCCTGCGCGACGTTGCCGATCCGCCGCATGTTGATTTCAAGCTGGTGGATGCGCGTTCCAACCGGCACGTTGAGCGCCGCGATGGTCGCGCGCCCGACCGTGCCGTCCGCCCGCATGCCGAGCCGCGTCTGAAATTTTCGGACGCCATCGGCCACAGCCTGATCGAAAAGCTGCGCATCGCCGCCTGCCGTTTGCGCCATATCCCCGGTCGCGGCAAGGCGCGCGCGGAGCAGCGCCACGCGCGGATCGCTAACGCCCTTTTCGAGAAGCTCGCCTTCGGGAATGCGCGGCCAGCCGCCGCGCGCCTCGATGCGCCTGTAGCGCGCGATGGCTTCGCCGAAACGCGAAAGCCCGTCCGCGCCGAGCGTTGGCACGGCCGAGCTTGCGGCGAGCGCCACCTCGCTATCGGACTGGAGCGACCAGGGGTCGATCCATTGCGTATCGCGGGGGGCGGCGCGGGACGCCGCATGGGCAGGCCATGCCAGCCCGCAGGCGATCACAGCCTGAAGCAACAGCCCCGCAACACGAAGTCCGTTCGATTTCGCCAAAACACGCCCCAACCCGGCACGGCCCGATCAGAATTAACCCTGTCTCCGGCGCTTTGTCCGGCTTCGGGACAGGTTAACGCCTGATCTCTACCAGACTGCAATAAGCATGCAGTCCGCGCGCAGGACAGGACGGGTGCGATATGGAAGGGGCCTTGGGGCTCAGAGGCGATAGCGGATCTGGTCGGTCCAGAAGCGCTCGAGTTTGTTCAGCGTCGCATTGATGAGCTTCAGCTCCTCGATGCTGATGTCGCCGACCTCGGCGATGGAGCGGCAATGCTTGTTGTAAAGCTCGTCGATCGCCCGGCAGATGTCGTGGCCCTTTTCCGTGAGGCGTACCCTGACCGAGCGGCGATCAAGCCGCGAACGCTGATGGCTGATATAGCCGGCCTCGACGAGCTTCTTGAGATTGTAGGAGACGTTCGAGCCGAGATAGTGGCCGCGCGTGCGAAGTTCGCCTGCGGTCATTTCCGCATCGCCGATATTGAAGAGCAGCAGCGCCTGAACGCTGTTGATCTCCGAGCAGTTGAGGCGGTCGAGTTCGTCCTTGATCACGTCGAGAAGCCGGCGATGCAGACGCTCGACATAGGTCAGCGCTTCCAGATATGACGGCTTAGCTGCTGCCTGGTCGTCCCGGGCAACCACAACATTAGCCTGCGTCGTCATCATAGACATGATCTAGCCTCTCAACTTCAGCGAACACCGGCTGGAGTCGCTCCTGGACTCCCACCGCATGAGAGAATAGCCGCATGTGCCTAACGACTGCTTAAACCCGGTACAAATTGAAGCTTTGTCACCCGGAAGGAGACACGGCGTTCAATTTTCCTTAACTCAGACGAACGTCAGCTCATCGTCGCCCAGCGATGCGAAATAGGCATCGACGGCCTCCGCGCCGACCTCGCCGAGCGCGGCCGGCTTCCAGACAGGCGTCTGATCCTTGTCGATGATGATCGCACGCACGCCCTCATAGAAGTCGTGCCCCCGCATGAAGCGATTGGTCAGCCGGAACTCGAGCTTCATGCACTCCTCGAAGGAGAGCTTCGCGCCTTCGCGGATCTGGCGATAGGTGACGAGGAGGCTCGTCGGCGATTTCGTCGCGAGCGTCGAGCGCACCTTCGCCGCCCACTCGCCGCCATCAGCCTCGAGCGAGGCGACGATCCCGGCGACCGAGCCATGCGCGAAATGCCGGTCGATCGCTTCGCGTTGCCTGGCCAGAGACGGCTCGCCCGGATCGCCCGCAAGTTCCTTCAGCACCTCGTCGATCGTCTCGCCGGCCGCAAGGCGCTCCTTCAGCGCACCGAGCCGGTCGCTCGGAACGAAGACATCGGCAATCCCGGCATAAATCGCATCCGCCGCCTTGAGCCGCTCGCCCGTGAGCGCGAGGAACATGCCGACCTCGCCGGGGCAGCGCGGCAGGAACCACGTTCCGCCGACATCGGGAAAAAGCCCGATCCCCGTCTCGGGCATGGCGAAGGTCAGCCGCTCCGTCGCGACGCGCACCGAGCCGTGAACGGACAGGCCGACGCCGCCGCCCATGTCGATGCCGTCCATCAACGACACGAAGGGTTTCGGATAGCGTTTGATGAAGGTGTTGAGACGATATTCCTCCGCATAGAAACGGATTACATGCGGGTCGCCCGCCTTGCCCCAGTCATGCAGCGCCCGTATGTCGCCACCGGCGCAAAAGGCGCGGTCGCCCGCGCCCTCGATGATGACGAGCCCGATTTCGGGATCGGCGGCCCAGGCGGTGAGCTGCGGATGGATGAGCCGCACCATGCCGAGCGTCAGCGCGTTGAGCGCCTTCGGACGATTGAGGGTGATGATCCCCGCGCGGCCCTCGCGCGAGAACAGGACTTCGGCTTCTTCGCTCATGCTCAACTCTTCAGCAACTCGCGCGCGATGATGACGCGCATGATCTCGTTCGTGCCTTCCAGAATCTGGTGCACGCGCACATCGCGCAGATGCCGCTCCAGCGGGAAATCGTTGAGATAACCGTAGCCGCCGTGAATCTGCAGCGCCTCGTTCACCACCTTGAAGCTCACATCCGTGGCATAGCGCTTCGCCATGGCGGCATGCATGGTCGCATCCGGCGCTTTCTCATCGACCTTGGTGGCCGCCTGCAAGAGCAGAAGCCGCGCGGCCTCGAACTCCGTCGCCATGTCCGCAAGCTTGAACTGAAGCGCCTGAAAGGCCGAAAGCGGCTTTCCGAATTGCTGGCGCTCGCCGAGATAGGCTTTGGCGCGCGAGAAGGCGGCCTTCGCCGTGCCGAGCGCGCAGGCGCCGATATTGAGCCGCCCGCCATCGAGGCCCATCATCGCGATCTTGAAGCCTTCGCCTTCCTTGCCGATGAGGTTGGCGACCGGCACGCGGCAATCCTCGAAGATCACCTGCGCGGTGGGTTGCGAGTTCCAGCCCATCTTCCGCTCCGGCGCGCCGAAGGAGAGCCCCGACGTTCCCTTCTCGACGATGAGGCAGGAAATGCCCTTCGCGCCCGCCTCGCCCGTCCGCACCATGCAGACATAGAGGTCCGACACTCCGCCGCCCGAAATGAAAGCCTTGGACCCGTTGAGCACATAGTAATCGCCGTCTTTCACCGCCCGCGTGCGAAGCGAGGCGGCGTCCGAGCCCGACGACGGCTCGGTCAGGCAATAGCTCGCGATGAGTTCCATCGTCGTCAGCTTCGGCAGGAAGCGATGGCGCTGAAGCTCGGTCCCGAATGTGTCGATCATCCATGACGCCATGTTGTGGATCGACAGGAAGGCCGCCGTGGACGTGCACCCTTCCGACAGCGCCTCGAAGACGAGCGCTGCATCGAGCCTTGTGAGCCCCGATCCGCCGACATCTTCCTTCACATAAATGCCCGCGAGACCGAGCGCCGCCGCCTTGCGCAGCGTCTCCACCGGAAAGAAATGCGTCCGGTCCCATTCGGCGGCATGGGGCGCCAGTTCCTCGGCGGCGAATGTCCGCGCCATCTCCTGAAACGCCCGCTGGTCCTCGCTAAGCCCGAACTGCATCGCAATCTCCCTCCTGCGGCCCTGCGCCTCCGGCCGTGATAATGACGCCCCTACCCCCTGTCAACGCGGGCAAGGCTAACGCAGCGGAAAGGAGAGCATCCGCCCGGCGCAACGTCACATTGCGCCGGCTGGCCGCAGGCGTTATGAGTGGCGCATGACAAACGAGCCACGCCCCACGCCCGCCTTTCCCGCCATCCGCATGCGCCGCAATCGCAAGGCCGACTGGTCGCGCAGGCTCATCGCCGAAAATTCCCTTTCGCCGAACGATCTCATCTGGCCGCTCTTTCTCATCGAGGGCAAGGGCAAGCGCGAGGCCATTCCCTCCATGCCCGGCGTCGAGCGGCTTTCGGTCGACGAGGCCGTGCGCGCCGCGGGAGAGGCCGTGTCGCTCGACATTCCCGTCATCGCCCTTTTCCCGCATACGCCGATGGAGAAGCGCGACCCCCTCGGCTCTCTCGCAACCGATCCGGACAATCTCGTCTGCCAGGCGACGCGCGCGATCAAGAAGGAGTTTCCCGGCCTCGGCGTCCTCTGCGACGCGGCGCTCGATCCCTTCACCAGCCACGGCCATGACGGCGTGATGGAAGGCGAGCGCATCCTCAATGACGAGACGGTCGAAATCCTCATTCGCCAGTCGCTGCTTCAGGTCGAGGCAGGCTGCGACATCATCGCGCCATCCGACATGATGGACGGCCGGGTGGGCGCCATACGCGCCGCGCTGGAGGAAGCAGGCCACAAGGACACGCAGATCATGTCCTATGCGGCCAAATACGCTTCCGCCTTCTATGGCCCCTTCCGCGACGCCATCGGCTCGTCCGGCGCGCTCAAGGGCGACAAGCGCACCTATCAGATGGATCCGGCAAATGGCGACGAGGCGCTCCGCGAAGTCGCGCTCGACATTGCCGAGGGCGCCGACATGGTGATGGTGAAGCCGGGCCTTCCCTATCTCGACGTGCTCTACCGGGTGAAGCAGGCCTTCGGCCTTCCCACCTTCGCCTATCAGGTCTCCGGCGAATACGCGATGCTTGCAGGCGCCATCGGAAATGGCTGGCTCGACCGCGACCGCGTCATCCTCGAAAGCCTGCTGAGCTTCAAGCGCGCCGGTGCCGACGGCATTCTCACCTATTTCGCGCCCGCGGCCGCGCGGCTCCTGAAGGGGCTTTGAGCCCCGCTACTCCGCAAGCCCCGCGAGCCTGAGCGACGCCATGCCGTGCAGCGTGGCGAGCCCGCCTGCCTCTTCCGTCAATTCGGCGACGTGCTCGACCTCTTCCCTGCGCCGCGCCACCGCCTTCCTGTCGGCGAGCGGACCGAACATCAGCGCATAGCGGCCGGGAAAATCGCCCGCAAAGGCGAGATAGGCGTCGCGCACGCCGCGCGCCGAGCCCGCATGTTCGAGGTCGGTGATCAACATCTCGTAGCCTTCAAGCGCCACTGCCCCCAACAGCTCGTCGAGATTGGCAAAATGACGATAGGGCGCGGCCTCGGAGACGCCTGCCCTCCGCGCCGCTTCCCGCAGCGTGAGCGCGTCGCGCCCGCGTATGTCGATCAGCGTCGCCGCCGCATCCATCAGCGCGCGCTTCAGATCGCCGTGATGGTAATGTGTCTTCTGTCCACGAAGCCTTGCCCGCATGGCGTTCCCGCTTTGTCCGGCGCGAACCCATGTTATCATCGTTAACATGAAAATCAACAGATCGCAGAAGAACACTCCGTGAACTGAGGATGCATTCCGGGAAAAATTTCAGGTGTCGTTCAGCCCCGCGACCTCGACAACCGTATCGGTGAAAAATCCGTTGAAGGCGGTCTGCATCCCGATCGAGTAGGCGCCCATGCGGCGGAACTCGATCCAGTCGCCCTCTTCGATCCCGTCCGGCAACTCGAACTGGACCTTGAACACGTCGAGACTGTCGCAGGTGGGACCGAAGATGCGGAAGGTCCGCGTCGCGCCCGAAACGGACGCGCATTTTCCACCGGCAAGGCGGAGCGCTCGCACCGGCGGCTTCTGGCCGCCAAGCTGGATTTCGGCAAGGCAGCCATAAACGCCGTCATTGATATAGAGATCGCCATCCTTGCGAAGCTGAACCTGCGCAAGCACCGAGCAGCCATCGGCGCTGAGCGCGCGTCCGGGCTCGGCGAAGAGCGGCATGGAAAGCCCCAGCTCATCCCTCGCCCTTATGATGACGTCGAAGAAAGCTGTGATGGGCGGCACCGGCGTGCCGTATTCCACAGGGAAGCCGCCGCCAATATCGAGATACTCGATCGGCACGCCTGCCTCGCGGATGATCTCCGCCGCATCGATCATGGCAAGCCTGTAGGCGTCCGGATCGGGACACTGGCTACCGACATGGAAGGCCACCGCCGTACGCGTGCCGCGCCGGTTCGCCTCCTTGAGAAGCACCACCGCATCGCGGTGCCTCGCGCCGAATTTCGAGGAGAGATCATAGACCGCCCTGCCATGCTCCGTGGCGATCCGCACCTCGACCGTTATGTCCGTGCCCACGACTTCGCAGAGCTTGTCGAGTTCGGCCATGTGATCGACGACATAATCCTTGAGCCCATAAACATCGGACGCGGATTCGAGCGCGCCCCTGCTCTTCACCGGATGGTTGAAATAGCAATGTGCATCGGCAAAGAGTTCGTTGATCTTCGCGATCTCGGGCAACGAGGCCGTATCGAAATGCCGGATGCCCGCCTCGTGAAGCGCGCGCAGCACATGCGGGTCCGGATTGCATTTGACGGCATAGAGCACCGTGCCCGGAAAACCGGAAAGGAAGGCTCGTGCGCGATCCTTGAGAATCTCCGGGAAGACCACGAACACCGGATAGGAGGGGTTCAGCCGCTCGATCACCTCGGCGACGGAAGAGAAGCGGGCTTCTTTGACCACAAGCTTCACCATGCCAGACACGACGTCGCTGCAACGCTCCGTCGGATTTCACCCATAGTCTGACAGTGCGGCAGGGCATCAGGCAAGTTCATCGGCGAGGGATACATACCTCCCCGTTCTTCATTGCTTTCCCCGCTGACCTCCCTCTCTTCATAACAGGCCGGGCAGACGGTCCTTTCCTTACAATCACAAAGGTATCAATCTGTGAACAAGGCATGGCTATTGGCTTCGGCATCGATCGTGGCGATGGTGAGCTGCATCGGAATCGCGAGTGCAAGCACTGAAGATCAGACACCCGCATCCGGCTATTTCATCTCGCTGACGGGCTCCTACCTCGTCGATGCGATGCCGAAGGACTGGGAGCTGTTCGGACCGGCCGTGCCCCATGAAACCGCCCGAACCGCGCCCGGCGACGGCTGGCTCGGCCAGGCACTGGCCGGCTATCGCTGGAGCGACCGGGACGCAAGCCTCGGTGAACTTTGTCGGGAATGCGAAGCTCGTTCTCGGCTATCAGTTCCAGTACTGGTCGTCGGTCAATGTCGCCATCACGGATAACAACGGCTACGGCATGAATGTCGGCAAGTCCGACTATTTCATCCACGGACCCTTCCTCACTCTGGCGGCAAACTTCTGAGAAGATCGGTCCACTGAAAGGCGAAGAAAAACCGGGCGTGGAGACGCGCCCGGGTTTACTTCACTTTCCTGCGCCTCGCTGCAAGCGCGCGATGAGGCTCGACGTGTCCCAGCGCCCCCCGCCCATGGCCTGCACCTCGGAATAGAACTGGTCCACCAGTGCCGTCACCGGCAGATGCGCGCCATTCGCCCTCGCCTCGTCGAGGCAGATGCCGAGATCCTTCCGCATCCAGTCGACGGCGAATCCATGATCGAAAGCGCCATTGATCATGGTCCTGTAGCGATTTTCCATCTGCCAGGATTGCGCCGCGCCTTTGGAAATCACGTCAATGACCGCCGCCGCGTCGAGCCCTGCCTTCTTCGCGAATTCGAGCCCCTCGGCCAGCGCCTGCACCAGCCCCGCGATGCAGATCTGGTTCACCATCTTGGTGAGCTGGCCTGAGCCCGCAGGCCCCATCAGCCGCACGGCGCGGGCATAGACGCCGATCACCGGCTCCGCCACGCGATAGGCCGCCTCCTCGCCGCCTGCCATCACCGTGAGAATGCCCTTCTCCGCTCCCGCCTGCCCGCCGGAAACGGGCGCATCGACGAAGCCGAGCCCACGCTCCCGCGCTGCCGCGTCGAGTTCCCGCGCGAGAGAGGCGGACGCCGTGGTGTGATCGACGAAAACGGCGCTGCGTTCCATGCTCGCGAAAGCGCCGCTGGCACCAAGCGTCACCTCACGCACATCGGCGTCGTTCCCGACACAGGCGAAGACGATCTCCGCGCCCTGCGCCGCGCCGCCCGGCGTCGGCGCCGAGCGTCCGCCATATTCGCGGACCCACGCCTCGGCCTTTGCCGATGTGCGGTTATAGACGGTGACTTCATGCCCCGCCTTCTTGAGATGCCCGGCCATCGGAAAGCCCATGACACCGAGCCCGAGAAACGCCACTCTCGCCATCGTCGCCTCGCCTGTCCCTGAATTGCTGTGGAGACGATTTTCTAGCAGGGTGGCGCCAGCGTGTAAAATCGGCGCATGTCGCTCCGCAGTCTGATTATTTGACGTTGCCCTCGCCCGCGATGCGGCCCGTCTTGCAGAGTTGGGAGGATTCGAGGTTGCAGCGCGCGTAATAGAGGCGCACGGTCGGGCCATCGACGGTGATGTTGTAGCAGTCCTTGGTGCCGTAATTGATGATGCTCGACTGGTGGCACCAGCGATTGCCCTCGATCCACCAGCGCCCCGTGCCGGTGGCGCTTCTCGTCGATGAATATTGCGAGTGATAGGTCTGGTAGAAATAGCGCGTGAGGGTGACTTCCGATGTGCCATCGGGGTTGAGGGCGATCACAGTGTTGATGAGCCTGTTACCGCCTTCGACGTCGATGCGGCCCATTTCGAGATGGAAGGTGCGCCCGCCCATCCGCGAGGTGATCTCGCCGCCCGAGAGCAACGTCCCCTTGCGGTTGAGGATGGTTTCCTCCGCATCGCCGCCCGCGCCCTGACCTTGCCCGCCGGGAAGGCCGCCGCCGGCCGCGCCTGCCTCTTCCGCGCTCGCCTCGGCTTGCTCTTCGGGCTCCGCCACGAGCGGCTTCGGCGCCTCGCCCTGCTTCTTGCGAACCACCGTTTCCGGCTTCGGCTCGGGTTTGGGTTTCGGCTTTTCGACGCGCTTCGGCCGCGGCGTGGGCTTCGCATGGCCGGATACCGGCGCGGCGAAACGATCATGCCCGCCGCCCGCCGCCAGACGGAACGTCACCGCGTCGCCGCCGCCCGGTCCCGGACCACCGAAAATGCCGCCGCTGACGAGGCCAAAAAGGAAGAGCGCGAGATGGATCGCGATCGAAACCGCGATGAAGAGCCACAGACGCGGCGTCCGCACGGCCGGCTCATCGAACGAGGCGCTGTCGAGGGCCATGCTCACCGCGCGCGCTCCGTGAGAATGGTGACTTCCTTCACATCCGCGATCCGCAAAACCTCCATCAGCGTAAGCAGCGCATCGGCGGGCGCCGCCTCATCGACCTTCACGGCGACGCGGTCCGTTCCCGCGTCCCGGATGAAGTCCCTGACCATGAAGCCTGCCGCTTCCGGCGCGACGAATGTCTTGCCGAGCCACATGAAGCCGTCCTGCTCCATATAGATTATGGCGGGCTGGCGCTTGTTCTTGTCGTCGAGCGTGCCAACGGGCAGGTTGACCTTGACCGTTTCGGAAGGCCCCATCGTGCCTGCGAGCAGGAAGAAAATGAGCAGCAGGAAGACGACATTGATGAGCGGCACGATCGATTCATAGGGCCGGCGCGGCAGCGGTTCGTCGAACTCGATCATGGCGTGAAATTCTCCACCCGCGCGGTGCCGACATCCTTCGCCCCGCCAAGCCGCGCCGCCTCGATCGCGCTGACAAGCGCCTGTGTGCGCGCGCCACGCTGCGCGAGGATCGAAACCGTCATGTCGCCCCGCCCGCCAATGGCGCTCCTGACAGCCTCATTGAGCCCTGCGGGCGCGACGGGTTTTTCCGCGACCCTGATCGCGCCATCGGCATAGAGCCAGATCTCGACGACATTCGCATCAAGCGGCGCGGCGCCGCTGCTCTGCGCGGGCGTCGAGACGGTGAGCGTCTGCGTCTGCAGGAACGTCACCGACAGCATGAAGAAGATCAGGAGCTGAAAGACGACGTCGATCAACGGTGTAAGGCTGAAAACGCGCCGTCGCCTGATGGGCTCGTCGAACATGAACGCTCGCCCCTTCCGGCGCTACTCGGCGGCTTTCGAGCGCACGCCGCTCTGGCGCGCATGAAGTCCCGCGATCACACGCGCGGACGCATCGCGCATGACGAGACGCACCTGATCGACCCGCCCCTCGAAGAGATTGAGCGCGGTCACGGCGGGAAGCGCGACGACGAGGCCGACGGCCGTCGTCAGCAGCGCCGTCCAGATGCCGCCGGAAAGCTGCGCCGGATCGACATTGCTGCCGCCCAGTTCGAGCTTCTGGAAGGCCTGGATCATGCCGATGACGGTGCCGAGCAGGCCGAGCAGCGGCGAGATGTTGCCGATGACTTCGAGCCAGCGGAAATAGCTTTGCAGCGCGCCGAGTTCGACCGCGCCGACGCGCTGGATCTCTGCGGCGACGTCCTCGTCGCGCAAGTCGCCGCGCACCTTGGCGCGAATGCCCGCCGCCATGGCGCGCGCAACCGGCGTGCGATGCTTGCCGAGCACCTTGAGCGCGCCTTCCGGATCGCCAGCCTCGATGCGCTCGACTGCGGGCTCGATGAAGCCGCGCCTCGAAAGGCCGGCGCTCCAGTATTGAAAGACCTTGAGGAGAATGATCGCCGCCGAAATGACCGAGAGGACCAGCAGCAGGGCGACGATGGGGCCGCCCTTGTCGATCAGGGGCCCAAGCGCATACCAGGGCTCTGCCGCGCCCGCCGCGGCAGCCTGTGCGATCGCATCGCCCGCCGTCTGCGCCGCACCGGCCGCATTGGCCACGGCCTGAACCGCCGAATCTTCTGCCATCTCCCGATTCTCCCCGAATGGCGTATACATTCCCGGCCGATGCGAATTTCAATGACCGCCGGGCGCCTTTTTAGTAAATCTTAGTTACGAAATCATCCGGGCTGGCAGGCGTCAAGTCGGCATTCGCGGCCAAGTTTGAAGGAATGACACATCGTGTCGCCGCGTGTGCGTCGTCTGAGGGGGATCACATGGCGAAGGCGAAACAGGCAGGTGCAGCGAAGGCTGTCGAACGCGAAGCGCCCGACGAACGTTTCTCGCCGCAATACTTCCTGAACCTCATCACCGAAGTCGGCACGCTTCTCGCCACCGTCTATGACCGGCGCAGCGGCCTCACCCGCAACCAGACACGCATCATCACCGCGCTCCTTCAGCATGACGGGCGCACGCAGACGGAGCTTGCGAACGAACTTCAGATACACAAGGTCTCGATCGGGATCTATGTGAGCGAACTTGAAGCGCTGGGGCTCGTCGAGCGGCGGTCGCATCCGCGCGACAAGCGCGCCAAATGCATCTACCTGACCGAACTCCTCCACGCCCACAAGCATCGCGGCATGGCGCATTACGCGGATATTCACAACGCCTCGATCGACGGCATCCGCGAAGCCGATTATCTGGCGATGCTGGAATGTCTGACGCTGATGCGCGCCAATCTGCTGTCGGTCGAGGAAGAGGACCGCCTGAGGGCGGCCGCCGGACAGGCCGGGCCGGTTTAGGGATTGCCCTCGGCAAGTCCCCTGTAGCTGCCGCGATGATAGAGAAGCGGCCGTCCGTCCTCGGAATATTCGAAGTGGAGCACGCGGCCGATCATGATGATGTGATCGCCCGCTTCATGCCGCGCCTCGACCTCGCACTCGAAATGGGCGAGCGCGTCTTCGAGCGCCGGGCAGCCATTGCTGGCACCGGGGCGCACAGGCAGGCCCGCCAGGCTATGGTCGCCCTGACGCGCCAGGCGGGAGGACAGCTCCCTGTGGTCCTCGCGCAGGATATTGATCGTGAAAGCCTTGGCCGCATTGAAGACCGGCAGCGTGTCCGACTTCTTGTCCAGGCTCCAGAGCACGAGCGGCGGCTCGAGCGAGACCGACGCGAACGAGTTGATCGTGACCCCGATCGGCTCCTTGCCCTCGACCTGCGTGGTGACGACGGCCACGCCCGTGGTGAAGCAGCCAAGGGCGTTACGAAATTTACGGGTGTCGTGGGTCATGATGGATTTGCCGCTCCCTCTCAGCAGGCACCGCGGGGAGCGGCACTCGATTCCGTTTAAGCAAAGGGCTGGGACCCGCGCAACCTGCGAGCCGCGCAAATCCTGTGTTTTTTGTGCAAATCCGACATGTTAAACCGCCTGTTAAGAGGCGTCCGACCAGAATGGCCCCCACGGGATGGCCCGCGCTCCCGAATGTGGGGATTTCTGGAAGAAAGTAACGGACGCAAATGCGCCTGATCGTCGGCACTCTCGTGGTTTTGCTGAGCGTTTTCGGTGGCTATGCCGCCATGGGCGCCCATCTTGCCGTGCTGTTTCAGCCATTTGAGGCCCTGATCATCCTGGGATCGGCCGTCGGCGCCTATGTCATCGGCAATCCGCCCGCCGTGCTGAAGAAGATCGGCAGCACCTTCAAGACCCTCTTTCGCGGGCCCCGCTACGACAAGGCGGCCTATCTGGAACTTCTCGGCCTCCAGTTCACCCTCTTCAAGCTCGCCAAGAGCAAGGGCAACCTCGCCCTCGAGGCGCATGTCGAGAACCCTTCCGAATCTTCAATTTTCCAGCAGTTCCCGAACTTCTCCGCCGATCACCACGCCGTCGAATTCATGTGCGACTACCTGCGCATGATCACCATGGGCACCGAAAACGCCCATGAACTCGAAGCGCTGATGGATGAAGAGCTGGAAACGCACCATCAGGAGCGCGAGCGGATCGTCGCCAGCATTCAAGCGCTCGCCGACGGCACGCCGGCCCTCGGCATCGTCGCCGCCGTGCTCGGCGTCATCAAGACCATGGGCTCGATCGACCAGCCGCCGGAAGTGCTGGGCCACCTCATCGGCGGCGCCCTTGTGGGAACCTTTCTCGGCGTTTTCTGCGCCTATGGCTTCTTCGGCCCCATGGCCCAGTCGCTGCGCAACATCTACGAAGCCGAATCCAAATATTACCTGTCGATGAAGGCGGGCCTCCTTGCGCATATGGCCGGCTACGCGCCCGCCGTTTCGATCGAATTCGCCCGCAAGGCGCTCATGTCCGAGGTGCGCCCGACATTCGCGGAAGTGGAGCAATCCACCGCAAACCTTCAGCCCGCCGCAGCCTGACGTCGCAACGGAGGGTCGAGCATGGCCACGTCCAACGAACGCCCGATCATCCTCAAGAAGGTGAAGAAGGTCGTCCACGCCCATCACGGCGGCGCCTGGAAGATCGCCTATGCCGACTTCGTGACCGCCATGATGGCCTTCTTCCTGCTCATGTGGCTCATCAGCATGACGACGCCGGAGCAGAAGCAGGGACTGGCCGATTACTTCGCGCCGGCCAATGTCAGCCGCTCGACGAGCGGCTCGGGCGGCGTGATGGGAGGCACCGCCTTCGACTCGCAGGGCTCGCGCATGCCGGGGACCACGCCGCGCGTCGTCATGACGATCTCGACGCCGGCCGCGCCGAAGAGCCCGGAGACGAACGACCAGCGCACCGCGGCCGCCTCCAATGGCAATCGCGAATCGACAAACGCCGCGAAGGCGACGATGACATCGGCCGCGACGAACGCGACCGCCATCGGAGCCATTTCGCAGGACGATCAGAACTTCCGCAGCGCCGCCGAAAGCCTGCGACAGGCGATGCAGAACAGCCCCGAACTCGCCGAACTCTCGAAGAATGTCATCATCGACGAAACGCCCGAGGGGCTGCGCATCCAGATCGTCGATCAGGACGGCCGCTCCATGTTCCCCTCCGGCCGCGCCGAACCTTATGAGCGCACGCGCCACCTCATCGAGGCGGTGGCCAGGGTGCTGATGAAGCTGCCGAACCGCGTCAGCATTTCAGGGCACACGGATTCCGCCCCCCTCAGGGGCACGGCCGGATATACAAACTGGGAACTGACCGCCGACCGCGCCAACGCAGCCCGCCGCATCATCGGCTCGCTGGGGCTTCCGGACGACCGCATCTATCAGGTTGTCGGCAAGGCCGATTCCGAGCCGCTCTTCCCCGAGGACCCGCGCATGGCGGCGAACCGGCGCCTCTCCATCGTTCTGCTGCGCGAAGCGCCGCCGGTGCCGCCCGGCTTCAAACCCTGACAATCGGGCTTTCCCCGCTTGCGAAGCCTCTCGGTCCTTCCTATTTCACCAGACAGCGAGTGATTATTGGGAAGGATGAGGGAGCCCCGATGAGCGAGGAAAACGGCCTGATCCGCAGCGGACCTGCGACGAGCGGCAGCAGCGCCTATTCCTGGCCGCAGGGCGCTTTTGACGGGGTCATTCTCAGCCGGGCGCTCGCCTATATCGCGGACCTGCTGATCCTTTCGGTCATCGGCCTTGCCGCAATGATCGTTTTCGTCATTCTCGGCATTCTCACTCTCGGCCTGCTCTGGCCGGGCGCCGCGCTCTGGCCGCTCATCTGTCTCGGTTATTTCGTTCTGACCCTTGGCGGGCCGCATTCGGCAACGCCCGGCATGCGCTGGCAGGGCATCGAACTGAGAACATGGGACGGATACCGGCCCGGCTATCTCCAGGCGGCGCTGCAAACGATCCTCTTCTACATCACCGTGAGCGTGACCTGGGCGATCGTGCTCATCGTGCCATTCCTCAATGAGCGCAAGCGCGGCCTGCACGACATGCTCTGCGGCACGGTGGTCGTCCGCCGCCAGGGCGTAACTCAGGCCCAGCAAGCGTGAAGCCCGCGGGGCCACAGAAAGCTCGTCAGAAAGGCCCATCCGCCCTATCCTGTCACCGGTACCCTCGCATGGATGAGCACCAGTGACAGAGCATTTCGGCAACCGGTTTCCGCAGTTCTACATCACGGCGCCGCAGCCTTGCCCCTATCTGCCCGGGCGCTACGAAAAGAAGGTCTTTACCCACCTTCTCGGCGAGAACGCCGTCGCGCTCAACGACGTGCTGACGCAATCCGGCTTCCGGCGCAGCCAGAACATCGCCTATCGCCCGGCCTGCGACGGCTGTTCGGCCTGCGTCTCCGTCCGCATCCTCGTCGACGAGTTCGAGCCCAACAAGAGCTTCCGCCGCGTGCTTGCGCGCAACGAGGACGTGACGGGCACTGAAAAGCCCGCCCGCGCGACCGAAGAGCAATTCGCATTGCTGCGCAGCTATCTCGACGAGCGCCACGCCGAAGGCGGCATGGCCGATATGAGCGCGCTCGACTACGTGTCCATGATCGAGGACACGACGGTCATGACCTCGGTCTTCGAATACCGCGTTACATCGGGCGACGGGCGCGGCCGCCCGCTCATCGCCGCCGCCCTCACCGACCGGCTCGAGGACGGGCTCTCGATGGTCTACAGCTTCTTCGATTCCTCGCTCGCGGAGCGCAGCCTTGGCACCTTCATGGTGCTCGACCACATCAGGCGCGCGAGAGAGCTGCGCCTGCCCTATGTCTATCTCGGCTATTGGGTCGCGGATTGCCGGAAAATGGCCTACAAGACCCGCTTCCGCCCGCAGGAAGCACTGGGCGCGGACGGCTGGCAGCGCGTGCCTGCCTGAGCCCGCCCCACCGGAGATCCGCCATGGCCGCACTGAAACCGCCGAGCCCCGCGTCCGAACTCGGACAGCGCATGATCAACATGTCGGTCGCGATGATCGCGATTGTCGGCGTCATCGCCTATTTTCTCTATACGGGCGCGGTCGAGCCGGACGAGCCCGTGAAGCTGACCGTCAGCGCGGTCCAGCGCGACGCGGCGAGCGGCGAAAAGTCGATCCCGATGAATATCGACGTGCGCCTCGAGAACAACAGCAAGGAACGCATCGCGCTCACCGCGCCCAACCAGTGCGAGATCTTCCGCTGGTTTCTGACCGACTCCAAAAACGAGTTCGTGCAGTCGCAGTCCGACGAGGGCGCGTGCACGCAAGTCACCGTCTCGACCGCGCTCGACGCCCATCGGGCGATGAACGAATCCTTCCCCGTCGAACTCGATCCCAATCGCGTGCGCCCCGGCGAATACCGCATCTATGTGCGCTACTGGGGCCATGAGGCCAATGCGCCCGTGACCATACGCTGAGAGATCGCTGAACGATCTTTGCCTCAAAGGTCATGGCCCGGCTCGTCCGGGCCATCCACGTCTGCCCGAGGCGCGTCATGCCGGACCTGATCCGGCATCCGGGGCCGCTTGCGTGTTACTACGCCGCGCCGAACGCGCCGCCGAACTTCGGACCTGACGGGAAGCCCTTTGGCGGCAGGCGGCCCGCCTGAGCGCGCTTGCCGACCCAGTCCTTGAGATCGGCGAACTGGCGCGCCCGCCCCGAGCGGTCATAAACGGTGAGTCCGTCCTTGAGCCGGAAGCATTTGACATCGTCGAGACCGCCATCCTTGTAGCTCTGCAGTCGCACGCCCTTGCCACGCGTCATCTCGTTGACCTCGGCAATGGGGAAGAGAAGCAGCTTCCTGTTCTCGCCGATGACGGCCACATGATCGCCCTGCACCACCGCGCAGGCGACCGCCTCGTCGGCGCCCGAAACATTGAGCACCTGCTTGCCCGCGCGCCGCATCGCCACGACCTCGTCCTCCGGCACGATGAAGCCATTGCCCTCAAGCGAGGCCACGAGCAGCTTGCGTCCGGGCTGATGCACGAAGATCTGCACGATCTCGCGGCCCTCCTCCATGTCGATGAGAAGCCGCACGGGCTCACCATGTCCGCGCCCGCCGGGCAGCTTGTCGGCGGCGAGCGTGTAGAAGCGGCCATCGGTCGCAAAAAGGATCAGCTTGTCGGTCGTCTCGGCGTGAAGCACGAAACGCTCGCCATCGCCTTCCTTGTATTTGATCTCGGCATCCGGCGCGAGATGGCCCTTCATCGAGCGAATCCAGCCCTTGGCCGAACAGACGATGGTGACGGGCTCGCGCTCGATCATTGCTTCCGGCGGCACGAACTCGATGGCGGGCGCATCCGCGAAGGTGGTGCGGCGGCGGCCAAGCTCGGTCTTTGGACCGTATTTCGCCTTCACCTCCCTGATTTCCTCGCCGACCTTCGCCCACTGCGCCTGCTCGGACTTGAGAAGCGCATTCAGCGATTTCTGCTCGGCGGTCAGCTCCTTGTGCTCGCCGCGGATTTCCATTTCCTCCAACTTGCGCAAGCTCCTGAGGCGCATGTTGAGGATCGCTTCCGCCTGATTGTCGGTGAGTTTGAAGACGCGCATCAGCTCGGCCTTCGGCTCGTCCTCCTCGCGGATGATGCGGATCACCTCGTCGAGATTGAGATAGGCGATGAGATAGCCCTCGAGAACCTCGAGCCGCTTGGCGATCTTCTGCAGACGGAAGTTCGAGCGCCGGATGAGAACGACCTTGCGATGGTCGAGCCACGCCTGAAGCGCGTCGCGCAGCGACATGACACCCGGCACCTGCTCGGCGGAAAGCACGTTCAGATTGAGCGGGAAACGGCTCTCCAGATCGCTTGCGCGGAAAAGCGACTCCATCAGATGCTCGGGATCGACGGTCTTGCTCTTCGGCACGAGAACGAGCCGGATCTCTTCGGCGGATTCGTCGCGCACATCGTCGAGCAGCGGCAGCTTCTTCGCCATCAGAAGCTCGGCAATCTTCTCGATGAGCTTCGACTTCTGCACCTGATAGGGAATTTCGGTGACGACGATCTGCCAGAGCCCGCGCGGCAGCTCCTCGCGCACCCAGCGCGCGCGAACACGGAAACCGCCGCGGCCGGTCGCATAGGCCTCCGCAATGGCCTCGCGGCTCTCAACGATAATGCCGCCGGTCGGGAAATCGGGACCTTGCACGAATTCGACGAGCTTGTCCGTCCGCGCGTTGGGGTGCTTGATGAGATGGAGCGCCGCGTCGCAAAGCTCGGCCGCATTGTGCGGCGGGATCGATGTCGCCATGCCGACCGCGATGCCGGAAGCGCCATTCGCAAGCAGGTTCGGGAAGGCGCCGGGCAGCACCACCGGCTCCCTGTCCTCGCCGTCATAAGTCTCGCGGAAATCGACGGTGTCGTCGTCCATCTCGTCGAGCAGGAGCGCCGCGACGTCGGTGAGCCGCGCTTCGGTGTAGCGCATCGCCGCCGCGTTATCGCCATCGACGTTGCCGAAATTTCCCTGACCATCGACGAGCGGATAGCGCACGGAGAAATCCTGCGCGAGACGCACCAGCGCGTCATAGACGGACTGATCGCCATGCGGGTGATAGCGGCCGATGACATCGCCAACCACGCGCGCCGACTTCTTGAAGCCCGAGCCCGGATCGAGCTTGAGCTGACGCATCGCATAGAGGACACGGCGGTGGACCGGCTTCAGCCCGTCGCGCACATCGGGCAGCGCGCGATGCATGATGGTCGAGAGCGCATAGGCGAGATAGCGCTCTTCCAGTGCGTCGCGAAGCTTGATCTCATGCTCGGGCCCATGGGGCGGCGGGGCAAGTTTGGTCATATCGGTTCAGCTTTCATCGGACTATCTACGGCACAAGGATCGGCTTGCGCCTCTTCATTACGTATCGTCGCGTTTCTTCCTCGACGCCGGGCTGGCGGCACGAACGGCCCGGCGGGAACGAGCCATGACGATTGGATGTCGGCGGGTGGCCATTATATCAGCGATTCGTCGCGCCCCGCCGTCTGGCCTCGGGACCGCGCCGCGAAGCGCTCCTGAAGCCTGATCCGCGCATCGGGCAAATGGCGCTGCTGCGCGGAAAAGAGATGCCGGTCAAGGAAATGCCCGGTGATGCAAAGCCCTTCCAGCACATCCTCGGCCGTCGCCTCGCCCGCCTGCGAGCCCACGAGAAACGGCGGCAGGCGAAAGAGGCGGTCCCGCCACGGCTCGCCCGCCGCGCGGCTGACGGCCGCGCCGCTTCTCGGCGACACATAGACGAGATCCTCGCGCGCGCCGGTCGCGGCGCATTGTCCGAGATCGAGGCCGAAGCCAAGCTCCTGAAGCAGGCCAAGCTCCCAGCGCACATAGACCGCTGGCCAGATATCCGCGTCCTCCATCGTGTCGAGCAGAAGCTCGAACCCCTCATAGAGCGCGGGATGCGCCTCCCGCTCGGGAATGACGCCCGCCACCGCGCAAGCGGCGCTCAGCCCGAGAAGCGAGAAGCCATTTTCCATGATGAGCCCCGCGCGCGGCTTCTGCGTCTCCACCGTATAGGTACCGAGATGCTCGGCGAGGCGCGCGCGCCAATGCGCCGCGAGGCTGTTTCCCGGTTGCAGCATGCTCTTGTGACGCCGCGCCGCGCCGCCACGCACAAGGCCGAGATGGCGGCCATGCGCGCGCGTCAAAAGCTCGACGATCGCGCCCGTTTCGCCATAGGGCCGCGCGGAGAGCACAATGCCTTCGTCACGCCATTCCAAGAGCGTTCACCTCTCTTCGGCCGCCCCTGCGACGCCCGAACGGACGCCGCGGGCGGACGCGGATCCGTGCGCCCCTCAATCCTTCGGGAAATCGAGGCCCATCTCGCGATAGCGCTCGCGATCCTCACCCCAGTTTTCACGCACTTTCACGAACAGGAAGAGATGCACTTTCGTTCCGAGCATTTCCTCGAGTTCGGCGCGCGCGAGCTGGCCGACCGTCTTGATCGTCTGTCCGCCGGCGCCAAGCGCGATCTTGCGCTGGCTCTCGCGCTGCACATAGATCACCTGCTGGATGCGGATCGAGCCGTCCTTCTTGTGCTCCCACTGCTCCGTCTCCACGGTGAGTTCGTAGGGCAGCTCGTCATGGAGCCTGAGAAAGAGCTTCTCGCGCGTGACTTCCGCCGCGAGCGAGCGCAGGGGCACATCCGCCGCCTGATCCTCCGGATAGTGCCACGCGCCTTTCGGCATGCGCTCCGCGATATGCCGCTTCAGATCGGCGACGCCGTCGCCGGTGAGCGCCGAGATCATGAAAGTGTCAGTGAAAAGCCCCGTCGCATCGAGATCGCTTGCGAGCTTCAGAAGTTTCTCCCGCCCCTTTTCGCTGGCGAGCGCATCCGTCTTGTTGAGGACGAGGATCGCCTTGCGCCCCTGATCGCGCAGGCCCTCGAGCACGCGATCGACATCGGCGGTGCGGCCGCGCTCCGTGTCCACCATGACCACGATGAGGTCGGCATCGCCCGCCCCGCCCCAGGCGGCTTCCACCATGGCGCGATCGAGCCGACGCTTCGGCTTGAAGATGCCGGGCGTGTCGACGAAAATGATCTGCGCCTGTCCTTCGATGGCGATGCCGCGGATGCGGCTGCGCGTCGTCTGCACCTTATGCGTGACGATGGCGACCTTGGAGCCGACAAGCGCGTTGAGCAGCGTCGATTTGCCCGCATTGGGCGCGCCAATGATGGCGACGAAGCCGCATCGTGTCTCACCGCTCCTGTTTGCCATCTCACTCATCGTCGTTCCAGACACCTTCTCTGATCAGCATGGCGCCGGCGGCTGCCTGCTCGGCCTGCCGCTTCGATCCGCCTTCGCCTGTTATGGGCTCGAGCCCCGCGATCTCGACCCGCACCGTGAAGACGGGCGCGTGATCGGGACCGAAGCGCCCGGCTTCCCTGTATGTGGGGATGCCACGTCCGAGCGCCTGCGTCCATTCCTGAAGCGCGGTTTTTGCATCGCGCCTCGCGCGCGCCGGGCCGGCGATGAGCCCCGCCCACTCCGTCTTGATGAAGCGCTCGGCCGCGCCAAGCCCGCCATCGAGATAGAGCGCGGCGATGACTGCCTCGCAGGCATCGGCCAGAATCGCCATTTTTTCCCGCCCGCCGCCGCGCTCCTCTCCGGGGCCGAGCGCGAGGCAGGGACCGAGCGCGATCCTCTCGGCGA
>WBZO01002553.1_pt1 | contig 23287 bp, 23 predicted proteins | sample 5204261 | NCBI WGS metagenome assembly WBZO01 (sample SAMN12412400, study PRJNA552823) | activated sludge metagenome | isolation source: activated sludge from anammox sidestream of wastewater treatment plant... | place: USA: North Carolina | collected 2017-09 | reverse complement strand
TTGGCGTGAAGCCGCCTCAGCTCCTCGTACTGCTCGGCCGTCTCGGCCGCCAGCGCCCCGCGCTGCTCCTCCGACACGATCCGCCCCATGACCCCCACGGCGCGGGAGGCGTCGGCCACGTGCACGGTCAGCCCGGAGGGGTAGGCGGGCGCGATCTTGACGGCGGTGTGGACGCGCGAGGTGGTGGCCCCGCCGATGAGGAGCGGCAGCGTCATGCCGCGCCGCTCCAGCTCCTGCGCCACGTGCACCATCTCGTCGAGCGACGGCGTGATGAGTCCCGAGACGCCCACGGCGGCGGCGCCCACCTCGGCGGCCGTGTCGAGCAGCCGGTCGGCCGGCACCATGACGCCCAGGTCCGTCACGTCGTAACCGTTGCAGCCCAGCACCACCCCGACGATGTTCTTGCCGATGTCGTGCACGTCGCCCTTGACGGTCGCCATGACGATCCGTCCCGCGCTGGTGCTCACGCCCTCGCCCTTCTCGGCCTCCAGGTGGGGCGTGAGCACGGCCACCGCCTTCTTCATCACCCGCGCGCTCTTCACGACCTGCGGCAGGAACATCTTGCCGGCGCCGAACAGGTCGCCCACCTCGTTCATGCCGTCCATGAGCGGACCCTCGATGACGGCCAGCGGCCTCCCGAGCACGCCCATCGCCTCGAGCGCGTCGGCCTCGATCTGCTCGTCCACGCCCAGCACGAGGGCGTGGCGCAGGCGCCGCTCCACCGGCCAGGCCCGCCAGGCGTCGTCCTTCGCCTTCGGCCCCGCGGCCCCCGGCGCCAGGGTGGCCGCGTGGGCCACGAGGCGCTCGGTGGCGTCCTCGCGGCGGTCGAACAGCACGTCCTCCACGAGCTCGAGCAGCTGAGCGGGCACGTTCTCGTACACCTCGAGCGTCTCCGGGTTGACGATGGCCATGTCGAGCCCGGCGGCGACGGCGTGGTAGAGGAAGCTGGCGTGCATGGCCTCGCGCACGGGCGGGCTCGAGCGGAACGAGAACGACACGTTCGAGAGGCCGCCCGACGTGAGCGCCCCCGGCAGGTTGCCCTTGATCCAGCGCACGGCCTCGATGAAGTCGACGGCGTAGCGCGCGTGCTCGCGCATCCCGGTGCCCACGGTGAGGATGTTCGGGTCGAAGATGATCTCCTGCGGCGCCAGCCCGGCCTCCTCCGTGAGCAACCGGTAGGCGCGCTCGCAGACCCGGCAGCGCCGCTCCAAGGTGTCGGCCTGGCCCGTCTCGTCGAACGCCATGACCACGACGGCGGCGCCGTAGCGCTTGGCCACGCGCGCCTGCCTCAGGAACTGCTCCGGGCCCTCCTTGAGGGAGATGGAGTTCACGATCCCGCGGCCCTGCAGGTGCTTGAGGCCCGTCTCGAGCACCGCCCAGTTGGACGAGTCGAGCATGACCGGCACCCGCGCCACGTCGGGCTCGGCGGCCAGCAGGTCGAGGAAGCGAGCCATGGCGGCGGGGCCGTCGATGAGGCCGTCGTCGAAGTTCACGTCGATGACCTGCGCGCCGCCTGCGACCTGTTCCCGCGCCACCTCCACGGCGGCCGCGAAGTCGCCCTGCACCACGAGGCGCTTGAAGCGCTTGGAGCCCGTCAGGTTGGTGCGCTCGCCCACGTTCACCAGGTTCATGCCGGGGCGCATGACGAGCGGCTCCAGCCCGGCGAAGCGCGGGCGCGTGTCGGGCTCCGCGCGCTTGCGGGGCCGCGCCGTGGCGGCAGCCGCCGCGAAGGCGCGGATGTGTTCCGGGGTGGTGCCGCAGCAGCCGCCGATCACGTTCGTCCAGCCGCGCTGCAGGAACTCGCTCATCACCTCCGTCATGGCGGCGGGCGTCTCGTCGTAACCGCCGAAGGCGTTGGGCAGGCCGGCGTTGGGGTAGACGAACGTGTACACGTCGGCCAGGCGGCTGAGCTCCTCAACGTGCGGCCTGAGCTCCCTGGGTCCCAGGGCGCAGTTGAGGCCCACGGCGAGCGGCGCCGCGTGCCGGACGGAGGTCCAGAACGCCTCGAGCGTCTGGCCGGAGAGCGTGCGCCCCGAGTTGTCCGTGATCGTGCCGGACACGACGAGCGGGATGCGGCGGCCGGCCGCGTCCGAGGCGTCCTGGCAGGCGAGGATGGCCGCCTTGGCTACCAGCGTGTCGAACACCGTCTCCACCAGGAAGATGTCGACCCCGCCACGGGCGAGCGCGTCGGCCTGCTCGCGGTAACCGGCGTAGACCTCCTCGAAGCTCACCTCGCGGTAGGCGGGGTCCTCCACGCGGGGGCTGAGGCTGAGCGTCTTGTTGGTCGGGCCGATCGAGCCGGCCACCCAACGCGGTCGCGTCGCCGTGGCGATGTCGTCCGCCGCGCGCCGCGCCAGGCGGGCCGCTACCTCGTTGATCTCGGCCACCACGTCGCCCAGCCCGTACTCCGCCAGGCCGATGCGCGTGGCGTTGAAGGTGTTCGTCTCGATGATGTCGGCGCCGGCGCGCAGGTAGTCGCGGTGGATGCCGTCGATCAGGTCGGGCCGCGTGAGGCATAGCAGGTCGTTGGCGCCCCGCAGGTCGCGCGCGTGACCGGCGAAGCGCGCTCCCCGGAACGCCGCCTCGTCCAGACCCGCCTGCTGGATCATCGTGCCCATGGCGCCGTCGAGGACGAGGACGCGCTCCGTCAGGCTGCGTTCGAGTAGCGTGGTGCGGTCGCTCGCGGGGACCATGACCGCCAACTGTACCGCCTCGGCGCGCGACGCCGCGTGGCCCCGCGCCGTCGCGCGGCCGGCGCTATGATGCCGCATGGAGCGAGACGAACGGCCCCAGACCCCGCCCAAGGCCGCCGCGCCCGCCGTGGCCGGCCCCGGCGCGGCGGGCGCGCCGGCCGACGAGCATGCCGGCCTGGACGAGGACGGCCGCCCCCTCAACCGCAACCTCATCTACAACAACCCCGAGAAGTGGCGCATCGGCCGCGAGATCCTCGAGCGCTACACGGGAGCGGCGCCCGAGGCCTTCCAGAAGCAGGTGCTGCTCACCAACTTCCAGTACTACCTCGACCGCTTCGAGGGCATGGCCGACGACGTGGTGACGACGCGCGGCTCCGCCATGATGGCGCGCCACAGCGCCAAGCTGGGCGTGTCGATCGTCAACTTCTCCGTCGGCTCGCCCGTGGCCGCCCTCATCATCGAGGTGCTGGCCACGGCCGACCCGAAGGCCGTGCTGTTCCTCGGGATGTGCGGCGGGCTGCACCGTTCGCTCCAGATCGGCGACTTCGTCCTGCCCACGGCTGCCATCCGCGACGAGGGCGCGTCGACTCACTTCATGCCGCCGCAGGTGCCGGCGCTCCCCACCTTCAAGGTGCAGAAGTTCGTTTCGCAGATCATCGTCGAGCGCGGCTTCGACTACCGCACCGGCGTCGTGCACACCACGGACTACCGCTTCTGGGAGTTCGACGAGCCGTTCAAGCGGCACCTCTACGAGGAGCGTGCGCTCGCCATCGACATGGAGACGGCCACCCTCTTCTCCGTCGGCTTCGCGAGCAAGGTGCCCATCGGGGCGCTGCTCCTCGTCTCCGACCTCCCGCTGCGCCGCGGCGGCATAAAGACGCGCGACTCGGCCAAGGCGGTCTTCAGCGAGTTCACCGACCGCCACATCGAGCTGGGCATCCAGGCCATGAGCGAGATCGCCGAGCGGGGGGAGCACATCAGGCATTACCGCTGGTGAAGCTACCGGCGGGGAAATGTTTCTGACCGCGTCCCTGGGCGCTCAGTCGCCGTTGCCGAGGCCTCCATGGGGAGACAGGACCCTCGTCGCGTCCCGCCCGGTTCGATCGCTCGTGGGGCGTGGTTTCGATAGAGTCCGACCTCGACCAGCCGCCTGATCGAGTGACGCCTTTCGTCTTGTCGGTCGGGTGGAGCGGGTACGCCGCTGCGGTCCGGCGCGTGGCTTGCAGGTTGCGCTATCTTCGGTTCAGGTCGACAGCCTGAGGGAGAGCGTTTGGGCCCCATGCCAATGGCGTAAGCGCCGGCGCGTTCGGTCCCGGCCAGGCGCTGTGGGGTGGTCGGCCAACGGAGGCGGTTCGTTGGTGGGTGCTGGAGTTTCGTCGCGGTCCTTCTTGGCTGATCTGGTGCGCTCGTTCGCTTTGGTGCGGGCGGCGTCGCCGCTGGAGTCGGGGCTGTTGCTGGTGGCGCTGCTGGTGCAGGGCGTGATTCCCGCGTTGCTGATCTGGGTGACGAAGACCGTGGTGGACCTGGCGGCGGAGGCGGTAACCCTGGGCGGCGTGGGCTGGGTGGAGTTCCTGCCGGTGGTGGGCCTGTGGATTGGCGGGTTGTTGCTGGAGTCGTCCTTATCGCCGTGGGCGGCGGCGTTGCAGGGGAACGTGAACGAGAAGCTGACGGCGCGGGTGAACCTGGAGCTGATGGGCAAGGCGGACTCGTTGCCGGGTTTGGCGGCGTTCGAGTCGGCGGGCTTCTACGACGAACTGCAGGTGTTGAGGGACCAGGCGGCGTACCAGCCGGTGAACCTGCTGGTGTACGTGACGAACGGCCTTAGGGAGCTGGTGGTGGTGGCGTCGGTGCTGGCGCTGCTCGCCACCGTGGCGTGGTGGGTGCCGCTGCTGGTGGTGCTGGCGGCGGTGCCCCATGCGCTGGTGCAGTTCTCCTTGCAGAGCAACGCCTGGGAGACGATGGTGTCGCGCAGCCCGCAGGCGCGCCTGATGCAGTACCTGAGCTCGCTGCTGCTGACTGACACGTACGCCAAGGAGGCGCGGCTGTTCGGCTTCGGGCCGTGGGTGAGGGGGCGTTACGCGGCGGCGTTCGCCGAGACGCACGGTGCCATGCGGCGCGTGCGTTTCAGGCAGGCGGGCTGGGCGAACCTGCTGGTGGCCGTGAGCGCGTTGGCGAACGGCTTCGCGTTCCTGTGGGTGGTGGCGCGCGCCGCGGCCGGTGCAGTGGGCGCGGGGAGCATCCTGCTGTTGGTGCAGTCGCTGCTGTACCTGCAGCAGAACCTGCTGTTGTTGGCGCAGGACGGCTCGATGCTGCAGGAGACGCTCGCGTACTTCCGGAGGTTCTTCGCGTTCCTGGCGGCCGAACCCGACCTACCGACGTCGGCGTCGGTGCGGCCGGTGCCGCGGCTGGCGTCGCTGGGCGTCGAGCTGGTGGACGTGTCGTTCGCCTACCCGACGGGCGGGAGGCGCTCAAGGGCGTGAGCCTGCGCCTGGCGCCGGGCAGTGTGACTGCGCTGGTGGGAGAGAACGGGGCGGGCAAGTCGACGGTGGCGAAGCTGTTGGCGCGCTTCTACGACCCGGCCGAAGGGAAAGTGCTGGTGGAGGGGATGGACCTGCGGGAACTGGACCTGGAGGCGTGGCGGGCGTCGGTCGGGGCGGTGGTGCAGGACTTCGGGCGTTACCAGTTCACGCTTCAGGAGAACCTTTTGCTGGGAGAGGGGCGCCTCGAGCCTGACGCGCCCGCCACGGCTGAGTTGCTGGAACAGAGCGGCCTGGATGGACTTTTGGTGCGCCTGGAGGGCGGGCTCGACGCGCGGCTGGGCAAGCAGTTCGGTGGCACGGAGCTTTCGGGCGGCGAGTGGCAGAAGGTGGCGTTGGGTCGTGCGCTGGCGCGGCGTGACCAGGCGCAGCTATTGATTCTCGACGAGCCCACGTCGGCGCTGGATCCGCGGGCTGAGTTCGAGCTGTATCAGCAGTTCGCAGCGTTGGCGAAGGGTGTGACGACGCTCTTGATCACGCACCGGCTGGGTTCGGTGCGGACGGCGGACACGATCTACGTGCTGGAGGAGGGGCGGGTGGTGGAGGTGGGATCGCACGAGGAGTTGCTGGAGGTTGGAGGAACGTACGCCGAGCTTTGGCAGATGCAGTCTCACCATTACGTGAACGTCACGCGGGACTGAACTGGCCGTCGCCAGGTGCCGTGGAGCGTTGGCGCCTTATCGCGCACACAGGGTATCGTCAGGTCAAACGCTCTAGTTGTTTTTCTTGCTGAGGGGTTCGCTATGCGTCGTGCGCAGTCGTTCATCGCCGTGTTGTCGGTGGCTGTCGGTGTGGCGGCTTTCTTGTTGGTGGCGGCGCTGCAGGCGTGGCAGGCGCGGCAGATCGCGGCGCTGGCGGCGGAGTTCGCGCCTGACGTGCTGGTGGTGCGGCAGCCGTCGGTGTACCCTCCTGATTTCGAGTTCACGGGGCTGAATTCCGGCATCACCTTCGAGGAGTCGCGGTCGCTTTCCGGCCTGCCTGGGGTGGGGGCGGTGGCGTTCGCGGGTTCGCAGTCGCGGGTGTTGGGCGAGCGATTGTCGATCGCGCGCATGCCGGTGAGCGAGGAGCTCTTCGGGGTGCTGGGGCTGGAGTTCGCGGCTGGTGAGGGGTTCGACGAGCGCGCGCGGCTGCTGGGGCTGCCGTTCGTGGTGATCGGCGACACGGTGGCGCGGGAGGTGTTCGGCGGTCCGGAGGCGGCGGTTGGGGAGATGGTGTCTTTGGGGATGGGTTCGGCGCGTGTGGTGGGGGTGTTGGCGCCGGTCCCGGAGGCGATCACGGAGTTCCGTTACCTGGACGTGGCGGCGCTGGTGCCGTCGTCGCCGGCGTTCGAGCTGGTGAACCCTAACAACCCGCGGCCGGCTGACTCGATGCTGTTCGTGAAGCACCTCCCGGGTGAGCGTGCGCTGGCGGAGGCGAGCCTGCGGGCGGCTTTGGACGAGCTGCCGACGGCGTGGGTGTACGAGGTGGTGGGTTCGGAGGTGTGGCTGGGCTCGCAGCAGGTGTTCCGTAACCGGGTGGCGGACGAGCTGTCGCGCGGCTCCAGGTGGATCGTGCTCTTGGTGCTGATCGCGGCGGTGGGGAACCTGGCTAACTTCATGGGGCTCAGGGTGGCGGACCGGGCGCGCGAGGCTGCGCTCAGGCGGGCGGTTGGCGCCACGCGCGGGCGGGTGCTGGTCGGCGTGGCGGGCGACGCGCTGCTCTTGGGCGGCGCCGGGACGCTGCTGGGCGTGGCGCTGTGGCCGCTGCTCGACCGCCTGGCGCGGGTGGGTGAGGGGCCTCTGCCGGTGACGTGGCAGGCGTTCGCGTTGGCGGGCGGCATGGGCCTCGCGATCACGCTGCTGGCGAGCCTGGTGCCGGCGTTGTGGCTTTTGCGGGTGCCGATCTACAAGGCGCTGCGTGAGGAGCTGTCGCCGCCGGTGTGGGAGGGCGTGGCGTTGACGGGCATGGCGGCGGGGGTGCTGGCGTTGATGGTGGCGTCGTTCATCCAGGGCGGCACCGAGGACTGGTTCCAGGCGCGCCTTCGTGAGGTGGGCGCGGACCGGGTGGTGATGACCACCATCGGTGGCCCTTCGGAGCTTAGGCGTTCGTCGTTGTCGAAGCCGCCGTTCACGGAGCGCGAGGCGCGAGACATCGCGGCCCTGCCGGGGGTGGCGGGCGTGGCCACCGTGGCGCACGACAGCCTTGGGGTGGTGGTGCGTTCGGGCGCGGGCCAGGAGGCGGACTACTACTCGGCGAGCGTGGCGCGGGTGACGCCGGAGCTGTTCGACATCTTCCCGCGGCCGATCGCGGTGGGGCGGGCGCCGGCCGCCGCGGACGAGGTGCTCGTGGGCCCCGACGCCGCTGCAAAGGCGTTCCCGGGTTTGAGCCTGGAAGAGGTGGTGGGCCGGTCGCTGCGGATCGGGCAACAGGTCCTGGCTGCGGGTGGTCAGGGCGGGGTTACTCAGGTCGAGGAGTTCACGGTGGTGGGGGTGGCTGCGCCGGCTACCTGGAGCTCGTTCGGCGACCTGAGCGACGTCGTCATCGTCAGGCTGCAGCGCGAGTCGGACCCGCCTTTGGCCGGCAGCCGCGACCTGCACGTGCGCGTCGACCTGACGGCCGACTTTGAGGCGACGCTGGCGTCGATCCGCGGCTTGGTGCGAAAGCGTTACCCGGATTATGCCGAACCGGAGCTGCACGAGCCGGCTGGTGACCTGCGGCAGGTGCGGGCCACCATGCGGGAGGTGGGGGCGTCGTGGGGCGTGATGGCGTGGCTGGCACTGGCGGTCGGCGGGGGTGGGCTCGCGAGCCTGGTGATGGTGCGGCTATTCCGGCAGCGGCCGCAGGTGGCGTTGAAGCGGGCGGTGGGCGCCACTAAGCGGCGTTTGACGCTCGAGTCGTTGGCGTTGTCGGCGAGGACGGCCGTGGGCGCCGCGCTCACCGGGCTGGTGGCGGCGGTGGCGGTGAGTTACTGGGTGGCGCGACTGGCGCCGTGGAGCTTCGGTTGGTCGTGGGCTAACGCGCTGCTGGTCACGGGCGTGGCGGTGGGGGTGGCGCTGCTGGTGGCGCTGCCGCCCACGCTGAGTTTCATGCGCGTGCAGCCGTGGAAGGTGTTGAGGTCGGAATGAACGAGCAGGCTGGGTTTCTTTCTTCAAGGTTCCGGGTTGGCGCCATCTTCGTGACGGTCCTGATCGCGCTCGCGTCAATGGCAGGTGCCAGGGCGCAGAGCGGTGCGGGGCCGGTGGTATGGCTGAACCTGACGGACTCACATAACGGCGTCGTAAGAGACAGGGCTGAGCTGCACGAGGTGCTCGGTGATTTGGGTGTGCTGCCTGAGGGGCCGGAGCCGAGGGTAGTGTCGGTGCATTCGCTCGACTCGATGTTCCCGCACGTGGCGGTGATGACGCGCAGCGCTCAGGAGATCATCACACGCGCTGTGCGCGAGGCGGGTGGGGAGGAGCCGGTGTTCGTGGCGGCGCCGTGGGGCTGGCCGCAGCAGCGGGCTGTGCGCGGTTCGATCTACCCCACCACGCCGGAGGAGCTGGAGGCGCACGGGTACGGCTGGCTGCTGGCGCCCGACGGCTTCCGGGTGGCGTGGGACCACGACAGCAAGGTGGCGGAACTGGCGGCGAACCGGGGTTTCATGGCCGGCAGCGAGTATCTCCAGGGTGTGCATATGTACCTGTGCGTGGATGGCGAGTCGGTGCGGGGCTGGGCGCGCGCGTGGGCCTACCGGGGTCACCGCGAGCCCACCGACGCGAGCCTGGGGCGCTTCGCGCGTGATTGCCTGCAGGACGGGCTTCACATGCCGGATGAGTACGTTGTCCCGGAGGACGTGCGTACGGCGCTGGGGCTCGATGGCTGGTTCGCGGTGCTGTTGCCCAACGCCATCGACCAGCATGTGCCGATCGGGGTGGCCGTGGACTCAGCGCGCGAGATGCTGGCGTTCGCCAGCGTGCCGATCCCCCTGCACCCGGTTGTGGTCGAGACTGTCACTGCAGATCTGAGCGAGTTTGTGCCGCGTGAAGAGCACGCGGCGATGCTGGCGGAGCTGGGCGTGAGCGTGGATCCAGCCTTCCAGGCGAGCTTCCCGGAGTGGGTTCGGGACTTCGCTACGCACAGCAGGACCATCCTGGTGGTGTTCGATGACGCCGGGCGGGCCGTAGGCCACTTCGCCCCTGGGTACTCCAATGGCTTTGGGGAGGAGACATTGGTGGGCGCCTTGATGAGATGGGGGTTGTTCTGAGCATGAGCGAGACGCTGAGCAATGACCGGTTCGATGGGATGCCGCACTGGGTTCGTTCTAGTGCCGGGGCCTCGCTGCTGCAGGCGCAGGCGTTGTCTCGGGTGCACCGCAAGGGCGCGCGCGAGGTGAAAGCGCTGCTGGACGCCGACATCGAGATCCGCGAGGGCGAGTACGTGGCCATCACGGGTCCCTCGGGCTCGGGCAAGTCGACGCTGTTGAGCCTGCTGGGCCTGCTCGACCGGCCCACGTCGGGCGTCTACCGCCTGGCGGGGCGCGACGTGGCGGCGCTCTCGGACCAGGCGGCGTCGGCGGCGCGCAACGAGTTCATCGGCTTCGTGTTCCAGTCGTTCCACCTGCTGCCGCACCTGAGCGCCTGGCGCAACGTGGCGCTGCCGCTTAAGTACGCACCGGTGGGCAGGCGGGTTAGCAAGTCCGAGCAGCGGGAGCGGGCGCTGGCGGCGCTGGAGTCGGTGGGGATGCTGGCGCACGCCGAGCACCTGCCGCGCGAGTTGTCGGGCGGTCAGGAGCAGCGCGTGGCGATCGCGCGGGCGCTGGTGGGCCGGCCGCGCTTGCTGTTGGCGGACGAGCCGACCGGCAACCTCGACTCGAGCTCGCGCGACGAGGTGCTGGCGTTGTTCGAGCGCGCCAACGCCGAGGGCGTGACGGTGGTGGTGATCACGCACGACGCGGAGGTGGCGGCGCGGGCGCAGCGGCGGATCGTGTTGGCCGATGGTCGGCTAGTCAGCTAGCAGTACGCGGCAGTCGGATCGACTGCTGCTTGCGCGCCGAGCATCTGGTGCAGGGGTCTCCTACGGGCAGTGCTTCGTAAGGGAGTTCGGCGATAGGTATGTTCGTGCTCTCATGGAGCCATGAGCCGCCTTTTCGCCTCGATCCCTATCGCGAGCCTTCGCCTTTGGGGCTACCCGGTCTCGCGCCGGCAGCGGGCGGAGAAAAGTACTGGACGCCGAAAAGAAAAACAATTCGAAAAACGGTCTGAATACCCGCTCCTTTCTAGGGCCGCGAAAGGCCGTCCTACACGTGATTCACTGAGAAAACAATAAGTAACTACTACCGCTGGTAAATAGTTTCTACCGAAGCCCGCTCAATCGAAGGCAGCGCGTGGCATTGGCAGAGCGTGCTCTTGCATCGACGATGCCGGTCAGACGAAACCCCTATACTTGTGAACATGTGTAGCGGTTCTGTCTGGAAGGCCAAGTGATCGATCCCGTGACGGTATTCAAGGCGCACGGCGGCCAGATGCGGATGAGCGAGGCGTTGGCGGCTGGGGTGTCGCGCTATCGGCTCTACCGCATGCTGGATGACGGGGCGCTCGAGCGGGTCAGCCGTGGCGTCTATCGGCTGACTGAGCTGCCGCCCATCAGCGACCCGGACCTGGCGGTGGTGGCCCTGCGGGTTCCGCGAGCGGTGGTGTGCCTGGTGTCAGCGCTAGCCTTCCACGACCTGACGACCCAGGTACCCCACGCGGTCTGGATCGCGCTGCCGCGGGGGGCAGACACGCCGCGGCTCGATCACCCGCCGCTGTCGGTGCACCGTTTCGCGCCGGATGCGTTCGAAGCAGGCGTGGAGGTTCACGAACTGGACGGCGTGGAGGTGAAGGTCTACGGTGCTGAGAAGACGCTGGCCGACGTCTTCAAGTTCCGGAACCAGGTCGGGATGGACGTGGCGCTGGAGGCGCTGGGGCTGTATGCCGGTCGGCGGCGGCGTGATGTAGAGGCCCTTCTGGAGTACGCGCGCATCTGCCGGGTGGAACGGGTGATGCGCCCGTACCTGGAGGCGCTGCTGTGAGCGTGCGCAACCTGCCGGCGAGCGTCCACCAACGGCTGCTGAACCGCGCCCGGGCCGAGGGACGCCCGTTCAACGAGCTGCTGCAGCACTACGCAATGGAGCGGTTCCTGTACCGGCTGTCGCGGAGCCAGTTCGCCGGTCGCTTCGTCCTGAAGGGGGCGCTGCTGCTTAGGGTGTGGGAGGCGCCGGTGGGCAGGCCCACGCTGGACATCGACCTCCTGGGGCGCATTGACAACGAGGTCGATACCGTCGCAGAGGTTATGCGCGAGGTGATCCAAGTGCCGGTGGAGCCGGATGGCGTCGTCTTCGACGTCGGGTCGCTCGCGGCGGGGCGGATCGCGGAGCAGGCCGAGTATCACGGAACTCGCGTTCGGTTCATAGGCCGGCTCGGTACGGCTCGGGTGCGTATGCAGGTGGATGTCGGCTTCGGCGATCCGGTGCATCCGGCGGCGAAGGAGGAGCCGTTCCCGACGCTGCTCGATGCTCCCGCCCCGGTCCTCTGGTGCTACAGCCGCGAGAGCGTGGTGGCCGAGAAGGTCGAGGCGATGGTGCGGCACGGGGCTCTCAACACGCGGTTGAAGGACTTCTACGACGTGTGGCTGCTGGCTCGCGCCTTCGCGTTCGACGGCCCGACTCTCGCGGAGGCTGTGCGCAGGACCTTCGCTTCGCGGGAGACCGTGGTGTCGCTGCCGTTGGTGGCGCTCAGCGACGGCTTCTCGGCCTCGAAGGGTGTGCAGTGGCGGGCGTTCCTCAAGAGGGCGGATATAGAGCACGTCCCAGACGCCTTAAAGGAGGTCGTCGACGCGATACGGGGGTTCGTGGAGCCAGTTCTCGCCTCCGTCGCGGAGGGCACGGAGTTCGAGGCCCGCTGGGACCCGTCTGGTCCGTGGGCTCCAAGTGAACCAGCGACCTGAGCGAATCTCGTGTCGCTTCACTCGCGAGCGATCGTCGGGGTTCGCGCCTCCTTCTCAATGGCTCGGTCCAGCCTGTCAAAACAATCTGTGGCGGAAGGAGCTGAGGCTCCGAAGCCCTCGAGGCGAGAAACCGCGTCTCCAGCGGTAGAATGCGTCAAAACAATTGACCGCTACTACCGCTGGTAAATAGTTTCCGTTCCCCGTACCGTGGCCCGCTAGTGGCGGTCAGTAGCGCTCAGGGGCAGGCGCTTCCGGATGAGCACGATCTGCCCGCGGTGCGAGAGTTCGTCTTCCAGGACGTGGAACCACTTGAAGTGCTTGTTGGCGAGCTTGGCGTTGCCGAAGGGGTGGACCTCGTCGCGCCAGGCGTCGTCGCGCCGCGCGAGCGCTTTCAGGGTGCGGGCGCGTACGTCGTGCATGCGCTCCAGGTAGTAGCTGGTAGTACTCCTCGACGCTGGGGGATGTGCTCGAGGAGCATGGCGATACTGTTGGCGTCGTCATCCAGCAGGTGGTCGAGGTCGGCCTGGGTGAGTCCCTCGACGGCCTCGAGGGTGGTTGTGCGCCCGTAGGCGAGCATACTGACGAGCCGGCCGATGGCGGGGGTATAGCCAGGCAGGGGGCCGATGAGGTAGTCGGGGAGTGCTTCAGCGGCCATCGGTGTCCTCCGAGTAGAGCGCGTTCGGCAGGGGCCGAAGACCCGATCTTGCGCCCGTTGATGCCTAGTCGGCAGCCCCAGCCTCGGTGAACGCCCACCATTGGCCGTCGGGGTCCTGCAGCTCGAACTCCCTGTCGCCCCACGGCCGCACCACCGGAGCGTCGAGGCTCACCCCCGGCTGCTGGTGGTCGAGCGGTTGCAGGCCTGCTTGCTTCACCCTCGCGAACAGTTCGTCCAGGGTCGTGACGGCGACATGGATGGTGGGTGCGCTTTCGCTCCGCCCTTCACCGCCTGGGTGCAGCATAATCTCGCTGTCGCCGAGCGCGAACCAGTGCATGCCCTCGTACCCGCGCTTGTAGGCGAAGCCGACCTGCTCGTACCACCGCTTCGACATTGCCGTGTCGCCACAGAAGAGCACGATGTGATGTAAGCCGGTGATCATGCGTGATGACCTCCTTCGGGGCGGTTCGGCAGGTGGCCGCCCTGCCTTTTGTCGTGTGCTGGTTACTTGATACTATCGCAGATTGACAGGTGGACAGTCCTGGGTTTCGTGGAGGGGCAAGCCTCACGCAATTGTCGTCTTAGATCCGACTCCGAGTGTCGTAAAGACAATTGGCCAGACGCGGCTCTTAACGTGTGTTGCCACTGCCGGCACGACACCCGGCGGAAGTTGCAATGACGGAGCGTTGCGGCAGTACTCGATGGAGTCGCCGTCAGGCCGTACGATGCACAGCTCCGTACGGTCCTCGGCCACGGCGTAGGCGGCCGTGGCGCCGAACCGCCAGACGCCGCGGATCTCCAATGTTGCCGTGATGGGCGCCTCCCTCTCTGCCAGACTGTTGATTGCCGCTCTTCCGAGTTAGTTCCGTGTGTTGAGGGTAGATTCGAGAGATAATGAGTAAGACGACAAAGATGATGACTTCGCAGCCTCTTGGTGGTTCGGAGGTTCCGGTGCCGAGAACGTTCACCGCGCAGTACAAGTTGAAGATCCTGGAGGAGATCGACGCCGCTACCGAGCGCGGGGAGGTGGGCCGCATCCTCAGGCGCGAGGCGCTCTACTCGTCCTTGATCACCTCCTGGCGGCGGCAACGCAATGAGGGCGCGCTGGAGGCTATGAATCAGAAGAAGCGCGGGCCCAAGAGCGACAAGATGGCGAGCGAGAACCAGCGCCTGCGGCAGGAGAACGCGAAGCTTGAGGAGCGCCTGGGTCACCTGGAGGAGTTGGTGGACGCGCAGGGAAAAGTATCGGCGCTCTTGCAGGCGATCTCCCGCAAGAGCGAAGGCGAGAAGTGAACGTCGTTCTGGACGCTAGGATCGATGAGTTCGCGGGTAGGGTCGGCGCATTGCGCGCCTGCCGCGCTTTCGGGGTGAAGCCCCGAACGTACCGGCACCGCAAGCAGGCGCGCGAGCGGCGCCTACCCGAGAAACCAGTAGCGCCACCCACGGTGCGCGCGCCGCATCCGGCGGCGTTGTCGTGCAGCGAGAAGGAGCGCATCTTGTCGGAGCTGTGCTCGGAGCGTTTCTATGACCTCGCGCCCGCGCAGGTGTTCGCCACTCTCTTGGATGAAGGCACGTACCTGTGCAGCGTGCGGCAGATGTACCGCTTGCTTTCTGATCACGGCTTGTCGCGTGAGCGGCGCCGTGGCGGGCATCAACGCCGCGGGCAGTACGCCGCACCGGTGCTGGAAGCCAGCGGCCCCAACCAGTGCTGGAGCTGGGACATCACCAAGCTCCGCGGGCCCGCTAAGGGCGTGCTGTACTACCTCTACACCATCATCGATATCTACAGCCGTTACGTGGTGGGTTGGACTATCGCTGCCCGGGAGAGCGAGAGCGTGGCGCACGAACTGATCCGTAAGACGTGCGCGCGCGAGAACGTCGATCCCGGCCAGCTCACGCTGCACGCTGACCGTGGCGGGCCGATGATCGCCGGCAGCGTCGCCGAGTTACTGTTCGACTTGGGCGTGCACAAGAGCCATTCCAGGCCGCGGGTAAGTAACGATAATCCGTTCGTGGAGGCGCATTTCAAGACCCTGAAGTACCGCCCCGATTACCCTGACCGCTTCGAGGACTTGCCGGCCGCCCGGGCGTGGTGCCGCGCGTTCTTCGACTGGTACAACCACGTTCATTATCACAGCGGCATCGCTTACTTGCGGCCCGCTGATCTGCACGCCAGCCGCCAGCATGCCATCATCGAGCGCCGCCAAGCCGCGCTGGACGTGGCGCACGCCGCAAACCCGCAACGCTTCGCGCGTAGACCGAAGCCCGCCAGCCCCCCAGAGAGGGCTTGGATCAACCGCCCGACAATCCAAACTCAGTAACCCGAGCGGCAATCAACTATTGACAGTTTCCGTACTCGACGAGCCCACCGCCTCGCTTGACCCACGTAGCGAGTACGAGCTGTACAAGGACTTCTCGGAGCTCGCCCGGGGCGTTACCACGCTGCTGATCACACACCGGCTCGGCTCCGTCGGCATGGCGGACAAGATCTACGTGCTCGAGCACGGGCGAGTCGTGGAGCAGGGCACCCACTCCGCCCTTGTGGCCAGCGGAGGTCTATACGCTGCGCTCTGGAACATGCAAGCCAGCACTTACAGCGTGGGCCAGACGGAAAGACCTGACGCTTGACGTAGCAGCGTGCGCTTCAGGCCAGCTACCCGTCTATACGGGGTTCGTTCAGCTGTCTACCATGCCGGCGCGGCGTCACGCGCCTCGTCCTGCCCAATCGGATAGGTCCCTATGCGTCCAAGTACCTCGTCAGCACGTCCGTGAACGCCTCTGGGGCGTCCAGGTTGGCCACGTGGCCGGCGCCCGGCAGCGCCTCGAAGACGGCGTTCGGTAGTCGCTGGGCCAGTTCCTCAGAGAGCGGTAGGTTCACGGCGTCGAGGGCACCGCACAAGACGAGCGCGGGTGCCTTCACCTCGCCGATCCACTCGCTGGCGTCGAAACCTCGAGTCATGAGGTCGGCCACGTCGCGGGCGGTAAGCCCAGCGATCTCGGTCAGCGCCGGCTGGCGGTGCGGAAGCGGGACGGCGCTTACGAGCCCAGAGAGCAGCTGCTCCCTGAACGCGTCCGTGGGCAGGCCAAGGATCATCTCGGCCATCGCCTCGCTGGAGGCCGGCTCCTTACTGCGTCGGGTCGAGGTAGCCGCCGTTGGGGTAGTCGATCGGCAGCTTCGAGCCGCCTATCACCCTGGTCGGCGCCACGTCGCCATCCAGCGTGGATGCGAGGTCGAACACCTTCACGTTGTCGCCGTGGGCATCGATCACGACCAGGCGGTCGTTGCCCGCGTCGTAGCCCAACTGCGACGGGCCCGCCAACTCCGTGGCCGGCCCACCTATCGACCGGGACGGCGCCACGGTCCCGTCGGCGCTGGAGGCGGACGAGACCACGTAGATGGGACCGCCCACGTTCGAGTCCGCCAGGTACAGTTCGTCGCGCGTGGCGTCGTAGGCGGCTCCCCAGATGTAGTTCAGCAGGGTACCGGGGTCGAGCGTGAAGACCCGGTCGGGCTGCGCCTCGCCCGACACCGTGGAAGCAGCGTCGTAGACGGCCACGGTGCCCATGTCGTTCGAGACGAACAGGCGGTCGGAGGCGGGGTCGAGCCGAAGCCGAGTGTCGAGGTCCTGGAAGATCGGATCCAGCGAGGCGCCGGCGATGATCCTGGTCGGCGCTTGGTCCGCTGGGGCGGTGGACGCGCCGTCGTACGCCAAGAGGGCGTACTGGACGGCCGCGTAGAGGATGTCGCGTTCCGCGTCGTACGCGAGCCCGGACGCGAAGGTGTAGGCACCCGTGTCGAAGGCGGTGGCGGCGACCGTCCCCTCCACGCCGGATATCGCGGAGACCCGGTAGATGGCCGGTGACCCCAACTCCACGCTGACGAAGCCGATGTCAAGTGCGGGAGCCATGGCCATGTCGTAGAACTTGACGCCCGCCATGCCGGGGAGCGTGAAGATGCGGTCTGCGCCCATGTCGCCGTCCACGAAGTCCATGTCCTTGTAGACGTAGATGGCGTCCTTGTCCAGTACGTAGAGGGTGCCGGGCGCCGTTATCGTCACCTCGGCGCTGGCGCTGCGACCGGCGTTCGTCGCGTCCGTCACGGTGACGGTCACGGTTGGCTCGGCGGGCACGCGGGCCGGCGCGGTGAACTTCCCGCCGACCACCAAGCCCGCCTGGCTCGTTCCGCCTTCGGTGCCGTTCACGTCCCACCTGACCGCTCCGGGCATGTTGCTGACGCTGAAGTCGATGCTCGTGTCGATCCTGACGTCGACCGGTCCGGCGGGATCGAGCGTGGGAGCCGGTACCGGCGGCGTGCTGCACGCTGCCACGAGGGCGAGTAACGCTCCGGTCGAGAGCGCCGAGGCGCCGAACCTACGCATCTGGGAGAAGACTCTCATGGGGCCTGACCTCCACGGACTGTGATCCTGCCCACGATGCGCCCTGGGGCCGCCACCGGGAGTGAGAGAGGCGACTCTGCCAGCGGCTGTTCCCGGGCCGGCCCCCAAGCTCTTACGAGTCCAACCAACCCGCCAGCCAGTCGACCCCGAGCACGGGTGTGCCGGCCACCACCCGCGCCCGCAGGTCGGCCGCCAGTTCCGTTGTCTGTGCGGTCCACTCGTCTGCCGGCAGTTTCAACTTCAGCACGAGGTACAGCTCGGCTTGGCGAGCCTCCAGGCAGGTGGAGATGGCCTCGCTGCCGCCCCCAGGCAATGGCGCGTGGCGGCGGAAACCGCGCAGGAACGGTGGCAGGAACTCGGCTGCCACGGACTCGGCCGGCCGGCCGCGTTGCGACCTGACGGCGTAGTAGAGGGGCATGGCGAGGTCGAAGGCGTACGAGCCGTAGGCGCAATCGTCGAAGTCGATCGCGGTCCAGCTCTCCGCGTGGAGGAGCAGGTTGCCGTGGTGCAGGTCCGCGTGAATCAGGCCGGCGTCACCGCGTTCGTCGAGCCACGGCTGGGCACGTTCGAGCAGCGCGCCGGCCGCCTCGAGGAACTCGTCGTCCGCCGCTGCCCCGGCAGCTCGCGTCAGGTAGGTCTGTTGGAGGAGGGTCGGACGGCGGGGACCCGGGGCCGTCCAGTCCCGGCTGTGGGCCTGCAGCCGCCCGAGCAGCGCTCCCCAGGCCTCGGTTCGCTCGGCGGTCCAGTCGGCCGGGCCCGCCAGCCTCCCTGGTGCCCGTCGGTACGCCACCACCACCGTGGGTCCGCCAGGTCCCGGGAGCGTCTCCACGTACCGCCCTCGCGCCGATGGTAGCGGCGCCGCGACCGGCACGCGCGCCTCCGCCAGCGCCAGCAACCAGTCGACCTCGGCCTGGACTTGCTCGGGCGAGCGGTGGGTGGGCGCCATGACCTTGAGCACCGCCGGCTCGCCGGCCACGGTCAGCGCGTAGACGTCGCTCTCGAAGGCTCCCAGCGCCGTGGTGTCGGCGGCGGAGCAGCCGTAGAGGGCGGTCGCGGCGTCAAGGAGCCCAAGCTGGGAGGCGTCGGACACGCCTCTATGTACAACGGCAGCGCGCTGACTGGGAAGCGGGGATCCGGGCGCTAGCCCTCGTAGCGGGCCAACTGCCGTGTGCCGAGCCACATGGGCAGGCCAGCGGTGACCAGGCTTACCAGTGCCAACACCGCGATGACCACCGCACCCTCCGGCGTGGCCCAATAGCCGTCGGCCCGTGCACTGATGGTCAGCCAAGCCGGTCGCGCCAGCAGGAGGGTGGTGAGCGCCGCGTATGCGAGGGCCATCGCCATGAACGCCATGGCCCCGGGCGTCAAAGCGAGCTCGTTGGCGTTCGTGTACTCGAACCGAGGGTTGGCCGCGCCCATGCCAACCGCCAGCCCCGTGAGAGCGAACGCGCTGAAGGCGGCCGTAACGGGTGCGCCGAACGCCAACGCCGGACTGAGGTCCAGGAGCCTGCCCGCGGCGAGGCCCAGGGTGAGCGCGAAGACCAGCATGACCGGCAGGGCCAGCAGGAACTTCGCGGTCACCAGCTGACGGGCGCGCACCGGCTCCACCTGCACCAGCCAGTAGCTGCCGGCCTCGTAGGCCACGCTCGGGAAGGCCACGCGCAGCGCCACGCCCGCCACGATGAAGCTCACGAAGGCGATGTTGAAGGCCCCCACCACGTCGCGGAACTGCTGGGTGGGCACCGGGATGGCGGCGAGGCTCAGGAGGTAGACGCCGGCCAGCGCCACGAGCACCACGGCCTGGCTCCACTGCTGGACGTCGCGCACGAAGACGCGAGCGTCCTTGGCGAGGATGGCGCCGGTGGGGCCGAGCCGGCGCGCCAGCCACCGCTCCCACGCCGGCACGGGTCGCGCCTTGACGCGCTTCGGTGCCGGCGCGGCGTCCACGCTCCGGACCCAACCCCGCACGAACGCCAACCGCGCCGCCCCGGCCGTGAGGAGGAGGCCGGCGGCGGCGACAACCAGGAGCGTGATCAGCGCGGCGCTCGCCTCGCCCGCCAGGGCCGCCCAGCTGGCACGCGTGGCCCAGGAGGGCGGCAGCCAGCCGATGTCGAGCCTCGCGAAGGCCGACAGGAACGACTCGAAGGCGGCGCTGTCCTGCAGGTCGAGCTGCGCGAGACGCTCGGGCCGCAGGGCCCTGAGACCGACGAGGGCCAGCGCGGCAGTGCTGATGCTGACGGCCGTGGCCACCTCCCTCACGCGCCCGGCGGGCGCGAACCGCACGAGCGCCAGGGCCAGCAGCGCCCCGACCGTGACCGGCATGGAGTAGAGGGCCGCGGCGGCCAGTCCCGCCACGAGGTAGTAGGCCGGGTGCGCCCCCAGCGCGGCGCCCACCCCCGCCAGGGCGGGCAGCGTCAACACCAGCGGCAGCCCGGCGGTGTTCACGAACAGCTCGAGGACCTTCATGGCGAAGACGCGCGCCGAGGAGGTGGGCTGGGCAAGGAGGAACTCGAGGTCGGCGCTACCGTACATGGTGCCGATGCTGGCCACGAGGACGGAGAAGAGAACCGCCGCCATGAGCATCAGGAAGAGCCCCTCGAGGCTGCGCTGGACCACCGCAGGCGCGATCGTGCCGACCAACGGGTAGGCGTAGAGCCACGCGACCGCGGCGCGCGTGCCGCGGAATATGCCCCAGCTCAACGCCGCCAACAGGACGAGCGCCCCCACCAGCCAGACGGGCCGCGCCGCGAGGGCTCGCAGGGCGCCGCGGGCCCGTAGGTTCGCCAGTGTCACGGTGCCGGCCGCACGGCGGGTTCCGTTAGCGCCAGAAAGAGGTCCTCCAGGGTGGCGTGCTCCGGGTGGCGCGTGAGAGCCCGCAGCTCCGCCAGCGTGCCGAGCGCCACCAGCCTGCCGGCATCCACCACGGCGATGCGGTCGGCCACCTCCTCCGCGACCGGCAGCGTGTGGGTGGTGAGGATCACGGTGCGCCCCTCCCCGGCCAGCTCCCGGAACAGCCGCTTCACCTCGCGGTTGCCCTGCACGTCGAGCCCGACCATCGGCTCGTCGGCCACGAGGAGGCGCGGCTCCCCCAGCAGGGCAACGCAGAACGCCAACCGCTGGCGCATGCCGTGGCTGTAGCTCTCGATCAGGTTGCCGCCGTGCTCGGTCAGCCTGAAGCGCGAGAGCAACTCCTCGATGCGGGCGGCGCTAGCCGCCTGGCGCCTCACGCCCGCCACGTAGCGGAGGAGCTCGCGCGCCGTGACCTTCGGGTAGAACCAGGCGCGGTCCGGCACGTAGCCCACGGCGGCCTTGGTGGCCAGCGGCTCGCGGCGCGTGTCGTGGCCCGCCACGCTGACGGTGCCGCTCGTTGGGGTGGCCAGGCCGGTCACGCAGCGGATGGTGGTCGTCTTGCCGGCGCCGTTAGGCCCCAACAGCGCCAGCACCTCGCCGGGTCTCGCGCTGAGGTCGAGGCCGCTCACGGCTAGCGTCGAGCCGTAGCGCTTCGTCAGGCCAACGATGTCCAGCAAGCGTCCCTCCGAGGTGGCTGAGGCGGCACCGTCAGGGCAGCAGGTAGCGCCACTCGTCCGACAGGAACTTCTCCTTGGCCAGTCGCTCCGCCCGAGCCAGCTCGTCGGCCGTGATGTCGCTCTGCGAGAGCCCGTGGCGTGCCTGGAAGGTGGCCACGAGCCTGTCGATCACGGTCTCGCGCGGGAGCTGGGTCTGCTGCCGTAGGGGCGCCACGCGCTTGTTGGCGCTCACGCTCCCCTTGTCCGACAGCTTCTCCCGACCGATGCGCAAGACCTCGAGCATGCGGGCCGGGTCCATGTCGTAGGCCATGGTCACGTGGTGCAGGACGGCGCCGCCGCGGCGCGTCTGCGCGGCGCCGCCGATCTTGCCCGCCTTGGACGAGATGTCGTTGATGGGGATGTACTCGGCCTCCACGCCCAGCGAGCGCAGACCCTCCAGCACCCACTCGTCCATGAACGCGTACGAGTCGATGAACGACATGCCCTTCACGAGGCTGTCGGGCGCGTAGATGGAGTAGGTGATGGCGTTGGGCGGCTCGATGAACATGGCGCCGCCGCCGGTTATGCGCCGCATGACGACTATGCCGTGCTTGGCGGCGCCCTCCGGGTCGACCTCGTTGCGGACCGACTGGAACCGCCCGAGGATGACGGCGTCGTGGGACCACTCCCATATGCGGAGCGTGGGCTTGCGGCGTCCAGCGCCCACCTCGTAGGTGAGCACCTCGTCGAGCGCCATGTGCAGCTCGGGGGCCTGAGGTCCGGTGCGGATGAACTGCCACTCGAACTCGTCCCAACGGGGCCGGAAGCGGGCGAAGGGGTCGGAGGCGCTCACAGCCGCTCCCGCGGGCGCCCATCGTCCACCGCGCGCCTGACCGCCTTGGCGACGGAGGCCGCGTCGAAACCCAGCAAGACGGCGCCTTCCGGCAGCGCCGCTTCCACCCGCGCCGCGAGGTCGGGTTCGCTCAGGTCGCTCGGTGCGCCGTCGAGTGCCGCCATCATGGAGTCGAGCGCCTCCGCGGGTTCGAGGAAGAAGTCGCCGCTCAGTTGCACGCCTTGGAGGCGCCCGTCGACCACCTCGAGGTCGACCACGACCAGCTTCCCCCCGGGGTGCTTGTACTCTCCGTGCGCTGCCATGGCCGCGATGATAACGCCCGTTCGGGAGCGGTTCTGTTGACTGGGGTCAATGCGGAGTACCTCACTCGGGAATAGACTAGGGCAGCCATGGTAGACCACACCAGTTCCCTTCCCACGGCCGCCGCGCCCAAGATCAACGCGGTCCCGGTGGCCGCCTTGAGCCAGCGCGTGAAGGTGGAGGTCAAGACGGAGACGCCCTTCCTGCCGAAGGCCGCGTTCTTCCTGATCTCCGTTGCCTCGCTCGTCGGCACCATCCTCACAGGCAAGCTGCACGGACTCGACGGCTTAGGCCTCGTGTGGCGCTGGCTCCAGTTCTGGAGCGTTGCCCTGCCCACCGGCATGTTGGCGTGGCGCCTCTTCTACCTCCGCAAGGTGGAGTCGGGTCTCGACGTCGGGCGCATCGGCAAGATGCACGCCGACCTCCTCGAGCGCGTACGGATCGTGAGCCGCTACCTCGTGTGGCTGCTGATCGCCGGCGCCGCCGCACCGCTGTTCGTCCCGTACCTCGCCACCTGGACGGCCGCGGCGCTGGTGGGCTGCAGCCTGGTCCTCGCCGCTCTCATCACGCTCGCGCACCGCAGTCGGGCCGCCTCGTTCGCGGCGTTCCTGGTCGGGGTCGTGGGCCTCATCTTGTGGGGTTGGGCCGACAGCAGCGGCCTCACTGGCGTGGCCGCCGTCAGGACCATCCACCTGTGGGCGTTCGCCGCCTGGCTGGGTGGGGCGCTCTTCAACCTGGGCGCAGCCGTGCCGGCCGGTAGGAACAACGCCAACCTCGACGCGGTCGTGGCCGGCGCGCGCCAGCTCGAGCGCTTCCGCTGGGTCGTCAGGACGGCGCTGCCAACCATCATCGTCACCGGCGTGTGGATGGCGCTCCGCTACGGCGGCGTCACCAGCCCGTTCTGGCTGAGCGGCATCGGCCTGCTCGTGCCCCTCAAGCTGCTCCTGATCGTGGCCCTTGTTGTCATATTCATCACCTGCCCCCTCTACCGCGCCTGCTCGCCGGTGAAGGGCGTATGCAACCTCGACGACCTCGGCGGGGGAGAGGACTGATGACCGTCACGCCGGTCGGGTCCAAGGGTGGGGCCACCGGCGGCGTGCTGGAGAGGCTCGACAACCGCGCCACGCCGTGCGCGCTCGGTCTGCTCAAGGTGCAGGAACGGCTGGCGACCATGCCGCTGGGAGCGACGCTGGAGGTCGTCACGCGCGACCGCTTCGCGCCCTACGAGGTACCGGCCTGGGTGGAGCGGGCCGGCCTGGAACTCACGGCGCTCGAGCGGCGCGGCTTCTGGGTCTTCGGTAGCACCCTGTTCCGCATCAAGAAGACGGCGGAGGTGCGCGCCCCGAGCCGCTCCAGCGACAAGCTGGCAGGCTAACCGCTCCGCCTTCGCTGGGCGGGCGGGCC
>WBZO01002551.1_pt1 | contig 23305 bp, 17 predicted proteins | sample 5204261 | NCBI WGS metagenome assembly WBZO01 (sample SAMN12412400, study PRJNA552823) | activated sludge metagenome | isolation source: activated sludge from anammox sidestream of wastewater treatment plant... | place: USA: North Carolina | collected 2017-09 | reverse complement strand
GGCGCCCTCGATGACGTGGTTGTTGGTGAGGATCATCCCGTCCTTGCTGATGATGAACCCCGTGCCGGCGGCCACGGTGGTCTGCTCGCGCGGCGCGCGGCGGCGACCCTGACCCTGGCCCTGGCCACCGCGGGGTGGCTCCTGCTCGTCCGGTTCCTGCGGCTGGCCGAAGAAGCGCCGGAAGAGGTCGTCGCCGCCGCCGCCACCGCCACCGCCGAAGAACTCGCTCAGGTCCTGGTTGCGCGCCTTCGACTCGGTCCGGATGTTCACCACCATCGGCTGCTGGGCCTTGGCGACGTTCCGGAAGGTCTGGGCGTCGAGCGGCCCTGTGACCGGCGCGCTGTTCAGCGGCGGGACCTGAAGGGCCTGGGCCGCCGATGCGGGCGCCATGTCGAAGCGCGAGGCGATCACCATGCCGACCGCGAGCGATGACACGGCAATCAGCAGCGCGTAGAACAGGGTGGTCTTGCGGGTGGACATCGTTCCTCCGTGCTTACACCAGGGCGAGAATGGCTGACTGCAGGGGGCCGCTCACCTCGGCCGATCCCGCGCGAACGATCATATTGATCTCGGTCCGGATGCCGAAATCGTCGAAATAGACGCCCGGCTCGATCGTAAACCCGGTGCCGGGCAGCAGGCGACGGTCGTCGTGGGTTTCGTAGTCGTCCATATTCACGCCCGTGCCATGGACCGTCTCGCCCAGGCTGTGACCGGTGCGATGTAGGATCTGTGCACCATAGCCGGCGTCCCTGAGCACGCTCGACGCGGCCCGGTCCACTTCCCAGCCACGGACGTCCTGGCCCTGCCGTGCCCGATCCTGCACCAACCGGACCGCGGCGTCACGGGCGGCGGCCGCTGCGGCAAACGCATCAGCCTGACGGCCGGGGACGATCGGCCCGGTGAAGCCCACCCAGGTGATATCGGCATACACCGCACCCGGCTGGTCCTGCTTGCCCCAGAGGTCGAGGAGCACCAGCTCGTCCTTTCCGATCCGGCGGCTCCGCCCGGCCGTGGGGAGGTAGTGCGGATTGCCGGCGTTCTCCTGGGCCGAGACGTTCGGATCGGAGTCCGTCACCAGCCCCTCGTCGCGGAACCAGCCGGCCATCAGTTGCTGGATGTCGTACTCGGTGGTGGCGACGCCGTCTGCCAGGCGCCGGGCCACCGCGTCGAACGCCCGGTCCTTGATCCGGTACAAGGCGTTGGACGCTGCCAGGTGCGTGCGGATTGCAGGCTCGTCCCACACCGCCGAGAACCGCTGCACGAGATCGCCGGACGACATCACCTCGGCACCGCACTGGCGGACGAGTTCGACGGTGCCGGCATCCACCCGGGCCACGTAGGGGATGGCGCACAGGGGCGAGTACTCCATCGCCACGCGACCCACTCCGTGAAGCAGCCGCTGAAGCCCGGCTACGAGCTGTTCACGCCCGGCGTAGCGCTCGCTCGTGCCCGGCAGGTGGGCGAGTGAGTGCGGTTCGATGGCGTGCACCAGCGCGCGCGGCTCACCCGATGCCGGGATCAGGTAATACCAGCGCCGGGTGGCCAGGTGACCACCCTGTTTCTGGACCCCGGTCACCTCGGCGGCGATCGGGTTCAGGCCCCGGAAGTCGTAGAGCAGCCAGCCGTCGAGACCATCGGCCCGGAGCGCCGCCTGGATGGCGGGAAGATCCAAGGAGCCGGACGCTGCGGACATAGGTGTCAAGTATAGACGTGGTTTTTCACCGGGCAGCCGTCCGGAACGCCGGAGCCCGCGTCAAAATGGCCGGGACTTCCCGAACGATATAATCCGCTTCGAGGTCAGCATGTTCATGAAGGCACGCGTCAGGATTGCCGCCGCACTCATCCTGCTCGCCGGCGTCACGCTGGGAGCCGGGCAGGGCCAGCCACAGGATCCGCTCACCCAGGGTCCGACGTTCAAGGCCCAGGTGGAGTACGTCGAAGTGGACGCCGTGGTCACCGACGAGCAGGGCAACTTCGTCCGCGACCTGAAGAAGGAGGACTTCCAGGTTCTCGAGGACGGGAAGCCACAGACGGTGTCCACCTTCACGGTGGTCGACATCCCGATCGAGCGGGCCGAGCGCCCGCTGTTCTCGCCCACTCCCATCGAGCCGGACACGAGGTCGAACGAGCGGCCGTTCGACGGGCGCGTCTACGTGATGATCCTCGACGACCTGCACGTCGACGTGCTGCGCTCCCAGCAGGTGAAGCGCTCCGCGCGGCAGTTCATCGAGCGGAACCTCGGCGCCAACGACCTCATGGCCGTGGTGTTCACCGGGGGCCGGTCGGCCGATGCGCAGGAGTTCACCAGCAACAAGCGGCTCCTGCTGAACGCGGTCGACAGGTTCATGGGCCGCAAGCTCCCGTCGGTGACGGTCTCGCGCAACGAGCAGTTCTATCGGCAGCAGCTCGGGCCCGATGCCGGCAGTCCGGTGCGCGACCCGAACGACATGGAGCGCGGCCGCAACGCCCAGAACATGCTCGCCACGCTGCGCCAGGTCACCGAGTGGTTCGGCGGCGTCCGCGGCCGGCGCAAGACGATGCTGGTGTTCAGCGAGGGCATCGACTACGACCTGAACGACATCATCCGCTCGTACGACGCCCCGCCCAGCCAGGCCGGCAGCATCCTCGGTGACATCCGCGACACCCTCGCCATGACCGCGCGGTCCAACGTGAGCATCTACGGCATCGACCCACGCGGCCTCGCCACCGGCGGCGACGAGGCGATCACCCAGACCGACTTCGCGAACTCACAGGACCCACGCGCCGGCATCGGCACCAGCTCCCTGAACTACGAGATCCGGATGTCGCAGGACAGCCTGCGCCAGCTCTCGGAGGAGAGCGGCGGGTTCGCCGCCGTGAACCGCAACGACACCGCCACGGTCTTCGACCGGATCGTGCGGGACAACAGCTCGTACTACGTGCTCGCCTACTACCCGCCGAACCCCAAGAACGACGGCAAGTTCCACCGCATCGAGGTGAAGGTGAACCGGCCGGGCCTCACGGTGCGCGCACGCCGTGGCTATGCCGCGCCCCGGGGCAAGCCACAAACGCGGAACACGAAGACCGGTGGCATGTCGCCCGAGCTGTTCGAGGCCATCAACAGCCCGCTCCAGGTGAGCGGCCTCACCATGCGGCTCTTCGCCGCCCCGTTCAAGGGGCCCCAGCCGAACGCCTCGGTGCTGATCGGCATCGAGTTGAGCGGGCGCGACCTGAGCCTCGGCGAGAACAGCAAGGTCGACATCTCGTTCATGGCGGTCGACAACAAGGCGAAGATCTACGGCGCGAGCAACAACGCGCTCACGCTCAACCTTCGCCCCGAGACGAAGGCGCGGGTCGAGCAGAGCGGTGTCCGCGTGCTGAACCGGGTCGACCTGCCCCCGGGCCGCTACCAGCTCCGCGCCGCCGCGCGCGACACGCTCAAGAACCTGATGGGGTCGGTGATCTACGACCTCGAGGTGCCCGACTTCTACAAGGCAAAGATGGCCATGAGCGGCGTCGCGCTGACCTCGATGGCCGGGTCGACGATGATGACGGCCAAGCCCGACGACCAGCTCAAGGCGGTGCTGCCGGCGCCGCCGGTCGGCCTGCGGGTGTTCCCGCAGAACGACGAACTCGCCGTCTTCGCCGAGATCTATGACAACTCCGGCAAGGCCCCCCACAAGGTGGACATCGTCACCACGGTGCTCACCGACGAGGGCAAGGCGGTCTTCACGGTGGAAGACGAGCGCGATTCGAGTGAGCTCGGCGGGGCGAAGGGCGGCTACGGCTACACCACCCGCGTGCCGCTGGGAGACGTCCCGCCCGGCCTCTACGTGCTCAACGTGGAGGCGAAGTCGCGCCTGGGCAACGACAATGCGACCAGCCGCCAGGTGCAGTTCCGTGTCGTGCCGGCCATGCGCGGCCAGCAGCCCTGACCGTCCCGAGGAGGACCGGACGGTCCGGTCCTCCTCGATTCCGCCCCGAGTTCGCCCGCCATTCCTCTCCCGCCCGACCCGTTGGCTGCATGGCGCAGCCACCGATGCGCGATTCCTCCTGATCGTCCCTGTGGTGTGCCGCTTGTAGGCTAAAGGCTGAGGTACGCAGGCCGATAACGGACAGTGAAGACGCTCCTGTCCACTGATAACCCGCATCGACACGATATGGCAGACCTCACGGAACTTGGATTACGCAAACCACAGGCAGCCGACCCGCCACCGGCGGCGGCAGGACCTGCGGCGCCGACGGCGCCGGTGGCATCGGCCGCGCCGGCCGCAGTGGCCGCACCGGCCAGCGTGGAGCCGTTCGTCGACAAGCGCGCGGACATGTTCGCGGTGTTCCTCGATCGCCTGATGGAGGTGCTCCAGCAGCTGGCGCCCGAGTCGGATCCGGCCGACCGTGAGGAGTTCCAGAACCGGATCAAGGAGTACCGGGCCGCGCTGCACGATCCCCGCCGCCGTGCGGAACTGCCGCAGGTGACCGACGCCTGTATCCGGCTGTGCCGGAGCTACCTTGAAGGCTCGCGCAGCTACTACGCGGAACGCGAGAAGGAGCTGACTGAGGTCATCAGCATCCTGCGCGACGCGGCGAAGCTCTCGGTCGGCAACTCCGCCGAGTTCAACGAGCAGGTGATGGCGAGCACCGACCGGTTCACCCGGATCGCACAGCTCGACGACATCCGGGAACTGCGCAAGCGGATGTCAGACGAGGTCGGCAACCTCCGTCGGTCGGTCGCCGAGAAGCAGAAGAAGGACGAGGAGGCCTACACGCAGCTCACCGCGCGCGTCGAGACGCTGCAGCGCAAGCTGTCGGAGATGGAGGTCGAGGCGACCATCGATCCGCTCACGAAGGTTGGCAACCGGCGCCAGTTCGAGGGCTCGCTCGCGCGCCTCGTGTCCAAGGCGAAGGACTCGGGCACGTCGCTCTCCCTCGCCATGATCGACGTGGATCACTTCAAGAAGATCAACGACACGCACGGGCACCCGATCGGCGACCGCGTGCTGCTCTGCGTGGCGCAGGCGCTCGCGAAGGGGGTCCGCCAGACCGACGTGGTCTGCCGCTACGGCGGTGAGGAGTTCGCCATCCTCCTGCCAGGCGCCTCGGCAACGGAGGTCGAAGGGCGCATGAAGAAGCTGCTGCTCGACATCGCCAACAGCACCTACGAGTACGACGTCATCACGCGGAAGGAGCAGGTGCACTTCACCGTCAGCTGCGGCCTGGTCGATCTCGACTCCGAGGAGACGGCCGAAACCATGGTGAAGCGGGCGGACGAGGCGCTGTACGAAGCGAAGAAGAAGGGCCGCAACCGCGTGATCACGCGGAAGCGTTCGCTCATCGGGAAGATGCTGGCCTGGGGCTGATCCGGGCGGCGAGCAGGACGGGACAAAAGCAAAGGGCCGGGGCGCCAGTGGCGCTCCGGCCCTTTGTGTTCCTGGAGGACGACGTTACTTCTTCTCGGCGGCGGCCGGGTCGTCCAGCGACTTCACCTTGGTCGGCTTGACGGTGCCGTTGGCATGGGTGAAGTTCCAGTTGTTCGACTTCATCTTCGCGCTGTACGGCGTGTCGATGGTGATCGTCTGGACCTCTCCGGGCTGGAGGAATCCGTTGACCACGCCGCGGCCGCCCGCCACGATGGCGCCCGCACCGTCGTACCAGGTCTCGGCCACCATGAGCCGCGCGATCGGGCCCGGGGTGGTGTTCTTCACCTTGATCGTCGTCTGCACCAGGCTCTTGCCCGGGATCGGCTTGGTCACCGGCTGCAAGATGTCGATGGTCGCCTCACCCTTGAAGGGCGGGACGATCTTCTTGCCAGCCAGCACAGGCGTGAGCTGCGTGGACTGAGCCGCGACCACGGCGCCGGCAAACATCGTGGTGCTGATGAGCGTCGCGGCGACGGCAAAATGCACGCGATTCATATCGATCCTCCAGAAAAGTCGTCGGTCAGAAAAATTCGAGGCGGTGATTATACAGCAGTCTTCACTTACATTTCCCCGTTCCAGTCTTCCGGTTCGGGATTCACGGTGCGGACGATTTCCATGTGCCACTTGCCCCCGCCCCAGGGCTCGATCACCTCGGCAGCCACGACGTCGACCAGCAGTTCCGAGAACAGCCGGCCCTCCGGGTCACCCTCGAGGTGATAGGCCGGGTCGTCCCAGCCGAAGTTCGGGTAGAGCATCAGCGTCAGGAACAGGTCGTACCCGTCGTCCACCACGATCAGCTGGCCGCAGGGCCGCTTCAGCGTGGAGTGATAGATCAGGTACTTCTCGGCGCTGTGGGCGCGGATATATCGCTTGAGGGCGAACTCCCGCGCAACGATCTCCTCGACGGCGATCTTCTTGTCCCAGCAGTCCCTGCAGTACTTCTCCTCGCCGCGGGGCTCGGAGACGTCCTTCGCGCCGCACAGCGCACAACGCGCCTTGGCGACCGTCTTGCGTGGCATCGGTTCAGTCTACCACTTCGAATCGCCCGGACCGCCCTGCGGGCCGGGACCGTTCGCCACCCCCCGTCCCGTCCGGACGGCGGGCTCGGCCGCAGACCCCAGCCGGGCGGCCGGAGTCCTCCCGATCAGCGCCCCACGTCCATCCGCTGCGCGAGGGCCGGTGCGTACATCCTCTCGACGTACTCCTTCACCATGCGCCGCGCCGAGAACCGCGGAGCCACCGTCCGGATCGATTCCTTGACGATGGCGAGCCAGCGGTGGGGGATGCCGCGCTCGTCGCGGTCGTAGTAGGTGGGCACGATCTCTTCCTCGAGCAGGCGGTAGAGGGCCGCGGCGTCCGCGGCGTCGACCGCCTCGTGGTTGTCGTACGGCAGTCCGCCGTCGATGAGCCAGCCGTTGCGGCTGTTGTATCCCTCGGCCCACCAGCCATCGCCGATGCTCAGGTGCGGCACGCCGTTCACCGCCGCCTTCATCCCGCTCGTGCCGCTCGCCTCGAGCGGCTTCCTCGGGTTGTTGAGCCACACGTCGCAGCCCTGCACCAGGAAGTGGGCGACGTGCAGGTCGTAGTCGTCCACGAACGCGATGCGGCCACCGAACATCGGGTCGAGGGCGCGTCGGTAGACCCGCTGGAGATGGTGCTTGCCGGTCTCGTCGGCCGGGTGCGACTTGCCGGCGAACACGATCTGCACGGGCCGCTCGCGCGACGACAGGATGCGCGCAAGCCGCTCCGGGTCGTGGAAGATCAGCTCGGGACGCTTGTAGCCCGTGAACCGGCGCGCGAAGCCGATGGTGAGCGCCTCGGGTTCGAGCAGGGTGCCGGCTGCCACCACGCGCGGCGTGCCGACCCGCTCGACAGCCCACCGCTGGCGTGCGCGCTCGCGCACGAACGTGAAGAGGTACCGCCGCAGCGACGAGCGCACCGCCCACAGTTCCTCGTCGGGAATCTGCAGCACGGCGTCCCACTGCGCGGGGTCGTCCTGGCGATCGAGCCAGTCGGCGCCCAGGTGCTTCGCGAACAGATCGGCGAGGTCGGACGCGATCCAGGTCGGCACGTGCACGCCGTTGGTCACGTACTTCACCGGAACCTCGTCCTCGTGGCGCCCGGGCCACATGGGCGACCACATGGAGCGGGTGACCTTGCCGTGCAGTTCGCTCACGGCATTGGTGGCGCCGGCCGACCGCAGGGCCAGCGCGGTCATGTTGAACTGCGTGCCGCCGCCGTTGTCGTAGGAGCCGAGCGCGAGGAACCGGTCGCGATGCGAGCCGAGCGTGCCCCAGGCTCCTGCCAGGTGCTTCTCCACCATCCAGAACGGGAAGGCGTCGTGGCCGGCCGGCACGGGCGTGTGCGTCGTGAAGATCGTCGTTCGCCTGATCTGCTCGAGCGCATCGTCGAAGTTCGCGCCCTGTTCGATGAGGTCGCGGATGCGCTGCAGGACGACGAAGCCGGCGTGGCCCTCGTTCAGGTGGAACACGCCAGGGTCGGAGCCGAGCGCCTTCAGCGCGCGCACGCCGCCGATGCCGAGGATGATCTCCTGCTGGATGCGCGTCTCGCGGTCGCCGCCGTAGAGGCGCGCGGAGAGTTCGCGATCCCAGGGGGCGTTCTCCTCGAGGTCGGTGTCGAGGAGGTAGAGCTTCACGCGGCCGAGGCGCACGCGCCAGACCTGCACCAGCACCGTCCGCTCGCCGATCGGCACCGCGGTGATGAGCGGGCTGCCATCGGTGGCGGTGGCCTTCTCGATGGCCACATCGGCCCAGTTGAGCCGCTCGTAGCTCTCCTCCTGCCAGCCCTCGGCGGAGACGTGCTGGTGGAAGTAGCCCTGCGGGTACATGAACCCGACGCCGATGAGCGGCACGCCGAGGTCGCTGGCCTCCTTGCAGTGATCGCCGGCGAGCACGCCGAGGCCGCCCGCATAGATCGGCAGCGACTGGTGCAGCGCGAACTCCGCCGAGAAGTACGCGATCGACCGGCCGTGCAGGTCCGGGTGACGGTTGGCCCACCAGGTGTTGCTGGCCGAACGCGCCGCCTCGAGGCTCGACATCGCCAGGTCGTAGGCGGCGAGGAACTCGGGATTGCGGGCCGCGGCGTCGAGCCGCTCGCGGTCCACGAGGGACAGCATCCGCACCGGGTTGTGTGCGGTCTCCCTCCAGAGCGTGTAGTCGAGCCTCCGGAAGACGTCACGGCCTTCGGGGTTCCAGCTCCACCAGAGGTCCAGGGCCAGTTGGTCGAGTTTGTCCAGGCGTGCAGGCAGGGGCGGCAGTTTCTCGTAGCGATTCATGCGTGGGTTGCATCGTAGTTAACGGAGTGAACAAGCGTCAAACAATCCCCATCGCACGGAGCGACAGTTCTGTCCGATCTCTCGCTGGTACAATATCGGCCGTTGCGCACACTCTGCTCAGTCCTCGTGTCCGCGTGCGTGCTGCTGGCTGCCAGGCCGACGCAGGCACAGGGACCGCCGCCCAAGATCGGCCCGTTCGTGATTGACGTCCACGGTACGCTGCCGGGGTTTCCCGGCGACGATCCGCAACTGGCGGCCAGCCGCGGCCTGCTCGTGCAGGAACTGCCGGGACGGGGACTCGGCCTCCACACGGGCGCGCACCTCTACCTGCTCCGCTGGAAAGCGGTCACGTTCGGGGTGGGCGGCGACCTCACGCTGTCGCGTGCGCACCTCGCGAAGCAGGAGATCGCCTCGGGCGTCTTCGGTCGCGCGGTGACCGAACGGTTCACGCATGCGGCCCCGCAGATCTCGTTCAACTTCGGCGACGGTGACGGCTGGAGCTACCTGAGCGGCGGCATCGGCACCTCCACCTGGTCGGTCGTGCCCGACGGCGAGGCCGCGCAGGCGCCGGACGTCGAGCACCTGAAGACGATCAACTACGGCGGGGGCGCCCGGTGGTTCATCAAGAAGCACCTCGCATTCAGCTTCGATGTCCGCTTCTACGCCATCGATCCGAGCACCCCGCTGCCGGGCCGGCCGACCGGTCCCCGAACCACCCTGCTCAGCATGGGTGCGGGCATCTCGATCAAGTAGGGCCGGAACCGCCCTCCCCCGATTCGCGTAAAACTAGCTAGATGGGCTGGCGACAGCCGTCGGCGGGCCCCGGGGCCCGCGCGGCGCGATGGGCCGGCGCCGGTCTGGTCACGGTCGTGGGAAGCGTGGCGGTGATGTACCTGCTGCTGCCGCTCTTCACCCGTGCGCTGGTCCGTGCGCTGACCCTGACAGTGAGTGCGTGCGTGTGGCTGGCGGCCGCGATGAGCTCGGGCGCCGACCCGTGGACCATTCTGTCCGCGATCGGTCGCGCCGCGAGCGACACGCTGGCCACGCGCGAGGCGTCCGGCGTGCTGCTCGGGATGGCGGTGGTGGGCGCGCTCGCCTTCTACTGGCTGCAGCGGCTGCTCGGTTCTGATGAGGAGTCTTCACGATGACCCGAATGGGGACGATGAGCGTGCTCGTGGCGCTCGCACTGTGGTGCGGCACCGGGCTCGCCGGTGCGCAGGATCGCCGCGACGAGGGGCTCAGGCGCGAGGTGGAACGCCGCTTCGACGTGCTGCCACTGCGCGACGGCGTGGCGCTCAGGCCGCGCAGTGCCGCCAGCGGCGTCCGCTCCGTTGAAATCACCGGGGGCACCATCGCCATCGATGGACAGCCGGCCACCGGCGCGGAGCTGCGCGCGAAGCTCGGCGCCGACGCCGACGCCGTCCTCCAGCTCTCCTATCTCACCGATGCCGCGCGAAGGGACCTCTTCGCCACGCCCGCTGCTCCCGCCCCCCCACCTCCCGCTGCTCCCCCCGCGCCAGCCGCACCATCGATCGCTCCGGAACCGCCGCCGCTGCCGCCGCCACCGCCTCGCGTACGCGAGCGGCGCAATGGCGACCGCGTGCGCATCGGCGGCAGCATCCTGGTGGATGCCGACGAACGGATCGAGGGCGATGTCGTGGCGGTCGGCGGCCGGGTCGACGTGCAGGGGCACGTGCGGGGCGACGTTGTCTCGGTCGGCGGCGGCATCACCCTCGGACCCGCCGCAGTGGTCGAGGGCGACGTGACCGCGGTGGGCGGCCCGCTGAGGCGCGATCCCGGCGCCGAGGTCCGCGGCAAGGCGCAGGAGGTCAACATCGGCAACCTCGATCTCAGCGGCTGGACCTGGCGTCGCAACCCCGTGGGCATGTGGTGGCGCTCCATGCTTGGCTCGGCCTTCGCCTTCGTCGGCACGCTCGTGCGCGTCGCCGTACTGTGCCTCTTCGCCGCGCTGGTGGTGCTCTTCGGCCGCGACTACGTGCAGCGTGCCGGGGCTGTCGCCGCCACCGATTCGGTGAAGTCCGGTGCCGTCGGGCTGGCCGCCCAGGTCCTCTTCCTCCCCCTCCTCGTCATCACCATCGTCGTCCTCGTGATGACGATCGTGGGGATTCCGCTCATCCTCCTGCTGCCGTTCGTCATCCTCGGCATTGCCCTCGTGGCGCTCGTCGGCTTCACCGGCGTCGCGCACCAGGTGGGCAGCGTGGCCACAAACCGGCTCGGCTGGACCGAGCAGAACCCCTACGTCGTCACCATCCTCGGCGTGTGCCTGGTGATGCTGCCCGTGCTGCTGTCGCGCGCCGCCAGCCTGGGCGGCGGGTTCCTCTATCCGCTCGGCGCCACGCTGGGCCTCGCAGGCTTCGTGATCGAGTACCTGGCATGGACGGTGGGCTTTGGGGCCGTGGCGCTGATGCGCTTCCGCCGCGGGCGCGGCCCCGTGGTGGAGCCGCCGCCGATTCCGACGACGTAGACGGCGGCGACGGGTGGGCCGGGCAGTCCGCCCGCCCACCTGTGCGACGCGCCCTAGAAGGAGACCCGCACTCCGAGCTGCAGGGTGCGCGGATCACCCACCGCCGTCACCCGGTTGAAGGACGCCAGGGGGGACGACGGATACGAGCCCGTGCCGAAGTTGTTGTTCCGTGCAACGGGGTTGGCCCGGTTCGTCAGGTTGAACGCCTCGAGCATCCCCTCGATGCGACGCCCCCCGCCAAGCTGGAAACTCCGGCTGACGCGCAGGCTCATGGTGAAGAGGTCGTTCCCCACCCCCGCGTTGCGGCCGATCATCTTCGCCGTGCGCACGTCGAAGTTCGCCGTTGCCACCGACCCGTCCGCGAACGGACGCCCCGCGGTCCCCTGCAGGCTGTTCACCCCGGAGACGATGTTGAAGGGCAGTGCCGAGTAGTACTGCAGCATCGTGCTGACCTGGAAGCCGTGGCTCAGGTGCTGCCACGCCGTCGTCGCCGGCGCCGTGGACGTCTGCACGGAACCGCTCACGACGAGGCGGTGCCGCTGGTCGTTGTCCGATCGTCCCCAGTCCTTCATCAGGTCCGTCGGATCGACGGGGGCACTGAAGAAGGCCTCACCCAGGTTGTTCATGGACTTCGACAGCGTGTAGGTGGCGCGGATCGACGACCACGTGCTCGGGCGCTGCAGGAAGGTCATGTGCAGCCCGTGGTAGTTCGACTCGCCGGCGCCACGGTAGTCGTTGTTGTTCGCGTAGGTCGAGACCGGGCGGCAGCCGTTGTTGCTGCCCGCCGCCACGCAGGTCGCGACGTTCTGGTTGATCGACATCAGGAGCTTCTCGCCCTTGAAGTACTGGTAGCCGACGCTGACCACCCGGCTCCCGCCGAGGGCACGCTCGATCTCGATATTGGCCTGCTTCGAATAGGCGTTCTGCAGGTTGCGGTCCATCGTCTGGATCGCGACGAGGGCCGTGGACGCCAGTCGATCGGACAGGATATTCGGGAAGACCGGTGCACCGGTCTGCCCCGGGAGCACGCCGGTCACCTGCGGCTGGCGCAGTTGCGCCAGGTCGAGCGTGTTGCCCGCGGCGAAGAGGGCGTTCGCGGTCGCGCGCAGCGGCACCCGGTCGAAGAACATGCCGACACCGCCACGAATCACCATGTCCTGGGAGCCGGTCGGCGCCCACGCGAACCCGAGGCGCGGCGACACGTTGTTCGTGTCGGTGTTGATCGTCTCCATGAACTGGAGGTCGTACCGGACACCGGCGTTGATCGTGAGCCGCGAGCCGGCCCGCCACTCGTCCTGCACGAAGACGCCCACGTTGGGGTTCTTCTGGTTCACCACCGGGTTGCCGAAGGTCTGCGCGTAGCCGGCGTAGTTGCCGGTCAGGAAGTTCGCCATCGACGAGAAGGTGTAGGCGCCGCGGAAGGAGCGGAGGAAGGTGATCGTGTCGTCGTTGTAGAGGAAGTCGACCCCCGCGCGCAGCGCGTGCGCGCCCGCCCGGTGCGAGATGTTGTTCACCGCCTGCACCATGGTGTTCTGGCGCCGGGTCGGGCTGCTGCCAAAGGTGCCGAACGTGGCCACGCCGGTGATCGTCACCTGCGGCCCGACGAGGTCGGTCGAGTAGGCCTCGAGGTCGCCGCGAACCACCTGGACGCGCGTCTCGTTGACCGTATTGGTCGAGAGCGTGAGCACGTTGCTGACAGCCAGCGACTGGTCGATGTTGTCGACGCCGGTCGAGCCCGAGGGCGCGCTCAGCTGGCCGGCGCCGCGGGCATTGTCCGAGCTGACCTTGTAGTAGGCGTACCGTACGGTCAGTTGGTCGGCGCCGCTGAACTGGTGGTCCACCTTGCCCAGGCCCGTCAGGCTGTGCACGGGATTCGGATAGATGCCGGTCGAGATCCGCTGGCCCGGGTAACCCACCTGGTCCAGCCTGGCATTGATGATCGACACGTTCGCCGGCGTGATGGTCACCAGCCCGGTCTGGTCGAGACGCTTCTGTTCGACGTTTGCGAAGTAGAACGTGCGGTTCCGCACGAGCGGCCCGCCCGCGCTGGCACCGAACTGCTGCTGGTCCATGGGGAGCTTCGTCCCGGTCAGCGCGTTCTTGCCATTGAAGTTGTCGTCGCGGAAGAACCCGTATCCGGTGCCGTGCACGCGGTTGGTGCCGCTGCGGGTGACGACGTTCACGTAGCCGCCGAGGGCACGGCCCAGTTCGGCCTGCCCGCCGCTGGTCACCACCTGGAACTGCTCGATGGCGTCGACACCGAACGGAATGCCGCTCAGGCCGGCCGCATCGTCGTTCGCCGACAGCCCGTCGACGATGAAGCCGTTGGAGAAGTTGCGCTGGCTGGCGATGGAGATGCCCTGGCCGACCACGCCGGACGTTTCGGCGAAGAGCTGCGTGCTGTTCGTGTTGGTCGGCGAGACGCCCGGCACGAGGAGCGCCAGGTCGAGGAAGTTGCGGCCGTTCATCGGCAGCTTCTGCACCTCCACCTGCGGGATCGTGCCGGCAATCTGGCTGCGGGCCGCCTCGATCACGGGCGACGCGGCCACCACGTCGACCTCGGCGCTCACGCCGGCGACCCGCATGGTGATCGGCAACTCGAAGGCGGATCCTGCCGAGACGTTCAGCGTGCGGGTGACCGTCTCGAAGCCCTGGAGCGTCACCGTCAGCTCGTAGGGGCCGAGCCTCAGGTAGGGGAAGCGAAAGCGGCCGTCGCCGTCGGTGGACGCCTCCACCGTCTGGTTCGTCTCGGTCTGCCGCACCCCCACCAGCGCACCGGGGACCACCGCCCCCTGCGCGTCGACCACGCGCCCGGAGACGCTGCCCTGGTTGATCGATTCCTGCGCCAGGCCCGATGCCGCCAGGCCGCACACCCACACCGCCAGCGCCACGACGCGCATGGCCCACGCTCGCCCGCTCATTGCCTGCCCTCCATCCACCCCGTCCGCGCTGCCGGAATTCCGCCGGTGCGAACGGGGCGTCATGCGGCATGCATGATGGTCCGGTTTCAGGGTGTCAGGAGGCGTCCCTGCGGCGAGTGACCGGGAAGTGCAGCGAGCGGTTCCCCTGGTGCGGCCAATGGGTGTGGACGGGCCGGACGGGCCGTGTGCTGAGGTGCCGCGAGAGGGAAGTGGGGCTGGTCCGTAACAGCACCGCGCGAGGTGCGCCGCCGGGTCGCTGTCAGCCGAGGAATGCCTCGTAGCGGTCGGGCGTGAAGCCGACCACCGAACGTCCGCCGGCGTCGAGGACCGGCCGCTTCATGATCGCTGGATGCTCGAGTATCAGGGCGATGGCCGCTGGCTCCGACAGGTCGTGCTTCACCGCGGCGGGCAGATTCCTGAACGTGGTGCCAGCCCGGTTCAGCAGCACCTGCCACCCGTGCGCCCGACACCAGGCTTCGAGCTGCGCACGTTCGAGACCGTCCACCTTCACGTCGTGGAAGGTGTAGCGCACCTTCCGCTCGTCGAGCCAGGCGCGCGCCTTCCTCACCGTGTCGCAGTTGCGGATCCCGTACATCGTGACGGTCGTGGACATGGTGCGCTACAGATCGAACAGGCGGGTGAACTTGACGACGAATGACCGGCCCACCGTGTCGTACGACGTCGAGCTGAGCACGTCCCGCCGGTCGTTGTAGACGACGAACAGCCCGGTGCCCGACCGCCGGAGCAGCGCGAGCCGCACGTTCGCCGAGTACTGCCCGGTCTGCCCGTTGTACTGCGCGAGCACCGACAGGCTCGCCAGGTTCGTGAACGCGAAGGTGGTCTTCACCGGCACGAGATCGGCCGTGAACGAGCCGGCCGGAAGGGCCACCGACTGACGCGTCCAGCCCACGCTGGCCGTGACGCGGGCCGTGAACCGGAAGTCGCTGGTGAGCTCGAGCGCCTTGAAGTCGCCGTTGTAGTACTCACCGCGCCGGTGGCGCACCGACCAGGTGACCGCCGCGCTCGGGTCGTGCATGTACTCGAATGCGTGCTGCGTCCACGTGTAGTTGCCGACCGGGATGACGACCCGGTTGCCGTCGCGGTTGTAGACCTGGAACGGCGTCGTCGGGTTGTCCTGGTTGATGTCGAAGAACCAGCCGAATCGGCCGCCGCGCATCGGCTGGATCTCGAACGGATGCAGGTGGATGAACGAGGTCTGCAGGCGTCCGTCGAGCCCGTAGAACGCGTTGCCCGAGGAATGCGGCGCGATGCGGCGGATCCAGCGCGGACGCGAGGGCTGCGGCTGGAAGAAGATGCGGTACTCGGGACGCCGGTAGCCCCGCCGCGGCAGGAAGCCGACCTCCGGATTGAAGTTGTTGCCCACGTGGGTGTAGCCGCCACCGATCTGCCACACGCGGTTCCTGAAGTCGTAGAACGCGCGACCCGAGTAGTCGCTCCCCTGCGGCCCGCCGGCCGCTGCCTGCTCGGGCGTATCGGTACGCGCGAGGTACGCCGACACGCGCTGGCCTTCCGAGAGCTGCCAGTTGGCGTCGACGCCGTACGCACGGTTCCACTTGTTGAACGACGTGCCGGTGGTGTCGCCCGTCACGTACTTGCCGACGAAGATCGCGCCGTAGCTCGAGCGGCCGATCTCCTTCTGGATGCGCGCCACGCTGAAGTTCGTGCCGGCGGCGATCTGGTTGCCGTTGAAGTCGCTGGCGTCCCGGGTCTGGATGTTCAGCAGGCCCACGTTCCACGAGCCGCCCACCTTGCCGCTCAGCCGCGAGCCGGCCAGGATGTCGATCGGCAGCAGCGTGCCGCCCGCACCCGAGAGGCCGATGCGGCGCGAGAAGAAGAGGTCGACCGACTGCGGCTGGCCGAACTGGAACGTGGTGGCGTTCTCGAGGAAGAAGGGCCGCTTCTCGGGGAAGAACAGGTCGAAGCGCGTCAGGTTCACCTGCTCCTCGTCGGCTTCCACCTGGGCGAAGTCGGTGTTCGCCGTGACGTCGAGCGTCAGGCTCGGCCGCACGCCCCACTTGAGGTCGCCGCCGATGTCGGCCCGGTTGTCGACCTGGTCCGCGGCTCGCGTGAAGTCCTTGTTCGAGGCGCCCAGCACGTAGGGGATGAACTTGACGTCGCGGCGCGTGGGCAGCGACAGGTCCGGCACCTTCGCGGCGAGCGATATGCGGTAGATGTCGAAGCCGCGCGGAATGGCCGAGAGATAGACCTGCTCGTTCTTGTGGCGGATGTTCCGCATCACGTTGAAGCCCCAGGTCTTCCCCTCACCGGGCGAGTAGCGCAGGGTGCGGAGCGGGATGGCCATCTCCGCTTCCCACCCACGCTCGGTGATTTGCGCGCGCACCGTCCAGTCGCCGTCCCAGTTCGGGTTGAACGCGCTGATGTTGCCGCGCTGCGTGCTGGCCGCACCGGCGCCGAAGGTGACGCCGCTCGTCTGGCCTTCACGCGCCACCTGCCCGTCGTACTCGATGCCAAGGGGGTTGGTGCCGAAGACGAAGGCGTTCTGGCTGTCGTTGAACGTGTCGAAGACCACGATCACCGACTCGGTTTCGGCGAGCGAGGCATCGCGCCTGGCCTGCGACACGATGATCTTCGACGGGTCGGCGTCGAAGCAGACGAAGCTGGCGTAGACGTGCGTGGGGCTGAACAGCAGCCGCACCTCGGTCTGCTCGGTCGCCGGTTCCCCGAGCCGGGGATCCTGCTGCGTGAAGGTGGTGTGCGGCGCAATGCCGCGCCATACGTCCTCGTCCACGCGGCCGTCGATGACCGGAGGCGCCCCGCCGGCGGCGAGCCTGCCGGCGTTGACGACCACCGAGGACGTGTTGCCCTGGCCGAAGGCCGGTGTCGATGAAAGAGTGCCGATGGCGAGCGTTGCCGACAGGGCCAACGCCCGGAGATGGATGGAAGGAGAGGGCCGGTTCACGATTCGAAAGACTCTATGTGAGACAGGCTGGTGCGACAAGGGCCCGCGGTGCCGGTCGCTGCAGGTCGCACGCATGGCTGCACCCGGCGAGGGCGGGGAAGCGGAGTACACTCGGCGGGCATGGTCGTCAACTGCGTGGTCTATCGACGGGGCGAGAAGATCGCCGAGATTCCGGTTGACCAGATCCGATCCCATCTCGCCGCCGACGGCTGTTTCATCTGGGTGGCGCTGAGGGAGCCGGATGTGGAGGAACTCGAGTTCCTCAAGCAGGAGTTCGACCTTCACGAACTGGCCGTGCAGGACGCGCTGAACGGGCACCAGCGGCCCAAGCTGGAGGAGTACGGCTCGCTGATTTTCGTGGTGCTGCGGACGGTGGAAGCCGAAGGGGCCGAGCTCCTCGAGGGCGAGGTGGCCGTCTTCGTCGGGCCGCGCTTCGTGGTGTCGGTCCGGCGCCACACGCGCCAGGGCTTCGCCGACGTGCGCAGCCGCACCGAACTCGAGCCCGACCTGCTCCGACACGGCCCGCCCTTCGTGCTCTACACGCTGATGGACGCCATCGTGGATCGCTACTTCCCGGTGGTCGACGCGCTGGCCGACGAGATCGAACAGGTCGAGGACCGGATCTTCAGCGGGGAAACCACGCGGGCGCAGGTCGAGGCGCTCTATGGGTTGAAGCGCAAGGTGGCGACGCTGGAGCATGCCGCGGGGCCGCTGCTCGAAGTGACCGGCAAGTTGTATGGAGGTCGGGTGCCGGCCGGCTATGCCGGACTACACGAGTATTTCAGGGACATTCACGACCACCTGCTTCGGCTGCAGCAGGCCACCGACAAGCTGCGGGAAACCGTGTCCACGGCGGTGTCCGTGAACCTGTCGCTCATCACGCTCCAGGAGAACGAGGTGACCAAGCGGCTCGCCAGCTACGCGGCGCTCGTCGCCGTGCCGACCCTGGTGGCGGGCATCTACGGCATGAACTTCGACTACATGCCGGAGCTGCGGTCCCCGTTTGGTTATCCGCTGGCGCTGCTGGCCATGGTGGCCATCGACGGCTACCTGGTCTTCCGCTTTCGCAAGGCCCGCTGGTTGTGACGGCGCCGACGGTGTGAGGTTGAGAGACAGGCCGGTTGGGGCTGGGAGGCAGGGATTCGAAATCAGAGGAGAGCGTCTTTCTCACGTGCTGATGGCGCGCGACTTCAGGCGGTAAGCGCTTCAGTCACAGGCGGTACGTCGCTCCCATTCGTTCGCTGCCGTCCACCCGAGTCCTCGCGGTTCGACGCTCGTTGTGGAGACAATTTGGAGACGTCGGGAACTGGCTCCCCGAAAGCTCATTCGGTTGTGCTTGGACGGCCTTGACTTGGCTGGGCGACTTCCCGCACCGCCCCTACTGTCGGAACACCGGACGCTGACCGATGTCGATGTCGGGGCTCGTCCTGGTGCCGCGGTTCACTGCCCCGATCCGCAGCACAGTCCGAACGAACTGTCTGCGTGACCGGGAAGCCTACGGTTCCAGTGCTTCGCTTCCGGCTGTCGATGTTGGCGTAGCCAGCGCCGCTCCGCGTCCGTCATTGAGGCTCGAAACGCGTCCTCCCGTTGTAGGCGAGAGTATTCCAGCAATTGCTCCACCCGCGTGAGTAGCGCGACGGCCTTCGCAGGACGGTCCTGTTCCGCCAGTCGCCGGGCAGGGTCACCAGGAAGCCAAGCCGGTTCTGGAGATCCTCGACCTTGGCGTCACGAAAGACCCAGTCCCAGTCAAGGTCTGCGTCTTTCACCGCGACCCAGACCAGGGCCTCCACCTGGCCAGCATCGAGATCCGCCGACTTAAGGGTGCGATGCAGTACCTCCGCCGGGGCTAGAGCGGTTCGGTCCCCTCGGCGAGGACGGCGAGGTATTTGTCGTACGCAAACACGCGATTGCGTCGATTCCCGGTCAGTTCCCGAACGATGCCCAACTCGACGAGATGGGCCATCGACTTCGCTGCCGTCGTGAAGGTCAGACCGGTGCGGCGAGCGACGTCGTTCAGGTTCAAGATCGGCCTGTCGTGGAGCGCGGCCAGGATCCGCAACAGCGTGCCTGAGGCGCGACCGCGTGATTGCACCCGTGCCGTGTCATCCCGGTACAAGCGAACGAGGCGTTGGGCCGTGTCGACGGCCCCTGTTGCGGTGGTGGCCACGCCCTCGAGGAAGAAGTCGAGCCACGCTTCCCAATCGCCTTTCGCGCGCACGCGGTCCAGGAGGCGGTAGTACTCATCCCGGTGCTGCTTGAAGTACAGGCTCAAGTACAACAGCGGCTCCTGCAGCAGTCCGGCGTTGTGCAGGATCAACGGGATGAGGAGACGACCGAGACGGCCGTTGCCATCCAGGAAAGGATGGATCGTTTCGAACTGCACGTGAGTCAGGGCGGCCGTGACAAGAACCGGGTATCCAACGTAGGGGTCGTGATACGCCTTTTCCAATTCCGCCATGACGTCGGGAACGAGGTCTGGCGGTGGCGGTACGAAGTGGGCGTTCCCGGGACGCGTGCCCCCGATCCAGTTTTGTGTCCGCCTGAATTCCCCCGGCTCCTTCTCTGCCCCTCGCACTCCCCGCCCGGCAGCCAGCAGCCTCTGGTGCATCTCACGAATGAGACGATTTGAGAGGGGGAAGCCCTCCCGAAGCCGGCTCATGCCGTGCTCGAGTGCCGCGACGTAGTTGGAGACCTCCACTACATCGACGAATGGCACGCCCGGCGATTCCTCGAGCTCGAAAAGCAGCAGGTCCGACAGGGACGACTGCGTCCCTTCGATCTGGGAGGAGAGGACGGCCTCCCGGCGCACGTAGGCGTAGAGGAAGAGATGGGGATCAGGCAACATCGCCGAGATGCTGTCCAATCGTCCGAGTGCGAGTGTCGCCCGTTCGAGGAGACGCTGCCGGGCAGCACCGAGGTCGAGCCCGGGCTCAGGAGGAAGGGGCGCCGGCACGAAGGCTCGGACCTCCTCGCCTCCCGCCTTGGTCACCTCGTAACGACCGGTGCTGCCTCGCTCCATGTCCAGACTCTTGTTCGCGAACGCTTAATAAGCGCTCCGCTATTACAGGTTAGAGGCCTAAACGTTAACATGGATGGCCCAAGACGTGGTCGTCCCCGCCAAGCTGGTGAGCTACGGAGGCGGAACCCTCGATTGCCCAGGGAGCGGAGACCTGGAGGACCGAACGGAACCGATAGGCAGGAATTGAGGCAGGGATTCGAACCCAGAAGCCAGCCTTTTCCAGCGCTGACTTCTGAGTTCTGAGTTCTAACTTCTGACTTCGGAACGGAGCTACTTCCGCGCCATCTTCGCCGGCACCTTGAGCTCGCCGAGCTTCGCGGCCATGTCCTCGGCCGACGTGGCCAGGCGCTTCGCCACGTCCTTGTCGATCGCCTGAATCTTGCCGTCCTTGCCGATGTAGAAGGTCCAGCGGTTCGCGAACCCGCGCTCGGTGAGCACGCCGTACGCCTTCGCGGTCTCCTTCGTCGGATCGCTCAGCAGCGGGAAGTCGGCCTTGTGCGCCTCGGCGAACGCCTTGTTGCCCTGTTCACCGTCGATCGCGTCGACGCTCGCCATGAAGTAGGTCACGTCGTACTTCTTGATGAGGTGTCCGTTCTCCGCGAGCGACTTGCACTCGATCGTGCAGCCCTGCGTGAACGCCTTCGGGAACCAGGCCACCACCACCGCCTGCTTGCCGCGGAAGTCCGACAGCTTGTAGGTCTTCCCGTCCGTTGCCTGCAGCGTGAAGTCCGGCGCCACGTCGCCCACCTTCAGATCCGCTGCCGCCGCGGGAACAGCCGCCAGCCCGGCCATCACCGCCACTGCCAACACCAGTGCTTTCATTGCTCCTCCTGATCCAGAGACGTGCATCTTACTCCGTGAAGCATCAGGACGCCGGGCCGGTGCCGGAGGATCCCGGTTCCCACGCTTTTGCCCGTTCCACGGCCGCCGACCAGCGCTGCCGCAGCGCCCGCGCGGCGCTCGCCGGCATTGCCGGCTCGAACCGCCGGTCGACCCGCCACTGCCCGGTCAGCTCGTCCGCCGACCGCCAGAAGCCGACGCCCAGCCCCGCCAGGTAGGCCGCGCCGAGCGCCGTCGTCTCGGTGACGGCGGGCCGCACCACCGGCACACCAAGGAGGTCGGCCTGGATCTGCATCAGCGTGTCGTTGGCTGCCGCGCCGCCGTCCACGCGCAGTTCCGTGGCCGCAATCCCGCAGTCGGCCGCCATCGCATCCAGCAGGTCGGCCACCTGGAAGGCAATGCTCTCGAGCGCCGCCCGCGCAATGTGTCCCGCCGTCGTGCCGCGCGTGAGGCCGGTCATCGTGCCGCGCGCATACGGGTCCCAGTGGGGCGCGCCCAGCCCCGCAAACGCCGGCACCAGGTACACGCCGCCGTTGTCCGGCACGGACAGTGCCAGCGCCTCGACCTCTGCCGCCGTGCGGATCAGCCCCAGACCATCGCGCAGCCACTGCACCACCGCACCGCCGATGAACACGCTCCCCTCGAGCGCGTACTCGGTCCGCCCGTCGATCTGCCACGCCACGGTGGTCACGAGCTGGTTCCGCGAGGGGGTTGGCGTGGTGCCGATGTTCTGCAGCAGGAAGCACCCGGTGCCGTAGGTGTTCTTCGACATGCCGGGCCTCCGGCACATCTGGCCGAAGAGCGCCGACTGCTGGTCGCCAGCCACGCCGGCAATCGGCACCTGACCGAGGCCGAGCGTGGTGGACGTCTCTCCGTACACACCGCTCGAGGCCTTCACCGTCGGCAGCATCGACGCCGGCACCCCGAGCAGCCGCAGCAGCTCGTCGTCCCACGCCAGCGTGTGGATGTCGAACAGCATCGTCCGCGAGGCGTTGCTCACGTCGGTCACGTGCTCGCGACCGCCGGTCAGCTTCCAGATGAGCCATGTGTCGATGGTGCCGAACGCCAGCCGTCCGGCCTCGGCCTTCGCGCGCGCGCCGTCCACGTGATCGAGGATCCAGCGGATCTTGCTCGCCGAGAAGTAGGCGTCGATGAGCAGCCCGGTCTTCCGCTGCACCAGCGGTCCAGCCCCGTCGGCCTTGAGCCGTTCGCAGAACTCCGCCGTTCGCCGGTCCTGCCAGACAATCGCGTTGTAGACCGGCTCGCCCGTCTCGCGGTCCCACACCACCGTCGTCTCGCGCTGGTTCGTGATGCCGATCGCCGCAATGTCGGTCGCGCTCAGCGCGGCGCGACCGAGCGCCTCGATCGCCACGCCGATCTGCGAGGCCCAGATCTCGGCCGGGTCGTGCTCCACCCATCCCGCCTTCGGGAAGATCTGCGTGAACTCCTTCTGGGCCAGCGCCCTGATGGCGCCGTCGGCATCGAAGACGATGGCGCGGGAGCTGGTGGTGCCCTGGTCGAGCGCGAGGATGTAGGACATGGCGGAAGAGTCTACAATGAGCCACCTTTTCGACGCGGAGGGCTGGATGCGAGGCGATGTGGTCCGCGAGATGCTCGCGGAGTTCCTGGGCACGATGGTGCTGCTGCTGTTCGGGCTCGGCGTGGTCGCGCAGACGGTACTGAGCCGCCAGTCGGCGGGATCGATGCTGTCGATCAACATCTGCTGGGGGCTCGGCGTGATGATGGGGTGCTACGTCGCGGCCGGCGTCACCGGCGCCCACCTCAACCCCGCGGTCACCCTGGCCCTGGCCGTGCACCGCCGCTTTCCGTGGGGGAAGGCAGCGCCCTACATCGTGGCGCAGGTGACCGGCGCGTTCGTCGCGTCGCTGCTCGTCTTCCTCGCCTATCACGACGCGCTCACCGCGTTCGACGGCGGCGTACGCCACGTCTCGGGCGACCTCGGCACCGCCGGCATCTGGGCCACCTATCCGCAGGCGTTCCTCGGCATCGGCAGCGGCTTCCTGAACGAGACGCTCGGTGCGGCGCTGCTGATGGGGGTCATCCTCGGCATCACCGACTCGCGCAACTCGCCGGCTCCGAACGGCCTGGCCCCCGTGCTCGTCGGCCTGCTGGTGGTCGCCATCGGTGCCGCGTTCGGCTGGAACACCGGCTACGCCATCAACCCGGCCCGCGACTTCGGCCCGCGCCTGTTCACCGCCATGGCCGGGTGGGGCGGCGAGGTGTTCACCGCCGGCAACGGCTGGTGGTGGGTGCCGATCGTCGCCCCCTGCGTCGGCGCAGTGCTCGGCGCCTGGGTGTACGACCTGTGCGTGGGGCACCGGTTTCCCGAGGTGAAGACGACGGCGGAAACGGTGTGAACATTGCCAATCGCCAATTGGCAATTGCTG
>WBZO01002544.1_pt1 | contig 23368 bp, 27 predicted proteins | sample 5204261 | NCBI WGS metagenome assembly WBZO01 (sample SAMN12412400, study PRJNA552823) | activated sludge metagenome | isolation source: activated sludge from anammox sidestream of wastewater treatment plant... | place: USA: North Carolina | collected 2017-09 | reverse complement strand
TCATGGCGTGCGTCCGTTCCTCCTCGGCCTGCTCCATGAACAGCTTGGAGAGTAGCGTGAGCTGCTTCTGCTGGAAGTGGGCAGCGATGCTGACGTACTGCATGCTGGCGCCGAATTCGTTGCCAATCTGCTGGTTGAAGGCGGTCGCGAGTTCGCGGCTGATGAGCACGAGTGTCTCCTTGTGTGTCTCGGATTATATGTAAGAAGCGGCGCCTGCCAGGCGGGCGACGGGCTTCCATGTACTGTCGGCCTGAAACCACCTCGGCTGCAGCCGGGGGCTCCCGGCCCGTCGCTCAGGACGTGGACCGGTCAATCCACTTGCGCACCCGCGGCGGCTCGAACGCGGCGAACCGGTCCAGCAGGTCGTCCGCCCGCTCGCAGACCGGCAGCCACGGCTCGTACTCCCGCCGCACGAACTGCTCGTCGACGGCATGGCGCAGGAAGGCCAGCAGCGGGTCGAAGTAGCCGTCCACGTTCAGGAGTCCGCATGGCTTGCCGTGCAGCCCGAGCTGGCCCCACGTGAGCACCTCGAAGAGCTCCTCCAGTGTGCCCCACCCGCCCGGCAAGGCGATGAACCCGTCCGACAGGTCGGCCATCGTCGCCTTCCGCTCGTGCATCGACGACACGACGCGAAGCTCGGTGAGGCCCGTATGCGCCACTTCGCGGGCGACGAGCGCCTCCGGGATGACACCGATCACCCGCCCGCCGGCCGCGAGCACGGCGTCGGCCACTGCCCCCATCAGCCCCACGCGCGCGCCGCCGTAGACCAGCTCGAACCCGCGCTGCACCAGACTCCGGCCCAGGTCCCCGGCCGCTGCCCGGTAAGACGGACGCCGGCCCTCGCTCGATCCCGTGAACACGCAGATGCGGGGCATGACGCTATGTTCGCACGCGCCGTCCGGCCGGCACGTGCCGCGGCGCGAGGCTCACGCCGGCGCCTGGTTCGAGACAACCTCCCGAACCACTGACTGCGGACGCTGGTTGATGGTGAGGAATGCACGGCCTATGTACTCGCCGATCAGGCCGAGCAGCACGAGCTGTGTCCCCGAGAAGACCAGGAGGGCGGCCATCAGCCAGCCGAATCCGTAGCTGGGACCCACGTTGTGGAACCAGAGGTATGCCACGACCGCGAGCGCCACCATGCCGGCCGCCGCCATCACCAGCCCGATCACGGTGGCCACGCGCAGCGGCAGCACGGAGAAATTCACCCACGCCGCCATCCAGAGGCGCACCAGCCGACGCAGGGTGTAGGTACTCTGTCCCGCCCGCCTCGGCTCGTGCCGCACATGGATCGAACCGATGCGCTGCGTCACCTGCAGGATCAGACCATCGATGTAAGGGTAGGGTCCTGCGTAGCTCACGACCTGACCCGCCACGAAGGCGCTCACACACCGGAAACTGGAAAGGTAGAAGCCGTGCGGCTTGTCGAGCGCCCAGTCGGTCATCCGGTTGGTGAACCAACTGCCCGCGTTCCGCCACACCGAGTGCTGCTTCATCTCGTAGTGGCCGAAGACGACGTCGAGCCCGGTCCGGCGCGCCTCTTCCCAGAGCCGCCTGGCCTCCGCCGGCGGGTTCTGTCCGTCATCGTCCAGGTTCACGATGTGGGCGCCCCTGGCGTGCCGCCATCCGGTGAGGACGGCGTTGTGCTCGCCGAAGTTGCGCGCGTGCTCGACGAGCGTGATCGGCACCCTGGCCGCACGCATCACCTCCCGCACGACCGCGCTGGTCCGGTCGGCACTGCCGTCGTTCACCAGCACGATCTCATGCCCACCCTCGATCTCGAGCGCCTCGATGTCGCGGACGACATCGGCGATCGTCTCGGCGCTGTTATAGAGCGGGATGACGAAGGACAGGGCGCAGGCGGACATGGTTCGGGGAGCCGGGCTGGGCAAGTATACAGGCTCGCGGCGCCCCCGCCGCACCGCGAGCCGCCGTCGTGCGCTACTCGTATCGCCAGTTCTGGGTCTTCCCCGCCGCCATCTGCTCAACCGCCGCAGCCAGCCGGCGGTCCCTGGTGGCCTGCCGCTTCGCCCCCTCGATCCAATCGACGTACTCGCGTCGGTGGCTCGGGCTGAACGCGTCGAAGGTGGCCCGCGCCTTCCTGTTCTTCGCGAGGGCAGCCGCAAGGTCTGCCGGCACCACGATGGGCGTGGCCTTGCGGGCGGCGCTCCGCTCGCGCCTGGCCGCCATCCACGAAGGCGACACGCCGGCGGCATTCAGGGCGGCGGCCTTCTTCACCAGCGCCACCAGCTCCCGTTTCGGCGGCAGATCCGCGAGGCTGGTGATCCGCCCGAACTGGCCGAGCGCCTCCTCGCGCTTCTGCGCGTCGGGAACCACGAGATCGGCCCCCTTCCAGAACATGAACACACAGTGGGCCTTGAACGCGGCGATGCCGCAGAGCGGCCCGTTGAAATCAAAGAACGGCCGGCTCCACTTCATCGTCTCGACGGCTTCCGGGCACCCCGCGTGCACCACGGCACGCAGGTGGGCCAGTATCGGCTGCGCGAAGGGAGCGGCCTTCCTGATGTAGGCGTCGACGCGGGGATCGGTCTTCGGGCTCATGTCGGAATCGCGATCATCATCCCTGCTCGGCGGCCGAGAAGTCCACCACCGGCCGGATCTCGATGCTGCCGAGCCGCGCCGACGGGATGCGGGCCGCCACCTGGATCGCTTCGTTCAGGTCGCGCGCCTCGATCAGGTAGAACCCGCCGAGCTGCTCCGTCGTCTCGGCGAACGGCCCGTCGGTCGTCACGATCGACCCGTTGCGCACGCGCACGGTGGTGGCGGTGCTCACCGGCTGCAGCGCCTCGCCGCTCACGTAGTGGCCACGATCCTTCACGTCCTGGGTGAAGGCGAAATACTCGCCCATGAAGGTCTCGGCCTCCGCCTTCGGCATGGCGTCGAGCGTCTTTTCTTGGTCGTAGATCAGGCACAGGTAGCGCATCACGTCCTCCTGCAGGTGCGCTCCCTCAGCGGACCTGCACAGGCTTGTCGAACGGCGGAGCACCGGATCGACAGGCGTCGGCCACGAAATCCACCGGTCAGCGCCCCTCGGGCGTGAACGGGTCGAACATCGCGTCGACCTCCGCGAACGACGTGGCATCACCGAGCGCCGTGAACGTGCCGCCCGCGGCGATTTCACGGGCGGCGGAAAGCATCCCGGTCCACGCCGCACGGGCCAGTGCACCGCCCGTGCTGATGCGCCGCACACCCAGGCCGGCCAGGTGCGCAACCGTCGTGAAAGGCGCGCCGACCAGCACGTTGACCGGCTTCGGCGCCACGGCCTCGACCACGGTCCGGATCTGCTGGTCCGTGCGGATACCCGGCGCATACAGGCAGTCCGCTCCCGCCGCCGCATACGACACGAGCCGACGGACGGTCTCCTCCAGGTCGGGGCGACCGACAATGAAGCCCTCGGAGCGGGCGGTGAGCAGCACCCCGGTACCGCTGCGATCGATCGCCGCGCGCGCGGCAGCAATCCGCGCCGTCGACAGGTCGAGGGTGAACAGCGGGTCGGACCGGTCGCCTGTCCAGTCCTCGATCGAGATGCCGGCAATGCCGGTCTCCACCGCCCGCGTCACGTTGCGAGCCACATCGTCGGGATCGACCGCAAAGCCGCCCTCGAAGTCGGCGTTCACCGGCAGGTCGATGCTGCTGGTGATCAGCCGGAGATGTGCGAGTGCCTCGTCCAGCGTGACGTGATTGTCCCGTCGTCCCGTGGACCACGCGAACCCCGAGCTGGTGGTGGCCAGCGCGGGGAAGCCGAACGACGCGAGCAGGCGGGCGCTGCCCGCGTCCCACGGGTTGGGCATCACGAACGTGCCGGCCTCGTGCAGGGCGCGGAACCGCGCGCGGCGTTCGTCGACCGAGGCGTGCCCGACCGGTGGACGGTTCACCGCGTGCCTGCGCCCGAGCGGGCACGGCTGGTGGCCGCATCGAGGAAGTCCAGCGCCGCCTTGTGGGGTACCGGCATCACCGACAGCGTGTCGCCGATGCCGAGCGCCTTCTCGTCCGCAGGATTGAAGGCGGGCCAGGCAGGCAGTCCCGGCCCATTCGGATCGCCCGTGGTGGCAAAGTTCACCCAGTACTGCGACACCTGCTCGGCAAGCGCCTTGTCCGCCGCAGTCCACGGCACGTTCGTGCTGTGCGTACCGTTCGGCCAGTTCAGCGCGTAGGGAATCTCGGCGCCGTGCTGCGCGCCGAGCCACGACGCATTGGGCAGCGGCGGCGCCTTGCTGAAGTAGTAGAGATACACCTTCGACCTGCCGGTCTTCGCCTGCAGCCGCGCCCAGGTCCGCATCTCCCACCCGAACGTCTGGTCGCGCATGCTGTGCGCCTGTGCGAGGCGTGCCTCCTGATCGTTCGCGAAGGGATAGAGCGCAAGGTACGCATCGGCCTGGGCACCGAACCGACGGGCCACCTGTTCCCGGAACGTGGCGGCGGTTGTGGTGGCCGGTGTGAAGATCGACCCTTCGTCGGAGTTGGAACCGATCAGCACCGGCACGTCGTTCTGCTTCCCCGCACTGAAGGTGTCCCAGGCAATTGCCGGCAGCACCCATCCGTCCGCGTTCGCCACGGACTGGAACGAGCCGTTCGGCACCGAGTTCAGGGCCTCCGCAGGTTTCGCACGCAGGCCGGCCACCGTCGTGGCGCCGACGGCCGCGCCGAACTTCACGCCCGCCTGCTCGGCCTGCGCCAGCGTGGTGGTGATGGAGAAGCGCGCCCCACTCTGGCCGATGGCGCGGTGGAAGAGCCCGCGTGCCAGCGGCGATGCCACCAGACTGTGCACGCTCCAGGAGCCGGCCGATTCGCCGAAGATGGTGACACGCGCCGGGTCGCCCCCGAATGCGGCGATGTTCTGCTGCACCCACGTCAGCGCCGCGATCTGGTCGAGCAGCGCGTAGTTGCCCGAGGCATGCTGGGGCGACTCCTTCGTCAGTTCCGGGTGCGCCAGGAAGCCGAACACGCCGAGCCGGTAGTTGAGGCTGACGTAGACCACGCCCTTTCTCGCAAGGTCTTCACCCTGGTAGATCGGTCCCGACCCGCTCGTCCAGGCACCGCCATGAATCCAGACCATCACGGGCTGCTTCGCCGACGCCGCCGACGCGGTGGTGTAGACGTTGAGGTACAGGCAGTCTTCACTCATGGTCGTTGCCGACCGGTCGCCACCGTAGGGCGGGAAGGCGGCACCGTTCGCCTGCCGTTGCATGCAGTTGTCCGAGAAGCGGGCCGCGGCCCGCACGCCGTCCCACGGCGCGGGCGACTCGGGCGCCTTCCAGCGCCGGTCGCCCACCGGCGGCTGCGCGAAAGGGATGCCCTTGAAGACGCGGACGGCCGGGTTGGCGCCCGCCACTCCGGACACGAGGCCGCCAGTGGTCCTCACCGGCTCGGGGAGCGCCGCGGCCACGCGGCCGGCGAAGGCGAGCAGCAGCAGGGCGGCGAGCGATGCGGTGCGGAGTCCGGACATGCCGCAGATGATAGGCAGGCGCATGCGCAATCGCAACGAGCGAATTACGATACGCAGATGCCGTCCACGCAGCCCGACCTCGTCGTCATCCACGAACACCCCGAGTGGCAGAAGCCGCTCTTCACCGCGCTCGAGCGCCGCGGCATTGCCTTCGAGCCCTTCCCGGTGACAGCGGCCGCCTTCAGCAACCACGACGCCCCGCGGGCGAGGCTCTATTTCAACCAGGCCAGCCCCAGCGCCTACGTCCGCGGCAACACGCGGGCGGTGCCGCTGGCGCTGGCGTACATGCGCACGCTGGACCGCCTCGGGGCCCGTGTGCTGAACGGCGCGGACGTGTTCGCCCTCGAACTCAGCAAGAGCGCGCAGGCCACGATGCTCCGCAGGCTCGGAATCGACACGCCACTGTCCGTCACGTTCAACGACCCCGCGGCGCTACGTCCCTACGAACACCTGCTGTCCTGGCCCGCGCTGATCAAGCCGGACCAGGGGGGCAGCGGCGCGCGCATCCAGGTGGTGGGTTCGGTGGCGGAGGTCGAATCGCTCTTCGCAGGGAACCCGGGCATCTGGGAGCCGGACAACCTGTTCCTCCTGCAGGAACTCCTCCCCCACGATCCGGAGCACGGCATCATCCGGCTCGAGTTCGTCGGCGGGGACCTGTTGTACGCCATGCGCGTGGTCACGCACGGCCGGTTCAACCTCTGCCCGTCGCCGGTCTGCAACCCCGACGATGGCGACGGGATCTGCGAGGTGCCGGCCCCGGAGGCCACGGCTCCGCCTGAGTTCTTCCCGTTCCCGGACGTGCCAGCGGATGCGGTGGAGACGGCCCGGCGGATCGTGCGTGAGGCGAAGCTGGATGTGGGCGGGATCGAGTATCTGGAAACGCCGGATGGCCGCCGGGTGTTCTACGACATCAACGCGAACTCGAACCTTCGGCCGTCGGTCGCGGCAGCCTTCGGGTTCGACCCCTTCGAGCGTGTGGTGGACTACCTGCAGGGGCAGTTGCGGGCGCTCGCCGAGCACGCGCGATGAATTGAGGATGTCAGATTGCAGATGTCAGCTGCCGAACCTGGCCCTGTTCCGCTCGCGGGCCTTCTCCGCTTCCACCGCCCGGTCGCGCGGTGGGGCACTGGTCGCCAGCGAGTCGATCAGGCGACGCGCCGAGGCAAACACGTCCTCGACCGCACGGTTGAAGGCCTCCTCGTTGGCCTTCGACGGCTTGCTGGTCCCGCTCAGCTTCCGCACGAACTGGAGGGCTGACGCCCGGATCTCGTCGTCGGTGGCTGGCGGCTGGAAGTTCGCGAGCGTCTTGATGTTCCGGCACATGGTCCGAGTGTAGCAACCCTGCCGGCCAGCACCGGAGCCGGCGCTATTTCTGCCTGAGATCGTCCACGTAGTGGGCGCGCGACTCGACCTCGGTCAGCCGCATCGAGGCATAGAGCGAGGCATCGCGCATGACGCGGTGACGATCGGCATCTGCCATCTCGTGCAGGGCGTCCGGCGTGAAGCCGTGGTTCTCGAGGTACTCGGCAATCAGGGAACGCTCGAGTTCGGCGGTCTGGTCGGGTCGTGGTGCCTGGTCTGCGTCGGGACGCATGGGTCACCTCTCAGCGCCAGCCTACGCCCCTTGCCGTCCCGATGCAAATGCGCGGCGGGACGACGCCCCTGCCATGTCACTCGCCCGGGTGATACGTGCGCTCGGTATGGGCCGCGAGGTCTTCGCGGTAGAAGTACACGTCGCGGAGGTCGCCGTCGGCGTACCGCTGGGCCTGATCGGTGAAGTGCGGGGACGCCGGGTCGCCGCTCTGGCCTCCGGCCGTGATGGCCCTGGCCTTCACGCGGTCACCGAACTCGACCACGGCCAGGAAGCTGTTGCCGGTCGTGCCGTAGATCTTCTTCGACCCATTGAAGGATCGCGCCCCGAATGCGGCCAGCGACCCCCAGCGCGACGACGTGAAACCCACGGGGATGCTCGGCCTGCTGTCGTCGAAGGGATGCACGATGGCCGGGCTGAAACGCTGGAACCGGTTCACCTCTCCCCACGGCGTCTTCCAGGTGCCGAAGTCGGCCGACAACGTGTCGACGGCTGCAGACAGCGCCTCGAGTCGCTGCGCGGCCGTGGCGCGTGTTTCCATGTAGTCGTACACCGTCAGGTTGGCGGCGCGGGCATCGGCCGACACCTTCGTCCAGAGTTCTTCACCCCAGAACACCGCCAGCGTGGTCGGCACCGATGTGGTGGCCCAGCGCCGGTCCCATCCGCGCAGCTGCGCAATGGGATCGGCCAGCTTCGCGCGCAGGGGGTCGGCAGGCCTGAGCCCGTCGTAGGCGCGCAGCAGGCGCGGGATGAGCGGGTCGAAGGCGGGGAGCTGTGTGTCGAACGCCGCCGCGATGAGCGACTCGGGCGTGAAGTCGGTCTTCCCCTCCAGCACGCGAATCGCGTGGACGCCACGCGGGTTCTCGGTGCCCACCTCCATGTACTTCGGATAGTCCGCCGCCTTCGGGCTGTGCGGCCCGGCTGCCGAGAACGGCCAGTTGTTGGTGTTCTGGATCCAGCCGTTGGGTGGGTTCAGCACGTTCGGGCTCTCGTCGATGCCGTGCACCCCCTTCCAGTCGGTGGCCGGGTTGCTGCCGTCGACCGGCTTCGTGTAATCGAAGGCGGGATCGCGCCTGGGTACGAAGTTCGAGTAGAAGAACGCGATGTTGCCATCGGCGTCGGCGAACACGGTGTTGTTCGACGAGTTCGTGTGCAGCTCCATCGTGTTGCGGAAGCTGCGATAGTTACTGGCCTTCGTCCGCATGTAGGACTGGGTCAGGGCCTTCACCGGATCCTGCATCATCCGGACGCTGACCCACCTGTCACCCTCCTGGCGTACCACCGGGCCGTGATGCGTGCGGTAGACGGTGAACTTGCGGGTGGCCATGCCGCCGGCAGTCCGGTAGGGGACGGCGATCGTCCGTACGTCCACCGGACGCCGGTCGGTGCCGAACCGGTAGAGCAGCGCTTCGCCGTTCTTCTCCACCGTCTCGAGGAACTCGTCGATGTTGTCCACGCCGCTGGAGGTGGTGTGCATCCAGCCGGCTTTCTCGTTGAACCCCTGGTAGATGAAGAACTGCCCCCAGGTCATCGCGCCGTAGGCGTTCAGTCCCTCTTCGCTCGTCATCTGCGCCTCGGCGCGGAAGAAGAACGACGTGTGCGGATTGATCCACAGCAGCGCCTTCTTCGACGCGCTGTTCGAGGGGGCGATGGCGAACCCGTTCGAGCCGGTCGGCTCGGGCGGCATCATGCCGTGGGAGGCCACCTCCGGCACCTTCGGCCCGTCGCCGTAGAACGCCTGGAGCTGCGGAATCGACACACGCTCGATGTCACCGCCGATGCTGCCTTCGGTGTAGGACAGCGCCATCCAGGGCTCGAACCGGGTGATGACCCTCGGCTTCACCTGCGGGTGCGTGTCGAGGTAGAAGTTCAGCCCCTCGGCCCACGCGTCCATCAACGTCCGCAGCGACTCCGGGCTCGAGGCGTAGAGCTGCCTGAGGTCGTCCGGGTCGATGAACAGCTTCATCCGCAGGTCGCGGAAGATCTCGGCCTCACCTTCGGCTTCCGCCAGGCGCCCCATCGCGTTGATCAGGTTCGTCTCGACCCGGTTGAAGTCGTCTTCCGCCTGCGCGTACATGACCCCGAACACGACGTCGGCATCGGTCTTCGCCGACACGTGGGGAATGCCCCAGGAGTCGCGGGCGATGGTGATCCGTTGGGCACGCGCGGCTCCGGGCGAGGCCGGCGTGGCCGGCCCCGACGACGGCTGGGCACACGCCCACTGCGCGAGTGCAACGAGCAGCACGAGGGTCTTCTTCATCGGGTCAGTCCGGGAAGTGTTCGGCGTAGACGAGGAACTGCTCGGGGGTGAGGTCCGGCACCTTGTCGAAGGACACCCGCGTGCCCTTGTCGGCGAACGACAGGTACAGCTCCGCACGCTCGCGCTCCGAGTCGATCGACGCCAGGTTCGGCGGACCGGCCTTCACCACGCGTGCGCGCAGCTTGCGATCGCGGATGCCCTGCGCGAACCGTTCGAAGAACTGGGCGCGGGTACCGTCGAACTTCCACACGTCGTTCGCCAGGCGGCCCGCCGTCAGCAGGCCCGACCCCTTCAGGCCGGTGTCGCCCGGGTCCACGCTGCGGATACGGTACGTGTTCTTGTGGTTGGCGGCCGAGGTGAGCACCATGACGGTCCACTCGGTCTCCTCGGACAGGGCGGTGCCGAACGGCGCGACCCTGAAGCAGTACGCCCCACCCTTCGCGTAGAAGGCGAGCGCGGCGTCCACGGCGTTCTGCGCGGCCACGACCGGGGTCATCGTCAACAGCAGGAGGCAGACGCCAAGCGCGCGAACGGCGAATCGAGTCAAGCCACGTTTCTCCTGTCGTAGCCGGGGCGAGCGCGGGCTGCCCGCACGGCAGCCCGCCTGATCCAATTCTGCACTGAAGAGCCGCCCCGCGCGCAACAGCGATGCCCGCGACGCCCGCTTCAGGGAAGGACGACCCTGATCACGCCGTCGCGCTTGTTCATCAGGAAGAGCCGTCCCTGCGCACCCATGGCCATGCGCAGATCGGCACGCGGAGCCTGCGGCCGCCCCTGGGCGGCGTTCCGCTCGCGAATGAGCTGCAGCAGCGTCTTCTGCTGTCCCTTGTCGTTGAAGAGGACGCGGCGGATCGACTCGGAGCCGCCCGTCGGCGGCGCGTCGGCATCCACGGTGAACACCTCGCCGCTCGGGTTGTCGCCGAAGATGAGCCTGTTGGCGAGGGCGCGCACCGGCCCCTGACGGTAGACGTACACGCCGGTCACCGCCGGGCGGTTGAGGAGCGGATCGCGGTGGTCGTACTCCGCCACAGGATAGGTCATCTTCGGGTCGCCGCGCCGGTTGGCGGTGCCCACTTCACGTGCCCCGTAGGTGAAGCTGCCCTCCCAGACGTTCCAGCCCAGGTTCGCCCCGGCCGTCACCGGACTCACCTCCTCGACAATGTTCTGCCCGATGTCGGCCACGTACATCTGCCCGGTCTTCGGGTCCCACGAGAAGCGCTGCGGATTGCGGACGCCGTAGGCGTAGATCTCGCCGAGCGCACCGGCCTGGCTGACAAACGGGTTCGACGCCGGAATGCCGTACTTGCCGTTGCTGCTGTTCTTGCCGAGCGGATCGATCCGCAGGATCTTCCCGAACGCCGACGACAGGTTCTGGGCCAGGTTCATCGGGTCGCCGCCACTGCCGCCGTCGGCGACACCCACGTACAGGAGCCCGAACTCGGCGCTGCTGGCTGGCGTGAGCGGGTTGAAGGCCACCATGCCGCCGTTGTGGTTCGGGAACGGCTGCTGCATCCGGAACAGCTCGCGAGGCGCGTCGCCGTCGTAGGTGGCCGCTGCAGGATCCTTCGCCGTCCACTCCAGCAGAACCGTGTCGTGGGTGCGACCGGACCCGGGCGTGACGAAGTCGGGCTTCGCATCGAGCCTGCTCGTGTCGAGATGCGTGTAGAACTTGCCGTAGCCCTTCGCCCCGCGCTGGCTGAACTGCGGGTGGAACGCCAGGCTCTGGACGCCCCGCTCCGAGAAGTTCGACTGGACCGGCACGTTCCACTTCGGGTCGTTGACGTCCAGGTAGGGGGTCACCGACCTGCCGTCGTAGCTGACGCTGAAGACCGGCCCCCGCATCGTGCTCACGAACAGCCGACGCGTCCCCGGTTCGTCCACCATGGTCATCATCCGCGGCGCTTCCCCGTTGATGTCCGGGATGACCGCGAACTCGGCAATGTTCACCACGATGGCACCGTCGGCGGCGATGGGCGGGAACGGGTCGGCCGTGCCCTGGGCGCACACCCGGGTGGCGCCGGCAATCGCGAGGCCCGCGGCCACCACGGCCGCCACTCGCGCGTGTCTCGAAAGGGTCTGCATCATGCCAGTCCTTACGCTGCGTGCAGGCACGCTGTTTACGCCGGGACGTCGCGGACCGTGGTGCTCACTGCCGCAGCCGCGCCACGTGTGCCTTGAGGACGGTGTGGACGAAGTCCTGGCACGCCTCACCGGCCTTCGGGTCGTACGAGCTCGCGTTGGTGATGTTGTCGGAGAGCACACGGATGCCCACGAAGGGCACGCGGAACTGCGCCGCCACCTGCGCGGCCGAGGCGGTTTCCATCTCCTCGACCGAGGTACCGAACGTCTCGTGGAACTGCGCCACACGGTCGAGTTCGTCGATCCACATGTCGCTCGACCCGATGATGCCGTCGACAACCCTGCCCCGCGCATAGCTCGATCGGACCGACCGGGCCACCTCGAGCAACCCGGGATCGGCCTCGAACCGCGACGGCATCTTCGGCGCCGTCTGGCTGATCGCGCTCCCCTCGGCCAGCAGGTCGAGCGGCACCCACTCGAGCGGCCGGCTTCCCTCACCAGCCTTGCGGAACATGGCCCGGAACGCGCCGACATTCATCGACGCCGTGCCGATGACGATGTCGTAGACCCGGAGTGCGGGATCGTGGCCGCCCGACGTTCCCTGGTTGATGATCGCCACGGGACGGAAGCGCTCGATGGCCAGCGCGGTGGCGGCCGCGGCGTTCGACATCCCCTTGTTCGTCCGGGACACGATCACCGGATAGCCGTCGATGGTGCCGCGCCAGAACAGCCACGTTCCGATCTGCTCGGTCGTCGGGTTCTCGAGCAACCGCACCAGCTTCTCTGTTTCGGACACCATCGCGCCCTGCACGACGATGGGCGGACGGGGCGACTGCGGCGGCGCCTGGGCGCGGACCGGGCCCGCCGCGAGGCCGAAGACGATCAGGCACACCAGTGCTCGCGCGTGACGCATTTCGTTGTCTCTCCCTGGGAAAAGCCCCTGAGCCCGGCCGACGCCAGGCAGGCCCCCTGATTATCGCCGGAGCGGGGCTCGGCCGGCCGTCAGCGGCGCTTGCGGGCGGCGAGGGCGGCCCGGTGCTCGGCGATGCGGGCGCGGACAACCCGGCGAATAAGGGGATAGGGCATCGTCGCGGCGAGCGCGAAGCGCAGGTTGCCCTTGGGCCCGCGATACGGCGCGAGCGCCCTGTTTAGTTCGGCATCGCCCTTCACCGGCGGATAGATCCCGATGTGGGACGTGAAGGGCGCGTAATAGATGAGCGCACCGCCCTCCAGACGGAAGGCGGGCATGCGGTAGCTGATCACGTCCTCCGCGCCCGGCGCCTCCTTCCTGACGATGGCGCGGATCTTCCCGAGAATGGACCTCACCTCGGGGGCACACGCCGCGATGTACGCATCGACGTCGGCCGAGCCGCCGCCGGACGGCTTCGTCGACGTGGGTCTGACGGGGCGTGCTGTCGCGGCTCTGGCTGGAGTCATGGTGCTCCGGGATCCGGTGCGCCCCCGACGCGGCGCTGGGGCGGAGATGGTCTGCTGCCACGCGAGCGTCAACGCCTCGCCGACCCGTTCCTCGTCCGCCGACTCGAGGTGGATGCGGGTCCAGCCCTGCCGGCCCCAGGCTCCACTCGCCGGCGCGAAGGTGGCAGGGGCCTCGGTCACGAACCGGGCCTGATCGGCCGGCAACAGCTTGGCGGTGCCGTGCCGTTCCTCGCGGTCGAGCGACGCGAAGACCCGGCCGTTGACGCGGAAGTCGGCGTGTCCCATGTGGGCGCCTTCGTGCGCGTCCTGCAGCGCACGGGCGAGGCGCCTGAAGCGCGCGGCGTTCATCGCCCCTCACCAGCGGGTGCGCTCGACACCTGACGCCACTGAGCCAGCCAGGCCATCGCATCGTCCAGGCTCGTGGTGATGCGGACCATCACGCCGCGATTGGTCATCACGGTCTCGCCGAAGCGCTCGGGATCGAACTGTTCCGGGGTCTCGATGATGGCGAGCCTGATGTCGGGCGAGAGTGCCTCCACCATCGCCCGCCCGAGTTCGAAGCGCTCCATCACCGGCACGTCGGCGGTGGCGAAGCTCCGTAGTTCGGTCACGTCGCAGATGACGCAGCGGCCGGCCTGGGCCAGGTCGGTCTCACTCCACGCACGACAGGCCTCGCGTGCGCGGTCCAGCGAGAAGTCGCCGGTCACGCGGACGTACAGGTAGCCCTCCCGCCGCTCCGTCGAGACCTTCATAGCCGCGCCTCCAGGCGTGAACCGCGTCCAGCCCCATCCTACTCTCCCGCGGGGCGACCGCCGTCGGCCATCTTCCTACCACGATCGCAGGCAGGTGCGTGCGGGCTACTTCCTGGCTTTCTTCTCGGACCACTCGATCGCCATGTCGCCGTCGCCCGCCAGCAGGCGCATCGTGTCCGAGACGTCACGGGTCCGCACGTCGAGGGGGGCATTCACGCTGTAGCTGATGGTCTCGTCCGATTCGGTGAGCAACTCGTACTCCAGGCCGAGGCCATGGAGCACGCCTTCCACTTTGGGGCGGAAGTGGGGTGCGCCGCTCATGGTGACCGCCAACTCGAAGTACTTGCGCGCGGGCGGCTCGAAGTACTCCACGGCCCACAGCACGGTCGCCATGAAGAAGGTGGCGAACGGCGCCAGGATGTAGAGGCCGACGCCGGAGGCCAGCCCGGCGCCCAGCGCACAGAGCATCACGACCGCTTCCTTGGGATCGTCGATCGTCGACCGGTAGCGGACCAGTCCGGCAGCCCCGACGATGCCGAAGGCACGCGAGAGGCTGTTGCCGACGACGAGCATGATGACCGCGCCGACCACGGCGAGCATGATCTGGGTCTGCACGACGAGCACCGACCGGCGCCCCTGCCCACGCTTCCGCGGACGGAGCGCGAGCACCGTCCCGAGCACGGCGGCGAGCGGGAGACGGACAATCGCGTCCCGCACCTCCTTCATTGGGGATGGCGATGCCGCCGGGTTGTCCTGCTGGGTGAGCGGCGATGTCTCGGCGGCCGGCACACCCGGTACCTGCGCCATGTGTGCGCGGGCATCCACCGCGGTGAGGCACAGCCACACGAAGAGCAGGCCCGCAGGGCCCACGAGGACCCTCCGGAGGGAGCGGCGGCGGGAGGTCATGATGCGACCCAGTATATGCGCGGCCCGGCAGCGCCAGGCGATCTGCGCGCGACCGTCTATCGCCTGCTGAATCGGTGCAGCTTCGCGTTGATCGTGTCGGCCACGTAGATGTCCGTGTCCGGCGCGATCGCCATGTAGTGGGCCTCGCCGAACTCACCGAGGGCCGGCCCGGGGCCGGGCTGCCCCATCATCGCCACGGCCCGTCCCTGCGCGTCCAGGCGCAGGATCTGGCCCGAGAACCCGGTCGCGAGATAGAGCTGCCGATCGGGACCGAGCAGCAGGCCGCAGGGCAGCCCCTTGAACTTCCACTCCTTGATGTACTTCCCGTCCATGTCGAAGATCTGCACACGGCGGTTCTCGCGGTCCGCGACGTAGACCTGGTTGTCGGGTGTCACGAGGATGGAGTGCGGCTGGTCGAACTGGCCGGGGCCGCTGCCCTTGCCGCCCCAGCTCCGGATGAAGCGCCCGGTGCTGTCGAACCGCAGCACGCGGCCCTCGCCGCGGCCGTGGCCCTGGACGATGAAGACGTCGCCGTTCGGGGCGAAGTTGACGTCGGCCGGCTCGTACAGCAGCCGCGTCCCGGCGGCTTCGTCCCAGGCGCCGGGCTGCCCGCGGGTGCCGAGGGTGAGCGCGAGCTCACCTTTCGTGTTCCACTTCATCACCGTGTGACCCTGCACGTCGGTGGTCCACACGCTGCCGTCGGGGGCCACGCGCATGCCGTGCGCGCGGTTGAACATGCCGGCGCCCATGGAGCGGATGAACCGCCCCTGCGCGTCGAACTCGATGATGGGATGGGGGCCGCGGTTCAGCAGCCACATGTGCCCCTGCGCGTCGAACGACACGCTCGAGGCGTTGCCGAGCGTCACCCCCTCGGGCAGCGACAGCCCGGTCTCGATCGGACGGTGACCGAGTGGCGGCGCCTCTTCCATCTGCTTTGGGTCGGGCTTGTCGAGCACGCCGGGGGCGGAACGGGTCTGGAGGAGCAGCAGGACGAGCGCAAGCAGCAGGTGCACGGGAACATCCTCCGGCGCCGTGAACGGCGCTGATCGGTCGGGTCTGGCCTGGCCGCGCACGGCCCGGGCACGGCGTATCCTGCCGCACCGGGAGCCCGGCGGCAAGCCTTACCTGAAAGGGAGCGCCATGTAGACGTCGGACCGCTCGTAGGCCGACGCAGCCGGGTGCGCCGTGTGTGTGAACCCCAGCCGCTCGATCCACTCGCCTTTCACGCGGCGAACGCTCGGGCACGATCGGGACGATAGGTCGCGAGTTCGATGGAGGGCACGGGCGGCAGTCCAGTGCAGCGATCAGGTGGTCCAGCCGCCGACGCGCACGAAACGCCGCTGCTCGGGCGCGTACTGCCAGCAGACCGCAATGGTCGGCTCGATGAATCCGCAGATCACGTGACCGTCCCACTCGGCGGTGATCCGTCCGTTCATCGTGTCCGACTTCGCGATGGTGTCGTTCAGGCGGTCGGCCTCCCGCGGCGTGTGGCACTGCAGGTCTGGCGTACCCGAGTAGTCGGCCAGCGGCTCCGTGCGGCCATCGGCCTGCACGACCACGTAGCGACCTGGCACAGCCACCGCGAAATCGCCGGCCTGACCCGGGCGGAACTCGCCACCGCAGGACGCCAGCGGCGTCGCCGTGATGCCGGCCCGCGCGAGCAGTGCCTGGGGTACGGCGGCAGGCTGCGCGTGCAACGGGGTACCGACCCAGGAGAGAGCCACAGCGAAGGCCAAGGCGCGGCGGCACAGTGCGTTCGTCATCGGCGAACGCTCTCGAGGCGCCCGGCCCGCACGGTCATGGCCGCGCCGCCTTCAGCGGCGGCAGCATAGCGAAGTGCTCCGTTCTCGGCATCGTGCGCAGGGCCTCCTGCAGGCCCGCTGGAGGGACGACGAGCCTCCGGGCCGACAGGTCGAGCCAGCCGCCTGAGCTGATCACCCGCGCGGCCATCGTGCCATCGTTCTGGAAGAACTCGTTCCGGATCACGAACCGCGCCCCATCCTCGGACAGCCCGGCCGCCGCGATCGTCACGCGGATCGTCTCGAACAGCCGGATCTCGCGGAAGTACTCCACTTCATCCTTGCGCACGACCGGCCCGATGCCCAGCCGCAGGAACTCGTCCATGGGGAGGCCATGCGCACTGAAGAAGGCCAGGCGCATGTCGGCAGACTTGTCGAGGAACGCGGTGTTCCGCATGTGACCGTTGAAGTCCATGTCGCCCCAGGTGGCGAGCATCGTCTGTTCGAACATGGTGCGGAACGGTAGCCCGTCGGGGCGTGGAGCCGCAACTGCCGAATGCCCGCGGGCCCGATGCGCAGTGTCAGCCTCCAGGCGGACCGGCACGACCGGCGCCGGACACTAAGGTCGCGCGAGCAGCCCCACGATCACATCGCGCGCTTCGTGCAGTGAGGGCACCACGCTGAAGGCTGACGCGGCGGACAGCGCCGATGGCTGCCAGTGGGGCACCAGGATGCCGACCATGCCGGCGGCCGCAATCGAGCAGATGCCCGCCTCCGAGTCCTCGATGGCTACACACCGCGCCGGTTCCACGCCAAGCCGGCGCGCCGCCTCGAGGTAGATGTCGGGTGCCGGCTTGCCCCGCGCGACCTGATCGCCGGTGACCAGCACCTCGAAGGTGGACGCCAGGCCGACCTTGCCGAGCGTGAACGACGCCCAGTCGGCGTTCGTCGACGTGGCAACCGCCACCGGCAGCGCCCGCGAGCCGGCAAAGGCCAGCAGTTCGGGCAGTCCTGATTTCACCTGGATGCCCACCCGCTCGACCTCCTGCCGCCAGAGGCCAGGCCACCGCGCACGCAGCCGATCGATCGGAAACGCCGGGCCGAACTCCTCCATCAGGACCCGTTCGCAGTCCGGCAGCGGCCGACCGACGATCTTCGCGTAGCGCGCGTCATCCAGGTCGTACCCGAGGAAGGCGGAGGCGGACTGCCAGGCGGTCTTGTACAGGGGCTCGGTGTCGACCATGAGCCCGTCCATGTCGAGAATCAGCGCGGCAACGGTCATGCCCGTCAAGCATGTCACACCGGATCTGCCAGGCCCAACCGTCCACGCGCGGGCTCGCTCACGCGTGCGAGCAGCGCGTTCGCGCTCGCCCAGGCCACGCGCCACTTGGCCAGCCGCCGGCCATCGGCCGCCACCTCCTCGCGCTGCTCCACTTCACGGCCACCGAGGTGCGCGTAGACCTGCCTGGCGCCCATATTGGCGTCATACACCCACAGCCAGACGCCGTCCCCCTGCCGCTGCCTCGCCACGCACTCCCGCATGCCTGCCGCAATCAGCTGCCTGCCGACCCCGGCGCTCCGGTGGGCAGGGAGCACGTGCAGGTTGTCCAGCAAGGTGCCCCACGCAGGATCGGCCGCCACCTGGAGGCGGATGAATCCGGCCGGCTCACCGTCCGCCAGTGCCAGGAAGCCGAACTCCGCGTCGGGCGCCTGCGACATACGTCCCCGCCACGCCGCCAGGCGCTCCGACACCACAGGCCCGTCGAGGAAGCGGTCGTCGAAGATGCCCCGGTACGCCGACTGCCAGCTGCGCGCGTGCAGCCTCGCGACGATGTCGGCATCGCCGGGTGTCATGGGTCGGACGACGAGCGGCATCGCTGGGCCCAGCACAGGTGGAGTGACGTCAGGACGGGACGCGAGCCCCGAGCTTGCGCTGGAGGGCGGGGAGCGACGTCGTCCAGCGCAGCGTGCCGTAGTACTGCGCAGCGCGGTCGGAGCTGCCATGCTCGTAGGCCGCCGGGTCCGCGTCGTTGTGGCCACTGTCGGCACCCAGCACCTGGTGCACGATCTCGTGCACGGCCGTCCGGCCGACGCCACGGCCGATCGCCTCCACCACCTCACTCCGCGTGGTGCCGGCAGGTGCGAAGGCAATGGCCTTGCGCGCCACGACGTCACAGGCGACCACGCCGCCACCGCCCAGGATGCCCAGCGCCACCGATTCGCCGGCCCTCGGCACCGCGCGTGTGGTGCGGGTGGGCAGCGATCGCACCACGGCGATGCGCCAGAACGCCGACGCATCGTCCGTGACATCCAGGCGCACCGCCGCGAAGGCTGCTATCACCTCCGCGCGCGCCACCGCCCTGATCGTCCGCCGTTCCTCGTCGGTGAGCAGTTCGCCGAAGCGCTCCATGGCTCCTGGGCGAAGGACACACGCCTGTTCATCGAACCGGAAGCCGACGCGGGCGGTCCGCTCCGCGCAGCCCTGGGCGAGCACCAGGACGGCAGCCAGGCTTGCGATGCCACACACAGGGCGTTTCACCACGGTGGTCCTGCCTTGGATGACGGCGTCAGATCTCCATCAGGTCCCTGCCGACGATCACCTGCCCGCGGAAGTGCGCGCGGGCGGCGTCGCGCCACTGATCGTCGCTGACGCTGCCGTCGCCCGGCACGAAGTGCGAGAGGACCAGCGTCTTCACGCCTGCAGCCTCGGCCACGCGTCCGCAGTCTTCGGCCGTCGTGTGGCTCTCGAGCAGGTGCGTGCGGAGCGACGTGGCATTCGGTTCCCTGGCGACGATGCGGTCGATGCCGGGTAGCCACATGGCCTCGTGCACCAGCACATCGGCGCCCCTCGCGAGTTCGATGAGCCTGTCGGACCTCGTGGTGTCGCCGGAGAACACGATCGACCGATCGGGTCCGTCGAAGCGGTAGGCGAACGCGGGCGACACGAGTGGATGCTCGACGAGCGCGGCGGTCACCTTCACGCGCGAGTCCTGCATCACCAGGCCGCCCTGGCTGATCTCGTGCGGGCGCACGTGGGGCCCCGGCGCAGGCCGGCCCTCGTCCCTGATGCGCACGTCGATGTCGGCAGCGCTCATCTGCAGGAACAGGTCGGTCATGCGCGCGAGCGGGGGTGGTCCCCACGTGTCCACGGTTTCCCGCAGGTCGGTGGCCCACGCGAGCAGGAGCAGCGTGCCGTAGTCGGCGTTGTGGTCGGAGTGGTGATGCGTGAGGAAGATGTGACGCAGGCTGAGGATGGGGATGTTCGCCAGCGCGAGCTGACGACCCACCCCGTTGCCGCAGTCGACCACATACAGCACATCGTCCACGACGAGGGCATGCGAGGTGGCGGCGGCGGCCTTCTTCGGCGTGGGACCACCTCCGGTGCCGAGCAGCACCAGTCGCGTGCGCGGACGCTGGGCGGCCACGGTGGTGCCGAGCAGCGACACCGCGGCGGCTGACGTGGCAGCGTGCAGGAACTGGCGTCTGGTCGGCATGGCGGCGATTCTACCTGCGCAGTGTGTCGTTCACGAACGTCAGCGCACGGGTAATCACCTGCAGGCAGAGCTCCCGGTCGTCGGCCACCGTGCAGTGCTTCTGCTGGAGCAGGTACCACGAGTTGCACATGAAGCGGATGAGGTGCGGCACGTACTCGTGGTCCACGGCGCCGAGCGTGTAGCCCGCGGACTCGATGGTGCCGGCACAGTAGGTGGAGATGGGCTGGTAGACGGCGGCAAGGTCGTCGGCCGTGCCGGGGAACCCGCGGAACGCGGCGTTCTCGTGCACGAACTGGGTGCTGGACAGCAGTTCCTGCGTGCGGCTCGGCGCAGCCGGGGAGGACGACAGCCTCGTCAGCACCGAGTCGAACAGCGGCCTGCCAGTCAGGTTGTCGCTCACCTCCGCGATCTTGGTGAGCCACACGAAGAGCTCCGTGTAACACCACACGCGCTCCATGTAGTCGGGCGAGTCCAGGACCAGCAGGTCGCAGCTCTTGACGATCTCGGGCAGCGACGCCAGGCCGGCCCGCAGGCTGGCCGCATCTTCGGCCGTGAGCGGGGCACGGCCAGTCCGCTGCGGCAGGCAGGCGTAGTCAATCCAGAGGTAGATCTCGCCCTGGTTTGCCGCCGTGGGCTGAGCCGCCCGTGGTGCGAGCCGGTCGAGCAGCGCGGCCAGCCTCTCGCCGTCGGGATCGGGTTCCTCGGTGGAACGCCACCGGTGCGAGAGGAACACACAGGGCGAAGTGGCGAAGAGGTTCCTGCCGCGCCACATGGAGAGCGGGCCGGACAGGGTGAAGCCCGGGATGTCGGTGTGCTCCACCAGCAGGTGCTTCACCTCGTGGTACGGAGGGAGCTTCACGAAGCGCCGGAGCGCCGACAGGGCAATGAACCGGACGCTGCCGACGGGCGGAGACGGACGCAGTGACCAGTAGCGTTCGCCAATACATGCACGCGCAACCTCGAGCGGCAGCCCGACTGCGTCGAAGTACTCGCGGAAGTAGCCGTAGTTGATCGTGCCCTGATCCGGATCGAGGAAGACGTCGGCTGGCGCGTGTCCGTACGGCCACGGGCCGAAGTTCGGCGGGCGGGACGCCACGTTCAGTCTCCGTCGGGTGCCACGTCGGGCCGATGCAGCCGTCGCGTCGCCACCTCGACGAGGAGCGACAGTCCCACGGCGCCAAGGCACACCCAGTGTCCGTGCTCGATGTACCAGCCCACAGGCGGCCTGAAGAAGAGATCCGCACCGCTCCGGAAGCGGATGCCATAGGTGTGCACGACGTCGGGTAGCGACACCGCCCAGTTGCGGGGTGCGCCAGCGGTCACCGCCAGTGCGGCGAACGACAGTCCGGCAAGGTAGGCCGTGACCTGGCCCGGTCGCGTCTTGAATGGAAAGTCCATCGCCAGGGTCCTCTGGGTGGGCGGGGCCGGCCCTCAGTATACGGCCGGGATGCGATGAGCTGGCGTCCGCGTCGTCGCCCCTGGGCCAGGGCCGATCTGGCATATTCTTGGATGCTGGACGAAGCAGCTTTCCATGGAGCGGATACTCATGACACGACAGACCCTTCTCGCAGTGTGGGCGGCCACACTCCTGAGCTCGACCCCTGCCCTGGCGCAGGCTCCCCCGCCGGCCAACGAGGTTGGCATCCAGCAGCTCGCGCTGACGAACATCCCGGCCAAGGGTGGCGCGAAGCTGACCGTGACCTCGCCCGCGTTCACGCACATGGCCGACATCCCGTTCGAGAACACCCAGTACCAGGGCAACAAGTTCCCCGGACTGGAGTGGACTGCCGGGCCGAGCGGCACGAAATCCTACGTCGTCATCATGCAGGACACGGACGCCGTCATCCGGAACAGCCCCATCCTGCACTGGACCATGTTCAACATCACCGGCACGAAGCTCGACGCCGGCATGACGACGGCACCGTCAGGCGCCACCCACGGCCCGAACATCCGCGGCGCGAACCAGCCGTACATGGGACCGCGGACGCCGGCCGGCCCGAAGCACCGGTACCACATGCAGGTGTTCGCACTGGACACCACGCTGCCGGCCGAGGCGGGCGCCACGTACGACGCGCTCGCGGCGGCGATGAAGGACCACGTCCTGGCGTCGGGTGAGTTGATCGGCCTCGGCCAGGTCGACCCCAACGCGCCTCCGCCGCCCGCACGCGGCAATCCGCCGGCCGCTGCGCCTCGCCAGTAGCACCGGTCGTACGTCATCCGGCCCGACGGTCACCGCGTGATCGTCGGGCTGTGCCTCGGCCGCACACATCCCGCCGCTCGGGCCAGGACCGCCGCGCCTGGGATCGACGGCGGCACCCCCGCGCGCTACGCTGTGCGCATGGTCACGCACAGCCCCGTCGAGCCACCGATCGAACCGATGCTGGCGAAGCTGGCAACCGAGCTGCCGGCTGGAGACTTCCTCTACGAGCCGAAGTGGGACGGCTTTCGGGCGCTCGTCTTTCGCAGCACGGCTGACGTCTTCATCCAGAGCCGCGACCGGCGACCGCTCGATCGCTACTTCCCGGAACTCCACGCCGCGCTGCTGACCGCCCTGACGGCACCATGCGTCCTGGACGGCGAGATCGTCATCGCCACGCGTCGTGGCCTGGACTTCGACGCGCTGCAGATGCGGCTGCACCCCGCGGCGTCGCGCGTGGCGAGACTTGCGGCAGCAACCCCCTCGTCGTTTGTCGCGTTCGACGTCCTGGCCATCGGCCCCGAGGACCTGCGCGACAGCCCGCAGGCGCAGCGGCGCGATCGGCTCGAGGGGCTGCTGCGGGGTGTTCGCGCGCCAGTGCACCTCACGCCGATGACCCGCAACATCGACGTTGCCGCGAACTGGCTGCGTGAATTCGAGGGAGCGGGTCTCGACGGCGTGATTGCAAGACCGTCTGGGGCACCCTACCAGCCGGGCACGCGCGCCATGATCAAGGTGAAGCACGTCCGCACCGCGGACTGCGTGGTGGCCGGATTCCGCTGGCACAAGGACGGGCGTGGCACGCTGGTGGGCTCGCTGCTGCTCGGTCTCTACGATGGCAGCGGACGGCTCCACCACGTCGGGGTCACATCGTCGTTCACGATGGCGATGCGGCGTGCGCTGGCGACAGAACTGGAACCGCTCCGGGCTGGCGGGCGGGAGGAGCATCCGTGGCGCGACCGGGCCGGTGCCGGAGAGAGTGCGACGACCCGGATGCCGGGCGGGCAGAGCCGCTGGAGCGGCGGCAAGGACCTCTCGTGGGAGCCGCTCCGCATCGAGCGCGTGTGCGAGGTGAAGTACGACCACATGCAGGGCGACCGGTTCCGGCACGCGGCGGTGTTCCTGCGATGGCGCCAGGACCGGCTGCCGAGGGACTGCGGCTACGCCCAGCTGGAGGTGACGCCTCCCTACGCGCTCGAAGACGTATTCGGCGCCGCCCGTCGCTGACCCGAGCCGCGCGTTTCGCACGCGCTGAGGTCATCGTGGGCCGACGCCGCGCTGTACGCCGCCAAGAAGCGCCGGAAGCAGGACCTGAGCGGCTGACTAGGCCGTCGTCAGGCCCCGGATCAGGTTCAGGAGCAGATCGATGGCGATGTCGTTGTGTCCGCCCTGGGGCACGATGAGATCGGCATAGCGCTTCGACGGCTCGACGAAGTCGAAGTGCAT
>WBZO01002543.1_pt1 | contig 23369 bp, 24 predicted proteins | sample 5204261 | NCBI WGS metagenome assembly WBZO01 (sample SAMN12412400, study PRJNA552823) | activated sludge metagenome | isolation source: activated sludge from anammox sidestream of wastewater treatment plant... | place: USA: North Carolina | collected 2017-09 | reverse complement strand
AAACCGCCGTCTTGAGTCTGGGCCAGAAGGTGCGTCCAACGGGAATTTCCCGGCCATCGGTCAGCAGGATTCGATGTTGCCCCTCTGCCGTCGAGTGGAGTTCCTGGATGGCCTAAGTGGAAACGAGGATCGTTCTGTGCGCCTGCAGGAAGTGTCCGGGAGGCGCGATTCTTTCCCATTCCTTGAGAGGGCGGAGGATGAGCGGAGTCGTCCCGTCTTTCAGGAAGAGTTGCGAATAATTGCCCTCGGATTTGATGGTGAGGATCTCATTCCATGGCACGAACCGGGTGGTGTTGCTCATTTTTACGGGCACGCGCTGATCCATCCGAATGGCGCAAGGCGGGGAGGGGGCCGCGCGGGCGCGCCGCAGGGTCTCCGCCAGGCGCTCAGGCCGGATGGGCTTGAGCAGGCAATCCAGCGCGTTGCAATCGAAGACGCGGATTGCCTGGCGCTCCTCCTCGGTGACAAAGACAAGGCGCGGCCGCGGTCCCTTCAGACGTTCCAGGAAGTCGAAGCCGGTTTCCTTTCGGAGCTGGATGTCCAGGAAGACCAAATCGGGCCCCTCGCGCAGAAACACCTCCAGCGCCTCTTGGACGGTTCCCGCCTCGCCAACCACTTTCACGTCGGGATGCTGCGTCAGCAGAAGGCGCATCCCGGCCCGCGCTGATTTTTCGTCATCCAGGATCAGGCAGCGCATGGTGGGAGCATTTCCTCTGATCCAACTCAGCGGGGATTGGAATTGGAGCTGGATTTGGCCTCGGAGTCCTCCTGGATCTTCGCGAGCAGCCCGCGAAATCGTGGCGCGTTGCCTCCTGGGTAGAGGCCGTCAGGCTCGGGCACGCAATAAACATCCCACCCCGAAGGCCTGGGTTCAAGGATGAGCCAGACACGGGCGTTCCCTCCCTTGATGGACCGAAACAGGAGAGGCGTTCGCTTTTGCAACTGCATCGCCTGCGGGTTGGATTCCGAAGCGCGTTGAAATCCGTGGGCGGCAAAATGCCGTTCGGCTGCCTTGGCAATTTGCTCCGGGGTCGCCTCGATATGAACGCGCTCAAAATTCCTGCTCCGCAATGCGCCTTCCCGCGAGACGCAACCGGTGAGCGTCATCATGAGCACCAACGGCAGGAGTCGGGTTGTTTTCATGTTTGGAGTCCGTCGGACGGCATTCCTACCGCTTCCGAATCCATTCGTTCAATATAAAAGGTACTGAGGGATTGCCGCAAAAATCATGGCGGCGGCGCTCCCCTGCGGGTAGGATTCCTCCGATGCAAAATGACTGGGATATCAAGGCGCGCGGTCACCACTGCGCAAAATCCGGACGCGAATTCGCGGATGGCGAATTTTTTTACACGCTCCTTTTTCGGGAGGCGGAAGGATTCCGCCGGGAGGATTTGAGCGAGGAAGCCTGGAAGGAGCGCAATGACAATATCCGGCCATTCTCCTTTTGGCGGTCGAAATATGAGCCGCCGCCGCCTCCCGCTCCGGAGCCGCTCAAAAAGGATGACGCGGAGAGTCTGCTGCGCTCGTTGCTGGCCTCCGGCGATCCGGCGACGGCCAATGCGGCCTATATTCTGGCCCTGATGCTCGAGCGAAAAAGGATGCTCGTTTCCGTGGAGTCCTCCGATCCGGAATTGCTCGTTTACACTCATGCGGCAACGGGTGAGACGATCGTGGTGAGGAATCCGGCCCTGTCGCTGGATCAGATTCCGGAGGTCCAGCGGGAGGTCTCCCAATTGCTGGCCGGGGGTCTTCCTGCATGACCTTGTCGGAGGGCGGCGCGCGGGATGAGGTCTGCCCGCCCCTGTTTCTGGCGCCCATGGCCGGTGTCACCAACACGGTCTTTCGGAGGATCTGCCGTGGGATGGGCGCGGATGTCCTCACAAGCGAATTTGTTTCCGCCGAGGGGATCCTCCATCGCAATGAGCGGACACGCCGGTATGTGGAATTCCAGGAATCGGAGCGGCCCTTTGGCATCCAGCTTTTCGGCGCCGATCCGGAGCGCCTCGCTGAGGCCACCCGGGCGCTCAAGGATTGGGTGGCGCCGGATTTCGTGGATCTCAATTTTGGGTGTCCGGTCAACAAGGTCGTTTGCAAAAATGGGGGTTCTTCGCTCCTGCGGGATTGCCCGCTGCTGGGGCGCGTGGCGGGAGCGGTCGTCCGGGCGGCCGGCGCGCTGCCGGTCACGGCAAAAATTCGCGCGGGCTGGGATGAGCGTTCGGTCAATGCCCTTGAGACGGCCCGCGTCCTCGAATCGGAGGGTATTGCCCGCCTGGCCGTGCATGGACGCACCAGGGCTCAGGGATATTCCGGGGCTGCGGATTGGACGCTCATCGCAGAAGTGGCTGCCGCGGTTTCCATCCCGGTCATTGGCAATGGGGACATTCGCTCGGGCGCGGACGCCCTCGAGAAATTCCGGGCATCGGGGGTTGCCGGGCTCATGATTGGGCGCGCAGCCATGTCGAATCCGTGGATATTCCCCGAAATCCGGGCGGCATTTTCCGGAGAGCCTTTCGCGCAGCCGACGCCCGCCGCGCGCTGGGCCCTGATTCAGCGTCATTGCGCCGCGGAAATGGCCTGGCGCGGGGATGAGGTTGCGGCCATGAAGGCGATGCGGTCCCGGTTGATGGCCTACACGCGCGGGATGCCTGGCGGGCCGCGCCTGCGCGGGCGCCTTGCCCGCGTCGAGAGTCTCTCCGGCCTTGAAGCCCTTGCGGCCTCGGCTCTCAGCGGGTGGGCCTCCGCGCCGGATCAGGGCTGACGCCCGTCGCGTTCCGCGGCCACGCCCGCGGCGATCCGCTCGGCCAGCCTCTGGCGGGTTCCGGGATTTTGGAGGAGGGCATTCTCGCGGCGGTTCGAGAGAAATCCCGCCTCGCAGAGAATGGCGGGCCGCTCGTTGTTGCGGAGGACATGGAAGCGCGCCGTCTTGATGCCCCGATTGTTGGTCGGATAGGCGCGCGTCATTTCCCGGAGGACATTGGCAGCCAGTCGCCTCGAGCGCAGGGTGTTGTAGAAAACCTCCACTCCGGACGCCCCGGACCGTCGGGCCCAATTGTAATGGACGCTCACGAATACGGAATTGCGGGTCCTATTGGAAATTTGGGTCCTGCGTGAGAGGGGAATGAAGACATCCTGCGGACGGGTCTCAATGACGTGGAAGCCGCGCGCGCGCAAGGCCGCAGCGAGCCTTCGCGATGTGTCCAGCGCGAGGGTCTTTTCGCGCTGACCCCGCGCGGCCCGCGCTCCGAGGTCATGGCCCCCATGGCCCGCATCCACAATCACCGTATCGAAATAGCCCGCTCCCGGTCCATGATAACTCCCACTCGCACAGGCGCACAAAAGCAGCGCGCCCAGGAGGGCTGCCAGACGATTGAGCCAAGAATCCCAGGACATCATCCGGTCATTCCTCAAAGAAGATCGGAAAATTCCGGGTGTTTTTTCAGGTAGGCCTCGACGTAGGAGCATTGCGGGATGACACGCCAGCCTTGTTGGCGGGCTGTGGTGAGGGCTGCCTGGGTGAGGATGGCCGCCAAGCCCTGACCCCGCAAGCTCTCGGGGACGTGGGTATGGTCAAAGCTGACCCAACCCTTTTCGGTGGTGGAATATTCAAGAATGGCCATGACTTCTCCGCTGCGCAATTCGAAGCGATGGAGCGAAGGATTATGGACGACGTCGTGCGGCATGTTTTTTTGTGGGTTGTTTGGGGGTATTCAACGTCCGGCTGGAGCTTCTGACAAGACTGCGGGAGCGTTGGGGATTTTGGAGGAGTTCCTCTTCCTCCTGGTAGCAGACCGGGCTTGCCCCCTTGTGAGGTTCCTCGGACGCATCCCCTGCAAGCGGGGATTCCATTTCCTCAATGAGCCTCTTCAGGATCCGTCCATGACAATGCCTTCCGCGCCGACAAGGGCAACCCAGGCTCACTGGGTGGATGCGCGCAAAGAGGGAAACGAGGACGAGAATGCCCCGAACCCGCTCCATTTCCTTGCGATAACGCGCGGCGAATTCGCGGAATGTCAGCTCCCCCTTGCCGAAGGCCCGATCGAGAGCGGGGGAGGGGGCCAGCATGGGAAGACGCAAGTCGCAGAAGGGCCTTCCCGCAGAGCGATCCTGACGTGGCATCCTCCTTGAAATGCCGATTCGGAGAGCCAAATCACAGGCGGGCTGATCCTGGGAATGCGTCGTGATATTCATCGGATGCCCCCTCCGGCGACATCCCGAGGCGAATGGTCGGGCCGACTGGATTCGAACCAGCGACCTCTTGAACCCCATTCAAGCGCACTACCAAGCTGTGCTACGGCCCGCCAGACGACTGAGACATTTGATGATTTTTCATCCGCAAGCAAGCCTCTTCCCCAAAAAATCATGCCTTTCTCCGGTGGTGGCGCGCGATCCGCGCCGCCAAATCCTCGTAGCGGGCCTTGAGCGCATCCAGATCCTCCTCGTCCAAATCCTCGGCCCCGATGAGATCCACGCGCGCGTTTTTCGTTGCCCGCAGCAATTCATCCAATTTGAGATGCAGCGCCTCCGTGTCCCGATTCTGCGTATTTTGGATCAGGAAGACCATCAGGAAGGTGAAAATGCCGGTCGCCACTCCGAAAAAATCCATCCAGGCCGGATGAAAATTCAGGAGTGGCCCGAAAATCATCCAGGCCGCCAAAAATCCGAGCGCCGTTCCGAAAGCCATTGGATGCCCCGCCCGCCGCGCAACGGCCTCTGCAAATCGGCTGAAAAAATGAGGATGTTTCTTGGTCATGAAGCCCGGAGAATACTCCCGCCGGGGCAGGGGTTCAATCCGGGGATTGATTGTATTGGCTGGCAAAGGGGCGCTTGACTGGAAAGTTGCCAGCCAGCGAAGTACGGCGCTGTCAATAAATAAGGTTTACTGAGGGGTTCGTGGGATGGACGACAAAGGCTGGTGATGGATTTCGTGCTGTGGCAAGGCGCGAGCGCGGCGGCTATTGAGTAATAACCAACAAGCGAGCAACGTAGCCACAGCGCGAAGGGCGCGCCAGAGATGTCGTCTATCCCGCGAACCCCTCAGTACATCCTGGCTTGATCTTTTGGCCGATGGCTTCGTTGTTCGCTCCTTACAGCCCCTGCATTGAGGATGCGGATGTCGAGGGCATCATAGCACGACAGCCGGGGGCGGGAGGAAATCGGAACGCGGAGAGCGGAAAGATTCTGCGCCGGAGGCGCGAGCATGGCGAAGCCATCAAAGAATAAGCAGCCGGGGGTTGAGCGCAGCGACACCCCCGGTTTTCGTAAGAGGAGTGGGATCGATCCCAACGGGATCGCAGCAGGGCGTACGTCTCTGCGATTTGTGCCTCGTTCATTCCCTCCACCAGGGCATGACTTTCTCGATGGCTTTGCGGTAGTGCTGGTGGCGGCTTGCGCGAGAGAGTTCCGCGATGAGGAGATCCGGGAGGCGTTCGCGTCCGGCGTTGACAATCTGAGGGTATTCCTCGGCATGGGGGCAGCGGACAGTGGCCTCGTAGAGGAGAGACTCCGGATGGCGGGTCAGAAGAAATTCATGGTCTCCGCTGGCAAGACGGCAGTGGGAGACAGGCGCATCACCAGATTCCGTGATCGAGAACAGGATGCGCTGGCCGGAGGGAGACAGGAATATTTTGTCTGCGTTCTGCGGCACCCAATCGAGCCTCGAGGCCAGCCATCCGAGGAGCAGGAGGGCGGTCAGACGGTATCCGGTGCCATGCGTAATTTCGACATGATCCAAGCTCCCGAGTTTTGCGAGCGCCTGGGAGTGATCAAACAGGCTCGCCAGGGCAAACCGAATTCCGAGGAGGCGTCCCCAGTTGAGGTCGCCCAGTATGATTCGTTCACCCCGGAAGGCTCCGATTCCGCGCAAGATATCCCATTGCCCGGCGGCATCCTCCCGCCATGCGCGCCATGTGGCGCTGTCGAAGATGAGGCGATCCACCCAGCGCCAGAGGGGGGCTTGGTGAGATTGGCGCAGTGGAGCCTGCCACCAAAGGCAGAGGGGAAGGTCTGAGTCCAGATGGGAGAGGATGATTTCCGAGGGATCCCGGGCGGCTTCGCCTTCGAGAACGAAGGTGATTTGCTCCGAGCAGACCTCCCTGTTGCCGGCCATCCGGCAGTGCGCGTTGATCCACGCCGAGGTGCGCGTGTCGGGAGCCTCCGGGAAGGCCGCAACGAGGATGGCCCGGCAGGCGTGCTCGCCCGCGACTTCCGCGATGAGGGCCGTGGCCTCCTGGGCGGCTCCAGGATCCTCCGTGTAAATGACGAGATTGATGAGCGAAGCACGGCTCTTGGTTTCGCCGGACTCCTCCCAGAGTTTCCCCAATTCGTGCTGGACACGCCCGACCTCGACCGGGATGCCAAATCCTCCCAAATCCAGCCGAGTCACAATCTCCTCCATGAGGTGCCGTGCCGGGCGATGAGTTCATCCGCCTCGGTGGGCCCCCATGTCCCCGCGGAATACACGGCGAGGTCCGAGTCATCGGCGTCCCAGGCACTCCGGATGCGGTCAATAAATTGCCACGCCTCCTCGACCTCGTCGCGCCGCGCGAAGAGCGTTGCGTCGCCCGCCATGGCATCCAGGAGGAGCCGCTCGTAGGCTTCGGGCGTCCCCTTCCCGAAACTGGTTCCATAGAGAAAATCCATTTTGACAGGCTCGACCCGAACCGCCGCTCCAGGGACCTTTGCGTTCATGCGCAGGGAAATGCCCTCGTCCGGCTGAATCCGAATCACCAGCACATTGTCCGCGAGCGTTTCTCCGCTCGCGTTAAAAAGCACCGGCGGCGCGCCCTTGAATTGTACGGCAATTTCCGTGGCGGCCTTGGCCAGGCGTTTGCCGACCCTGACAAAAAACGGGACGCCCGCCCAGCGCCAGTTGTCAATATTCACCTGCAGGGCCACGTAGGTCTCGGTCATGGATTCCGGGTTCACGTTCTGTTCGTCCCGGTAGGCGGCCACGCGCTTTCCATTGATGGCGCCCGCGCCGTATTGGGCGCGGACCGCCCTTTTGCGGATTTCCGAGGGTTCGATGGGGCGCAACGAGCGCAGGACCTTGACTTTCTCGTCACGGATGGAATCCGCGCCCAGCCCGACGGGAGGCTCCATGGCCGTGAGGCAGAGCAATTGGAGCATGTGATTCTGCACCATGTCACGCAGGGCGCCAGCCTTGTCGTAGTAGCCTGCCCGGCTCTCGACTCCGAGCGGCTCGCTGGCGGTGATTTGGACGTGGTGGATGTAACGGGCATTCCAGAGTTGCTCGAAGATGGCGTTGGCGAATCGGAGGACCATGATATTCTGGGCGGTCTCCTTGCCGAGGTAGTGGTCAATGCGGTATGTGGCCGACTCCGGAAAGGACGCCTCGACCAGCGCGTTCAGAGTCTGGGCGCTGGGGAGGTCCACCCCGAAGGGCTTCTCAACGATGATGCGCGCCCAGCCGCCCTCCGGCGCATGATTCAATCCGCTCTCCCGGAGATGGTGCAGGATGGTCTCAAATTGGCCCGGCGCGGCCGCCAAATAGAAGAGGCGGTTGCCACGGGTTCCGCGGACCTGATCGAGTTCGTCCAGGCGCTGGGCGAGACTCGCGTAGCCCTCCGGGTCATCAAAATTGCTCTGATGATAAAAAATCGAATCCGCAAAGTGAGCCCAAATCTCCTCGTTGACCTGCTGACGCGAGAATTGCCGCGCAGACTCTCCGAGTTCGGCCCGGAATCCGTCATCCGTTTTTTCGCGTCGGGCGAAACCAATGACGCTCACCGCCTGGGGCAGGGCGCCATCAGCGGCCAAATTATACAGCGCCGGGACCAGTTTTCTGTGGGTCAGATCACCGGTCGCCCCAAAAATAACGATTGCGCAGGGCTCCGGAAGCGCGCGACTCGAAAGCCCCTCGCGCAGGGGATTGACGGCAAGATTTTCAGACATGGGCTTTTTTCATAAGCCCCCCAGCGGATTCTGACAAGATACAGAGCCACAAAACATTCGCTTCCCGCCTGGCCTGAATCGGCATAGCATCGCATGTTTCTCATGAACTCCGTGATCCTTGAGATCATCCTTATCTTCTTTTTTCTTCTGGCAAATGGCCTGTTTGCCATGGCGGAAATTGCCGTGGTGGCGTCCCGGAGGGCCCGTCTGAAAGCGCTTGCGGACGATGGGAACCAGGGCGCTGTCCTGGCGCATGAGCTTTCCAAATCCCCCGGGCGTTTTCTCTCGACCGTGCAAGTCGGCATTACCCTCTTTGGAGTTCTTTCCGGGGTCGTCGGCGGCGCGCGCATCGCCGGAAGGCTCGCCATGCCTTTTAGCAATGTGCCCTTCCTGAAGGATTGGGCTGATTTGATCGCCCTGATCCTCGTGAGTACCCTGATCACCTACTTTTCCGTGATCATTGGCGAGCTCGTTCCCAAGCGCCTGGCCCTGAACAACCCGGAGCGCATCGCCGCGTGGCTCGCCCGGCCCATGAATGGCCTGGCCATCCTCGCCGGTCCGGTTGTCAATCTTCTGAACCGCTCAAGCGAGCTGCTCATCGCATTGATGGGAGTGAAAAAGAGCGCCGAGCCCCCGGTCTCGGAAGAGGAGGTCCGGGTTCTGATTGACGAGGGACTCAGCACGGGGGTCTTCAAAAAGGCGGAGAGGGACATGGTCGAGGGCGTTTTTGAGCTGGATGAGCAGACCGCCGATGACCTCATGACGCCGCGCGCGCGCATGGTCTGGCTCTCGCTGGATGACTCGGATGACGAAAATTGGCGGCGGATCGCTGGCAGCGGACATTCGCATTTTCCCGTTTACCAGAAAACCCGCGACAATGTCGTTGGCATGGTCTCCGTCAAATCGCTCTGGGCCAATCTCTCGCTGGCGGGGCGCGCGGAATTGCGGACCTTGGTGACTCCCCCCCTGTATGTCCCCACATCCATGCCGGCCAGCACCCTGATCTCGGAATTCAAAAAATCCGGGAAGCACATTGCGCTGGTTGTGGATGAATTTGGCGGCCTGCAGGGCCTGGTCACGCTCAATGACGTCATGGAGGCCATCGTGGGCAACCTGCCCGAGCGCGAGCAGCGCCATGAGCCCAAGGCGGTCCTACGGCAGGATGGCTCGTGGCTGATTGACGCCCTCCTGGAAATTGACGAGGTCAAACACCACCTGCAAATCGAGCGGGATCTTCCTGGCGAGGATGAGGATGAATTCACGACGCTCGGGGGCTTTTTGCTGGACCGCCTCGGGCACATCCCTCGCGAGGGGGAAAAGGTCGAGTGGGATCGCTTCACCTTTGAAATCCTCGACATGGATCGTCAGCGGATTGACAAGGTCCTCGTGACCATCCGTCCGGAGGAAGCCCCCCCGAACGAAGCGGCGTCGGAGTCCCACTGAGGGGTTCGTGGGATAGACGACAAAGGTTGGATGTAAACCGTATTTATTGACAGCGCCCAAGGCCTCAAAATGCCCCGCGTTGTTCTGCGGGGAGGATGCCGAGCTGGTCGCGGTATTTGGCGACGGTCCTTCGGGAAATGGGGATTCCTTGTTCGGCAAGAGCCTCGGTCAGGGCCTGATCATCCAAAGGCGCCCCCGGCGGCTCGGATCGGATCATTTCCCGGATGGCATGGCGAATGCTCTCGCTGCTGATGGATGCCCCATCCTCAGTCACGTAGCCGGAAGTAAAAAAGTATTTCAATTCGAAGAGGCCCTGTGGAGTTGCCATGTATTTTCCGGAGACCGTTCGTCCAATGGTGGTTTCATGGAGATCCAGGGCCGAGGCGATCCCGCTCATGGTCATGGGGACAAGGGCCTCGGGTCCCCGCTCCAGGAATGCGCGCTGACGCGTCACGATTTCCTGGGAAACCGCGAGGAGTGTCTGCTGGCGTTCCTGGAGACTATTGATGAGAAAACGCCCCTCGCGGATTTTTCCCCGCAGAAAATCGCGGAGACCGCGCGAGCCGCTCCCCAGGCCGGTCATGTCCCGGTATTCCGGGGTGATCCGCAGGCGGGGGATCCCTTCCTCATTGAGTTCAACGCGGAAATCTCCGTCCTCTGGTGTCACAATGACATCCGCGCGGATCTCATGGTTTTCCGAAGGGGCGAATGCCGCGCCGGGGCGGGGGTCCAATTCCTGGATTTTGGCGGCAGCCTCCCGGACTGTGGCGGCGCTGACGCCGAGACGCTCCGCAATTTTGGGGATCCTTCGCAGGGCCAGGTCCTCGAGGTGATCCCGGATAATGCGCGCCTCGAGGCTGTCGCCGCGTCCCTGCCGGTCGAGTTGGAGCAGGAGGCATTCGGCCAAATCCTTCGCTCCAATGCCGGGCGGATCCAATAGCTGGATTTTTTTGAGAGCCCATTCCAATTCGTCCGGAGTGATCCCGCCCGCCTGGGCGACATCCGCGAGGTCTCCCCGAAAATATCCTGACCGGTCCAGGCTCCCCAGGGCGACCCGGATGGCCATTTGCTGCCGAGGGTCGGAATTCTCGGAGACAAGCTGTTGTTCGAGAAATTCCGTGAGTGTTTGCTCGCGCGCGCGGGAATCAAAAAAGTACTGCCGCTTTTCCTGATCTTCGGCGGTCCAATTTTCCCCCTCGGCGGGCATTTCTCCGCTGTCCGGCGCGTTCTCCGGGGGCATTTCCTCGAGCAGGGGATTCGCGGCGAGTTCGGCGTTGACGATCCGGCGCAATTCCGTGACGGGCGCCTGCAGGATGCGCAGGCCCTGCTGCATCTGCGAAGAGAGGGCGAGCTGTTGTTTCTGCGCCTGATATTGCTCCAAACCGGGCATCCCAGAAAAATAGGCTCTAAAAAATCCGGCGCAAGCCGACGTGGTGGGAGCCGGCCCTCAATCCCCCGCGCGCGACGGGCGCATGTGAGGAAAAAGAATCACGTCCCGGATACTCTCCGCGCCGGTCAGCATCATGACCAGTCGGTCAATGCCCACGCCGAAGCCCCCGGCGGGGGGCATTCCAAATTCGAGGGCCGCCAGAAATTCGTCGTCGATTTTTTGGATTTCCCCGCCGCTTTGCTCCTCGAGGCGGGCGCGCTGGATATCCGGGTCATTGAGTTCGGAATACCCTGGAGAAATTTCCTGTCCATTGATGAGGAGTTCATACACATCCACGAGGCGGGCCTCGCTGGCGTTTTGCCGGGCGAGGGGAACGAGTTCTTTGGGACAGTGGGTCACGAAGAGGGGATCCACGGTCTTCTCCTCGACGAGCTTCTCGAAGACGTGCTGGGTGACCTCGTAATCCTCCGCGCGCGCGGAGACATCCACGCCCAATTCCGCGCAGCGCGCGCGGCGGCCCGCGGCGTCCAAGCCCGCCCAGCCGGGCGCGGCGGCTTCGACGAGGTCGTGATAGCGCGCCCGCTTCCAGGGGCGCGTGAGATTGATCGTCCGAATGACCTCCCCCCCGGCATTCTTGTGCTCGATGACGAGTCCGCCGCAGACCCTCTCCGCGACCGTACAGATCATTTCCTCGACGAGGGCGGCGATGCCCTCGAAATCGCTGAAGGCCTGGTAGGCCTCGAGCATGGTGAATTCAGGATTGTGCCGCCGCGAGAGCCCCTCGTTGCGGAAGTTGCGGTTCAGCTCGAAAACGCGCGTCATGCCGGCCACCAGGAGGCGTTTGAGATAGAGTTCCGGGGCGATGCGCAGGAACAGGTCCATCCCGAGCGCATTGTGGTGGGTCTGGAAGGGCTGGGCGGCCGCGCCTCCCGCGATGGGCTGCATCATGGGCGTCTCGACCTCCACAAAGCCGCGCTCCTCCAGGAATCGACGGATTTCTCTGACGATCCGGATGCGCTTCGCAAAAATCTCGCGTGATTCCGGATTGGCGATCAGATCCAGATACCGTCGGCGGTATTTGGTTTCCGCGTCCTGGATGCCGTGCCATTTCTCGGGAAGGGGGCGCAGCGACTTCGAGAGAATCCGGAAGGATTTGACCCGGATGCTGCGCTCTCCCGTGCGGGTCGTGAAATATTCCCCCTCGACACCCAGCCAATCCCCGAGATCCAGATTTTTGAAGACTTCCTGCTGTGTCTCATCCAGAGCCTTCGCATAAACAAAGATCTGGATTTTTCCGCTGAAATCAGAGAGGTCCAGGAAGTGGCTTCTGCCCATATCCCGATGGGCGGTCACCCGTCCAGCCGCCCGAACGGACGCCCCCTCCGCAAAATGATCCAGCGCCGCCGCAAGGGATGCCTCTGCCTCGAACCGTCCGCCAAAGGGATCGCACCCCAGGGACCGCAGGGCCTCCATTTTCTGCCGCCGGATGGCCAGCAATTCGCTGACAGATTCCTTTTCCATACTCAAGACCCTTACCGGTCGCATTCGCCCATGACGAAGTCGAGCGAGCCGAGGATGGAGACCACGTCGCTGATCATTGTGCCGGGCAGGATTTTGGGCAGGATGCTGAGATTGACGAAGCTGGGAGAGCGGATTTTCAGGCGATAGGGGACACCTCCACCCTTGCTGTGGATGTAAAAGCCGAGTTCCCCCTTGGGATTCTCCGCCGCGAAATAGACCTCCCCGGGCGGGGCATCCACACCCTCGGTCACCAGCATGAAGTGGTGAATCAATTCCTCCATCTTGGTGAGGACATCCGGCTTGTGGGGGAGCATCTGCTTGGGGTCCTCCCGCTTGAATGGCCCGGAGGGCATTTTTTTGACGACCTGCTCGAGAATGTGGAGGCTCTGGCGAATTTCCTCCATGCGCACGAGGTAGCGGTCATAGGAATCGCCGACCGACCCAATGGGAATCTCGAAATCATAATCCTGATAATCCAAGTAGGGCTGCTTGCGGCGGAGGTCGTGCTCGATGCCCGATCCGCGCAGGTTCGGTCCGGAGAGCGCGTAGGCAATGGCATCCTCGCGGGTGATGACTCCGATGTCCTTTGTGCGATCCACAAAAATGCGGTTTCGGGTCAGGAGTTTGTCCACCTCGACCAGGGTGGGTTTGAACGTGCGAATGAACTCGCGCACGGCATCCAGGAATCCCTCCTTGAGATCGTAGGTTTGCCCGCCCACCCTCGTGTAGGTGGTGTTAAACCGCGACCCGGTGAGTTGCTCCATGAGGTTGTAAATTTTTTCGCGCTCGGTGAATGTGTAGAGAAATACGGTCATGGCGCCAATATCCATGGCCATGCAGCCGATGCCGAGGAGGTGGGCCGAAATGCGGGCCAGCTCGCAACACAGGACCCGGATGGCCTTGCCGCGCGGAGGGAGTTCCCAACCCATCAGCTTCTCAACAGCCAGGGCATAGGCGACATTGTTGGCCACGGGCGCAAGGTAATCGAGGCGGTCTGTGTAGGGGACGAACTGGTTGTACTGCATGTTCTCGGCGATTTTCTCATCGCCCCGATGCAGGTAGCCAATATCGGGCGTCGCCTTGGTGATGACTTCCCCGTCCAAGTCCAGGATGATGCGCAGGACCCCATGCGTCGAGGGGTGGGATGGACCCATGTTCAGGGTCATTTTTTCGCTCACGAGGTCCCCGTCGGCGTTCTCGTCGCGGAGCACGGTCAGGCTGCGGGTCAGGGCATCGGGATGTTCAATGGTCTTTGGCATGGTCTGAATGGCTGGCTGCCGAAGGGCGCTGGGATTTTCTCCCGCCCGTCCTCCGGAAAGCGCGGACCACCACCATTTCCAGACGACGCCAAAATTGCAAGCTCCAGAGTCGGCCTTCTCATCCCAACTTCAATCCGGAAATGTCTGAATGACGGAAAGAAAGGTTATCGATCCCAAATCCGCGCGTAAGGAGAGAAAAATGCGCTGGATAGCCAGGGAAAGATCGGAAGACGGTCCTCGAGAGAGCGTCGAACAAGAAAAATGTTCCATTCTCCTCTACGTAGCGGAATTTGGAACAAATTTCGCCTGGGCCAGAGAAAAATGTTCCATTTTCCTCTAAGAAAAATGTTCCATTTTCCTCTACAGGGTGGGACGTAGAGGAACTCGGAACGAGTTTCGCCTTCTTCTTGCGCGCGGATTTGGGTCGATGGAAAAGGGATTGAATTACGTCCCGGACAGACCGAAAATGGAGACCTATGATTTCCAAGGCGCTGGCCATCGCTCAGAACACGCTCGTCGAGCTTGTCCGTCAGAAAATTTTTTACATTCTGCTGATTTTCGCGCTGGCAGCCATTGGCAGCTCGATTTTCATGGCCAAGCTCTCGTTCCAGGAGGAATTCCAGATGCTCAAGGACGTGTGCCTGGGAGCGATGGCAATATTCACATCGCTGCTGGCCATTCTGGCCACGGCGAATTTCCTGCCAAAGGACACCGAGGAGCGCACGATTTACACACTCCTCTCGAAGCCCGTTCCGCGTTTTGTTTACCTCCTCGGGAAACTCGCCGGGATCATTGCGCTCCTGTTCCTCTTCACGGCCCTCATGACCGTTGTCTTTCTGGCGGTGCTCTGGCTGCGGGAAACCGCCGTTCTTGCGGAAATCCGGAGCCAATTTGCGGGCGCGCTGGATTCCGAGGAGGCCATCGCCGCCATCCGGTCGGTCCGGGACGCCACATTCAATTGGAATCTCGCTCCAGGGATCACAATCATTTTCGTCAAGGCGGCCCTGCTGGCCTCGATGACGCTCCTCATTTCCACCTTTGCGACCTCCGCGCTTTTCACGGTGATGGTGGGGGCGGCCATTTACTTCATTGGCCACCTGCAGGCCACCGCGCGGGAGGTCTGGATCAATGATTTCACAACAGCCGCCTGGTGGCAGACGCTGCTCACGGGGATCATCGCGCTGATTTTTCCGGACCTCCAAGCCTTCAACCTGAGCGATGATGTCATCGCAGGCGCGATTGTGCCCCTCGGGCTCTTCCTGAAGACTCTCGCGCTCGGGGGCGTTTACGTGACGGTTTATTTCCTGCTGTCGGCGTTTGTTTTTTCCACGCGGGAATTATGAGGCGAAAATTTGCGGCATTGTGTCTGCTGGCGCTCTTTGGCGCGGCGATGATTCCCGTGGAGAGCGCCCTGGACGCCAGCCAGCGCGCGGCCCTCCTGCGCTCGACCCGCCTTGATTTGGACCTGCGGGAGCGGGTCGGGCAAATGGGCTTTCTGGCCGCGCTCAGTGGTTTTCGCTCCCCGTTGGCGGCCATCCTCTGGATCGAGGCGCACACAGCCTGGGAACACACGGAATGGGGGCGCATGGCGGCGTTGTTTGACACGGTGACCACCCTCCAGCCGCGCTCGCTCACCTACTGGGACATGGCTGCGTGGCACATGGCATGGAATGCCAGCGTGGCTGCCCTGAATGACGAATCCGTCCACAGCGAGGCCCTCCGGCAGCGCAATCAGCGTCAGTATTTTGAGCTCGGACGTGACATTCTCGAGCGCGGCATCCGGAACAATCCGGACAGCGCCTTTCTCCACGAGCGCATGGGCATCCTCCTCCGGGACAAATTCGAGGACCACTGTGGCGCCGCCAAGGCCTTTGCCAGGGCGGCCTCGCTGCCCGGCTCAATGCCCTACGTCGCGCGGTTTGCGGCCTATGAACTCTCGAAATGCCCCGGACACGAGCGGGAGGCCTACGACAAACTTCGGGCCCTGTACCTCTCGGGAGAAAACCAGCGCCTGCCCACCTTGCTCGCCATCATTGAAAAGCTGGAAAAGGAACTGGATATTCCCGAGGCGGAAAGGTTACCATCCTCTCCGTAATCTTTTTTCATGCGTTTCGCTATTTTCGGTGACATCCACGCCAATCTTCACGCCCTGCAGGCCGTTCTGGAGGACAGTCGGCAGCAAAAATGCACTCATTACGTCTGCATGGGGGACATCGTCGGCTACAATGCCTTCCCCCAACAATGCGTCGAGCTGATCCGCAATCTCGATTGTCCTGTCGTGAAGGGGAATCACGACGAACAGGCCTCAATGCGTGGCGAGCAGGACGGATTCAACGCGCTCGCCGAAGAGGCCATCAACTGGACCCGCGAGCAGCTCTCGGAGAAGGACAAGGAATGGCTCCGATCCCTCCGCATGCAAAGGCAGGTCCGCGATTTTACGATCGTCCATGCCACGCTCGATACGCCTTACAAGTGGGGGTATATATTCAATCAGCTCGACGCCGCGGCCAGCTTTACCTATCAGATGACTGCGCTGTGCTTTATTGGGCACACCCACTCGCCCAAGGCCTACGTTCGGGACGGGAATGTCCGGGCCATTCCCTTTGATGCCGTGGATCTCACCCCAAGCCGCAAGTATCTTTTTAATGTCGGCAGTGTTGGTCAGCCCCGCGATGGGGATTGGCGGGCGGCCTATGCCATTTATGACACGGCCAAAACACGGGTCACTCTCCGTCGGGTTGAATATGACATCCATGCGGCCCAGCAGGCCATTCTGGACGCGGGATTGCCCAAGCGGCTCGCCGAGCGCCTGATGGTGGGACGTTGAGCCGGCGTGAGACCCCCGACCGGTTCCGCGTGAAACGGATCCTGATCCTCAAGCCCGGCTCGTTGGGGGATGTCGTCCATGCCCTGCCTGTTGCGTCGGCCCTGCGCGCTGCAATGCCGGACGCGCATATTGACTGGGTGATTGACCCGCGATGGGCGCCTCTGCTCGAAGAGAATCCAGCCATCGGAGGTCGGATCCTATTCCCCAGGGAAAAATTTCGTGGAATGGGCGGCTGGCTGGCTGCCGTGGCTTGGTTACGGGGTCTTCGGCGCTGCCGCTCGGATATTTGCCTGGATCTTCAGGGTCTGCTCCGAAGCGGGCTGATGGCCTGGGCCTCCGGCGCTCGACAACGCATTGGATTGTCCGACGCCCGGGAGGGCGCGCGCCTTTTTTACAGCGAATCCGTGAAGGTGCATTCCGGCGAGCATAGTGTCCGTCGCTACCTTCGCATCCTCGAGCCCCTGGGCATCGCCGCGCCGGAGATTCCGCAATTTCCGCTGCCCGTGGGTCAGCTTCCTTCCCCGGCGCCTCCCAGTCCCTACATCCTCATTCACCCCTTTGCCCGGGGGCGGGGCAAATCGCTCACCGGAGAAGTCCTCGCCGCAATGTGCCATGCCCTCGCGCCCTTCCCCATTGTTCTGGCCGGAAGCCGTGGTACGGAGCCCCTCCCGGAACTCCCCGCGCGCAATCTCCTTGGGGAGACCTCTCTCGTCGAACTCATTGGTCTTATCCGCTCGGCGGCGGTCATGATCAGCGTGGACAGCGGTCCCGCCCACATCGCCGCCGCCGTTGGGACAACCCTTGTCGCCATCCACACATGGAGCCACCCTGGCCTGGTCGGCCCCTTCTCGGAATCGGCATGGATCTGGCGCAGCGGTTCAATATCGAGGCAGACCCTCGCCGTGTCCTCCTCCTTCCTGCCGGAGGGAAGCCCGCCCGGGGTCTCCGACGCCCTCCGTATTGCGGAACACGCGCGCACCCTCCTCGCGCAGAAATGATGTCGTCGGCGCTTCCTGATCTTTCTCATCTCGTCAGTCCAGGACAGACCATCCCCGTTCGGGTGATCCCCAAGGCCAAGCGCGCCGCGGTAGCCATCGTGGATGGGAATATACGTATCCACGTTACGGTCGCCCCCGAGGGGGGAAAGGCCAACAAGGAAGCCCTCCGCCTGCTGGCGGCAGCGTTGGGCGTTGCCAAATCGCGTCTGACCCTGCTCCGGGGAGCGGCCTCCCGCGACAAATTTTTCCGTCTGGGTTGACGATCCAGCAGTGTAGTTTTGACCAAGGCCCTGCCATTGAGTGATTGCGGCGCGGGGGCGGCTGGAATATCCTCCCCGGGATGAATTCCTTGTTTGATCTTTCCGGTGAGGTGTCTGTGGTGATTGGCGCGACGGGCGCTCTGGGTGGGGCGATGGCGCAGGCGCTGGCGGTCGCCGGCTCCACGGTGGCGGTTTGTGGACGCAATGCGGAGCGCGGCGCGGAGCGCTGCCGCCGGATTGAGGCCGCGGGCGGGAAGGCCGCCTTCTTTGAGGTCCATGCCTCTTCGGTCGAGAGCGCGCGCGCGGCAGCGGAGGGGATTGTCGCGCGATGGGGCGCGCCGTCGGTTTTGGTCAATGCGGCCGGAGGCAATGATCCCAAGGTGACCGTGACGGCGGAGCGCGCCGTCGAGGACATCGCGCTTGAGGATTGGGCGGCCAACTTTGATCTCAATCTCGTCGGAGGCGCGCTCGTGCCCTGTCAGGTTTTCGGTCCGGGCTTCTGCGCCCGCGGGCGCGGCAGCGTCATCAATATCGCGAGCGTGTCGGCCCACATTCCGCTTTCCCGGGTGATGGCCTACTCAGCGGCCAAGGCCGCCACCCTCAGCCTCACGCGCTTTTTGGCGCGCGAGTGGGCGCCCCACGGGGTGCGGGTCAATTCCATCACTCCCGGCTTTTTCCCGGCTGAGCAGAACCGCGCGCTGCTTTTTGAAAAGGATGGTTCGCCGACGCCGCGCGCGCAGTCCATCCTGGATCATACGCCCATGAGACGCTTCGGCGTGGCGGAGGAATTGTCCGGCGCGGTTGTTTTTCTGGCGAGCGCGGCGGCGAGCGGGTTTGTCACAGGCGCCGACATCCGTGTGGATGGCGGGTTTTTGTCCCAGACCATCTAATGTGGGGAGACGCGTGGCGGCGGGGATTCCGCGTGGTCCTGGCGCTCCTCGCCGGAGTGGCCTGCGTCCCGGCGGTCCACGCGCAGTGGAACGTGGTCATGCACGAGGGGAGGCGCTTTGTGCCCATCGAGGATGTGGCCTCCTTTTACAAAATGACCCGGAATGTGGCGTCGGGCGGCAAGACATTCAGCCTGACTTCGCCGGGGCGCAGCATCGAGGGGCGGGCGGGCGCGAGGGATATTACCATCAATGGCGTCAAATACGTCCTGTGCTTTGCCATGGCCTCCAAAAATGGAAAGACCCTGATTTCCGCGATGGATGTCACAAAAATCATCGAGCCGGTCCTGCGTCCCCAGAAAATCAAGAATGCGACCACTGTTCGGACTGTGATTCTGGATCCTGGTCATGGAGGGCATGACAGTGGCGCGGTCGGCCCTCTGGGTCGCGAGAAGGACGTGGCGCTGGATGTGGCCCTTCGGGCCAGGCGGCTGCTCGAGTCGAGGGGATACCAGGTCCGGATGACCCGCGCGACGGATGTGTTCATTCCCCTCGAGGGCCGCTCGGCCTTTGCCAACCGCTCGATCAACGCGGTGATGGTGAGCATCCACTTTAACAAGGACCGCGCGGGCGGCGGAACCGGCATCGAGACCTATTGCCTTGCGCCGCGCGGCGTCCCCTCGATGGATGAGGAGAACATGAGCTACAGCGACCTCAAGCAACACCCCGGGCACGCGCGCGATCCGGAAAATGTCGCGCTGGCCACAGCCATTCACTCGGCGCTCGTCCGCCGCGTCCCCCTGCCGGATCGCGGCATCAAACGCGCGCGTTTTCATGTGATCCGCGCGACGACGATTCCGAGCGTCCTTGTTGAGGGGGGGTTCATGAATTCCCCGACCGACAGCCGCCTGATTGAGACTCCGGCGTACCGTCAGCGCATTGCCGAGGCAATCGTCTCGGGAGTTGCCGCGTTCAATGGCGCCGTCGCGGGCGTCCCGCAATACCAGCGTCCGACATCCGTGGTCTCGGCCGCCGATCCCACCAACATCCCGAACCTGGCCCCCGATGTGCCCGCTGCTGACCGGGACGTGGCTCTGGCGATTCGTGCGGCTTCCCGAGTCCTTGCCAATTGATGATAACGCCGAGCGTCAGTCTGGGGGGGGGACGTCGTCCGATTGGGGTGTTTGATTCCGGGATTGGTGGGCTGACTGTTGCTGCGGCGATTCGGAAATTGCTGCCCGCGGAGCACATTATCTACATCGGTGACACGGCCCGTGTCCCCTATGGGGGCAAGAGTGCCGGGACGGTCGAGCGCTATGGCATTGAGATTGGGAGGATGCTCCTCGAAGAGGATGCCAAGGTGATTGTGGTCGCCTGCAATACGGCCTCAGCGTTGGCAGTCCCCCGCATGAAGGAGATTTTCTCAGTGCCCGTCCTGGGGGTCATTCAACCGGGAGCGGAAGCCGCCATTAGCCGCACCCGCAATGGGCGGGTCGGCATTATGGGCACCCGCGCCACAATAGCCAGCCGAGCCTATGAGGAGGCCATCCAGCGCCTCGCCCCAGGGGTTCGGGTCGCCAGCGCAGCCTGTCCGCTCCTGGTTCCGCTCATTGAGGAAGGTCTGTTCGAGGATCCGATTACTGATCAGATTCTGGCGCGCTACCTGGCACCGCTGAGAGATCAGGGCGTGGATACGCTCGTTCTGGGCTGCACTCATTATCCACTGGCCGGACAGGCTATTGCCCGCGCCGCTGGAGAGGGGATTGTCCTCGTGGACTCCGCGGAAAATTGCGCACAGGCCGTGAGGTCCCTCCTCGACGATGCGCGGCTCGAGGCGCCCGTCGGCTCTCCCGGCGGGCTGGATGTCTCTCTGACCGATGCCACGGAGGGATTTCTGCGGCTGGCGGAGAGGAACCTCGGAATCGAAATTGGCGAAGTCCGTCTGCGGGCGATGCCCAAGGAGACTGCACCATGAGCGACGCCGGTCCCTACCGTCCCAACGTGGCCATCCTTCTGCGGAATGCCTCAGGGGAAATTCTCATCTGCGAGCGCGCGGATAGCCCCGGTGCGTGGCAATGCCCACAAGGTGGCATCTGCGAAGGGGAATCTCCCGAAGAAGCCATCGCCCGGGAGGTTCGGGAGGAAATTGGCCTGCCGGAGGACGCCTATCGCATCCGCTACCGCCGCGCCCCCTGCCGGTACACTTTTCCTCGTGGTGTCAAAAAAGGCATTTTTATCGGTCAGGAACAAACCTGGTTCCTTGCGGACCTCATCCGAGAGGATGTCCGCATTGACCTGGGAACCCACAATCCGGAATTTCGGGCCTTCCGGTGGATTGAGCCCACCGACTTCGACATTCTCTGGCTGCCCTCCATGAAATGGGAGGTCTATCGGAGCGTATTCCTCGATTGTTTTGGGATTTCCATTCGCGCGTCGATTTCTTACGATGCCCGGCCTCAATGAAATTCCGGTTGGATTTCCGACCCAGGCTGGTGGACACGCTGCGCGGGATGACGCGGGCGGATTTGGCGGGGGATTTGGCGGCGGGCATCACGGTCGGTTTTGTGGCCCTGCCACTTGCGATGGCCTTTGCCATTGCATCCGGCGTCCCACCCCAGGCGGGAATTTTCACGGCCATTATTGCGGGATTTCTTGTCTCGGCCCTTGGGGGAACGAATGTGTCCATCGGGGGTCCCACGGGCGCCTTCATCATCATTCTCTACGGCATCCAGGCCCAATATGGCACAGCCAATCTGGCCCTGTGTACCATCATGGCGGGCGTGATCCTGCTGGTCATGGGCATCGCCCGCATGGGGACCATGATCAAATTCATTCCGTACCCCGTTACCATGGGTTTCACATCGGGCATTGCCATTCTAATCCTGACAACTCAGATCCGGGATTTTTTTGGTTTGCAGACCGGAGAATTGCCCTCGGAATTTTTTGGGCGGATGGCAGCTCTTGCCGGGGGGGCGGGGACCGTCCAGTGGACCACGCTGTGTCTGGCCGTCGCCAGCCTGCTCATTATCCGCCTCTGGCCTGCCAGTTGGCAGCGGATGATTCCAGGATCCATTGTTGCGTTGGTGGCCGGAACGCTCGTCGCCGCGTGGATTCCCCTGTCCGTGGAGACCATCGGCAGCCGTTTCGGGGGCATCCCCCAGGCGCTCCCCGCATTCCAGATGCCGGAAATTTCCTGGGCAAATATCCGCCCGCTTTTTCAGCCCGCCACGACCATCGCCCTGCTGGCGGCCATCGAGTCGCTCCTGTGCGCGGTGGTGGCCGATGGGATGACCGATGACCGACACGACTCGAACCAGGAACTCATGGCCCTGGGCGTGGCCAATGTGGTCACTCCCCTTTTTGGCGGCATCGCGTCCACGGGCGCCATTGCCCGCACCGCAACGAGCATTAAATCCGGGGCGCGCACCCCCCTCGCCGGCATCATCCACGCTGCCACCCTGCTCGTCATCATTCTGGTGGGAGCTCCGCTCGCGAAATTCATTCCGCTGGCCACGCTCAGCGCCGTACTGGTGAGCGTCGCCTTGAATATGGGAGAATGGCACAATTTTGCGCGCCTGCCGCGCTGGCCCCGCAGCGACGTGGTCGTCTTTCTCACGACCTTTGGCCTGACGGTCATTATTGACCTGACCGTCGCCGTCGAGGTGGGGATGGTCCTGGCGGCGATTCTCTTTATCAAGCGCGTGTCGGAGAATACTCAGGTGACGGCCGTGGATGAGGCCACCGACACCGAGGGCGCGCACCATTCCCTGCGCGGTCGGGAAATCCCCCCTGGTGTAATGGTCTTCCGGATTTTTGGATCATTTTTCTTTGGTGCCGCCGACAAGCTTGAGAATGCCCTCCAGCGCGCAAAGACCGAGCCCGAGGTCCTCATCCTGCGCGTACGCAAAATGCTCACCATGGACGCCAGCGGCCTCAATGCCCTCGAGGACCTCCACGCGCGCCTTCAAAAAAAGGGACGGTATTTGATTCTCAGCGGACCGCACACCCAGCCCTATCTGGCGATGGACAAGGCGGGATTTCTGGATCGCTTGGGACGCGAGAATGTCTGTGCCGACACCGAGGCGGCGCTCATTCGGGCCCGGGAGATTCTCGGCCTGCCGTCAGGGGATTCGGACGAGGGTAGCGCGGTCTTAAGCGACTCCCTTGCCGACAAAGGGACCCCGCAGCAGGGGTGACAATGCGTCCGCAAGAGCTTCGGGATTTTCAAGAGCCGCCAGCGCCGAGCCGTTTGTCAGGGGCACCAGCGTCGCGAAGGGAAGTTCCTCTGCGAGGACCTCCGCGAATTTTGGGCGGATGTCCGTGGGGGATTCCTCGCAAAAGATGGTCACTGGGTGGGGGACCTTCGCAAGCCGGGACCGTAGATCGAAGCGCAGGCCCCCACGCAGGATGTTCAGGAGGGCGTGGCGGGCGCCAGCCTGCTGTGCGCAGACGGCAAAATTTCGGATGACACCGGGATCTTCATGCTCTGGATCTGCAAATCCAAAACGCGCAGCCCAGGTCGACAGAAAAGGTTCCCTGGCGATGGAAAAATCGTACAGGAAACCTGCCAGGGGAGGAATGCGCGCGGCGAGAGCCAGCCTTCGCGATGCCCAGGGAATGGCCGCCTGCGGATCTTGAGGCATCAGCAGTCCGATCTGGCCAATTCGCTCCGGATGACGGGAGGCCGCCAGCAGGACGATTCCGGCGGTGAGCCCCGAGGCAATGACGGTCGGTTGTTCGCCGGGGCAGGTCTCCCTCAAAAAATCCGCAAGACTTTCCGCATAGTCCAACGCATCCATGCGTACGGGTGGTCGCTCAGATTCCCCGAATCCAATCAAATCGGCGGCGATCACTTCCCGATTGAGGACGAAAG
>WBZO01001514.1_pt2 | contig 23374 bp, 21 predicted proteins | sample 5204261 | NCBI WGS metagenome assembly WBZO01 (sample SAMN12412400, study PRJNA552823) | activated sludge metagenome | isolation source: activated sludge from anammox sidestream of wastewater treatment plant... | place: USA: North Carolina | collected 2017-09 | reverse complement strand
GAACGCAAGATGCCGGGCCGCGACGGTGGGGCGGAGCGTACCTTCACGACAACAATGGATTTGAAGGCCGACGGCTCCAAACTGACAGGCACCGTTACCACCTCAATGGGCGGCGGACAGCAACCGCGCGCGATCGAGATCAGCGACGGCAAGATAGACGGCAACAAGGTGAGCTTCAAGGTGACTCGCGAAGGCAAGCAGGGCACGATGGTGATGATCTACACGGCCACGCTGGATGGAGACACCTTGAAAGGCGAGATGGCCCGTGAGGGCGCCGACCGCACGATGCCGTTCGAGGCAAAGCGGGCGAAGTAGGGCCCTCTATCCGGATTGGTGTGAACGCGGAACGCGGACCGGAGAGCCCGGGGCTCGGTTTGCTTCGCCGCCGGACTACCGCAGGCCGCTGATGACGCCAGCGCTGTCGACGTCGAGGCGTACCGCCTGAGGGTCGCGGCCGAGGCCGGGCATCCGCATCATGTTGCCTGCGATGACGACGATGAAACCCGCACCCGCCGCGAGATGAGCGTCACTGACGGTAAGCGTCCAGCCCGAGGGCGCGCCATACAGTTTCGGGTCGTCGGAGAGCGACGACTGGGTCTTGGCGATGCAGACGGGCAGGCTCCCGAATCCGGTCTGCTCATAGCGTTGCAGCTTTTTGCGGGCCGCGGACTCGATGTAGACGCCGTCCGCCCCATAGATGTCGCGTGCAACTGTCTCAATCTTCTCGGAAAGGCTCAGATCCGAGGTGTATAGCGGGCGCGGCGCTCCGCCTGGCCTGTCGATCTCGCACAGAATGGTTTCCGCGAGTTCAACAGCGCCGTCTCCACCTCTGCCATAGGCATCGACCGGCGCGCAGGCGACGCCCTGAACACGGCAATAGCCGGCGATTTCGTCCACGAGCTCCTGCGGGTCGGACGGGAACAGGTTGATGGCGACGACGATACGCACGTGGAACTTGCGGAGATTCTCGATGTGCCGGCCCAGGTTACAGAGCCCGTTGCGAAGAGACGCGGCGTCGGGAGGCCTCATCTCGTCGCCGGAGCCTTGCGCGCAGAGAGCCCGCACGCTGGCGATCAAGACGGCGAGATCCGGCTTCAGCCCCGAAGCCGGCATGACGAGGTCGAAGTATTTTTCCGCACCGAGGTCGGCGGCGAAGCCAGTCTCATTGACGACATAGTCGGCCAAGCCGAGGGCCATCCTTTGGGAGATGACGCTCGAGGTCCCATGGGCGATGTTGGCGAACGGGCCGGCATGCACCAGCGCCGGCGCGCCCTCGGTGGTCTGAACGAGATTCGGCATGATGGCTTCGTTCAGCAGCACCATCATCGCGCCTGTAGCGCGCAGGTCGTCCGCGCGGATGGGATGGCCCTCCAGGTTCGAGCCGATCACGATTCTGCCCAGCCGTTTGCGCAGGTCTTCGCGGTCGCGAGCGAGCGCCAGGATGGCCATGATCTCGCTCGCGGAGGTGATGATGAAACCGGTCTCGCGGGGGATGCCGTTGAGTTTTCCGCCGAGCCCGACGACGACGTGCCGCAGCGCGCGGTCGTTCATATCGAGGACGCGCGGCCAGGGAATGGCATGCACGTCGAGCCGCAGGTCGTTCCCGTGGTGAAGATGCGAGTCGATCATGGCGGCCAGCAGGTTGTGGGCCGCGGTGACGGCGTGGAAATCGCCGTTGAAGTGCAGGTTGATCATCTCGCTCGGGATGACCTGCGAGAGGCCGCCGCCGCTGGCTCCGCCCTTGAGGCCGAAAACCGGGCCGAGGGAAGGCTCCCGCAGAGTGGCGACGGCTTGCCTGCCCAAACGCTGCAGTCCTTGTGTCAAGCCGATCGAGACGACGGTCTTGCCTTCTCCGTGGCTTGTGGGCGTGATGGCGGTGACCAGAATCAGTTTGCCTCTGGGAGCATTGCGTTCCAGCAGCTCCAGCCGGAGCTTGGCGGTGTACTTTCCGTAGTATTCGAGATCGTCTTCGGCAATGCCGAGTTTGTCGGCGATGGACCGGATCAAAAGCACAACAGTTCCTCCGCCGCGATCCTATCTCAGGCGGAGGGAGGAAGAAACCCCATCCCGGCCGGGGAAACCGGACCCCGGCGCGACTCGATGCCGGATTTGCGATATGACTTGAACATGTGCCTCGCCATCCCCGGCCGGATCCTCGAAGTGAATGAAGCCGAAGACGAGCTGCTTCGCTCCGCGAGAGTCGAGTTTTCGGGTGTCGTCAAGCACGTCAGCCTGGCGTGCACGCCGCAGGCGCGCGCCGGGCAGTACGTGCTGGTGCATGCCGGGATGGCGCTGGAGACGATCGACGAGGACGAAGCGCGGAAGACGCTTGAGCTGTTGAAGGAGCTCGAGGGGTGAGATTCATCGACGAGTACAGATCGGCTCCGGAGGTGATGCAGGCGGCGGAGGTTTTGCGCCGGGTTGCGACACGCCCGTGGACGCTGATGGAGATCTGCGGGGGGCAGACGCACGCCATTCTGAGATTCGGCATCGACCAGTTGCTGCCGGAGAGTATCCGGCTCATCCACGGGCCGGGTTGCCCGGTCTGCGTGACGCCGGCCGGGTCGATCGACGCCGCGATCGACATGGCGCAGCGCCACGGCGCGATTCTGGCCTCGTTCGGCGACATGTTGAGGGTGCCGGGGACGGAGTTGAGCCTGGCGGAAGCGCGGTCGGCGGGCGCGGATGTGCGTGTCGTGGAATCGCCGCTGGCGGCAGTGGAACTCGCGGGGCGCAACCCGGACCGCGAGATCGTTTTCTTCGGTGTCGGATTCGAGACGACGGCTCCGGCGACGGCTCTCGCCGTCTCGCTGGCAACGAAGCGGCGGATCCGTAATTTCACGATGATCCCGGCGCATGTGCGGGTGCCGCCGGCACTGGAAGCGATTCTGGGCTCGGAGGGCTGCGCGGTTCAGGGCATTCTGGCCGCCGGGCATGTCTGCACCGTCGAGGGGCAGAGCGACTATGAGGAGTTGGCCTGCCGGAGACGGGTCCCCATCGTGGTGACCGGATTCGAGCCGCTCGACCTGCTGCTCGGCATCGTGCTTTGCGTGAAGCAGCTCGAAGCAGGCAGGCACGAAGTGGAGAACGCGTATCCTCGCGCCGTTCGCGCTGGCGGCAACACCGCCGCGAAACCTCTGGTGCGGGAGGTTTACGAACCCGGAGACACGGAGTGGCGGGGGATCGGCGTGATTCCGCGGAGCGGCTTGAAGCTGCGTGCGGCCTATCGCGAGTTCGACGCCCTGGAGCGCTTCCCGGCCGAGGCGAGTGCTCCCGCCAGACAAACGGAGTGTCTCGCCGGACAGGTTCTCCAGGGCATCCTGGAGCCGCCCGGCTGCCCCGCCTTCGCGACGAGCTGCACTCCGGACAGGCCGCTCGGCGCGCCGATGGTTTCCGCCGAAGGCGCCTGCTCCGCTTACTACCGTTACAAACGCCATGCCGTCTGACTTTACGATTTCCTGTCCTTTTACCGGCGAACGATCGGGCCGCGTGCAGATCGGTCACGGAGGCGGAGGACGCTTGACGCGCGATCTGATCCAGGGAGTCTTCGCACCGGCATTCTCATCACAGCCCGACACGGACTCGGCCCTGTTGGCCGTTTCCGGCCAGGAGTTTGCCTTGACCACCGATTCCTTCGTCGTTCAACCGCTGTTCTTTCCAGGCGGAGATATCGGTTCGCTCGCGGTACATGGAACGGTGAACGACCTGGCGATGGCCGGAGCACAGCCGCTGGCCCTGTCCGCCGCTTTCATCCTCGAAGAAGGTCTTGCGCTCGAGTCGGTCCGCCGGGTGGCGGAATCGATGGCCGCCGCCGCGCGCGAATGCGGCGTCCGGATCGTGACCGGCGACACGAAGGTGGTGGAGCGGTCGCGCGGCGACGGCTTGTTCATCACGACCACCGGGATCGGGCAGCCGCTCGCGCCAGGCAGGCTGGAGCCCGCGCGGGTTTGTCCCGGTGACGCGATCCTGTTGTCAGGCGACATCGGCCGCCATGGCATGGCTGTCATGGCAGCGCGCGAAGGACTCGAATTCGAATCCGCGATCGTATCCGACTCCGCGCCGCTGCACCGGCAAGTTCTGGCGCTGATTGCAGCCGGCGTCGAGTTGCACTGCATGCGCGATTGCACGCGCGGTGGGCTGGCCACCGCGCTGATTGAAATCGCGGCGGCGGGCAAGGTCGACTGCGAGATCGAGGAATCCGCCGTGCGAATCCGGCCCGACGTCCGCGCCGCGTGCGAGTTGCTCGGCTTCGACCCGCTTTACGTCGCCAACGAGGGGCGCTTCACGTTGTTTGTCGCCGGCAGCGACGGCGAGCGCGCCCTGTCGATTCTGCAGTCTTTCAATCCCACCGCCGCACGGATCGGGCGCGTGACGCGGTCCGGGGCGGGAAGGCTCGCCGCCCGCGGACCGCTGGGCGCGTTGCGGATTCTCGATCTGCTTCCAGGCGAACAGTTGCCAAGGATCTGTTGACCATGCACGAAGCTTCCGTCACACAAGCCCTGCTCGACCTCGTCCTGATCAAGGCGCAGGAGCACCACGCGGCACAGGTCACGGAGGTGCACGTCTCGATCGGCGGGCTCTCCACATTCATCGACGAATCGATCGATCTGTGGTGGCGGGCGCTTGCCGGCGACACCATTGCGGCGGGCTCCCGGCTGGTTTTCCACCACGATCCCGGGTCACCGGACTGTTATCTCGTTTCGATCGACATCGAACCGGAGAAGGCCGCGTGAGCGTGATTCGTGTCCCTGTCGTCGAAAAGGTGCTCTCCGCCAACGACGCAATCGCGGCCGAGGTCCGCGCGGCGCTGGACGCGCGCGGCATCTTCTCGCTGAACCTGATGGCCAGTCCGGGGGCGGGCAAGACATCGCTGGTCGAGCGGTTGCTTGAGCGCCTGCCCGCGCCGTCCTCGACCGGGATGATCAACGGGGACACGAACGAATTCGCCGGCGACGCCGAGCGCTCGCAGAAGGCCGGCGCTCACGCGGTCCACATCAACACGCAGGGGAAGTGCCACCTCGAAGCGGCAATGGTGCGCGATGCCCTCGGACTTCTCCCCTTGGACGAGATCAGCTTGCTGCTGGTGGAGAATGTCGGCAACCTGGTCTGCCCCTCCGCTTGGCGGCTCGGCACTCACCGGAATCTGCTCATAGCGTCCATCCCCGAAGGCGATGATAAGCCCTACAAGTACCCGCGAATGTACTCCGGCGTCGACATCCTCGTCATCAACAAGATCGACCTGCTGCCGTACTCGGATTTCCGGATGGACTACTTTCGATCCGGCGTCGAGGCACTCAATCCCGGACTGGTGACCTTCGCCGTCTCCTGCAGGACAGGCGAAGGCCTCGATTCGATCCTCGCCTGGCTCGCGGCGCAGCTCCCGAGGCGCGGGCCCGGATCGCCCTGAGCCTCCCGGAACAGCCGGAGGCTCGCGCCGATGCCGGACGCGGCGGAGCAGGACGGCAGCCTCTGCAGAGGCTGCCGTAAGTTACGGCTTGAAGAGGGTCTCCATCAGCGCGGGATGCTCTCTTTCCGCTGGGTTGGTGAACACGATCGGGTCCGACGCGAGAGCCTCGGCGAGGTCTCGAGGCCGGTCGATGGCCTGCTTCCAAGCCAGTTCGAACTGGAACTCCATTGCCCCGTGGCTGTCGGCGACGAAGTTGGTATGCCAGCAGTTGTCGAACAGCATGGCTGCCATGCGGTGCGGCTCGGCGGGCTCCTCTTCATGCCGTTCCAGCATGTGAGGACCGCCGACGCAAACCAGCGGGGCATCGCGTGTCACCCAGAGCCAATGGCCGTCGGAAGATTTGTAATGCGCCCAGCCGTCGATGCCGTAGTAGTCGTGGCATGAGCCCTTGAGTTGATCGCGGTACGGAGTGAACGGGACTCCGCCGCAGGACAGGACGGGCAATCCAAGGCCCGCCGGCAGCACGAACTCGGCATAGAGGATCTCCGGGCTCACCGAGGAGATCCGGTCGAACCGCAACGTGAGCCTCGCTCGCGGTTCGCCTCTGCAGAGTTCCAGGCTGCGCTCGGCCCGCGCGATGCGTTCGTGAGTAACCTGCTGTTTGTAGACGATGGTGTGCGACGTCGTCACGGAAGTGGCCGCGGCGCACTCGGCGCGCCCGTAGCGGACTGACTTCGCGCGCAGCGCCGCGCGGTCCGCTGCATTCGGAAGCGCGTGCAGCCGGGTGATAGTTCTCCTGTCCGCAGGCGGGATCAGGCCTCCGCGGACGAAGCCGCCCGCAACGCCATCGAAGAGCGGCTTTCGCATGCCGGGCCAGATCGCGCGAACCGGCCAGCCCGAGGCGTCGGTTTCGACTTTCACGCTAGAACCGGCAGGCGGCGCTTCTTCGCCCAGGAGCCGGAAGGTGTGCGGGGGCAACTTCTCAACCCACACGGCCTTCTTCTTCTCTCCCTCGGTAACGACGGCCCAGCCACTCAACTCCGCCGGAGTCGGGTTGGCCACGTAGACGCCCTCGGCCAGCGGCATGAGCCTGGTTCTGATCCGCCGGTTCAGGAGCCAGCCGGCATGGCCCATCGGCCGGTAGGCGAGTTCGCTCTTCTGGTTGTACTGCGCCAGCGTATTCAGGCTCTGCGGCGCGCTGATGCTTGCCGCGGCGCCCCAGGTGTGCTCGTCGAACAGGCACAGGTCTCGCAGGACCTGTGCGGCGGCCTGGCTCGCGCCGGCGGGCATCGGGCCCCATGCGGGCGACAGCGCTGCGGCCAGGTTGCGCTTGGCCAGCCTGGAGGCGGCGATCTCCCGAGGTCCCGACGCGCTGCCATTCACCCACCAGTCGGTCCATTCGCCTTCGAGCGTGGGAATACTCCCGCCGATCCCGGCCTCCAATTCCAGCACCGCCTGAGTTGCCGTCATCAGGTGCAAGGACGGCTGCAGCTTCGCGGCGTTCCATCGTTCCACGAAGGGGGCCAGCGGCGCGAAGGGCGAACCGTTGTCGTAATCCTTTGGGTGCGTGAAGGTCAGCAGAAGCCTCGGGTGAGCATATCCGTTGCTCTGAAGCCGGGCGAGTTGTTTCCGGCATAGGGCGTGCGAGGCCCGCAGAAAGCCCTCGTCGTCCCGCGGCATGTCGCCGCCCAGGAAACCGAGGTACTCCATCGCCTTACCGTAGGGCTCTCCGAGCCAGACGAAGATGCGTCGCCCGTCCGGCAACTTCCACCAGAAGGCGCATGGGCGGTCGAATGGAGGGCCGCCGCTGTCGGCGTTGATGCCCATGAGCAGATGGCGGATGCCCCGGTCCAGCAATCTCATGGCCCCGGCGCGAGGGAAACCGTTGACGTCGTTCTGCATCGCGGCGCGCGGGCTCACCTGCTTCCATAGTCCGGCGGGAATCCACTCCATCATTTGATTCCACTGCAGCGCGTCGAGCAGCGGCGTCTGATTGAACGGCAGGCCCATCACATCCATCCGCCCGCCGCGGACCAGTCCGAGGAACTCCTTCCGGCGGACCTCCGGGGACGCCGCCCACCAATCCAGCAGGCCGACGAGCGACTCGACCGTCCACCGGAAGCCGGGCTGCGCGCGGCACAGTTCGATCGCCGCATCGAGATAGCGGATCTGCTTGTCCCGCACAACGGACGGCAGATCAGTGTAGCCGACATCGGTATGCGTGTGATGGACGATGTCGATGCGCCGGATGACGGCGGCGTCCTGGCCGTAGTCCCGCGCCGCCAATCCGGCAGCGCCCATCGTCCGAACAAAACCGCGCCTCGACCCCATAGTCAGCACTCCTCTGCAGGTTTCCGGTAGACCCGGTCGTGCGCCAGCATCAGGAGGGTAGAAACGCCTCCAATGCCAGCGCAGATGATCCACATCGTCGCCGGCGCGTTGGTCTTGCGCATGTACATTTCGACCAGCCACGTCCCCAGCCGGCCGGCGATGAAAGATCCGATGGCGATGGGCAGGAAGCCGAATCCCATGAACGTGCCGACCTGCTCGCGCGGCGCGAGCGATCCGACGTAGTCGTAGAATCTCGGCGCCTGAATCGACTCGCCTACGGCGAACATCATCATCCCGACTACGGCTGCCGCCACCGTCGGAGACGCGGCGAGAATCAGCCAGGAGAGGCTCGCGATCACAAAACCCAGCGTCATCGCCACCATCGGCCGCAGTTTCCTGGCGATGGCCGTCAACGGCACGCTGAGGATGATGATGGTGAAAGCGTCCACCGATTCCAGAATCTCGAACCGCTCGAACTTCAGAACCTCGGCCACATAGAAGGGAAACGAGTAGAACACCTGCCAGAACATGATCCAGAAGCCGCTGAAGATCACCAGGAAAGACATGAAGCGGAAGTTCCGGAAAACGAGCAGCATGTCGCCGAACAGCTTCGCGAAAGATCGCTTCTGAGCGCCGGATTCGTGCTCGGGTTCGCGGAAAAACAGCAGCGCGCCCAACATCATCACCGCTGAGACGGCCGCTGAAACGATGAACACAAACTGGATGCCGATGGTGGTGCGAATCTGGGACGCCAGGGTAGGCCCGATGGCGCCGCCAAGGTTCACCAGCGCATAGTAGATCGAGAAGCCCAGCGCCCGGTAACCGGGCTTCGAGGTCCGTTCCACGGTTCCCACAACGCAGGGTTTGATCAGGGAACCCCCAACCGCGGTGACGATCAACGCCGTTGCCATGTAACCGGTCTTTCCAAGCGCGCCGACAACGGCCTGCCCTTCAGCCATCCCGCCGAAGCCGATCAGAAAGTACCCGGCGGTGAACAAGAGGAAGCACGCCGCCAGCGTCTTCCGGAAGCCGAAGCGGTCGACAAACACGCCCGCGACGACGGGCAGGCTCCAGGTGAGTCCGGTGAACATGCTGAGCAGCCATCCGGTCGTCGAAAGCTCGAGTCTGACCGCGTTGGCCAGGTAGTAGGCAAGCACGGCCTTCGAGCTGTAAAAGGCGAAACGCTCGAACAGCTCAAGTGTGTTGGCGACCCAGAAAGACGGCGTGAACCCTTCCCTGATCGACGCCCTGAAGCTTCGCGGTGGCGACGCGGCCGTTGCCATGTGGCTGAGGATAGCAGCTTCACCCGATCCGGCGGCGCATCGGGTAGCATACCCGTCATGACGCGCCGCACCGCGGTTATGCTCCTCGCCCCGTTCCGGAAGCGGCTCGAGGTGCGCGGCATCTACTCGAACCCGCGGGCGTTCTGGGACAAAGGCCTGAGGCTGGACGACTGCGGCGTCAACGCGATCTTCACGGGCGCGTCTTCCATCACTCCGGCGCTCATGGAACGAGCGGCCGCCGAAGGCGCCCGGGTCTTTGCCGAGTTCCCTACGCTCAATGGCAAAGGCTACGTCGAGAAGCATCCCGAGGCGTGGCCGATCAACGAACACGGCGAGCAGGCGCCCCCAGCCACATGGTTTCTTGGCGCTTGTCCCACAGATCCCGGATTCCGCGCCTTCCGCATGAACCAGCTACAGGCGCTGCTCGACGCGCATGACGTCGCCGGGGTCTGGATGGACTATTTTCACTGGCACGCGCAGTTCGAAGACCCGCAACCGGTGCTGCCGGAGACCTGCTTCTGCGAGGCCTGCCTGGCGGCCTTCTCCAAATCCACCGGCATCGGCGATCCGCCGGGGACCACGCAAAGCCGCGCCAACCGGATCCTGACGCGCCGGCAACGGCAGTGGCGCGAGTGGCGCGTCGAGCAACTCAATGGCTGGGCTCGCGACATCAAGACCGCCCTCGGCCGCCGCCCTGGACGCCTGCTCGGCATCTATCACTGCCCGTGGACCGACGCCGAGTTCAACGGCGCGCGCCGCCGCATCCTCGGGCTCGATCTCGACAGGCTCGCCGGAATCGTGGACGTCTTTTCACCGATGGTCTATCACGGCCGCATGGATCGTCCGCCGTCGTGGGTCGGCGAAAACATCGCGTGGCTGTCGAACAAAATCCGGCGGCGCGCCAGGATCTGGCCGATCGTGCAGGCGGCCGATGGCCCGCGGCCGGTCTCAGCCGCGGAATTCGATGAGGTTTTGCAGCTCGGCGCCAGCGGTGCGGCTACTGGCGTCATGATGTTCACCTCACAGGCGGTCGCCAGTGACGCCGGTAAGCTCGCGGCCATGCGGCGGTGCTATTCATTCTGAGAATCTGCCGAGGGCGGCGCGCCGTGCTATGGAGACTTCCTGCGGAAGCTGTAGGTTTCAAAATCGAAATCGTACGCGTCCCTCGACGGCGCCATGGGGGCGTTTGTCTTCGGCGCATACGCAGCCAGCGCCCGCTTCAGCGCGGCGTGTTCGGGTTGTCCGGCCAGATTCGTGAACTCGCCGGGGTCGGCGACGCGATCATAGAGTTCCTCGCTGCCGTCCGCATAGATGATGTAACGCCACCTTGCGCCGATCACGGCGTGATTGCCGGGCAGGAAGGTGGAAACCGTCGGCTGCCGCTTCGCCATCGGATCCTGAAGCAGGGGGACCAGGCTCGTGCCGTCCAGGCGAGCCTGATGCCTGAGGCCGCAGAGCTCCACCAGAGTCGGGTACAGATCCAGCAGGTTAACCGGCTGCCGGCGCGCCGTACCGGGAGCACGCACCCCCGGTCCGGCCACGATCAGCGGCACATGCGTCGAGCGCTGCCACAAAGTCGACTTGTGCACATGCCGCTTCTCTCCCAGGTGCCACCCGTTGTCGGACCAGAAGACGACCAGCGTGTTGCCCGCGTGCCGGCTGCGCGCCAGCGCGTCGAGCACTCGTCCCACCAGCGCATCGGCGAATGAGATCGCGGCCAGGTAGGCCCGCACGAACTCGCGGTGCTTGCCCTCGCTGACGATCCGCTCCAGTTCGGCCCGGCGGGCGGCGGCGAACCGCTGCGCAGGCGGCGGAATGTCGTCCGCATCGTTGGAGGGCGCTTCGGGCAGCCGCACCTTCGCCTCGGGATAGAGATCCCAATACGATTGCGGCGAGAATAACGGGATGTGTGGATGCCACATGCCCACGGCCAGGAAGAACGGTTTCTCCTGTTTCCGCTGCAGGAACGATTCCGCGAACCGCACCGCCTTCTGATCCCCGTACAGGTCTTCTGGCTGTTCCAACACGCCCCAATCGAACTCTCCCGGAAAATCCCTCAGCCCATTGAACGGGTGGCCTTTGGGCGCTGGCACGCGCTTGTTCCACGGGTACCATTCGGCCCGGCGGTACCACGGATCGTCGAACTCCTGAAGCTGAAACTCGTCCCATTGGTCCGGCGGATTGAATCCGGCCACGTGGTGGAAGACCTTGCCCGCGCCCGCGGCGTGGTAGCCGTTCTGCCGGAAACACATGGGGATCGTCGCAACATCCCTCAACGCCGGGCGCCAGTAGTGATCGTTGTTGTAGATCCCGCTTGTCGACGGGCGCAGGCCGGTCAACAGCGCCGTGCGCGAAGGATTGCATAGCGGCGCGGCGCAATGCGCATCGGAAAACAGCGCGCCGCGCGAGGCGAGCCGGTCGATATTGGGAGTCGAAACGCCCGGATATCCATGCAGGCAGCCGAGCCAGTCGTTCATGTCATCGACGGAGACGAACAGCACGTTTGGCCGGGCGCCGCCGGCGGCCGCCGCGGAAGCGATCAATCCGCCGGCGAACTCTCTCCTGGTCATTCCGCTATTGTTCCACCGCAAACGGCGGCGCGTTCTGGCCGTGGCGGCGGTGGACGCGCGGCGCCGCTTGGTGATAGGAGAGGTAGTGCCGGTCCAGCCGACAGATGCGCGCGCGCAGCCGTATTCGCCTCTCCATCACCGGGGCCGTCCAGGGCGTCGGATTCCGGCCCCATGTCTTCCGCCTGGCAGCTCGGTTCAACCTCACCGGCTACGTCGCCAACGGGCCGGCAGGTGTCACGATCGAGGTACAGGGCGACGCCGTCAGCCTCGACTCATTCATCGGGACGTTGCGGTTGCAGCCGCCTGCGAACGCCCTGATTCACGGCTGGAACCAAAGCCCGATCCCCGTTTGCGACGAGTCCTCTTTCCGGATTGAAGCGAGCGGCGTCGATGGACCGGCGCAGGCATTTCTGCTACCCGACCTCGCCCTTTGCGCCGAGTGCCGGTCCGAACTCTTCGATCCCGCCAACCGGCGTTATCTCTACCCCTTCACAAACTGCACTGTCTGCGGCCCGCGCTATTCCATCGTCGAGTCGCTTCCATACGACCGGCAGCGCACATCGATGCGCCATTTTCCGATGTGTTCCGCCTGTGAAGCCGAGTACGGGGACCCCGCATCGCGCCGATTTCACGCGCAAACGAACTGCTGCCCGGAGTGCGGCCCCCGCCTGCACGCGCCTGTCCACGAGATCCTTCAGGCCCTGGGCCAGGGAGCCGTCGTGGCCGTAAAGGCCGTCGGCGGCTACCTGCTGATGTGCGACGCTACGAACGACGAGGCCGTCGGTCGTCTACGTGAACGCAAACGGCGACCGCGGAAGCCGTTCGCGCTGATGGTCTCCGGGCTCGAACAGGCCGCGCGTCTCTGCCCGTTCGATGGGCCTGAAGCCGCGCTGCTGACATGCCCGGCCGCGCCCATCGTACTCATGCGCCGCCGGTCTTCTGCGGAGCTTTCCTCACTGGTCGCTCCGCGGAACCCTTTTCTGGGCCTGATGCTGCCGTCTTCCGGCATCCACGCCCTGCTCGCCAGCGGATTCGACCGGCCCCTGGTTGCCACCAGCGGTAATCTCAGCGACGAACCGATCGCGATCGACAACGAGGAGGCCGAGACGCGGCTGTCGCCGGTCGCCGACCTGTTCCTCCACCATGACCGGCCAATCCTCCGCGCGGTCGACGATTCAGTGGCGCACGTCATCGACGGACGTCCCGCGCTGCTGCGTCGGGCAAGGGGCTACGCGCCGCTGCCGTTCGACTCTCCGTGGCCGCTCGATGAAGCGGTTGCGACGGGTGCGCACATGAAGAACACGGTCGCGTTTTCGCGCGGCAAGCTGGTGTGGGTCTCGCAGCACCTCGGGGACCTCGATCTTCTCTCCGGGATTCAGAACCACCGCCGAGCCTTGACCGATTTCACCTCGATCTATTCGGTGGACCCGGCCAAAGCGATCTGCGATCTCCACCCCAGATACGCTTCGACTAGGTCGGCCGAATCGCTGGGCCTTCCGGTGGAACGCGTGCAGCATCATGCGGCGCATGCCTGGGCCGCGCTGCTCGAAGCGCAGTGGACGGAACCTTGCGCCCTCCTCGCCTGGGACGGCACCGGGGACGGGGGCGACGGCGCTGTCTGGGGAGGCGAGTGCTTTCTCTTCGATGGTTTCCGGCTCTCGCGGCGCGCCTCGCTCCGGCCGTTCCGCCTGGCCGGAGGCGAGGCCGCGGTGCGTGACCCGCGCCGCTGCTACGCCGGCGTCCTCCACGCTCTCGCCCGGCAACACCTTGCGGCTCCGCTGTTCGCCCACGCGGAATGGCGGGTCATAGCCAGACTGCTCGAAACCGGCAGCCACGCGCCGCTCACCTCCTCCATGGGACGGTTGTTCGACGCCCTGGCAGCCGCCCATGGCATCCTCGACTCTTCGTTCGAGGGCGAACCGGCGATGAGACTTCAGTGGCTCGCCCTGGCGGAACCGCCACCGGCCGGCGCCGAACCGCTCCCGTTGACAGGCCTGCACTATGATTGGACTCCCCTGTTCGTGCCGGCGCCGGTTTCGCCCGGCCGGTTTCACCGGGTGCTTGCCGCCACGGCCGTCGACTTCGCCCGGCGGCATGGAATGCGGCGCCTGGCTCTGGCCGGCGGCTGCTTCCAAAACGCTCTCCTGGCCAACCTGACCCTGGAGGCCGCCCGCGCCGCAAGAATCGAGGCGTTCCTTCCGCGGCTGCTGCCGCCTAACGACGGCGCGATCTCCGCCGGCCAGATCGTTGCCGCTGCCCGCTCATCCTAGCCAGGCCCCGGCGGAAGGAATGCTGTTGCCGCGCGAAGCCGGGCCGATAAGGCAAGTGAAAGCAGTATGCCACCTACTCTCACGCGGGTGCGCTTCGACGCGCTGCCGCCGTTCAGTCCCGTGCTCGGCCGCCTGCTGCCGATGCTGGCGGACGATTGCGTCAACTATAGGGTCCTCGGCGAGTTGATCAGCGCGGATCCTTCGCTCACCGCCCAAGTTCTGCGTCTGGCCAACTCGGCCATGTTCGGCCATCGGGGACAGATCCGCAGCCTCCTGGCGGCATTGACGATGCTCGGCATCGACCGCGTCTATTCGCTGGTGCTCACTTCGGGACTCAGACGGATGTCTGCGCGAGCCGCCCGCTGGCCCGTGGCGCGCCGCCTCTGGCGGCACAGCCTCGCGACGGCGCTGCTGTCGGCCGACATGACCGTCGAATGCTCTGGCGACATGGCGGAAGACTACACGGCGGGGCTGCTGCACGACCTCGGCCGCTTCATCCTGCTGATGGCAGGGCCGCAGGAGTACTCCGACCTGGTCGAGCGCGCCTCGCGCGAGGCGATCGACTCGCGCGCGATCGAGGAGCGCGTCTTCGGGATCTCCCATGAAGCAGCCGGCGCTGAAGCGATGCGGCGTTACGGTTTCCCGGACAGCTTGCGGGAGCTGACCGCGCACCATCATGATCCGGCGCTCGTGTGCATGCCGCACCGCCATCGGGCCGAACTGATCTCCTGCTGCTGCCGCACAGCGTCAATGTGCGGCTTCCTTGTCGACGGCCTCGAACCTGTCAACGAGGAGGAAGACGACGACCTGACGCTCTATGTGAAGGAGAAGATGTTCGAAATCGAGCAGAGCCTGGGTGCCGCGGGATGAATCGGCGCGGCCTCCCGTTCCGGCGCTGCGCTGGGACCGGTTCCTGGCAACAACGCCACCGGACGGTTCAACTGCCAGCCTGCTTGCTGCCGCTACCGCTCCCACCCGGGCGGCCCGTACACCCTGGTTTCAAAGCGTGACGATGAGCTTGCCCCGGGGAATCTCACTGAGACGCGACTCGATCTGGCTGACCGGAATGTTCACGTAACCCTTCACCGATCCGAGCCGCGCGATCTCTTCCGGTTCACGCACATCGAGGAAGAACACCTTGCCGGGAGTCTCAAGCAGCTTGGCCAGTTCCTCGGCTGTTACGGTCTTCGATGCGCCGGACGGCAGTTGCGCGCACGCAATGCCGAATGCCAGCACGCCAGCGAGAACACAGGCGCCACAGTTGAGTCTCATGGCCGGAGTGTAGCATAGACATCATGGGATCTTCGCCGGATGAGTTTTATCGAATAGGGAAGCTGCCTCCCTATGTTTTCGCCGTCGTCAATGAGATGAAGGCGAAACTGCGCGCGGCACAGTACGATGTCGTCGATTTCGGAATGGGCAATCCCGATGGCGCCACGCCCAGGCCGGTGGTGGCCAAGCTCGCCGAGGCGGCGCGCAATCCCAGGAACCACCGCTACTCCGTCTCCCGCGGCATACCGAATCTCCGTCACGAGATCGTCAAGCGCTACGCGCGGAACTACGGCGTCGCACTCGATCCTGAAACCGAGGCGATCGTCACGATCGGCGCCAAAGACGCGCTCGCTCACCTGATGTTCGCCGTCATCGGACCCGGCGACGCCGTTGTCACGCCATCGCCCTGCTACCCGATCCATCAGTGGGGCGTCATCATGGCTGAAGGCGAAGCGATTCCTTTGCCCGTCGCGAACCCCCCGGAGTTCCTGAACAGGCTCGAGGACCTCTACCGCAAGGCGGTCAAGCCCCCCAAACTGATCCTCCTCAACTACCCGCACAACCCGACCACGGCCACCGTCGACCTCGACTTCTTCAAGTCCATCATCCACCTCGCCAGCCATCACGGCACGATGGTTCTGCACGACTTCGCCTACGCCGATCTCTGCTTCGACGGTTACCGGGCTCCCAGCATCCTGCAGGTGGACGGAGCCAAGGAGGTCGCCGTGGAGATCTTCTCCATGACGAAGAGCTACAACATGGCCGGCTGGCGAGTCGGCTTCTGCCTGGGCAACGCCCGAATGATCAGAGCGCTGGCGCGCATCAAGAGCTACCTCGACTATGGGAACTTCCAACCGATTCAGATCGCGGCGATCATCGCGCTCCGCGAGTGCGAGGAAGACGTCCACAAGATCTGCCACGTCTACCAGCGGCGGCGTGATCTGCTCTGCGACGGTTTGACCGCCGCCGGTTGGCCCGTCGCGAAGCCTCAGGCGTCGATGTTCGTCTGGGCGCCAGTCCCGGAGCCGTACCGCGGCATCGGCTCGCTCGAATTCGCGAAACTGCTGCTGGAGAAGGCGCTGGTCGCGGTCAGTCCGGGCATCGGGTTCGGCCCCGCCGGAGACGGCCACATCCGCTTCGCGCTGATCGAGAATCATCACCGCTCCCGGCAGGCCATCCGCTGCATCCGGCAGTTGCTGAAAGACCAGCGGTCGTAAGGCTGCTATGATCGGCCCATGCCGGCCCGCCCCGAGGCGCCAGGACTGCGTGTGGAGGAGTTGTCGACGCTCCCTCCGGGATCGCTCGCCGGCCTCCTGCGGGAGGAGACGGACCGTTGGCGCAACCTCCTGGACTGGGACTTCTCATTCTCGGCCGAACTCGTAGGCCGCTACGCCGCATGCCGCGCGCTGGAGGGCTTTGCCCTCGTCGACGAGGACCGCGTCGTCGGTTACAGCTACTGGGTTGTCGATGAACGCAAAGGGCTGATCGGCGATCTGTACGTCCGAGACGCCTGGCGCAGCCCGTTGAATGAACTGACGTTGCTGGAAGCGACTCTCCGCCAACTCCGACGGCAGCCCTGGCTGGGCCGGGTCGAGGCTCAACTGCTGCAACTCGGCCTGCGCGGACCTCTCGCCGGTCTTCACCCACAGCCCGCCCGCTTCCCGCGGCACTTCATGCATGCCCCGATCGGTTCCGCCGGCGGCTGGCGGCCAATCATGTTCGGTTGCGACCTCTCGATTGAACCCTGGCACATGCGTTACGCCGGCGAAGCCGCCGAACTCATCGCCCGGGTCTATGAGGGCCACATCGACAGCCAGATCAATGACCAGTACAGGTCGGCTGCCGGAGCCATGCGCTTCCTGCAGAACATCGTGCAGTATCCCGGCTGTGGGCAGTTCTCTCCCGAGTCCTCGCTGCTGGCATTCGATCGGAACGGACACGCCTGCGGACTCCTGCTGGCGACCATGGTCGCCTCGACTTCCGGCCACGTCGCGCAACTCTGTGTCGAGCGGGAACGGCAGGGCTCCGGCCTGGGCTACGAACTGCTCCGTCGCGGCCTGCTGCACTTCGCTGCGCGCGGCGCCGTTTCCGCCTCGCTGACGGTGACCGTCGCCAACCGGCCCGCCGTTCGTCTGTACGAGAGGTTCGGTTTCCGCGCGATTCACGACTTCGACGCCTACGTCTGGGATCCGTTCTAAGGCTGTGCCCCCCAGATCAGCAGCAACGTCGCGGCGGCGATCGTCACAGCCCGCGGCATTCCAAACGAGGCTTCGCTGCCCGCCTCCAGTTCAGCGCTCTCCGTGTAGGGCGCCCTGCCCTGCGCGAGCAGCTGCAGGATCCGCCCCATGTTGACCACCGTTCTCCGCACCCGCCCCCGAACGATCACGCCTACCAGCGCGACGATTCCGCCTAGGATCGCGTCCAGTATAAACACCACCAGCAGGCCTCCCGCCCCGGTGAACGCGCCCACCGCGGCCATCAACTTCACATCTCCACCGCCCAGGAATCCCAGTGAGAACGGGATGAGGAACAGCAGGGACGCCAGGAATCCGAGACCCGCGGTCTTCAGCCCCGCCACCCCGAGAGTGTGGAAATTCACGGCGAAGCCCAGGACGATTCCGCCCAGCGTCAACCAGTTGGGAATCGTCCGGGAACGCAGATCGCTGACCGCGGCCGTCAGAACGACCGCCGCCAGCGCCCAGGCGACCGGAATGGGCAGCGGAGTCATGCGGCGCGATAGAATCCTATCATCATGAGTTCTTATTCTCGCAGAGGCTTCCTCGCCGCGGGCGCAGCGACTGTCTGGACCGCCCGGTCTTACGCGTCGATCCAGGGAGCAAACGAGCGCGTCCGCATGGGCATCATCGGCTGTGGCGGCATCGCCGGCCACCACATGCAGACCCTGCTCAGAATGATCCAGCCGGACCGCATCGAGATCGCCGCTGTCTGCGATATCTACAAGAAGCGCCTCGACGCGGCCGCCAAGTTGACCGGCGGGCGGCCGGAGCGGGCCTACAAGGCCATCCTCGACGACAGGAACATCGATTACGTCCTCATCGCCACGCCTGAACACTGGCACTGCCAGATGACTCTCGATGCCCTCGACGCAGGCAAGCACATCTATGTCGAGAAGCCGATGACGCACTCCATCGAGGAGTCCAAGAAGGTGCTCGCCAAACTCGCCGCCAAACCCGGCATCCAACTGCAGGTCGGCGTTCAGGGCATGAGCGACAACAGCTACGCCACCGCCTGGGAGTATGTCGGCAAGGGCGCCCTGGGCAAGGTCGTCCTCGCCCAGATCGACTACTCCCGCAACCATGTCAAGGATTATTGGGACTACGCCGTCGACCAGGACGCAAAACCAGGACCCGACCTCGACTGGAAGGCCTGGCTGGGTCCGGCGCCAAAGCGCAATTGGGATCCCAACCGCTATTTCCGCTGGCGTTGGTTCTGGGATTATTCAGGCGGCATAGCGACCGACCTGTATGTTCATCGCGCCACCCGGCTCATCAAGGCGCTGAACCTCAAGTTCCCCGAGAAAGTTGTCGCCACCGGCGGCAAATTCGAGTTCCTCGATTCGGCGGCCGAAGTGCCTGACACGTTCAACGTGCTGGCCGATTACCCGGGCGGACCGACCATGCAGCTCGTGAGTTCGCTCGCCAACGACACTCCGGTCGAACACCTGCTGCGCGGACATAAGGCCACTCTGCGCTTTACGCGCACCGGCTTCACGATCACGCCGCAGCGGCTGTTCGCGAAGGAGGCGCAGACGGTCGAGTTCAAGAAAACCGGCATGGAGAGCACCGAGCTTCATCACCGGAACCTGCTGAACGCGGTGCGCAAAGGCGAAAAGCTGAATTGCGACGCCCAACTCGGTTACTACGGCGTGGTGGTCTGTGAAATGGCCGTCCAGAGCTACCGCAAGCGGCAGTATCTGCTTTGGGACAGCGCGAAGCAGAAAGCCAGGAAAGCCTGACGCCCGTTCACCGGCTTCGCCGCGCTCGGACCGCCTCCAGGAACTCGGCCAGTTGCCTGCCGCAAAGTTCGGGGGTGAAAGCGGCTGACGCGTATTCCTTCGCAGCGGCGCCGACGCGCTCGCGCCAGGGGCGATCGCGCACCAGCCTCAGCAGCAGTTCATGCAGGCTGCCGAGACCCCCCGGCTCCACCCTGACCACGGCATCTTCGGGCACTTCCCCGTAGAATCCCGTCGGCAGGACGACCACTGCCTTGCCGTGCAGCATCTGTTGAATCAGCGAGCCAGAGGCGCTCTCGGTGTTGGGCCGGCGCAAATTGACGCACAGGTCCGCGTGAACCAGCCAGGCGTGCAGCACTTCGTCGCTGACAAAGCCCGTAAACCGGACCGAATCCTCCAAACGGTAGTCGAGCGTCATTGCTCGCAGCCTCCGCCCTTCGACCGGGCAATGCGGTCCTGCCACGACATACAGCACGCGTCGGGCCAACTCGGGCGATTCGCGCAACGCCTCGATGACCACGCCGTTGAGCTTCGTCTGATTGACGTGTCCGTGCGACAGCACAATCAGCTTGTCCCGCCCGGCGCCGAGGGCTTCCCTGCTCAGCCTCGTCCCGGCCGCCACCGGAGCCGCCGGGAGGCTGACCGCCGCCGCAGGTCCGCAAAAGACCTTTTGGACGGCTTGCAAATGAAAGCGTGAATTGACGGCCACGCCGAGAGAGTTCTCCAGGATCGGCTCGAATAATGGAAAATCAGAAGCGAATTGCGGCGTCCAGACCGGCGCTCCGGCGCCGGCGATCGAATCCTCAGCGAGCTGCCGCGCCCGCCCGCCGTATGCCCGCTCCATCGCGCGCAGATACAAGACCGGCCTGCGCAATCGCTCCAGATAGTAGCCGGCAAGCAGGCCCTGGAGAGAATAGTCAGCCAGAATGTGAGCCCCGGGCAGGAATTGCGCCACCTCGAGAATCGGCCAGAATCTCTTCGGGTCGTTCCCCACCTGATAGAGCAACAGATCGTAGCGGTCGAGCCGCGAATCGCCGAGCGCGGTGCACGGCTCGAAGCAGATCGTCCGCACGGACGCATCCAGCAAATCCGCCGCCGCGGGATGCCAGAGGTCCACCTCGTGCCGGCGGCTCAGCGCCGGGAGAATCGACGCGCAGCATCTGCCGACTGCAGAGTCGCGATCGAAGGGAGCGAAATAGGCGATCCTCATCTCAACCGGCCGGTGCGGCGCCGCTCCCGCTTGCTCCCGCGCACCACCTCGGCGAGAGCCCGCGCGACATACTCGACCTCGTCCGCTGCCAGATCTTCGGCGGTGGGAAGGCTCAGCCCCGTCCGGGCGGCCTGATCCGCCCCGGTGTACGGCCCCTCCTCGCGGTAGGCCGGCAGCCGGTGCATCGGAACCACCACCGGCCGTGTTTCGACGCCGCTTTCGGCCAGCAGCGCAGCCGCCTCCTCCGGTCCGCAAGCCGCTTCGTCCGTCAGATGCACGGTGTACAGCCAGTGGACCCGCCTGGCCCAGGAGCGCGTCCCCGGCAACTGAATCCACTTCGACAGTGGAGCGAGAAGCTCGCCGTACAGGGCGCCGACACGGTCGCGCGCTGCCAGCTTGTCCTCCACCGCCTCCAACTGCGCCAGGCCGACCGCCGCCTGTAAGTTCGTCATCCGGTAGTTGTAACCGATCTCCGGAAACCAGTACTTCCTCTCCGGGTCCATGCCGTGCCCGCGCAGCATCCTCATGCGATCGGCCAGCGCGGAGTCGGAAGTCAGCACCATCCCGCCCTCCCCGGTTGTCAGGATCTTGTTTCCGAAAAACGAAAATACGGAGGCGTGCCCAAGCCCGCCAACCCTTCGTCCCAGGTATTCGGCGCCGTGGGCCTCCGCCGCATCCTCAAGCAACAACAGGCCGTGCCGGGCGGCGATCTCGTTCAGACCGCCGGCGTCGGCCGGGTGCCCGTACAAGTGGACCGCGAAGATTGCCCGCGTGCGCGGAGTGATTCGCTCCTCTACCCGGCTGACGTCGATCAGCATCAGATGCGGGTCGCAGTCCACAAACACCGGAGTGGCGCCGCAATACCGGACGGCATTTGCGGTGGCGACAAAAGTCAGGTCGGGAACGATCACCTCGTCGCCCGGCCCGATCCGCAAGGCCGCCAGCAACAGGTGGAGTCCCGTCGTGCCCGACGAGGTCGCCACCGCATGCGGCGTGCCGCACCAGGCGGCAAAAGCCTCCTCGAAGCGCGTCACGAACCGCCCGATCGACGAAACCCAGTTCGTCTCCACGCATTCGCTGACATACCTGAGTTCGTTGCCTTTCAGAACGGGCCTGGAGACACGGATGTTCCTCGGCGGCTTCATGCACCCTCCGCGGCCGTGACCACCCACCTGCCGGGCAATCCGGCGACCGTCGTGCGGGCGGGCACATCGCGCAGCAGAAGGCTGCCGGCGCCGATCGTGGCCCATGCGCCGACCCTGACGCCAAGCGTGACCGTCGCCCTCGGCCAGACGTTGGTTCCTTCGCCAATCTCGGCCCGCGCTCCGATCAGCGCTGCCGCGATGTGCACGCCCCGCCCCAAACGTGCGTCGTGCCCCACCACCGAGCTGTGATTGAGAATCACGCCGTCGCCGATCTCCGCGCCGACGCTCACCACCGCGCCGTGCATCACCACGATTCCAACGCCAAGCCGCGCATGTGGAGAAACGTAGGCGCGCGGGCTGATCGCATTCGGCAGTTCGAACCCCAGCGCCCGCAGCCGCTGTATCAGGCCGAGCCGGACCCGATTGTCGCCGACCCCGACAAATGCGTGACCGATGCCCCTGCCCAACAACCCCGGCAGCACTCCGTCGTCGCCCAGGTGAGGATAGCCGTAGACCGCTCCACCCTCCGGCGGTTCCCCCGCCACCACGCCTACGATCTCGTGCGTCCCCGCCTGCTCGAACACGTCGATGACCTCTCGCGCCTGCGCTCCGGCGCCCAGAATCGCGACCTGCGGCTTCACCGCGACACCTCCTGGCTCGTTCGTCTCGGACTCAACCACACCATAACCGGACCAGCGGCCGCAGAACCGCAGACCGGCAGCAACGCGCCGGTCGTCCGGCAGATCGCCGCCGCCTCAAAACCCGCCGCCAGGAATGGTTTCAGCACTTCCTCGGTTTGCGGCGCCCGCTGCCCGCTGCGATCCGGCACGGCCTCCAGGAGCAGCCGCATCCGCGGATTCGTCTCTGCCATCAGCAGCGCGGTCTGCGCCGTGGCCCCACCGGCGCCCTGCATCTCCACACACAGCAGGTCGACTGGCGCCCCGGTGACGACATCCCCGAGCGCGGCTGAATCGATGGCGTAGACCCTTCCCCCTGGCCGTGTCATGCCCGAGGCCAGGACGGCGATGGCGCACCGGCCGGAACCGGCATCGACAACGACCATGCCGGGACGCAGAAACTCCCGGAGCGCCCTCTCGACGCCCGCTGCCAGGCCGGCGGCCGCCTCCGCCCGCCCTCCCTCCATTCGGTCCCCTCCGCGCCCGCTCGCCTCACGCCGCCACACATGGATCAGCGATTCCATCTCCTTCTGGCGCTCCAACAGCGAGCCGGCCGTCTGGTACATGAGGTTCCAATACTTCTCGGGCGCAACGCTGCCGGATATCCGCTCAGCCACCTCGAACGGCCGCTCCAGGAGACGCCACAACAGCCTCCGCGGCCCCACCATCGCAAAGCGGCGGAGCCGTCGCAGGAGCCCGGGCCGCGCGCCTCCAGGAAGATTGACGAGAACCACCTCCTTCGCCACGGCTTCAGGCGAATTGGCCAACTGTTCAAGCAATTCCACTCGGGTGTAGCCGTTCCGCGCCAGAAACCGGTAATCGACGAAACCATGCGGGTCCGCCTGCCGCGAGAACAACGCCTCGTAGGCCGCGGCTATGAATGCGGATTCATCGGAGATCGGCAGCAGGTCGACGGCATCCACCTTCCGGGGCCGGCCGGAACCGCTGGAACCGCTGTCCGGGGGCTCCTGCCTTTGACCGCTCATCCTTCTTGACCGCCCTGTCCCGCCGGGCCGCTAGGCATGGGCTCTGGCGAAAATCCGCCGCGGATCGCAGCCGACGCGCCGGAGATCTGTCTCGAGCATTGAGCGCGCAAGCTCCTCGAAGGACGTTCGCGGCCTCCAGTTCAACAATCGCGCCGCCTTCGAGGAGTCGCCGGCCAGGATCGCTTCATCGGCCTTCGCATCGCCCGGCCGGTCCTTCAACTCGACGTGGCGCTGCCAGTCAAGCCCCACC
>WBZO01002542.1_pt1 | contig 23384 bp, 20 predicted proteins | sample 5204261 | NCBI WGS metagenome assembly WBZO01 (sample SAMN12412400, study PRJNA552823) | activated sludge metagenome | isolation source: activated sludge from anammox sidestream of wastewater treatment plant... | place: USA: North Carolina | collected 2017-09 | reverse complement strand
GACAGCGTTGTTCCGCGCACCGCGCGCTGCGCGCGCCTCGATAGGCGCGCGCAGCGCGCGGTTTTGTTTTGATTGGATTGGAAAGGAGGCGCGGCGCGAACGAACTTGATTGTCAACTTGATAAACCCGCTTTACAAGAGTTGCTCATTGCCGCGTTGCGGCGCACCCGCAGAGGAATGAAAATGGGCAGTGGTACGACAAATTTTAGATTTGTCATACATTCAAGGGAGGCAAAAATATGAAAGTGAGTATGACCGTTAATGGCCAAGCGCTCGAAGCGGACGTCGAGCCGCGTTGGCTGCTCGTGCATGTGCTGCGCGACCAATTCGGTTTGACCGGCACAAACATCGGCTGCGATACGTCGCAATGCGGCGCGTGTACGGTCTTGATGAACGATAGGGCGGTCAAAGCGTGTACGGTGCTGGCAGTGCAGGCGGATGGCGCCGAAATTTTGACGATTGAGGGTTTAAAGCAGGATGGGCAGTATCACCCGGTCCAGCAAGCGTTTTGGGATGAACACGGTTTGCAGTGCGGTTTTTGCACGCCGGGGATGATTATGACGGCGATAGATTTGATCAAGCACGAGGCGCAGCCGAATTATGCGGCGATTCGTCACGGCATCGAGGGCAACCTGTGCCGCTGCACGGGTTACGAAAATATCGTGCGCGCCATTCGTCAAGCGGCGGACAAGATGTAGGCGTTGAGGATTGAGACGCGAGCGATGGCAGGTAGAATTGTAACGCATCGCTCGGCGCTCAGCGCTCAACGCTCCACCACGGAGAGAGACTTATGGGTGTATTAGGACAATCCATTAAACGGCGCGAGGACCCGCGCCTCATTACCGGCGAAGCCAAGTACATTGCCGACATTGAATTGCCGGGGATGTTACATGCGGCGGTGCTGCGGAGTCCCTTTGCGCACGCCAAAATTAAAAGCGTCAACGTCGCCCAAGCCAAACAAGCGCCCGGCGTGGTCGGGGTTTTTACCGGAGCAGATTTCGCAGAGATTCCCGCGCTGCCGTGCGCGTGGCAAGCGGGCGGCGTAAAGAATAATGTCAATACCCCGCGCATCCTTGAAATTGACGAGGTGCATCATACGGGCGCGGGCGTCGCCGTCGTCGTGGCGCACGACCGTTATGCCGCCGAAGACGCGCTGGCGTTGATTCAGGTTGATTACGAACCCTTGCCGGCGGTTGTGGACGCGGAAAAAGCCACGCAGCCGGGCGCGCCGCAACTGCACGAAAACGCGCCCAACAATATCGTCTTTGATTGGTCGTGCGGCGATCAAGCCGGGACCGACCAAGCGCTTCAAGCGTCCGAAGTCGTGGTCAAACAGCGTCTCATCAATCAGCGTTTGATTCCGACGCCGATGGAGACGCGCGGCGCGATTGGACAATACAGCGCCGCGACCGACGATTACACGCTCTGGCTCACCTCTCAGGCGCCGCACGTGCATCGGCTCGTGATGGCGGCGTTCGTCTTGGGAATTCCCGAACACAAGATTCGCTGTATCGCGCCCCAAGTCGGCGGCGGCTTTGGCGCGAAGATTTTCATGTATCCCGAATATCCGCTCGTGCTGGTTCTGGCGAAACGCCTCGGGCGACCCGTGAAATGGATCGAGACGCGCCGCGAAAATTATGTCGCCACGACGCACGGCCGCGACCATATTACCGATATCGAGGTCGGCGCGACGCGCGACGGCGTTATCACCGCGTTCAAAGTGCATACCTTTGCCAATCTCGGCGGCGTGCTTTCAACTGCCGCGCTGGGCATCCCGACCACGTTGTACGGACGGCTCTTGTCGGGTCCGTACAAGTTTCCGCACATTTATTGCAATGTGCAAGGCGTTTATACCAATACGGCGATGGTGGACGCGTATCGCGGCGCGGGACGCCCGGAGGCGACCTATGCGCTGGAACGCGCGGTGGATCTCGTCGCGCGCGAATTGGATTTGGACCCCGCCGAAGTGCGTCGCAAAAATTTTGTCCCGCCTGACGCGTTCCCCTATGCTCCCGCCGACGACCTCATGGCTGGTTTGGAATATGACAGCGGCAATTACGCGCTGGCGTTGGACAAGGCGCTCGAGATGGTAAATTATAAAGAGCTCCGCGAAGAACAAGCCCAAGCGCGCCGAGAAGGGCGTTATCTCGGCATCGGCTTTTCGTCGTATATCGAAGCGTGCGGTTTGGCGCCTTCGGCTTGGATTGGCGCGCAAGGTTGGGGCGCCGGTTTGTGGGAAAGCGCCAATGTGCGGATGCACCTCACCGGCAAAGTGGTCGTCACCACCGGCTCGCAATCGCACGGGCAGGGTCACGAGACCACGCTCGCGCAATTGGTCGCCGATGAATTGGGCATCGCGCTGGATGATGTCGTGGTGCAGCACAGCGATACGCAAGGCGCGCCGTTTGGCTATGGCACGTATGGCAGTCGCAGTACCGCCGTCGGCGCCGTCGCAGTGCATCGCAGCGTGCAGCGCATCAAGGAAAAAGCCAAACGCCTCGCCGCGCACATGCTCGAAGCGAATCCCGAAGACCTGGTGTATCAGGACGGCAAAGTGTTTGTGCGCGGCGTACCCGCCAAAACCAAAACCATCCAAGAGCTCGCCGCCGCCGTGGCGCTCGGTTACAGCTTGCCGGAAGGGATGGAACCGTTCTTTGACGAAACGTCTTATTACGACCCGCCGAACAATACGTATCCCTTTGGCACGCATATCTGCGTGGTCGAGGTGGACGCCAAGACCGGTCAGACCAAGATTTTGCGCTATGTCGCCATTGACGACGTGGGCAATGTCATCAATCCGATGATTGTGGACGGTCAAATTCACGGCGGCATCGCGCAAGGCGTCTCGCAAGCGCTGTACGAAGGCGCGGTGTATGACGACAATGGTCAGCTCATTAGCGGTTCGTTGATGGATTATGCCGTGCCAACGGCGGCGATGCTGCCTTCGTACGAAACGGCGCGCACGGTTACGCCGTCGCCAGTGAATCCGCTCGGCGTCAAGGGCGTCGGCGAAACGGGAACGATTGCTTCGACGCCTGCGGCGGTGAACGCGGTGTTGGACGCGCTCAAACCGTTTGGCATCAAGCATCTGGATATGCCGCTGACCGCCGAAAAAGTTTGGCGCGCCATGCACGCTAACGGCGGAAACGGAAAGGAAGGTTAATCATGTATCCCGCGTCTTTTGAATATTATGCGCCGCAAAGCGTAAGCGAAGCTTTGGCGCTCCTCACGCAAAACGCCGACGCCAAAGTTATCGCGGGCGGTCATTCGCTCTTGCCCTTGATGAAATTGCGTTTGGCGCAGCCCGCCGCGTTGATTGATATTGGCAAAATCGCCGCTTTGAACGGCATCCAAGAACTGGATGACGGCTTTGCGCTGGGCGCCTTGACCACGCATCACGACATTGAACATTCTGTCGCGTTGCGTCATGCCTGCCCGCTGCTGCCCGAAGTGGCGTCGCACATCGGCGACCGTCAGGTGCGGAATCGCGGCACCATCGGCGGTTCGCTCGCGCACGCCGACCCCGCCGCCGATTATCCCGCCGCGATGCTCGCGCTCGGCGCGACCATCGAAGCGCAGGGGCCCGGCGGCAAGCGCAGCGTCAGCGCGGATGAATTGTTCACGGGCTTGTTCCAAACGGCGCTGCACGCGAACGAGTTGGTCGTCAGCGTGCGCGTACCCAAAACGAGCGGCCCCGGCGTGGGTGTGGCGTACGCCAAATTTCCGCATCCCGCCTCGCGTTATGCCATCGCCGGCGTGGCGGTGGTAGTGAAAATCGAAAATGATCTGGTCCGCGATATTCGCATCGGCGTCACCGGCGCGGCGGATCACGCGCAGCGCGCGACGCAGAGCGAAGCTGCGCTGCGCGGCAAATCGTTGAGCCGCGAAAATATCGCCGCCGCCGCGCAGTTGGCATCCGCCGGTTTTACCGCGCTCGGCGATATGTTCGCCTCGAGCGACTATCGCGCCCATCTCGTCAACACGCTGACCGAACAGGCGTTGAATAAAGCGCATCATCAAATTCACGGCTGGCATTGAGACAAGTAAAAAGTAAAAAGCGAAAAGTTTCCAGACCCCAAGTGTTTCTCGGAAACACTTGGGGTCTTGCTATCGCATCTTGTCTCGCGCGTCTCCAGCCCCCAAGTGTTTTCGCCGCGTTGCGCGACTTGAAGGGCAGCGGCGCCCAAAGGAATTCTCTCCCAATTCATTGTCGCCATGCACACACAGATCGAGAATCAAGCGTTGTGATTTTTGCATACCGCAGAGCATTTTTTGCCAATTTGCGCTAGAATAAATTTGCCATAGAATCGCCCTGTGTTTTACAATGTCCCTCTTTACGACGCCCGACACAGTTTCCCGTTATCGCAAATATAAATATCGGAGGATGAATTGATTACTCTACGCCAGATTCTCGGCAGCGGATTGCTCGCGCTGGTCGGCTTGTTTATGCTCATCTCGCTGGTGAGCGCGCAAGGCAGCAATAATCCGGTTGTCGTCATCAACAGACCGCCCAGCGGCAGCGACTATGCCTTGGGCGACATTATCAGCATCGAATCCGTTTCTGCCTCGCCCGTGGGCATCGTGCAGGTGGATTTGCTCATAGATGGCGCGCTCAGTCACTCTGATCAGACGCCGGGCGAACTTCCCGAAGTACAATTCTCGTTAATTCAACGCTGGCTGGCGGACCTTCCCGGCACGCATGTCATTACCGTGCGCGCAACGGACAGTGAAAATCGGATTGGGCAATCCTCGATTAACGTCAGTGTCCAAGCGAATACGCCGACGCCTGTGCCGCCGCCGACTGTGGCGCCTTCGCCCACGCCCAACACCTGCATTCTCGACGCGCGCTTTATCCGCGACGTAACGATTCCCGACAACACAACGCTCGCGCCCGGCGCGCCATTCGTCAAGACCTGGACCATTCAAAATAGCGGCACGTGCGCGTGGGATGCCAATACCGCCGCCGTCTTTAATTCGGGTACGCGCATGGCAGGCGGCTCGCCCACACCTGTCGGCGCGCTCGCCCCCGGCGCAACCAAAGATATCTCGATCAACTTTGTCGCGCCGACGAATCCCGGCACGCATCGCAGCGGTTGGAAATTGCAAGCGGGCAACGGTTCAAAATTCGGCGAAACGTTTTTCGTACAGATTGTCGTGCCCGGCGCGCCGCCGCCGCCGCCGCCTCCTCCGCCGCCGCCCCCACAACCCGGCGGCTGTCAAGGCGCGCCCACGATTAGCTCCTTTACCGTTGACAATAGCAATCTCCAAAAAGGGCAAAGCACGACTCTGCGCTGGGGTCTCGTCGGCAACGCCGATTCCGTGTATCTTCAAACGCCCGATGGCAATGGCGGCGTCCCGTCGCCGGGACAGCAAGGCATTTCGCCGCATCGTACCGCGACCTACACCCTCGCCGCGCTCTGCAAGGGCGCGCGCGTCCAAGCCCAAGTCACCGTCAACGTTCATGGTGGCGGCGGCCAACATAACGGTGGCGCGCAGGGCAGCATCAATAACATCGAGGTCGGCGTGAGCCACAAACGAACCCAAGTGCGCGTTTTTTATTCGTGGAACGGCGCCGATGGGCCCGCCCAAGTGTGTGTCACGGCGCGCGGCACCGACGGAACGCCTTGTACGAACGCGCGTCCCAATGCGCCGTATGCTGTGCTCAATCTCAACGGCAATAATCAAAAGGTGACCGCCTGTCTCATTGGGCGCTCTGGCGCCAGGATCGCGTGCGGTTCAAATTAGAGGCGCCGAATGAATATGCAAAAACACAACTCTTTTAACTTTCGTCCGTTCATTTGGGGCGCGCTCGCGTTTGCGCTGTTGACGGTCATGGCGCTGCTTGCTTTGCGCGTTCCAACCGTTTCGGCTCATCCCGCGCGTCAAGCGACGGCGACCGTTACCGCCGGTACGACATTTACCAACGCGTGCGGCGTCGTGATTTCAAACGAAATCATCACGCCCACCGCGACAATCACCGCCACCGCCGTCAGCGCGGCGGCAACCAGTACGGATGCGCCGCCAACGGCTGTCCCCACTGTCGCGCCGACAAGCGTAATGACCTCCACCGAGACGCTCTCGCGCACCGTCCAAGTCCTGCGCATCGGCGAAAATAATTATCCCGCCGTCCTCGACCCCCAACGCGCGTCGTTCGTCAACGAATTTGAAATTCTTTCGCTCGCGTACGAAGGTCTCGTCCGCGTGGACGCGCAGGGCAAAGTGCAGCCCGCGGCGGCAGAGAAATATGAATTCAACGCCGACCGTTCGCAGTTGATCTTGCACTTGCGCCCCGGCTTGAAACGCGCGGACGGCACGGCGCTTACGGCGAACGATTTCGCTGCCGCGTTAAGTCGCACGCTCGACCCCTGTCTCGGCGGTCGGCAGTACGCTTCGACGCTGTACGACATTACTGGCGCGCAAGCGTTGAGCGAATTGGATGTTGACAATAGCACGCCGGCTGACCTCCAGAAGGCGCAAGATGCAGTCGGCATTGATGCGCTGAACGACCAAACGCTCATTTTGAGTTTCAACGAACCCGTCGGCGACCAGTGGCTTTACATTCCGAGTCTCCCGATCTTTTATCCGACCGATACAAAACTTGCCGCCGACCACCCGAATCATTGGTCCGAAATTGCCGGGAATCACAACGGCAACGGGCCCTTTGTGATCTTGACGACTGACGGCGCGCAATCCATCACGCTCGCCGCGAATCCAAATTATTGGCGCGGCGCGCCCAAACTCGATCGCATCGAATTTTCGTACAATCCCGACGATCGGGCGCAGCTCGAGGCGTACAAAAAGGGCGAGCTCGACATTAACGCCACCGTCACGGCAGAACTCGTTTCGCAAATTTTGAGCGACACCGTCAAGAGCGATTTTTACCAATACGACAGCGCGCAAACCTACGCGCTCGCGTTCAACAACACGCTGAAACCGTTCAATGACCGTATTGTGCGTGTCGCGTTCTCGCAAGCGGTGGACCGCGCCGGATTTATCAAGGATGAACTGGGCGGCACGGCGAGCGCGACGACGCGCTGGATGCCCAAGAGCGTTCTCGGCGCGCAACCGAACAAGCCCGGCGTCCCCGGCTCTGGCGCCCAAGCTGCCGTCAAGACGCTCGTCGAAAATGGCTATGGCACGCCGGACGGCAAAGTGGACTGTACGAAATTGGGCGACCTCAAGTTCACCTATCCCGATTCGCCGTCGAATCACGCGCGCGTGGAATACGTCGCGACGAATCTCGAAAAGGTGTTTGGCTGCAAAATTGCGCGCGAGCCCATTGACGCGCTCACCTTCTCGCTACTCGTGCGCGACGTCAAGACGAATCCCCAACTCTCGCTCCAGCGCTGGGTGGAAGATTTTCCGCATCCGTACAATTGGCTCAGCGCGTATTGGACTTGCGGCAGTTTCGCTAAACGCTACGGCTATTGCAATTTGGCGCTCGATGATTTGCTGCATCGCGCGGATACGACGACCAATTCCGCCCAAGCGCTTGGGCTCTATCAACAAGCCGAAGACTTGATGATTCAAGATGTGCCGGGCGCGTTTCTCTACAATCCATACAATTTGCAAATGGTGAAACCGTACGTGCGCGGACCGCAAGAAAATAAAAGCCCGCGCGACGGGGGTTGGATTGGGCAATGGGGGCCTGTGTGGGACTATAGCATTGACCTTGCCAAGGTACCGGACACATATCCAACACAGTAAAGAAAAAATTCGTCTCAAGCTGCGCCAAACGTTGCTACACAACTTGCGCCAAGGAACAACGGGTTATCGAAAATCGCGCAAAGCGTGTACGGCGACGCTAACGCCTATCCCGCGCTTGACGCGGCGACGAATATGAAATCGCAGACCGATGCGTCGTATGCAACCATAATAGCAATCGGTTTGAATTAAATAGGTTGCGGCTATGCAACGCCCCGATCATTTTGATTGGGGCGTTTATTTCGCTTGCGAACGTTGGCACAGCGCGCCCAATACAGACATAGTAACGGTTATAGGCGTAGTAACGAATTCATTCGTTGCCGGCATCGCACGTTACTACGAGGGGCGTAACGTGCGTTATAATTAAGCCGTCGCTTGAACGCCTTGCCGCAAGCGGCGGCGCTTTTTGAGCAAAACAGCAGCGCGCTCTGCCATTTTCGCCAAAAAATGATTGATAAAGCGCGACGGCGTAAGCAAAGAGGGCAAAATGGTGGGCTATAAAAAACGGCGCGCGCCCGCTTGACAAGCGCGCGTACAATAAAGAGAGCGCTTTATTCACGGCTCGAGTTTTTCGGAGGAAAAATGATACAGTTCGAACGACGACAGATTCCGCGCACCTTGGTTTCGATTCGCGTGTCCATCCATCCCGATAACGGCGGACTCTTGACGCTGCCCATTTCTGGTCAGCTGACGGATTTGAATCGCGCGGGCGCGACGCTTCACGCGCGCGAGACTTTGCGCACGGGCAACGCTTGTACGCTTACGCTGACGGCGGAGGATGGCGCCGAAGTCGATCTTTCGGCGCGCATCGTTTGGGCAAGACGCAATGCCGATTGGGAATACGACGCCGGGCTCAAGTTTGACGCGCTCACGCCCACCCAAGCGGCGTTGATAGATTTATATCTTGCGCCCATGGCGTCCTGACGCCTTACTCGAAAGGCGCGCCCCATCGCGCCGCCAGGTTTCGTTCCTTTCTTGTTTGGTATTATACTTTTCGCTGCGTTATGCTCGACCTTCCGTTGTCTGAAATCCCACTTGTCTTTATTGATACCGAAACGACCGGTTTAGCCCCGCGTTACGGCGACCGCATTGTCGAAATCGCGCTGGCGCGTTTTCGCGCGGGCGTCATGGAAGATTTTTACGTTTCGCTCGTCAATCCCGAATGTGCCATTTCGCCCGGCGCCGCGCGCGTGCATGGCCTTTCGGACGCCGATGTATGCGCGGCGCCGCGTTTTGGCGACATTGCGCGCGACGTGCGCGCGCGTTTGGACGGCGCGGCGCTGGTGGCGCACAATGCGCGCTTTGACCTCAATTTTTTGTACCACGAATTTAGCCGCGCGCGCGTCGCGCCGCCCGCGAATCTCGCGCTGGACACTTTGACTCTGCTGCGCCGCTATTTTCGTTTTCGTTCCAACGCGCTCGCGCGCGTGGCGGACGAATTTGGCGTCGCCCGCGAAACCGCGCACCGCGCGCTCGCCGATGTCTTGACCACGCGCGGCGTTTTTGAATGTATCGTCGCGGAATTGAAACCGCGCACGTTGGGCGACCTGCTGCAAATGCAAGGCGGCTCGATTGACTGGACGGATGACGAACCGCGCCAAGACATTATTTTGCCCGCCGCGTTGGCGCAAGCCCTCCAAAATCATCGCAAATTATTTTTGCGCTATCTGGACGAATACGGCGCCGAATCGGAACGCTGGGTGAGTCCGGTAGAGGTGTCCATGAAAAAGGAACGCCTTTACTTGCGCGCGTTTTGTCACTTGCGCGACGCCGAGCGCTATTTTCGTTTGGACCGCGTGCTGGAAATGCGCGTCGCGCAGGACTAAAGGGCATGGGCTGCCGCCCGTTCAGTTCTTTCTCCTTCCCGTCGTATGGATTTAGGTCTCGTCATTCTCAATTACAACACGCGCGCGCTGTTGCGCGATTGTTTGCGTTCGCTGGGCGAGACGCGCAATGTGGCGGTCGAAATCGTCGTCGTGGATAACGCGTCCACCGACGGCAGCGCCGAGATGGTGCGCGCCGAATTCGTCGGCAAAGCGCAGCCCAACGTCCGTCTCATCGCCAGCGCGGTGAACGGCGGTTACGCGCACGGCAACAATCTCGCGCTGCGCGAATTTTTGGCGCAGCCGCAGCCGCCGCGCGCGTTGATGCTGCTCAATAGCGATACGATTGTGCCGCCCGAAGCGCTAGCGCGTTTGATGGCTTTTCTCGACGCGCATCCCGACGCGGGCATCGTCGGCCCCAAATTGACGCTGCGCGACGGTTCGCTCGACCTCGCGTGTCGCCGCAGTTTTCCCACGCCTCAAGTGTCGCTCTATCGCATGTTGGGGCTTGCCAAATTGTTTCCGCGTTCGAAGCGTTTTGGTCAATACAATCTCACGTATTTGGATGAAAACGAAACCGCGCAAGTGGATTCCGTCGTCGGCGCGGCGATGCTGATGCGGACTGCGGCGCTGCAACAAGCGGGCCTTTTGGACGAAGCGTTTTTTATGTACGGTGAAGATTTGGATTTGGCGCTGCGGATTAAACAAAAAGGATGGAACGCCTATTATTATCCGAGCGCGACGATTTTGCATTACAAACGAGAATCGTCCAAGCGTTCCAAAAAAGCCCAAATCGAATTTTATCGCGCCATGTATATTTTTTACGCCAAGCATTATCGCGCGACGACGCCGTTTTATTTGGATTGGTTTGTCCTGGCGGGCATTGCGCTCAAGGGCGGCTTGGCGCTCGCGCCTGAAATTTTTCGCCAGCGCGACCGCGCGGCGGGAGCGACGGGCTAGATGCGACGACGCGCGCAAGTTTTACTCACTTTGACGCTGCTGCTTTTGGACGTGAGCGCGATTGCGCTGGCGTTCTATGCCGCGTATCGCGTCACGTTCGCCGCGAGTCCGGGCAACGGCCCCATGCCCGATTTGCTCGCGTTCGCGCCAATGATTTTGACCATGCTGGCGTCGCTCGTCAGCGTCTATTTTTTTTACAAACTGTATCATCAGCGGCGCGGCGAATCGCGGCTGGACGAATTGTATAAATTGATTCCCGCGACTTCGATTGGCGTGATTGTGGCGACGGCGGTGACGACGGTGTTGTACCGCGATTTGGAATATCCGCGCTTGCTGCTCGTTTTCGTATGGTTGTTCACGCTGCTCTTTGTGGCGCTGGCGCGCCTATTGTTTGGCATGTTGCGCGCGTTGGCGTATGCGCGCGGCTGGGGCGCGCTGCGCGTCTTGATTGTCGGCGCGGGCGAATCGGGCATCATGATTTTGGAAAAGATTCGCTCCTCGCCGCGGCTGGGGTATCGCCCCATCGCGTTTCTGGACGATGAATTGGTGGGCAAACAGGTGTTGGGTTTGCCGGTGGTGGGCCACACCGATGATTTGGGCGCGGTCGTGCGCGATTTACGGATTGACGAAGTGATTATCGCGTTGCCCGACGCGCCGCATCAACAAATTCTGTCCATCGTCAGCAAATGCGAAGACGGCAGCGTCAGCATCAAAGTCTTTCCCGACGTATTTCAAATCATGGCGAGCGAAGTCAATATCGGCGACTTGTCGGGCTTGCCGCTTTTAGCCATGCGCGATGTGGCGCTGCGCGGCTGGCGACTGACGTTAAAACGCATCATGGATTTGACCTTGAGCGCGATTTGGTTGGTTGTGTGGTCGCCGTTTTATTTGCTGGTCGCGCTCTTGGTAAAACTGGATTCGCCGGGGCCCGCGCTCTTTACGCAGGTGCGAATGGGTTTGGACGCCAAGCCATTTCCGATTTATAAATTCCGTTCGATGCGGTTGGATGCGGAAAAGGACGGCCCCGGTTGGACGACCCAAGACGACCCGCGCATTACGCGGCTGGGCCGCTTTTTGCGCCGTACCTCGCTGGATGAATTTCCGCAATTCATTAACGTTTTTTTGGGCCACATGTCGCTCGTCGGGCCGCGCCCCGAACAACCCGCGTTTGTAGAACAATTCCGCGAACTGGTGCCGCGGTATATGGAACGGCATCGCGAAAAGGCGGGCATCACCGGCTGGGCGCAGGTCAATGGTTTGCGCGGCGACACTTCGATTAGCGAACGCACCAAATACGATTTGTATTACATCGAAAATTGGTCGTTGTGGTTTGATTTCAAAATTTTACTTTTGACCGCGCTGAAATTTTTTCGCGACCGCAGCGCGTATTAAAAAAGCAGGGACGTTCCATCGAACGTCCCTGCTTTTTTCAAGGCGACGGTGGGAATTGAACCCACGATCAGGCTTTTGCAGAGCCTTGCCTTAGCCACTTGGCCACGTCGCCGCGCAAGGGCGAGTATAACGCAATCGAAAGGTGTGTCAAATTGCGGCGCGTTTTACGGCTCGAGCTGATAGAGCGTCAAGCCCGCGTTGCGATACCGCGCGTACGTTTTGGCGCGCGCGTTCAAAAAGTTGATTTGCGGCGAATCGTTCGGCGCGACCACGTATTCGATTTTCCACGCGCGCAGAAACGTTTCCCACGATTGCGCGTCGGTAGAATTGTAAAAACGGTCAATCTCTGGTCCGCCTGTCCCTTCGCGTAAATGCGCGTTATCGGTCAAAACCAACGCGTTGGCGGTGTAGGCGGGCGCGTAACGCGTCATGGCGCGCGGCAGCAAGACCAACGTCGGCTCGCGCAAGGCGACGCGCAAATGATTCAACATCTCTTCGACCGGCGCGTCCAGCGCGTGCGCGCTGTTGAGATTTTTCCACGAACGCGCAAGATTCAAATCCGCCAGCCAAATGCTGCCGCCCAATACAATGAGCAGCGCCGCCGCGTGCGCCGCCGTTTTCCAATTGAAAGGGCGCGGTCGGCGCGCAAGCATTGTCAGAATGCCTTCGGTCAAAATAAAGGCGACGGGCAAATTCCACGTCATGCGCCACAACTGCCACGGCGTCAACATTTCGCCCAACGCGCGCGCGGTGAACGGATTGAACAATAGCGCCAGCGGCAGCAGCGCGCTGCCCCATAAAAATTGGATGCGCGCGTCCGTCCGCAGGCGCGGCGCAAACCAAATCAAGAGCGCGAGCGCAAACAAAATTGCGGGATGTCCGAGCAGCGCGGGGTCGGCGATATAATTGGGCGGTTGGAAAAGGAGGCGGCCCTGGCTTAGACGCAGCGACGCGGCGACATCCGGCGCGGTGGCTTGGAAAATCGCGGGCGCGGTGGCGACGCGCACCAAAAGCGGCACGAGCAAGACCGGCAGCGTCAAGAGCAGCAACATGCCCCAACGCCGCCGCGGAAACGGCGCGCGCGACAAGAGATTGAACAGCGCCAAACCGCCGAGCGTCAAGACGATGGCGTACAAACTGACGGGATGCACCCACAGCGCGCCGAGCAGGACCGCGCCGTACGCGAACCAATCCGCAAATTTCGCGTCGTGCAAATAGCGCCATGCAAAACCGAACGCGACCGGCAAGAGGACGAGCCACACTAAAAATTTATCTTGCGCGGCGCGTTCAAAAAAGCCGAGACCCCACGCGTCGCCGCGCGCAAAAGTCGCGTAAATCAAAAATTGGATGCCGACCGCGCACAGCGCCGCGCGCGCCTGCTTGAAAAAAATTTTGCCCCACGCAAAAAAACTGACGAGCGCCAATGGCGCGAGCAGCGTCGGCAGCGCTTCGCGCGCGAGCCACACCACATCCGCGCGCAGCCATTGCCCGAGAAACGCTTGCGCGAACAACCACACATGCGCGACAAAACGGATGCTGTACCGCATTTCGGACGCCGCGCGGATTTGAAACGGGTCGCTCGCTATCAGCTGTTGGACGATTTGCAAATACATCCAATCGTCGCCGTCGCGCGGGCCGCGCGCGACGAGCAGCGCCGCCAAGAGACACAACAATAATAGCGCGCCTTCGATGAGCCATTCTGGGCGCGCGACAGGGGCGGGCGTACGACAGCGTCGCGTGCCCCAAACCAAGAGCGTCAATGCCCACAACGCGCCGACAAACACCAGGCGGAACGCAAACCAATGCGCGCCCAATCCTTGCAAGAGTGTGGCGGGCAGCGCCCAGAGGGCGAGACTGAACGCGAAAAAAACGGGCAGGCGCGTGAGCGAAATTTCGCGCGCAGAAAATAAAAGTTGCTCCAGCAAATAGCCCGGATAGAGCAAGAGCAAACCCAAGCCCAAACCTAGCGCGAGGGGGAGCGGAAAAAATTGCGGCGCAAACGCCAGCGCGGTGGCGGCGGCGGCAATGAGCGGCGGCGCGAAATCCAAAACGCGCCGTAACAGCGCGTTTGAAGAACGAGTCCGACTTGCGGATTGCGACATATCGTTAGGGCGCGCCGTCGGGCGTGATGCCGTTGCGCTCTTGAATCCGTTGATTTTCGGCGGTGCGCGTTTGGTCGCCGCGTGTCATGCTGCCGTTGTATTCTTGCGATTCCGAGGCAAACGTCCAACCTGAAAGCGTCATGGGAACTTGGGCGTCGCCTGCGGCAATCCATTGTCCGTTATACAACCGCGCGAAATGGACGTGACTTGTTTCTGCCGCGCCGCCCTGACACGCCGGATGTCCAACATGGTCGCCGGTTTTGAGTTGGTCGCCCACGTTTACGCGTTCTTGGTCCGCCAAGTGCATATAGAGCAACGCCCAGCCCGTGCCTTGAAAACCGTCGCCGTCCAAATCTTGAATCACGCGCCCATTCTCTGCCGACGTAATCACGCCCGGCGCCGCCGCAAGCGCCCAATACTGGGAGGGCCAACAGGAACCGGCTTGGTCGGCGGGCGCAAAATCTACCGCCGCCCACGGACTGCCGTCCACCCAACCGGCATGGGGCCCGCCCGTAAAATACCACAGCTTGCCCGCCTCGAGCGGTAAAATCATTGGCGGTTGCTGCAAATTTTTGGGCCGCAGAGTTTTGATTTCATACTGTTCGGGCGCGCCGAAAAGTTTTTCATACGTCGCGCGAAAGCCCTGCGGCGCGACGAGCGTTTGCCATTCGTCCCACGTCGCGGTTTTTGCCAAGACATTGTGAAGCGCCGCCGTCCCCGGATTCAAACCGTACGCGAGCCGCGCGCGGTCGTGGTCGGCAAAATCCAAAATGCTCAAGCGTCCCGAAATTTTGCCGTAATACCCCGCGTTCAATTGATTCGCCGCCCATGCCGCTTGCCGATACAGATGTTGGCGGCCGGGGTCGCGCAAACCCATCGGATACGCGATTTGATTGCCGTTCAGCGTCGCGGTAGTGACCCATCCGCCCTGCAATTCAAGCAGCGCCAATAATACGCGCGGGCCCACGCTAAACCGTTCCGCGACGAGTTGAATGATTTCTGCGCCGGTGCGACTTTTGCCTTCGACGATTTCGTTGTATTGGGCGAGATAGCTGTCGGGATATTTTTGAATGAACGCGGCGAGGTCAAAATTTTTATACGCGGGTCCGTACACCACTTCGCTGTCGGGCAGGAATTTGACGGCGGGCCCAACCTTTTCGACAAACGTTGGAATTTTCAATACCTGACCGACCTGCAATGTATTCGGGTCCGTCAAGCCGTTGAATTTCATCAACTCTTCGACGCTTAGATTAAAACGCGCGCTAATGTAGCCGAGCGTTTCGCCCGAGCGCACCGTGTATTCGACATAAATCGGACCCTGCGTCGGCGTCGGTTCGGGCGTTTCGGTGGGTTCGCTTGTCGGCGTCGCGGTGGCGGCTTCGCCAAAGGAAAAAAGGGGGCGCGGCGTCCGCGTCGGCGGCGTATTGGCGCTGCGCGTTGGCGTGATTTCGGCGGCGCACGCGACGAGCAGGAACGCGCCGAGAATTAAACAAAAAAATCGTTGCATCATGGTTTGAAAAAAACGAATGGGGTTATTGTATCAATTTGATGTCGCATGACAAATGGTATAAGCTAGCCCCAATGACTCAAACGCTGCGCTTTTGTTCGTGGAACATTCAAGTTGGCTTGAAACGCGCGCATATTTTGGAATTGGCGGCGCGGCATCCCGATTTTCGCGATTTGGATTTGCTCGCGCTGCAAGAAGCGTCGGTGCATGCGAACGGCGACGACGCGTCGGACATTGCGCGCGCGCTGGGCGGCGCGTATGCGGCGTATCAGCATGTCTATCATCATCTCGGTTCGCGCGCGCAGGCGAACGCATTGATTTGGAATACGACGCGCGTTCACATGCATTCCATCGCGCATCATTTGCTGCCGCAGTCTAAAGAGGTGCCGCTGCCGCGCGCCGAACGGATGCTGCTCCAACGCGTGAAACGTCAGCCGCGCGTGAATCTCATCGGCGAAGCTGTGTGGCGCGGCATTTCGCTGCGCGTCTGCGCGGCGCATCTGGACGTATTGGGCTATCGTTTTCGGGAACGTCAATTTCGCGCGGCGCTGGATGAATTGCGCGCGCGGCCGCGCGCGGAACTGATTTTGCTCGCGGGCGATTTCAATACGCTGCGCGTGGGCAAGCGCCCGACTTGGGCGCGTTTGAAACGCGCCGCGGCGGAGGCGGGGCTCGACGCGATTTCGGATGAGATTGCGTGGACGCAAGCGATACGCGCGCTGCGCCTGAAACAAAAACTGGATGAAATTTTTTTGGCGAGCGCGCGCGCCTATCACGCGCGCGTGTGGGCGCTGGATGTGAACGGGTCGGATCATCTGCCGATTTTTGCAGAGATTACATTTCAATAATTTGCCGCCATCCGTGCGGGGGAACGCTGCGGCGAGCGTTCCCTACAATATTTTCCGCACGTCGCGTTTTTTATTCGATGACGATTACGGCGCCTTCGTTGATGCCGTTCACGATCTCGGTTTGGACGCCGTCCGAAACGCCCGTTTCGACGACGACGTTGCGTGTGTTGCCGTTTGCATCGCGCACGACGACGATTTTTTGCGCGCCCGCGCTTTTGATGGCGCGCGCTGGTACGCGCAAAACGTTCTTTTTCTCCAATGTCGCAATGTTGGCGGTGACGCCCATGCCGGGCCGCAGTTTCAATTCCGTCGGGTCGAGCGCAATGATTGTGTGATAGACGGTCGCGCCGCGGTCGTTGTTGGCGGCGGGATACAGGCGCGTGAGGGCGCCGGTCGCGGTTTCGCCGGGGAACGCGTCAAAATGCAATTCGACGGTTTGGCCTTGCTGGACGTTGGCGATATCAATCTCGTCAATGTCCGCGAGAATTTCCAATTTCAGCAGGTCCGCCATTTCGACTGCCGGATTATAAGCGCCCAACAAAGTTCCCGCTTCGACATTGACCGCCGTCACCACTCCGTCGAACGGCGCTCTTAATTCCGTTTCCGCCAACGCTTCACGCGCGTTTTGTAAATCGAGCGCGGCATTGTCCACCGCGCGCTGCAAATCCGCCAATTGTTTTTGGGACGGCCCGCGCGTTTGGCGTTCAAAATTCGCGCGCGCAATGTCGTAATCGCTCTGCGCCAAATCCTGCGCGATTTTGTTGGCGTCGGTCGCGTCCTTTTTGTAACGGTCTTGCGCGGCGGCGAGCGCGAGCGCGGCTTGGCGCAAGTTTTGCTGCGCGATTTCCAATTCGGGCGCGGGCGGCGGCTGCCGCGCGTCCGCCAAATCCGCCTGCCGCGCTTGAAGATTCATTTCCGCCTGTTTGACGCGGCGTTCGATTTCGCGCGCGTCGAGCGTTGCCAACACCGCGCCCTGTTTCACCGCGTCGCCTTCTTGAACGTTGACTTGGGTAATCAAACCCGACGCGGGAAACGCGAGGCGCAAACTTTTTTGCGCTTGGACGCGTCCGTTTGCGCTCACCGTCGCTTTGAGGTCGCCGCGCGTGACAATCGCCGTCGTTTGCGCGCGCGCGTTGGTTTGATTGAAAAAATACGCGCCGCCCGCGACGATGGCGCCAATCATAACTAGCGCAATCCAAAACAGCGGACGACGGAGCAAAGAGAAACGCGAATTTTTCATGGCGTATGAGAATCCATTGGAACAAGATAAGTTGAAAGCGGAAGCGCTGCCCAACGCGCGTCGAGCAGGCGGTATTCGAAACTGCGCGGCTCTCCCGCCGCGTAAAAATCGGAATCTATGGCGACACTGAGCGCAACGGCGCCGGGGGTGAGCGAAAAGGAAAACACGCGCGCAAATGATGTTTGGTCGGCATAATTTGTTTTGACGCTCAACAAATAATCGCCGGCGCGTTCGACCTTCACATTCACGGATTCGACATGCGCTTGCGTGTTTGGCTCAATGGGCGGGCGCGGTTCCACGTCAATGATTTCCGCGCCGCCTGGATGTGCGGCAAACAAAAATTCGGACTCGCGCGCGAAATTGCTGCCCCGCGCTTGGACCATCACCGGATACCAGCCGCCGCGCGCGGGCGAAAATTCATTCGCGAAAAAACCGTCGTTCGCCGCGCCGTCGTTGTGTTTACCGTCGTCAAGTAACTCGAGTTCAGAAAATGTGTACGGTTCGCCAACATTCGTGGCGGGCAGTGCAATGCGCGCGGTCATTGTAACTTCGCGTTCTGCTTCACCCGATGAAATCGTTACGACACCCGTGATGATATTTGTTGCGCCGATTTGGAGCGTAGGAAAACGCGCGAACGCATTGAGTTTTAATGGCGAGTCCAACTCGGCATAGGTTGAAGCATCAATCGTCCCCCCCCCCCCATCCGTACGCGACAAAATCATTTGCCATTCACCCGGCTGCGCGTCCTTTACCACATAACCGCTAAAACTGGCAATGTCGGTCGAAAGCGACAATACGCCATCTTGCTCGCGCGGCAAATCTTGCGGCTCGAAGTTTGTTCCGTCGGGCGCAACGAGCGAAACCTTTACTCGACCATTTGGATAATACGCAATGAAACGCGCGGATTTGTTTTCGTCAACCAATACGGTGCGCGTGACTGTTTCGCCCGCGCGAATTTTTTCCGTGATGACGGGCGTGTGATTTCCCGTCCATTTTTCATCCCCAACCCCTCTCTCGTCGGGAGAGGAGAGAATTTCTGAACCTATCGGCGCGTTGTCATTGTTGCGCAGCGCGTTGCGTAGATACCGTTCCCATGTTTCGCGCGGGTACAAATAACTGGTGAGGTCGAGCGGCAGGGGTTCGGGATTCCAATCGTGCAAATCGGCGTTGACGTGTTGACGCACATTCGGCGCGTCGAGCGCGAGCGCGCTGCGGACCGAAATTAGCGCGTCGCTCGCGGGCATGTCGTTCAAAAAATCCAAACCGGCTTGCTGCCGCGCGTCGCCAATCAACAAATCGTACGCCACGTCCGGATTGGGCGCGCGCGTTTGATTCACCACTTGTTGCGCGTATTCGGGCGTGAGTTCAATCGCGGATGGTTCGTTGGGCTTTTGCAAAATTTGTTGAAATAAAATCGGTTTCCAAATATCCACGCCCGCTTGCGGCGTCCCCAAAATAATCGCGCGATGCACGTCATTCGCATAGAGTGACGTTTCGAGATACGCGCGCGTATTCATGCCGCCCATTGAAAAACCGATGAGGTTCACTTTTTCCGCGCCCGTTTCTTTTTTTACGCGCGCGATTTCGTCGCGAATCACTGCCGCGTTTTGATACAACGTGTTTTCGGGCGAAACGCCGCGCGCATAATACAGCGGAATGCCGTCGCGGTCGGCGTAACTCTTGAGGAAACGAAACTCGCTCGTTTCCAACGTATCGTCGCCCGCCACCGTCCAGCCGTGTACGAGAACGACAGGGTAGGGCGTCGGCGGATTCGGCGCGTTGCCGTGATGAACCATGAAAATTCCGCGCGGCGTTCCCAGCCAGTAACGCTGTTGTTCATCTTTGCCGAACGCGGTGACTTGGCTATCCTGTACATTCGCCGCGTTCAACGCCTTTGTAATTTCATCCGCGCCATCATTGGCAACCCATTCGTCATTTTGCAAAATATAGCGCCCATCTTTGGCGGTCAGATACCATTCGCCGCCAAACGCGTCTATGCGTTTCACCTCTGCATCGCCGACATTTTTATCTTGAAACCAATTCGTTCCGTCGAAATGGAAAACTCCGTTTGGCGTGCCGACCCACGGCGCATTTTCGCCATCGAGCGCAAGCGCCGTAATCTCGCGTTCAGGAAATTCAAATTGCGTCCAGCGTCCTGTCGCGCCATCATAACGCGCGATGCCATGATTGAGCGTGCCAACCCACATGCGATTTGCGGGGTCAACCGCCAGCGCGGTGACAAAATTGGATGGGATTTCTGAATTGTTGAGATTGTACGTCGTGATTGTTTTGGAAATCGGGTCGAGAACGGAAACGCCGCCGCTTTGCGTGCCGAACCAAATTTTTCCATCGGGCGCGACCGCGATAGAAGTGATGAAACTATCGCCGAGTCCGTGCGCGCGCGTGTAACTAACCCAGCCATCATCAGAGATGTGCGTTACGCCTTTGCTGGCGCCAACCCACGCGCTGCCATTCGGCTCGAACGCGATAGCGGTAATGTAATCGTCTGCGAGGCCGTCGCGCGCGGTGTACACGCGAACGTTGGAAGTTTGCGCTGAGGCGGCGGAAATTGTGAAAAGATAAAGTGGAGAGAGAAAGAGCAGTAGATGGAGCAGGCGAACGAACACGAATTTTTCTCGGACAGCGGAATAGGGTGAAATGTACTGGCGAATGACGCGCGTGTCAAATCATTGCGCGCCCCGCGAAACAAGAATATATGCGCGGGAGATGATGCAAGATGGCTCGCTGGTCGGTTTTGGCGACATCAAACTGCTTTTAGAAATCACGGGTGGAGGTTTGAGCGTTACGCCCGAAATTATTGGCAAAGCAACGAGAATGACGCGAAAGTGGATTCAAGGAAACAAATTGCGCGCAGAGATTAAAGCGGCGCCGTGGCATGATATGGAACGCGCATGGGCATGGAAGGACGTTCACGGCAGACGTTTGGCGATTGCGCCGTAAGGTTATGGCTTGATTGCGCGCGTCGCTAAATACGTTGGCATGTATTCGCTCAAGGTGACGCCCTTGTGAAAATCTTCGTACATGGCGATGAGCTGAAACCCCGCATCGAGTTGTCCGCCAATTTGGTCGGTGAGCGTGTGGCTGTGTTCGAGCGGCACGCCCTCCGAAATCAATTTTTCCAATTCGGCTTTTGGTAAAGCTTGCTCGTCCGAATACGGCAATTTGTGTTTCACCGTCAGCGGTTCTTTGCCATCCAACGCGTCGTACGAAAATAGATACATTGCGGGATTCATAAAACCCGCGAGTAAAATTCCGCCGTGTCGCAACACGCGAAATGCTTCGCGATAAATCGGGCGCACCTCGGGGATGAATAAATTAGATACGGGATGAAATACGAGGTCAAAGGATTCGTTCGCAAGCATGGACAAATCGCGCGCGTCGCCCTCAATCGTCGTAATTTCTAAACCATCGCGTTCCGCGACGAATCTATCTTGCTCCAACTGTTTCGGCGAATTGTCCAACACGGTAACGTGTGCGCCCGCCGCCGCGAATGTCGGCGCTTGTTGTCCGCCGCCGGACGCGAGACACAAAATATCCAACCCGCGCAAATCAGTTTGTCCGCGCGCCGCAAACCATTCGCGCGGCACAATTTTTTGTTCGGTGAGCAATACGCCCCATTCGCCGCGCCGTGCGTTCGCGATGATTTCGGGCGAAACGGGCACAGTCCACTCATTTCCTTGTTCAACTTGCTTGTCCCACGCGGCGCGGTTATAGTCTCGAATGTTCAATTGTCAGTCTCCAAGCTCCAATCTCTATTCGTCAAACAAAAACACCGGCTCTTGATAAAAGCGCACGTTCCGATTTTTCATCTTTGCTTGCAGCCACGCGTCGAGCCACGCATTTTTTTCGGCAAGCGTTTGCGCGCGTTCCAAAACCTCGAGCGGCAAATTCACGCGCAGCGCGCGGCCGGGAATAATGTGCCGCGTAATGCCCATCGGCAGCCGCGCGCCGCTCAGCGCGATTTGAATAATCTCGTCGGGTTGGTAACGCGGAAAGACGACCAGCGCCGCGCGCTGTTTGGGCGCCGTGAAATGCGATTCAATATCCGCCGCCGCCACGCGGTACAATTCCGCTTGATTTTCGTACGCATGTACGACCGCGTTCAACGCGCGCGCCTGCGCGACCAAATCGCCGTCGCCGCGCAAGCCAAGCACAGGGCCCGCGCTAAATTTTACATACGCCACAATCGTTCGCGCGTCCAATTCACGTTTCGCGCGCACCTCGCTCATTTCATGCAGCGTGATTTGCGGCGTCAAACGCAACGCTTGGCGCAAACGCGCCGGCGGAATATCCGTCAATAAATGATGCCACGTTTCCAGTTTCAATTTTGGCGAATGATAATCCACGATTTGGACCAATACATTCGACACGCGCAAAGCGCGCAGCGCGCTCGCGCGCGACGCGCCGTCGAGAACAATGTACCGCGTGGCGGCGCCATCCGTCACGGCGGCGACAATCGGCGGATTTTTGAGAACGCGGTCGGTCCGTAAACGCGTTTCGATTTGTTCAACGCGCTCGCGTTCGATTTCTTCATGCAGTATCACATCCGAGAGCGCGATGATGGCGAGTTTTAATTCTTGCGCTTTCATCTCAAAGATAATGGCCAAACGCGCAATCCGCGAATCATTCTACGGACTATGCGCGCGGCTTGCTGAAATTAAAACAAATTCAATTGCTCGATGTCCGTGTCCGGGTGTTCTGGAAACAAACGCGGCGGTACGAGATAGCCGTGCGCGGTCAACCATGTCGCATCGGGAAGCCAGCCCGCTTTGGTAAAATCTATGCGGCCGTTTTCGTCAAACGCGACGCCTTCGCTTTCTAGCCGCGCGCGCTGCCGCGCGCCCGGCGCGCCTTGCAGCGAAATTGTTCCGCGCGCGTTCAGGACGCGCTGCCACGGCACATCGTCTGGCGCTGCGTGCATCGCGTCGCCGACAATGCGCGAATCGCTCACCCCGCACATTGCGCCGAGTTGACCGTACGTCGTCACTTTGCCGTACGGAATGTGGCGCGCGAGAAAATAGATGCGCGCGTAGAGGTCGTTCGTCATCCCTCACCCCCAGCCCCTCTCCCCGTGGGCGAGGGGAGATTAGCCCTCACCCCCAGCCCCTCTCCCAGTGGGCGAGGGGAGATTAGCCCTCACCCCCAGCCCCTCTCCCCGTGGGCGAGGGGAGATTAGCCCTCACCACCGACCCCACTCCCAGTGGGCGAGGGGAGATTAGCCCTCACCCCCAGCCCCTCTCCCAGTGGGCGAGGGGAGATTAGCCCTCACCCTCGACCCCTCTCCCCGTGGGCGAGGGGAGATTAGCCCTCACCCTCGACCCCTCTCCCCGTGGGCGAGGGGAGATAAGAGGCGATTTCTTCGAGAACTTGCATTAAATCGTTCATTATGCGTTCATTACGAAAGCGAATAATTGTGAGGTCAAGGGCGCGTAATTCTTCTTCCCGAATTTGGTCATATTCCATTTGGTCGGGTATGTCGTGGATGTCGCCGTCTATTTCGACAATGAGCTGCGCCGCGTGGCAGTAGAAATCTACAATGTATCGTCCAATCGGATGTTGGCGGCGAAATTTGAAACCATTCAGTCGCCGCGCACGCAAACATTCCCAAACCATTTTTTCGGCATCGGTGGGGTTCTTGCGAAAGTCACGGACGAGTTCAAGTAGATATTGTGGCAGCTTGGATTTGTATTCGCGTTGGCGTTGCATGGCGGCATGCCCTCATCCCCAGCCCTTCTCCCAGCGGGAGAAGGGAGCGAACGACTCCCCCTCGTCCAGAGGGAGAAGGGAG
>WBZO01002541.1_pt1 | contig 23385 bp, 19 predicted proteins | sample 5204261 | NCBI WGS metagenome assembly WBZO01 (sample SAMN12412400, study PRJNA552823) | activated sludge metagenome | isolation source: activated sludge from anammox sidestream of wastewater treatment plant... | place: USA: North Carolina | collected 2017-09 | reverse complement strand
GCGTTGCGGTTCGGGATCCCGACCTCCTTCAGCTTCTCGCCGCCGTATCCGACCGCGAGACGCGTGCCGTCACGCGAGACCGTGTGACACGCGACGCACGTGTTCGCGTCCGTCGCCTTCGGATCGGTGTAGAACTTCTGCGGGTTGCGATCGGAGACGAGCGCGCGCATGACGCCCTGCGAGCCGGTCGACCAGTAGTAGATGGCGCCCGGCACCTCGGCGCCGCTGAACAGCTCGGTGATGCTCTGCGACGCGTACGCGGTCGTGGGCGCGGCGCTGCCGAGCGCGGTGATCGTGAGCTTCACCGAGTTGCCTCGGTTCGACTCGGCGATCCAGTCCCACTGCTCGTCCGTGGGCTCCCACTCCGTCTTCGCCGTGTAGATGGTGACCGTGGTCTTCGGTCCCTCGAACTTCAGGCGGAAGACGTTGTTCGTCCCGCCGGGCACCCACTCGTGGCGGATGTGCGAGACGTTGATCGGGAACATCGTCTCGTGGTTCGGGTAGACGATCGTCGGATCGTTCGCCGGATCGCTCGCCACGGTCGCTCCGCCGAACAGGGCGGGCGCGTTCGCGGGCGCGTCGGGCTCGAGGAAGTCCTTCGGGCCCGTGTGGTTTGCACACGGTTTTCCGCCGCACGTGTCGGGCTGGTTCGCGTTGCCGCCGTCGCCGCCACCGCCACCGTCGCCGTTCGGGTTGTCGCCGAATCCGCCGCCGCCCCCGTCGGCCGCGTCCGTGCCCGCGTTCGTCGCGTCGTCGAAGTCGGTGCCACACGCAAAGCCCACTGCGCCGGCCAGGCCGATCGCGAGCGCCACGAACACGTTGACCCGAACGCCCATCCGCGAACCTCCTCGCCTGCCCCGATGGAGATCATGCCGTACGGGGCCGTACGTAGTCCAGCCTCCGCGGAAAAATCCGTGGTCACTGCACGCACATGGGGATCCGCCGGGGCGCTCTGGCCGTCAGCGCGTGCCGAAGAAGACGTCGGCGTCGAAGCCGTGCGCGCTCATCTTCAGCTTCGCGAAGATCTCCTCGGCCCGCTTCGCATACTGATCGGCCTCGGCGGCGCTCGCAGGGTCGGTGTCGAAGTCGGGGGACGCGCGGAGGAGGCCTGCGTACGTCCGGCACGATCGCGCGAGCTCCACGTCGTTGCCGATCTCCTCGAAGATCCAGATCGACTGGAGGAGGTGCGCCCTCGCGGTCAGCATCTCGCCGCCGCCGGCCGAGCCCGCGGCCATCACCTCGCCGAGCGAGCGGAGCGCGACGCCGAGCTGCACCTTGCTCTGGATCTCGCGGAAGATGTCGACCGCACGTGCGGTGTGCTCGCGGGCCTTCGTGTATTCGCGCTCCGCGAGATACGCCTTGCCCAGGCCGCGCACCGCCTCGGCCAGCCCCATCTTGTCGCCGAGCTCGTCGGCGATCTCCGCGGCCTGCTTCAGGTAGTGGATCGCCTTCGGCGCGTCGCCGAGGCGGTTGTACGTCTCGCCGAGGTTCGTGAGGACGAGCGCGATGCGGTTCCGGTCGCCGGTCTCCTTCGCGACCTCGTACGCCTCGAGGAACAGCTGGAGCGCCCGCGGGTCGTCGCGCTGATCCTGGGCGACGGTGCCGAGGTTGTTCAGCGAGATCGACACGCCGACGAGGTCGCCGATCTCGCGCCGGATGCGCAGCGCCTGCTCGAACGCGTCGAGCGCGAGCTTGAACTGCCCCGAGTCCTGGTAGACGAGACCGAGGTTGTTGAGCGACAGCGCGATCGAGCGGCGATCGCCGAGCTTGCGACGGACGGTGAGCGCGCGCTGCGTGTACTCCAGCGCGCGGTTGTAGTCGCCCCTCAGCCAGTACAGCTTGCCGATGTCGTCGACCGTGCTCGCGATGCCGCGCTCGTCGCCCGCCTCCTCGAAGAGATGGAGCGCCGCCTCGAGGTGGGTCTGCGCGTCGTCGAGCCGGCCGGTGTCGCGGAAGAGGCGTCCGATCCGCCCGTGGGCGGCTCCGCCCTTCGCCTTGAGGTTGAGGCGGTACGAGCGGACGAGCATCTCGTTGAACGCGTCGAGCGCCTCGTCGTTGCGCCCGAGCACCTGGAGCACGTCACCGTAGTGGTGGAGCGCGCGGAGCTGCTGCTCGGTCGACCCCTCGGCGCCGTCGCGCAGCAGGGTCAGGCCCTTGACGTAGTACTCGCTCGCCTTGGCGTTGGCGTACCGCTCGCGCGCGAGGTGGGCCGCGTCCAGGTACGACGCCGCCGCTTGCACGACGAGCCCCGCCTGCTCCTGGTGGCGGGCGAGCATGCCCATGTACTCCTCGTGCGTCCGGACGTGGGGCTTGAACGAGAGCCAGTCGGCGATGGCCTTGTGGAACCGCCGCGCCTGCGCCTTCGGCAGGAGCTTCATGAGCTTCTCGCGCTCGAGGTTGTGCTTGAAGGCGTACTCCTCGTCATCGGGGAACGTGCTGTCCGGTCCGACGCCCAGCGTGAGGATGTAATCGCGCTCTTTCAGATCGTTCAGGATGTCCTTGATCACGAGGTCGTCGCTCACGGTCTCGCGCGACCAGACATCGGGCACCTTCGTGTCGAGACGGGCGATCGCGAGCAGGCCGCCGAGCCAGAACACACTCCCCATCGTCGCGGCGCGCTCGAGCAGGTCGCGCTCGGGCGGCGCGAGCGCGGCGATGCGCGCCTGGATCGCGTCCTCGACCGTGAGCGGTAGCTTCACGTTCGCGAGGCGGTCGATGTGGACGCGCCACTTCTCGATCTCCGCGAACTCGTCCTCGATCTCGATGACACCGAGGTCGAGGAAGATCCGCACCGTCCGCTCGAGCAGCGCGGGGTTGCCGCCCGCGAGCGTCACCGCGCTCTCGACGAGATCCTCGACGCCCTCGGCCTCGCCGCACGGAGCGAGGAGCTCCTCCATCACGCGCGCCGAGTCGGTCTCGCTCAGGGGCGAGAGCTCCACGATCTCGTGTCGCGAGCCGCCGTGCCTCCCCCAGTCCTCGCGGTGCGCGCGCATCTCCGGCCGCGCGAGGCAGAGGAGGAGGATCGGCGCGTCGAGCGTGTCGACGAGGTGCCCGAGCAGATCGAGCGACTCGTCGTGCGCGTTGTGCAGGTCGTCGAAGACGAGGACGATCGGCCCGCGTCTGCCGTCCGGCCCGAGCGATGCGGGCTTCCTCGAGCCGGGTCGCGCGCTGGAGTCGACGTCGGGATCGGTGTCGCGGTGCTGAAGCGGCACGTGCAGCGCGTCGGCCTCGAGGAAGCGCTTGATCACGGCTGCGCGCAGCTGGCGCATCTGCACGGGATCGCCCTTCACCGCCTGGATGATGGGCGACTCCATGAACTCGAGCTCGAGCAGCTGGCCGAGGAAGTAGCAGACGTCGCCGACCTTCCGATCCTCGAGCACGCCGGCGACCTGCGCCCGGACCTGCGCCTTGGCGGCCTCCGGGTCCATTCCCTCGACGATGCCGAACCGGGCGCGCAGCACGCGCGCGAACACGTCGTACGCGCCGCCGTCGGCCCGCGCCGATCCGCGGAAGACGCGCGGCGCACCGAGCTCGCTCTGCCGTTGCTTCGAGAGGAAGTCGCGGACGAGGCGCGTCTTGCCGATGCCGGCCGCGCCGATCAAGGTCAGCGTGCGCGTCTTCCGCTCCTCACGGACGAGACGGAGCGCGTCGTCGAGATCGCGCAGCTCGGCCGCCCGCCCGACGAGCGCGGCTCGCCGGTCGATCGTCCCGAAGCCCTGAGGGGCGAGGCTGAGGCTCTCGGCCATGAAGCTGCGCGGCTTCTACCATAGCATCGCCCCCGGGGAACCCCCCGCCGGCGTGGTTCTCCCGCGAGCTCTAGAGCGACCGATCAGCGCTGCTCGTAGATGCCGTCCGGGTCGTCGATCGCGGGCGGAGCGGGCGTCGGGGCCGGCGCGGGCACGTTCTGCGGCGGCGGGGCGAATCCTTCGATCGGCTTCGGGATGACCGCCGAGTCGAGCCCCGGAACGATCGGGGCCAGGCTCGGCATCGAGTCGGCCGCCGCGGTCTCGTCGGACTTCACCGGCGGCGGCGCGGGCTTCGCCGGCGTGGCCGCGGGCGGATGCGGCGCGGGCTTCGGCTGCGCTGCGGGCGCGGCCGGTGCCGGCTTCGCCTGCGCGGTCGCGGCCGGATGCGTCCGCTTGCGGTGATGCTGAGCGGTCGGCAGCTCGATGCACTTGTCCATGCCGGGCGGGCACGCGACGCGGATGTGGAAGTGATCGTCGTGCGGGAGCGAGCCGCGCGGCTGCGCCATGAGCTCGGACGCGCGGACGCGGAGGCCGGGCGGCGCACCGATCTTCTGCGCGTAGGCGAGCAGCCGCTGCCGGATCGGCATCGACACGAAGATGTGCGTGATGCGCGCGTGCGCGTCGCCGACCATCGCGGCGATGAACGCCCAGTTTCGCGCGTCGTCGAACTGCGCGCCCGGCCAGGTCGGGGCGGTGCCGTCGCCCTTGAACGGCACGAAGTGATCCGCGTAGACGGGCTTGCCCTGCACGTTCTTCACGAAGAAGCCGATGTCGGCGTCGCGACCGCTCTCGTGCGACGCATGCCGATCGAGCTCGCCGCCGCCCGGCTTCGAGAGATGGCCGACGGACAGGACCGAGTCGGGGAACTGCTTGCGGACCGCGCGCGCCGCGCGCTCGATCGCGCTGACGAGCGGCTCGACCCCCCAGCGCACGTCGCCCGGCGCATAGATCGGCACGATGCGGATGTACGGAGCGTCGCCCAGGCGAGCGCCTCCGATCAGGTGCCCCTCGGTCGGAGAGCCGATGCTCTTGCCGCCCGGCGACAGGCGCGCTGCAGGAGGCTCGAGCTTCGCTCGCTTCACGGGCGGCTTGGCGTCCGCGAAGGACGGAGCGAGGACGAACGCGAACGCGAGACCGAGGTGGCGGATGCGGAGGGACACGGTCCAAGGACGGCATCACAGCGACGCGCAAACGGCCAAATTCCCGGCGGATCCTACGCGATCGCCCTCAGGTGGAGCGTCGCCCCAGGAGCGGCAGGACCTCGAGCGCTTGCGGCGAAGCGGGCAGCGGCTCGACGACGAGCTCGTCGAAGTACGCGCGCGAAGCGGCCGGCGCCCAGAGCCCGACTCCGCCGAACGCCGCCCGCTCGGCGCTCGTCGTCTCGAGGACGAGGCGGCCGTTCGACGCGACGCGTACGACGTCGCCGCGCGCCTCGACGGCCAGCTCCTGCCATGCCTCCGGCGCACCGCCGATCGACGCGGCGTCGATCACGCGCTCGATGCCATCGGCGACGGCGACCAGCTCGACCCGTCCCGACGGCGCATCGATGCGAGCGAGCGCGTACGTGCGCTCGTCGACGACGCGGAAGGCGATGCCGCAGCTCTCGCCCTTGCACCTCGTCATCGCCCTCACGTCGCGCGCACGCGTCCCGGACACGAGGAGGATGGCCGGGCTCGATCCCGGATCGCCCTCGTGGTTGACCATCGCGCGCCCGCCGGTCGCGACCGGGTGGTCCTCGAGCGTCCAGCCCCCGGCCGTCGCGACCCGCGGGGTGAGGCCGAGGTCGGCGGGCGTCGCGGTGTCGACGAAGGTCCAGCGTTGCTTCTGCGCGCGTACGGTCGACGGGACGAACGACGCGAGGATGGCCACGATCGCGAGGAGCCCGGCCCCGAGCGCCACCCGGAAGAAGAGGGGGGTCTCGCCGCGGGCCGGCTCGTCGCGGGCGCCTGCGGGGACGACGACGAGGGGCGTCGCCTCGGGCTCGTCCGCGGCGCGCGCGAGCTCGAGCGCGAAGACGTCGGCCCTTGCGCGGTCCAGCGAACGGCGCGAGAAGTGACCGACGAGGACGAGGCCGATCCCGACGCCGGTCGCGGGGAGGATGCCGGCGACTGCGCCGAAGGCGAGCAGCCCGATGCCTGCGAAGGTGGACCAGCGATCGCGGCGCACCAGGCTGCGAACGCGATCGCGCGCGGTTTCGAGCGCTCGATCGGTCATCTTGCACCTCCGGCGAGGAAGAAGGAGATGGCCCGGGAGAGGTCCTCGCGCGCCGCGACGACGAGGATGCGCATCGCCGCCTCGAACACCGATCCGCCGCGAGGCGCCTGCACCCGGCCGTCGAGCGCCATGCCGGCGACCACGCACGATCGCGGGAAGTCCTTGTGGGCGGCGACCTCCTGGACGGAGCGACCGATGACGTCCGCGCCACGAGGGATCTCGAGCTCGACGGCGATCGCCTCGCCCGATCCGAGGACCATCGAGTGACGTACCGCTTCGTGCTCGACTGCCGTGGCCAGGGCGCCGATGAGCACCTCGGTCTCCGAGAGGATCTGCGTGACGCCGACCTCCTCGTAGACGCCGCGGTACTCGGGATCGCGCATGCGCACCATGATCCGCTTGGCCCCGAGCGATCGCGCGAGGAGCGCGACGGCGAGGTTGTCGGCGTCGCGGTGGAGCATCGCGAGCACGGCGTCGGCCCGCGCCGGGTCGGCCTGCCGCAGGAGCCCTGCGTCCGTCGCGTCACCGGCGAGCGCCACGATGCCGTGCTCCTCGGACGCGCGCTGCGCGATGTGCGGATCGCGATCGAGGATCGAGACCGCGTGACCGAGCTTCTGGAGATGGATGCCGAGGCTGAGCCCTCCGCGGCCCGCGCCGGCGATGACGATGCGCATCAGTGTTCCTCCTGGACGTCATGGGCGGCGGTCATGCGGAGAAGCCTCCGATCGAGCTCGGCGATCTCGCGGTCGGCCGTGTCGCTCGCGACCAGGCCGCGTCGCGCGGCGTCGAGCAGCGCCGCCTTCTGCGCGGTGAGCACGGCCCCGTCGATCAGCACGTCGTCCGCGGCATCGGCCTCGGGCGTGCGGAGCGCGCTCTCCGCCTCGATGACCACGCGCTGCAGCGCCGCGCGACGCTCGGCGTGCTCGCGGCGCGAGAGCAGACCGGTCTCGAGGAGACCGTCGAGCTCCACCTGTCCGCGGCGCGCTGCGATGAGCCGCGCGCGCGCGACGTCGAAGGGATCCCTCCCGCCGGACGCCACCCCGAGCGCGTAGAGCACGCGCCGGAACGGCAGCGCCTGCAACAGCAGCGTGACGAAGGTAGCGCCGAAGACGATGGTGACGAGGCGATGACGGAACGGCAGCCCCGCGGGCAGCGCGAGCACGGCCGCCATCGAGAGCGCGCCCTTGATGTTGCCGAAGACCATCACGTGCTGCCAGCGCGGGGGCACGACCTCGCGCGCGAACGCACGGAGCATGGCGAACGAGCCGTAGACGGCCACCGCGCGCCCCGCATGGAGGGCGACGACGGCGAGGAGGATCGATTGCGCCTCGGTGATGAGCATGCGCGCGTCGATCTGCATCCCGACGAGGAGGAAGAGGACGACGTTCACGCCGAAGCCCGTGACCTCCCAGAAGCCCTGGAGCGCGAGCACGCGCGACGGCTCGAGCGCCCCGCGCGCGGCGCGCCCGACGATGAGCCCGGCCACGACCACCGCGATGACCGGCGAGGCGTGGAGCCGCTCGGCGATGAGCGACGTCGCGAACACGAGCACGGTCGAGGCGAGGATGCCGGTGAGGTGGTCGGGCGTACGGCGGAGCACCGCCGCGCCGATCGCGCCGAAGGCCGCGCCGATCGCGAGGCCTCCGACGATCGCCAGGAGGAGCGCGCGGACCGTCGGTCCGACCGAGAACGTCCCGGTCGCGACGACGGTGGTCATGAGGCTGACGAGCACGAGCGCCGTACCGTCGTTGAAGAGGCTCTCGCCTTCCATGATCGCGGCGAGGCGATGCGGGACCCGCGTGCTGCGGAACGCGAGGAGCACGCTCACCGTGTCGGTGATCGCGAGCAGCGCGCCGAGCAGGAGGGCGGCGGGGAACGGCAGGCCGAGGATGCCGGTCGCGACGCCCGCGGTGGCGATGAGCGAGATCGCGACCCCGGGGACCGCGAGCGCGAGGATCGGACGGCGAGCCCCCTTCAAGCTGTCGGCGTCGGCGAAGAGCGCCGCCTCGAAGACGAGCAGCGGCAGGAACGCCACGAGCACGAGCTCGGGGTCCATCGGCGCATAGGGGAGGACGTCCGCGAAGACGAGCAAGAGCCCGATCACGACCAGCGCAACGTTGTACGGCGCGCCCACGCGTTTCGCGGCGATCGCTACCGCCGCGCCGACCGCGAGGACGAGCATGAAGCTCTCCAGATGCTCGCGCATGCATTCTCCCGATTCGACGAGGTTGGACCGAGGCCCACCCCGCTCAAATCAAGAAGACCATCAGCTCCGCGCGCGCCTTCGCCAGCGGCGTCCACGATGCGGGCGGCGGGGAAGCCACGCGCGTCGCATGATAGGCCGGCGGCGGCGCGACGGGGCGCGGCACCGGCGCCGCACCCGGCCCGCGCTCCGCCTTGCGGGCCGTCGGCTTCACGGCCTGCATGGTCGCCGCGCGGGCGGCCTCGATCGACACGCTGCCCCGCTTGTTCGGCGCTACGGGCGTCACGAAGACCGCGCCCGCCAGGAACGCGACGAGCGCCGCCACGAGGACGGCGAGCTTCGGCGTTCGACGGTGGTCACGGGCGCGGGCCACGCCGGAACCTTACCGCAATCGCGAGGATCTTGCGCCCGCCCCTTGCGCCTTGCGAAATCCGGGGCCCAGCGACTACCGTGCCCAGCCGATGGACAAGACGTTCAAGAGCGCCCGCGAGGCGGTCGCGGACATCCCGAGCGGCGCCACGATCCTGGCCGGCGGCTTCGGCCTCTGCGGGATCCCGGAGAACTGCATCCGCGCATTGAGCGAGCTCGGCGTGAAGGACCTCACCTTCGTGTCGAACAACTGCGGGGTCGACGACTTCGGCCTCGGGATCCTGCTGCGCAACAAGCAGATCAAGAAGATGGTCTCGAGCTACGTCGGCGAGAACAAGGAGTTCGAGCGCCAGTACCTCTCGGGCGAGCTCGAGGTCGAGCTCTGTCCTCAGGGCACGCTCGCCGAGCGTCTCCGCGCGGGCGGCGCCGGAATCCCTGCATTCTACACGCCGACGGGCGCGGGCACGGCCGTGAGCGACGGCGGCCTTCCGCTCAAGTACGCGGCGGACGGCTCGGTGGCGAAGGCATCGCCCAAGAAGGAGCTCCGCGAGTTCGACGGACGTACCTACGTCCTGGAGCGCGCCATCACCGGCGACTTCGCGATCGTGAAGGCATGGAAGGGCGACCGCTTCGGCAACCTCGTCTTCCGCCACACCGCGATGAACTTCAACCCGATGTGCGCGACGGCGGCGAAGGTCACCATCGCGGAGGTCGAGGAGATCGTCGAGGTCGGCGAGCTCGACCCCGATCACATCCACACGGCGGGCATCTTCGTGCACCGCATCTTCCAGGGTGAGCGCTACGAGAAGCGCATCGAGCGCCGGACGGTGTCGAAATGAGCAAGGGTCTCTCTCGCGAACAGATCGCCCAGCGCGCGGCACAGGAGCTCCGCGACGGCTTCTACGTGAACCTCGGCATCGGCATGCCGACGCTGGTGGCGAACTACATCCCCAAGGGTGTCGAGGTCGTCCTCCAGAGCGAGAACGGCCTGCTCGGCATCGGTCCGTATCCGAAGGAGAGCGCGATCGACGCCGATCTCATCAACGCCGGCAAGGAGACCGTCACGATGCTGAAGGGCTCGGCGATCTTCTCGAGCGCCGAGAGCTTCGCGATGATCCGCGGCGGCCACATCGACCTCGCGATCCTCGGCGCGATGCAGGTCTCCGAGCGCGGCGACCTGGCGAACTGGATGATCCCGGGCAAGATGGTCAAGGGCATGGGCGGCGCGATGGACCTCGTCGCGAGCGCCAAGCGTGTGGTCGTGATCATGGACCACGCGGCGAAGGACGGCGCGCCGAAGATCCTGAAGGAGTGCAACCTCCCCCTCACCGGCCGTCGCGTCGTCCACCGCATCATCACCGACCTGGCGACGATCGACGTGACCCCCGAGGGGCTCGTCCTCCGCGAGGTCGCGCCGGGCGTGTCCGCGCGCGACGTGCAGGAGCGCACCGAGCCGACGCTGAAGGTGCCGTCCGATCTCGGCGAGATGAAGCTCTGAGCCAGGCGGCGCTGCCTCTCACGTGACAACGGCGTGGCGCCACCGCCACGCTTTCACGTCATCGCGCGAGAGCGGTTGCGGGGACGGAGGTCGTCCCGTAAAGCCGCGCGACGATGACGTCGCGGCTCGCCCTGGCGCTGATCGCTTCGGCGGCGATCGTGTCGTGCGGCGGTCGTCCGGAGGACGCACGCGAGGCGCAGATCACCGCGGTGATCGCGGCAGCAGACGAGTCGGCGATCCGTACGCGTCCGCGGCTCGTCGAGGGCAAGTACACGCGGATGGCGGAAGGGGTCTTCGACTTCTACCGCGGCTCGCTGCCGATCTTCCGTCACGACATGCGAAGCGGAGCGAGCGAGCTCGCGGTATCGCGGTTCGGGCTCGACGTGCCGCTCGTTCCGAGCCTCGGCGATCCGCACCCCGAGAACTTCGGCGCGCTGCGCGCCGCCGACGGCACGCTCGCGGTCGAGCCGAACGACTTCGACGCCGCCGACCACGCGCCGTACCTCTGGGACGTGCGCCGCCTCTGCGCGGGGACGGCACTGGCGGCCATGGTGGCGAACGCCGGAGCCGCGGCCGCCGAGCACCGCATCGTCGCGCGCGCCGCCGCCGCGGGATATCGGGCGGCGATCGAGCAGGCCGCGCTCGGACGACCACTGCCGCGCGTCGATGGCGCCGTGGCGAGCGAGAGCCCGATCCTCGCCGAGGTGCTCCGAAGGTCCGATCGCGATCATGCCACGCGACGCGAGCTCGCCGACCTCACGGTCCTCGAAGGCGGCGTGCGACGCCTGCGGCGCGGCGTGATCGATCCCGAGGATCCCCAGAACGTCTACGTCGACCTTCCCCCTTCGGTCGCAAGCACCCTCCCGGAGGTCCTCGCGGAGTACCGGCGCACGCTCGTCGCGCCCCCGCCGCCCGAGCACCTCATGGTGCTCGATGCAGTCCGCGAGCTCGGCAGCGGCGTCGCGAGCTGGCCGCGCATCCGCGTGATCGTCCTCGTCCGCGGCCCGAGCGACGCGCCCGAGGACGACCTCGTGCTCGAGCTGAAGGAGCTCGTCGACTCCGGCATCGCCGGCCTGTATCCGCCGGGCCTCCATCACGACGACGTCGGCGCACGCGTGCGCGAGACCTCGCGCTCCGCGTGGGCGCGACCGGACGCCGAGCCCTGGTGGGGCACGACGACGTTCGCAGGCGTCCCGTGTCAGATCCGCCTCGAGTCCGAGGGACAGAAGAACGTCCGCGTCGCCCGCATGGTCGACGAGCTCGGCACGCCGGCGGCCATCGCCGATCTGGCGCGCGTGCTCGGTGGTCTCGTCGCGCGCGTGCACGTCTCGGGCGAGGGCGGGACCGAGCGCGCGCGGGCGATCTACGGGCGCATCGCCACCGATCCCGACGGCTTCCTCGAGGAGCAAGCCGACGCCGGCGCCGCGTATGCGCGCCTCGTGGCCCTGGACCATGCGCGCTTCGTGCGCGCGCTGCACCGCCACGGGCTCCGGCTCGGCGTCCCGATCGATCCCGACGACGCTCCGCGCCCCGATCTCGCGGCGCTGCTCGGAGCGCCGCCTCCGCCGCCGCCGTTGCCCCCTCCTCCTCCCTGATTCATGCGCCTCCTCTCCTCGATCGCCATCGCCCTCGCCCTCCTCGCGCTCGTCGCGCGTGCCGGCGCACAGCCCAAAGGCGCCGACGCAGGCGCACCCGCCGAGCCGGCCGAAGAGCGGATCGTCGGCGAGGGACTGGTGGGCCGGCCGGCGCCGCCCACCGAAGCGGCGACGCGGACCGACGCGCAGGTCCGCGCGGGGCTCGAGGTCTTTGCACAGTACAGCTATCGCAACACGGGAGGCCCGGGCGACAACCGTACCTGGTTCCACGTCTTCGACGTTCCGCGCGTGCACGGGGCGATCGAAGGATCGTGGGAGCGCGCGCGCGGCCGCGTCGTCATCGAGGCGGTGCGCTCGGCCTCCGAGGGGGCGCTGCTCGGCGTCGCGGGCGACAGCCTCGTGCTGCGCGTCCGCGAAGGCTACGGCGCCTACCGGCCGATCGACGCGCTCGAGATCGCGGCCGGCGTGGTGCCGACGCTGACGGTCCCGGAGCTCGACGGAACCTGGATGCTGCGCGCGGTGGCCCCCTCGGGCCTCGAGTCGAGCGGTCTGGCGTCTCCCGCGGACCTCGGCGCGCGCGCCTCGTTCGAGCTGCCCGCCGGTCACGGGCGCCTCTCCGCGGGAGCGTTCAACGGCGAGGGCTACGCGAGCCGCGAGCTCAATCGCGGCAAGAACCTCGAGGGCGCCGCGGAGATCCATCCGCTCGCGAGCGGTGCGCTGCGTCCCCTCGGCGTGTTCGGCTCCTACACGAGCGGCTCGACGGGGACGACGCTCGCCCGCGCCGATCGCGCGACCGGCGGGCTCGTGTGGCAGGACGCGCGCGTGCGCGGCGGAGCGTTCTTCACGTACGCCTGGGGCGTCGCGCAGCTCGGCACGCAGCGCGCGATCGTCGCGAGCGCCTTCGTCCGCGTCGAGCCCGTGCGCCGGGTGCTGCTCGGCGCGCGCGCCGATCACGTCGTCCGGGACGTCGGCGGCGAGCCTCGCGACGCGCTCACCACGCTCTGGATCGCCGGAGGCTATCGCCTCGCCGATCCGCTCGAGACCTTCCTCGCGCTCACGCGCGCCATCCCCACGACTCGCGCCCAGAACGAGCTGCCCGGCTCGAACCTCTGGGAGCTGCGGCTGATCGGCCGCGTCATCTTCTGAAGGAGACTTCCATGCGCCGCCTGTTCGTCCTCGTCACCCTCGCCTCCATCGCCGTCTACGCATGCTCCGAGTCCACCGACGGCGCAGTCCCGGATGCGTCCAGCGGTCAGACCGACGGCGGCGCCGCCTCGAGCGCCGACGGATCGACCGCCCAGCCCGGCAGCGACGCGAAGGCGCCGCTCCCCGATCAGGACGCGACGATCTCCGCGTCGGCGGTGCTGATCAACGAGATCTCCGGCGGCGACGAGTGGGTCGAGCTCGTCAACTCGGGCAGCGCCGCGGCCGACATCTCCGGGTGGACGCTCGCCGACCGCGACAAGAACGACGGAGGTCCCAAGCTCTCGGAGGCGGTGACGTTCCCGGCGGGGACGATCCTCTCCCCGAAGGCGTACGCGCTCGTGCGCGGCGGCGGCCTCGACGCCGGCAAGACCTGCCCCGACGGCGGTCAGGCCTACTGCTTCAATGCCGAGTTCGGGATCAGCAACAAGAACGGCGAGGTCCTCTTCCTGGTCGACAAGAGCGCGATCGTCGGACAGGTCGTCTATCCGCCGGACGCGTCCTCCGGGTCCGGCACGTGGTGCCGCTTGCCGAACGCCGACAAGAACGGCGCGTTCGGTCCGTGCACCGAGACCCCTGGCGCCCCGAACCAGGCGCAGTGAGCGCAGGCTCAGGGCGCGCGCAGATCGGTCCGGTCGGCGTCCTTCGCGAACACGGCGGGCGTACCGATGGGCGCGGCGACCTCGGCGCTCGTGCCGCCCTCGAAGCGCGCGCCGGTGAAGACGTGGAACCACGCGCTGCCGGGCGGAAAGTAGACGCGCCGTGACGCAATCCCCGGCCCGGTGACCGGCGCGACGAGCAGGCGATCGCCCAGCAGGTACTCGTCGTGCGTCGCGCGGCTCGTGCGATCGGCGGGATACGCGAGGACGAGATGGCGCACGAGGGGCGCGCCCGTCCGGCCGGCCTCTGCGGCGAGCGCGAGGAGGTCGGGCAGGAGGCGATCGTGCACCACGCTCATGCGCGTGAAGTGCTGCGTGGTGTCGGCGTCGCGATCCCACGACCAGTTGAGGTCTCTCTTGTTGCCGTCGTGCGTGCGGAGGATCGGGCTGAACGCGCCGAGCTCCGTCCAGCGCTGGTAGAGCTCCTTCGTGCTCGGTCCACCGCTGAAGCCGGCGACGTCGTGGGTGACGAACGGCACGCCGGCGAAGCCGAGCGACATCATCGCGGTCGCGACCGTGGGGAGCCCGTCGAACGGCGAGAAGTCCGCCTCCTGATCGCCGACCCAGTAGATCTGCGCGACCGCCTGCACGCCGGTGTACCCGGACCGAGCGAACACGGCGTAGTCCCCGTCGGGGCGGAGCTCGTCGAAGAGCGCCCGCCAGGCCGAGTGCCAGCGGACGGGGAAGAGCGCGTGCTCGACGCGCGGATCGGCGCCGCTCGCGTAGACGCCGTCGAGCGGCGCCCACTCGCCGAAGTCGGCCATGAAGCCGTCGTGACCGAGGCGCGTGACCATGTCGCGAAAGGCGTCGCGCACGTACGTGTATGTTGCATGGTTCGTGAAGTCGGGCGTCGCGGCGGTCCCGTTCGGCGCGACGTGCTCGTAGGGCGTGCCGTCGGCGCGCTTCACCAGCATGCCGCCCGCGGCCATCGCATCGAAGTGATCGAGCCCGCGGACGACGAACGGGTTCGCGTACGAGAGGAACCGCAAGCCGCGCCTCTTCAGGTCGGCGACCATGCCCGCGAGATCCGGATAGCGCGCGGGGTCCTCCTTCCAGCGGTATTGCACGCCGTAACCGCCGTCGAAGTTGCGCCGCTCGCCGGTCCAGTCCTGGACCCAGATCGCCTTCGCCGGGATCTTCGCCTGCTCCACCTTCGCGACGCGCGCGAGCACCGCATCGCGTCCGCCCTGCGCGCCGATCCAGGTGCCGAACGCCCAGGGGGGCGGCACGCGCGGCCGGCCGACCTCGTCACCGAGCTGCCGGACGACATCGAGGGGCGTCGGTCCGTGGAAGACGACGAGCTCGACGGCGGGATCGCGCTCGACCTCGAGCCACGCGATCGTCGGATCGGTCTTGCAGAGGTCGACGAGCGTGCGCTGAGCGGTCTTCGCGAGCACGCCGAAGCCGCGCGCGTCGACGAAGTACGGCATCGGGAAGTAGGTGGTGTGGGCGTCGCCTGCGAACGCTCGCGCGGCGCCCGGCTGCCGGCCGATGCCCTGCTCGCTCACGAACAGCTCGAACGCGTGGCCGCGGTGCTCCGGCGCGTCGTACTGCTCGCCGAAGCCGAAGAACGTCGCGTCGTCGTCGCAAGCGAGCGGGACCGCGATGCTGCCGGCCGCAGGCGCCTCGACGCGCACGAGCGATCGACCAGGGGCGTGCGGCGACACGCGGACGACGAAGCCGCCGTCGTAGCGGACGACGACGGCGCCTTCGGTGAGCGAGGCGTCGAGGTAGCGCCCGGCGGCGAGGCTCGTCTCGTCCTCCCTCTGGAACGACCAGATGCCCGTGATGCCCTGCACGCGCTCCTGGAAGGTGCGGGTCGTGAGGCGACCTTCCTCCGCGGTCGCGAAGATCGTTCGACCTCCCGCTCGCAGCGCGATCGCGCCCGACGCGGACACGGCGACCTCGGTGCCGTCCGCGAGGGTCAACCTCTTCGGCTCTCCGCCCGCCGGCTCGTCCGAGGTGGATCCGCATGCCGGCCCGGCCGCCGCGGCGATGGCGAGCAGCGCGAGCGCGTTCGTCCTGCCCAACATGATGGCCTTCATACCATTCGATGGGCTACACACGGGGCGATGCGTCCGACCGGCCTCGCGTTCGCTCTCCTCTTCGCGACCTCGGTCGCGAGCGCGCAGCCGATGCTCGTGATCGACGCGGGGACGGACGCGGCCGCCGGCGCCGCGGCCGAGCCGGTGAAGCCGGGCCCACGCTGGCCGACCGCACCCGAGCCGTCGTCGACGTCGACGTCGACGGCCCCGAGGCCCGACCCCGGGCCGGGCCTGCGAGAGCGGAGCTCGCATAGCCGCCGATCGAACCCGGCATCCGGCGCGCTCCTCATCTTCGTGATCGTGGGCGCGATCGGCTGGTACGTCGTGAAGAAGATCCGGCGCTACTGATGCCTGCCCCGGGCGGCGGCTGGTGAACCGAGATCCGCTCCTGGTGTGATCTTGCACCACGACGATCGCTCCAACTGCGCGAAAACACGCACGTCGAACTAGAAGGGTCCGATGTAGGATATTGGCCTACCGCTTGCTCGAGCATCTCCTCATGATGCGCAACACGGTGGTCAGCCTCTTCGGTCTCCTCTCCCTCGTCGTCTCCGCCGCCGCCTGCAGCGCCGAGACGGCGGACAGCACCGCCGACGATCCCGAGAGCGACGAGGCGGCGGTCGTCGCCGCGCGCCAGCAGTGCTCGCGCGACGCGTACAACCAGGCGTTCGCCCACTACAAGGCCGCCGTCGAGCACGCGAAGGCGCGCGCCCGCGGCGACGTCTGCGGCGACGGCACGATGCTCAGCGAGATCGCGAGCGACCTCGGCAAGTCGGTCTCCACCTGCGGTCAGTTCGAGTCGATCATCGCGACGAGCAAGTGGGCGCAGCCGGTCCGCGACGCGCTCAAGGGCAACCTCGCGCTGCCGGCGCTCACCGGCAAGCTGAAGGCGAGGGACCTCGCCGGGCTGAAGGACGCGCTCCCGGGCAACACGGTCTTCGGACCCGCGCCCGGCGTCTACGGCAACATGTCGAAGATCACCTTCGCCGCGAGCGGCGAGGCGACGCTCTCGCGCCTCGAGGTCTCCGATGACGGCATGCCTCGCTGGAGCGACGCGCCCGCGAAGTGGTCGGTGAAGGGCACGAACGTCATCTCGATCACGAGCGGCGGCAAGACCACCGAATTGACCATCTCGGCCGAGCCCGACGGCGTCGAGTTCCACCTGAAGCCGAGGACCGGCGACGAGGACTTCCGCAGCATGCCGAGCGAGTGCGAGGCGTGAGCCTGGGCTAGACTCGGGCGCGTGACTCACGCGTCGCTCCACACCGCGCCGGGCCCCGCGCCGCTGCCAGGGCTCGGCGCGCTGCCGCGACTGCTCGCCTTCGGCCGCGATCCCATCGGCGCGTCGGGGAAGCTCTTCGCGCGCTACGGCCGGATCGCGACGATCGTGCGCGCCCCCGCCCGGATGGTCAGCCCAGGCGGCCGCGGCATCGTCGTCGCCACGGGCGCCGACATCAACCGCGAGGTCCTCACGGCGCACGAGCGCTACCACGCGTACGCGCTGCCCGGCGTGTTCTACCCGGAGGAGAACGTGACGCCTCGCACGCGTCCGATCACCCGCACGCTCACCGGCCTCTTCCACGTGAACGGCGACGAGCACCGGCGCCACCGCCGCCTCCTCATGCCGGCGTTCCACAAGACGCGGATCGACGCCTACCGCGACGACATGGTGCGGCTCACCGAGCGCGCGCTCGACGAGTGGCGCGCCGGCGAGCGGCGCGACGTGCTCGAGGACATGACGCGCCTCACGCTCGCGGTCGCGACCACCACGCTGTTCGGCGAGGACGTGGGCGCGCGCGGCGTCGAGCTCGCGAAGCGGATGCAAGAGTGGCTCGTCACGATGTTCTCCTGGGGGATGATCCTCCGCCTCGATCTGCCGCGCACGACCTACCGCCGCTGGCTCGACCTCACGCACGAGATCGACGAACGCACCGCTGCGCTCCTCGCGGACAAGCGACGACGGCGCACCGGTGACGAGGTCGGACGCGACATGCTCTCGATGCTCCTCGCCGCCCGCGACGAGGACGGGTCGGCGCTCGACGAGGACGAGCTCGTCGGCCACACGGGCGTGATCTTCGCCGCCGGACACGAGACGAGCACGAACGCGCTCGCATGGACGCTGCTCCTCCTCGCATCGCATCCGGACGTCGCGACGGACCTGTGCGACGAGCTCGAGGGCCTCCTCGAGGGCGACGCGCCGACGATCGAGCAGCTCGGCAAGCTGCCGCTGCTCGACGCGGTGGTGAAGGAGAGCATGCGCCTCTTGCCGCCGGTGCCGCTCCATCCGCGCATCGTCGCGGAGGATCACGAGCTCGCGGGCGTCTTCCTGCCGCGGAAGACCGAGCTGTTCCTCAGCATCTTCCACATGCACCACGACCCGGCGTTGTTCGAGGAGCCGCGGCGCTTTCTGCCCTCTCGCTGGTCACGCATCAAGCCGACGACGTTCGAGTACAACCCGTTCAGCGCGGGGCCGCGCATGTGCATCGGCGCGGCGTTCGCCACCATCGAGATCAAGATCGTGCTCGCGATGCTGCTCCAGCGCTTCCGTGTCGAGCTCGGCGCCGACACGAGGATCGACCGCCGCGTGGCGATCACCATGGCGCCGAAGCACGGGCTCCCGATGCTCGTCCGGCCCGCCGACAAGGCGTGGCGCGCCGGGCGCCGCACGTTCCGCGGCGACCTCCGCGATCTCGTGGAGCTGCCGTCGTGATCCACGGCGTGCTCGGGCGGCCGTTCGTGGACCTCGCGCCGCTGCTCGAGCTCTCCGTGCTCGACGCGATCCACGAGGAGGTCTGCCTCGGGCTCGCGAACGTCCCGACCGACTACACGGGCGGCAGCCACCGATCCATGGACATCATGCCCGCGTCGCGCCGCGCCGAGGCGCACGTCGACTACGGCGAGGTCATCGCGGCGATGGACGCGCGCGCGTACGAGACCTTCCGTTCGCTCGCCGACGATCCGGAGACCTTCCCTCCCCGCCCCACCGGCGCGTCGTTCGGCGAGGAGCGCGATCACCCGCTCTCGCGACGGCAGATGCTCTGGCTCGAGCGCCGCTTCGGCGTGTACTTCCCGTGGAAGGTCTACTTCGAGATGATCCCGAACCGCTACTGGGAGGAGAAGAGCTCCGCGGAGGGCAAGGACTTCACCCGGCTCGCGAAGACCTTCTTCCCGCGCACCATCGAGCTCGTGCGGTCGCTCCCGTTCCGGCAGATCGGACGCTGCAACATCATGGGTCTCGCCGCGCACGATCACGGGACGGTCCATCGCGACGGCGTCCCGGAGGACAAACCCGAGGTCGATCACTTCATCACCATCTGTCCGGCGGAGAACAAGCGCCTCTTCTTGTGGGACGACGAGACCCAGGAGAAGACGTTCGTCGACGGGCGCGCGTACTGGTTCAACGACTCGGACTACCACGGGGTCGAGGCTGCCCCCTTCTTCAGGTATTCGATCCGGGTCGACGGGATTTTCCAGGACGAGTTCCTCGCTCGCGTGCGAGAGTTGGCGAAGCGATGAGCCAGGGCCAGGAACCCTTCGAGCGCAACGCCCTCGTCGACAAGCCGGGCATCGTCGGCGCGCGCTGGTGGCACACCGCCCTGGCGGACCGCGGCGCGCAGATGGCGCGGCGCGACGCGATCCGGAACATCCTCATCGTCGGCGGCGTGCTCGCCGGCTTCGGCGCCTTGCTCGCGCTGTGCGGCCGGGCGGTGTCGAGCGCGACGTCCGGGTCTTCGTTGCCCGACGACGCGACCGAGCAGCGCAAGACCGCGCTCGACATGCAGAAGGAGTACGGCTGGAGCTTCGGCGCCGTCGGCGAGGCGCTCGTCTTCGACGGCACGACCAGCATTCCCTTCGACCGCGCCGCCCTCGCGACGCTGGCCGTCGATCTGCAGCCCGGGCGGAGCGAGCTCCTCCCCTGGTACGTGCAGACGCTGTTCTCGTCGCCCACGGCGACACCGACGTCGATCACGAAGCTCCCGCCGGAGGAGGTGTCCGGGTTCCAGCCGCTCTCGGCGGTCCTGCAGCCCATCCACACGTTGGCGATGGACGTCGCTTACGCGCGCGGCAAGTCGCTCGCGTCGCTGTTCGCGGCGCTCACCGACGCCGGAGGATCGCCGCTCGACGCCAGAACGGCGATCGTCGTCGACCTCCCGGGACCGGAGGCGGTGGCGTTCGCGGCGGGTGCGTCCGACGCGTTCGAGCCGGTGTTCCTCTTCGACAACTGGCCCCATCCCCGCGGCGTCGTGCGCTCGCACGAGACGCTCGCCGCGGCTGCGTACTACCAGCCGCTCTTCGCGAAGCCACGCACGCGAGCGGCCACGAAGTCTCCGATGTTCGTGGTCGATCGCCGGCGGCTGAGCACGTACACCGACGACGCGACGCAGTTCGACAACCGCTACGTGGCAAAGCTCCCGGTCCCCGCCTCGGCGATGAAGGGCCTCGGGGCCGACCACGTCCTCTACGTCGTGCCCTCCTCGACGGACGCGGTCGCCGAGCTCGACGATCTCAACGAGGACTTCGTCCTCTACAAGGAGGCGGGCATCGAGGTGCGCGCGCTCGCGCTGGACTCGTTCAACAAGGCGGCAGGCGACGCCGGCGATCCGAGGCCGCCCGGCGGGAAGCCGGGGAACACGAGCGATCGCCTGCTCGAGGAGTCCGGCTGGACGTACTACGGCGGACACCCGAACGCGCATCACGCGTTCTTCGTCGATCTCCCGTGGGTGAAGAAGCCTCCGCGTCCGGCAACGATGCGCCCGGCGACCACGATCGCGAGAGGCTACTCCCCGACCGCGCGCGCGACGCCGTACTCGTCGCCGATTCCGACGATCGCGGTGCCGACCCGGCCGCGCCCGGCGAACTTCGGAACGGTGCCGGTCGTCGTCGCGCTCGGCACGGGCGCCATCCTCGGCGCACGCTACTCGCGCAGCGGGTCGTGGAACCGATCGACCGGCGGCGGGTGGAGCGGATGAAGCTCTCGATCTTCGCCTTCGAGGTCTGCGCGCGCTACGAGCCGCACGGCCGCCTCCACGGCTCGCTCCATCGCCTGCTCAAGTCGCATCCGGTGAACGCGTCGCTCCAGCAGAAGTGGCAGTTCTACCGCGACGTCACGCAGGAGCTCATCGTCGGGCTCCCGCTCGTCGAGCGCGGGTGCTGGGACTACTTCGACGACGACGCGCGGGCGCGCCGCGACTACGAGCAGTGGGTCAACGGGATGCTCACCGAGGAGGGCGCGCGGACGGAGCCGTCGGGCGACGACCCGTACCGCGGCGGCCCTCGTTACATGACCTTCACGATGGCCTTCCTCCTCGTGAACGGCTCGCCCACCGATCTCGCCGTCCGTCGCGTCTGCGACATCCCCGAGCCCATGCTGTGGCACCGCGCGACCTTCCACCGGATCCTGTCCGGGCTCGCGCTCAACTTCGCGTCGATCCAGAGCGACGTCGCCTATCTCATCCCTCGGGACGCGGGCTGGGGCCTCACCCACGACGACCTGGTCCAGCCGAAGTTCCAGTACCTGCGCCCGCTGCAGTAGCCGGCTGGCGTACGAGCGGCCGTCCGCTAGGATTCGCTTGCTCGTCATGAGTCGCTTCCTCGCTTGCTTCGGCGCGGCGGTCGCCGCCGTCGCCTTCCTCTCGGTCGTGAGCTGCGGCTCGAGGACGGGGCTGTTCGGGCCGGACGGTCAGGGCGTCCTCCCGGACGGATCGTTGCCCGACGCGTTCCCCGACGGACCGATCGACGGAGCGGTGCCCTGCGTGCCCGGCCGCTTCGACATGGAGCTCGCGACGGCGCAGCTGATGTTCGTGATCGATCGATCGCGCTCGATGGAGTTCTACCTGAACCGCGATCTGGAGGCGCCGCCGGGGCAGCGACGCTGGGACCTCCTGCGAAGCGCGCTCGCCGACACGATCGTCCCGTTCGACCAGCAGCTCGCGATGGGCGCGAAGTTCTTCCCCGAGCCGATGACCGAGGAGGAGTCGCAGCAGATCGAGCGCGCCTGCGCGACGGACACCGGCGTCGGCATCGCGCCCAAGCGCGGCAACGCGCAGAGCATCCTCTCCGTGTTCGATACGACGGTCCCGCTCGGCGGCACGCCGACCTCGGAGGCCGTGCGCCTCGCCGCGCAGTTCCTCGCCGGGAGCCGCGGCGTCTCGCGCACGCTCGTGCTCGCGACCGACGGCGCCCCGAACTGCAACGAGGATCTCGACAACCTGCGATGCACCTGCACGACGCCGAACGTCGACTGCAGCGTCGACCCCCGCTACCGGTACAACTGCCTCGACGACACGCGCACCATCGCGACGATCCGCGAGATCGCCGACGTGCAGAAGGTGCCCGTGTACGTCATCGGCATCGGCAGCCTCGGCCGCCCCGCGTTCTTGAAGGTCCTCGACGACATGGCGGTCGCCGGGGGCCGACCGCGCCCCACCGAGCCGCGCCACTACAACGTGCAGACAGCGAGCGAGCTGAGCTCGGCGCTGACCACGATCCGCGACAGCGTCGCGAAGTGCACGTACCTCACACCGTCGAGCCCGAACGATCCCAACGCCATCTCGATCGAGATCGACGGGGTTACGATCTTCCGCGATCCGACGCGCAAGGACGGCTGGGACTGGGTCGATCAGTCCTACGGCGAGCTCGCCTTCTTCGGCGCCGCGTGCGAGCGGGCGCAGACCGGCGCGGCCAAGGTCACCGGCGTCGTGAGCTGCGAGCAGCGCTGAGCCAGCGCGGGGGAGGGGCACGTGCGAGCGCTCGCGGACGCGCTGTTCACCGCCGAGGGTACGCGGGCGCGCACCGCGAAGGTCGCCGCGCTCGCCGAGGCGCTGCGTGACGTCGCGGTGCGCGAGCCTTCGCGCCTGCCGTTCGCGGCGCGGCTGCTCACGGGCACGATGCTCCCCACCGAGGACGAGCGCACGCTCGGCGCCGGCGGCGCACTCCTGTTCGAAGCAGCCTGCCGGGCGACCGGCGTGTCCTCCGAGGAGATCGGACGGCGCGCGCGTCAGGCGGGCGACCTCGGCACCGCGGTCGGCGAGGCGCTCGAGATCTCCGGACGAGAGGCCGATCGTTCCGGCCTCACGCTCGAGCGTGCGGAGGAGGTCGCCCATGCCCTCGCAAGGACCGGCTCGCGCAGCGAGAAGCTGAGGGCGGTCTGCGACGCGCTCGAGGCGTGCACGCCCCTCGAGGGGCGCTACCTCGTGCGCGCGATCCTCGGCGAGATGCGCGTCGGTGCGAAGGAGGGGATCGTGGAGGATGCGATCGCGAAGGCATTCGATCGCCCGCGCGACGACGTCCGCCGTGCGGCCGGGCTCGTGACCGACGTCGGCGAGCTCGCGCGGCTCGCGTTCGAGGACCGTCTCGCCGAGGCGCGCATCATCCTCGGGCGTCCGATCGGCTTCATGCTGGCGACGCCGATCGAGACCGCGCGCGGCGCCGATCTCGGCGTCCCGCACGCGGTGGAGGACAAGATCGACGGCATCCGCGCGCAGCTCCACGTCGCTCCCGACGGCGTCCGCATCTTCGCGCGCGGCAAGGGGCCGGTGACGGCGGCGTTCCCCGACGTCACGCGTCCGCTCGCGGAGGCGGCGAAGAACGGCGCTCTCCCGACCGGGATCCTCGACGGCGAGATCGTCGTCGTCGCGGCGGACGGGCGCCCGCGCCCGTTCAGCGCGCTGCAGCCGCGCCTGAAGAAGACCGAGCCCGACGACGACCTGATGCGCGATCACCCGGTCCGCTATCTCGCGTACGACCTCCTCTGCGAGGACGGCGAGGCGCTGCGCGCGCTGCCGTTCCTCGAGCGCCGCGCGCGCCTGACGGCGTGGACCGCACGCGCGCCTCGGCCGCTGGTCCTCCACGAC
>WBZO01002540.1_pt1 | contig 23392 bp, 12 predicted proteins | sample 5204261 | NCBI WGS metagenome assembly WBZO01 (sample SAMN12412400, study PRJNA552823) | activated sludge metagenome | isolation source: activated sludge from anammox sidestream of wastewater treatment plant... | place: USA: North Carolina | collected 2017-09 | reverse complement strand
TGGTCAGAATTTCGCCTCTCTGGAGCAGCTTCAGGAATTCACCAATCGCCACCGGGGCGAAGAAGTCGAGCTACAGATTGAGCGGGACGGCGAGCAGCTTACGACTCAACTGATCCCGCGCGAGGCCCCTCCTGCGAACGAGGGTCCTATCGGCATTTCCATCAGCACGCTGCAAAGCAATCGTATCCTGGGAGTCACGCTTTCTGACTATGACACCATTGTGGACTACGAGCCGGCAACTCTGCTTGATGCCGCCCAATACAGCCTGCGGCGCACTGCGGAGACGGTCGGCCTGATTATCCAGGCGCCGATCGAGATCATCCGCGGCAACCTGTCCCCGGAACAGGCCCGGCCAGTCAGCATCATCGGCATCAGCCAGATCGGCGGCATGCGCCTGGAGGAGAGCCTCCAGTACCACAACGCCCTGCCCATTCTCGATTTTGCGGCGGTCATCAGCCTTGCGCTCGGCATCACCAACCTGCTCCCTATCCCGGGGCTGGATGGCGGGCGCATCCTGTTCGTGATTATCGAGTTGCTGCGCGGCAAGCCGATCGCCCCCGAGCGTGAGGGGATGGTTCATATGATAGGGATTCTCCTCCTCCTGGGCACTATGAGCATCTTTCTTCTGAATGACATCATCAATCCAATTACATCGAGCCTCCGTTAGAGGGCAGATCGCATGTCTGTAAAACCACGTGATTTTTCGGCTATCCTGACCATCCTGGGCAACACGGAACAGCCGTTGGACGCCGCCACCATCTATGGACTCTCCGGGCTGGACAGCGCCCAGGCCGCCCAACTGGCCCGGCAGTGGGCCTCCTACCCGGTGGAGCGGCGCCGGAAGCTGCTCCAGCATCTCAACATGGTCAGCGAAGGCAACTTTGAGATGGACTTCCATGCGGTGAACTATATCGCTATAGAAGACCCGGACAGCGAAGTTCGCCAGTATGCCATTGAAGGACTCTGGGAAGACGAATCGATCAAGCTGATGCACCGGTTGGTGGACATCGCTCACCATGACCCCAGCCTGGAGGTCCGCGCCGCCGCCATCAGCGAGCTAGGCAGATTCATCCTTCTGGGTGAATATGAGGAGATCAGCCACGCCGACGCACGCCTTGCACAGAACAGCGTGTGGGCGATCCTCAATTCTGATGAAGATAATGAGTTGCGCCGGAAAGCGCTGGAAGCAATTGCCAACTGCGGGCGCGAAGGCGTACATGAGAGAATCCGCGAATTCTACCGGCACGATGATCTCAAAATGCGCATGAGCGCTATTTTTGCCATGGGGTGCACATGCGATTCTCTCTGGGCCTCCGACATTCTGAATGAGCTGGATAGCGAAATACCTGAGATGCAGTACGAAGCGGCGCGCGCGGCGGGCCGCATCGAGCTGGAGGAAGCCATCCCTCACCTTGTGCGCCTGACACAGAAAACCGAAGATACCGAGATTCTGGAAATTTCCATCTGGTCGCTGGGCGAGATCGGCGGTGAAGAAGCCCGGCGCGCCTTGAATCGAATTGCGGCCCGCGCAGAGGCGAACAACGATGAGGAGATTCTGACCGCCGCGCAGGATGCACTGGACTCCGCCAGTTTGCCGGGCGATTTCATGCTTTTTGACTTCGACGCGTGAGCGAACTCCTGTCGCAACGAGGCAACAGGCGGTTCGCCAGGATGCGCCTGGTTAACTATCCGCTCGTGAGGGTTTGTACCGCTTTTAACGCACCGGTTCTCGTTTTATCATCGTCGTCACTTTGTTATCCGTAAGGATATCGCCCCTGTCGAACGCTCATTGGCAGCACCGCTGCTGAACGCGACAGAATCACAAAAAACATCTTGACAGTGCCGGTTTCCATAATATACTAAGGGATACGGTGACGGATGAATATGCGACATTTCTACGGATGACAGTAAGGCGCTAGAACCAAAGTTCTCGCGCCCTTTCGGTTTACGAGAGATGTTCCACCTTCATTGTGATCTGTGTGATCTGTGGTCCCGCCCGTAGCAACCTGGTATCGCGTAGACAGTTGTATTCTTTTTTGGTCCTGACGTCTTGAGCGCAGAGGAGGAACGCCTTGGAGGCGAACGATTTTCGCGCGCTGCGCATAAGCCTGGCCTCACCGGAACAAATCTTATCGTGGTCGTACGGAGAAGTTACCAAGCCGGAAACTATCAACTATCGGCGGCTCAGGCCGGAAAAGGATGGCCTTTTCTGTGAGGCCATTTTCGGCCCCACCAAGGACTGGCAGTGCTATTGCGGTAAGTATAAGAACATCCGCTACAAAGGCATCGTCTGCGATAAGTGCGGCGTTGAGGTGACGCGCGCTTCCGTGCGTCGTGAGCGCATGGGGCATATCGTCCTGGCCGCGCCGGTCGCCCATGTCTGGTATACGCGCCGTGTCCCCAGCTATCTGGGCCTGCTCCTCGATATCAGCCGTCGCAATCTGGACCGCGTGCTGTACTTCGCCCAGTATGTGATTACCCATGTGGATGAAGACGCGCGGCAGAAGGCGTTGAAGCGAATCGACGAAGAGCTGGCGCGGCAAGAAGCTATATTGGGCGATGTCCTGGATGACCAGATCGGTCAACTTCGGACTGAGCGTGACGCTGAACTGGAAGAGTTCCAGAGCCAGATCGAAGCAATTAACGAGCATTACAACAACGAATTCACCCGCCTGTCGGATGAAGTTATCCGTGAGGCGCAGCTGCTTCAGGAGCGCATCGAACGTCTGATTGGCGAGCCAGCGCCCAACAACCTGCGTTTCGAAAGCGCTGATTTGCTGTTGGCCCGCGCCGGCGCTGTCATCACAAACGAACACCTGATGGACGTTCAAAGCGCGGTTAACGCCCGCCTGAATGAACTCCAGATGGACATTGAGGATCGGCGGCAGGCTGAGATTGCCCAGACTGAGGCCAGCATTAATGCCCGCAGCACCGATGCCGCTCGCACAATCGAGGCGCAGCAGGAAGAAAAGCACCGTGATCTGAATCAAATCCGGGCCTCCGCGCAGGAAAGCCGGGCAGAGCTTCAGGGGTTGCAGGTCCTCCAGTTCCTGGGCGAGCCTAAATATCGCGAGCTGCGGGCCAAGTACGGCCAGGTCTTCCGGGCTGATATGGGCGCCGAGGCGTTCTACGAGATTCTGCGCGACATGAATCTGGAGAAACTCTCCGAGGAACTCTGGCGCGAAGTGCGCACAACCCGCTCCAAGCAGCGCAAGAAGAAGGCGACCAAGCGGCTGCGCGTTGTAGAGAGTCTGCGCCAGAGCAATAACCGTCCAGAATGGATGATCCTGAGCGTCCTGCCGGTGATCCCGCCCGACCTGCGCCCGATGGTGCAGCTCGACGGCGGGCGCTTTGCCACCAGCGACCTGAACGACCTGTATCGTCGCGTCATCAACCGCAACAACCGCCTCAAGCGGCTGCTGGAGCTTGGCGCCCCCGACGTTATTGTCCGCAACGAAAAGCGGATGCTGCAAGAAGCTGTGGACAGCCTCATCGACAACAGCCAGCGTGGCAAAGCCCTCAGCCGTCGCGGGCGTCGCGAACTTAAGAGCCTGAGCGATATGCTGAAAGGCAAGAAGGGGCGCTTCCGCCGTAATCTGCTGGGCAAGCGCGTAGATTACTCCGGACGGTCGGTTATCGTCATTGGGCCGAAGCTCAAGCTGCACCAGTGCGGCCTGCCCAAGACGATGGCCCTTGAGCTGTTCCGGCCTTTCGTGATCAGCAAGCTGGTCCAATACAACTACGCCAGCAATGTGAAGGGCGCCCGGCGCACGATTGAGTCTGAAAAGCCCGAAGTCTGGGAAGTCCTTGAAGAGGTTATCAAGGAGCGCCCCGTCCTGCTCAATCGCGCCCCTACCCTGCACCGCCTGGGCATTCAGGCCTTCGAGCCTGTTCTGGTCGAAGGCAAAGCTATCCAGATTCATCCGCTGGTATGTGCGGCGTTTAACGCCGACTTCGACGGCGACCAGATGGCGGTGCACGTCCCCCTGAGCGATAAGGCTGTTCAGGAAGCTCGCGAGCTGATGCTGAGCACCCGCAATCTGCTCAAGCCCGCGGATGGCGCGCCTATTGTAGGTCCCGCCAAAGACATGGTGCTGGGGAACTACTATCTGACCATGGACCCCAACGCCGATATCATCAGCCTCCGGGAACGCGCTGACGAGTTCAGTCACTGGTCGGCGCTAGATGGCAAGCGCATTGGAGTGGTCCGGGACACAACAGGCACTCGCGTAGCGGATATCTACGATCTGAGGAGCCGCAACGAAGTCATTGTCTTCGAACAGGCACTGGACAATGACGGCAAGGCGATCAAAGGCCAGAGCGGCGTGGAGCAGGTTATCGAAGCTACCCTTAACGGCGACGTCGATTGCATGCTCATGAATGGCTACGACATGCAGCAGATGCTGCTCAGACATCCGGAATGGCCCCTGGTCATCGCCAACCTGAGCGATCGCCGTCTTGTCGCCGACATGAATGAGGTCGAGTACCTGTATGGCCTGGGCATGGTGACCCTGAATACCCCCATCCTGCTCGGCAACTACTACGACCACCGGCCGCCACAGCCAGTGCCGGAAATCACGACAGTTGGGCGCGCCATCTTCAATCGGATTCTGCCGGACAGCCTGCGCTTCGTGCAGGAAACGATGGATAAGAAAGCGCTGCAAAAACTGGTGGCTCGCTGCTACCAGCTCATCGGCGCCGATGAAACCACGGAGGTGGTGGATGCCATCAAGAATCTTGGCTTCCACTATGCCACCGTCTCTGGCACAACGATTGCCGTGTCAGACTTGACCGTCCCGGAGGAGCGCGAAGAAATCCTGCGCCATGCCAGCGCCGTTGTTGATGAAGCGGAACGCAGCTTCCGCCGCGGCTTGCTGACAGAAGAAGAGCGCTACCAGATCACCATTGATAGCTGGACCAAAGCCAAGAGCGATCTCAGCGAAGTCATCAGGCAGCGCCTTGATCCGTTTGGCCCTATCGCTATCATGGCTCTGTCTGGCTCCACCAAAGGCGGTTTTGGCCCGATCACACAGCTCGCCGGCATGCGCGGCCTGATGGCTGATCCTTCCGGTCGTATCATCGACCTCCCGATTCAGAGCCACTTCCGCAAGGGTCTGGACGCGCTGGAGTACTTCATCTCCTCGCACGGCGCTCGAAAAGGGCTGGCGGATACGGCGCTCCGCACTGCTGATGCCGGTTATCTGACCCGCCGCCTGGTAGATGTGGCGCAGGACATGATCATCAATACCGATGACTGCAATACGGAAGCGGGCATGTGGATCCGTGCTGACGATGATGTAGCCGGCCAGACGATAGAGGAGCGAATCGTCGGGCGCTACGCGGCCGGGCCTATAGCTAACCCACAAACGGGCGAGATCATCGTTGGCCGCAATGAGATGATCACGGAAGCGGTAGCGGAGCAGATCGCCAACGCTCGCGTCCCGGAAGTCTTCGTCCGCAGCCCCATGACTTGCGAACTTGTGCACGGCATCTGCATCAAGTGCTATGGGCGCGACCTGGGCCGGGGTGAGCCAGTGGAGATCGGCGCCGCTGTCGGTACAGTAGCCGCCCAGTCTATCGGCGAGCCTGGCACACAGCTCACCCTCCGCACCTTCCACACGGGCGGCACTGCCCAGGCATCTGGCGACATCACGAGCGGTCTGCCGCGCGTTGAAGAGCTGTTCGAGGCCCGCAAGAAGCCCCGGGGAGAAGCGGTCATGACGGATATCGCCGGGGTCGTCCGCCTGTCGAAGAATCCCGACGGCGTGCGTATCGCCACCGTTATTGACAGTGAAGTGTTCAACGAAGAGATCGAGATCCCGGCGGGCTACGAGCTGCTCGTTGAAGATGAGCAGCAAGTCAAAGAAGGACAGGAGATCGCTCACGAAATCGGAGGCGACGGACAGCTTAACGCGGGGATGACCGGCGAAGTTTATATCGAGGGAGATCGCGTCTACATCCGCTACGAGCGCCGGGATGAGATCGAGTATGAGATTCCTTCCAGCGCCCGCCTGATGCCAGAAGTATACGATGGCGCTCAGGTCACTGCGGGCCAGCAGCTCACCGAAGGCGCCAAGAACCCGCACCGCATTCTGCGCATTCTGGGGATGGATGCTACGCAGCTATACCTCCTGACTGAAGTGCAGAAGGTGTACCGCAGCCAGGGCGTGCCCATCGCCGACAAGCACTTTGAGATCATCATCCGTAAGATGCTCTCCAAAGCGCAGATCACGCGCAGCGGCACTACCCATTTGCTCCCCGGCGAGTTGATCGACCGTCTCGCTCTGCGCCGCCTGAATGAGGAAGTCGTTGCTCAGGGTGGTGAGCCGGCAACGGGTGTCCCGGTGCTGCTCGGCGTAACCAAGGCCGCCCTGAGCACGGACAGCTTCCTGAGCGCATCGAGCTTCCAGCACACTATCAAGGTGTTGGCAGGAGCCGCGATTGAAGGTAAGCAGGATCCGCTGTATGGCCTCAAGGAGAACGTTATCATCGGCAAGCTGATCCCTGCCGGCACGGGCTTCCAGGCTCATCAGGATCGCGCTATTGCGGCCCCACCGACAACCATGCTGCCCGCGGAAGATATGATCTCCGCCGAGGATTACGACGATATCGACGAAGGTTATGACGAAGCCGAATCCGATCTGAGCGATATGGATATCGCGGTATCGTGACCTGACATAAACGCGGGAGTGCGTGCGCTCCCGCGTTCTTTTTGTCTCCCGTGTAGAACATTTGTGTTGTCTATTTGACAGAACGATAGGCCCTACTTATCATAAGCCCCAGAGAAGGCGCAGGTACGAAGGAAGGACCCGACGTATGGACATAGGCATGGTTCGCCCGGTCAGAATAAGCGAGGAAATGCGGGCGGCTTACCTCGATTATGCGATGAGCGTAATTGTGTCGCGCGCGCTGCCAGACGCCCGTGATGGCCTCAAACCGGTCCACCGCCGTATCCTGTACGCCATCCACGATATGGGGCTGGGGCCGCAAAGCTCCCACAAGAAGAGCGCCCGTATTGTCGGTGAAGTGCTGGGCAAGTACCATCCCCATGGAGATATGGCCGTCTACGAGGCGATGGTGCGCATGGCGCAGGATTTTGCCATGCGCTATCCGCTGATCGACGGGCAGGGCAACTTCGGCAGTGTTGACGGCGACGGCGCCGCGGCCATGCGTTACACTGAAGCCCGTATGGCTCCGATGGGCCGCGATCTGCTCACCGATATCAACAAGGATACAGTTGACTTTGCCCCCAACTTCGACGGGTCTCTGGATGAGCCTCTTGTCCTGCCTGCCAGCCTGCCCAACCTGCTGATCAACGGAACCTCCGGCATCGCCGTGGGCATGTCCACTAGCATTCCCCCTCACAATCTCGGCGAGGTAATCGACGCGCTGGTTTACATGCTCCAGAACTGGACCAAGCTGGACGATGTCGGCATCCCGGAGCTGATGCAGTTCATCAAAGGGCCGGACTTCCCCACTGGCGGCATCGTATACCGCGCCGAGTCTCGAGTCGAGGAAGAAGACTCTCTTCAGGCGACATACGCAGTCGGCAGGGGGAAGGTCACCGTCCGCGCCAAGGTCCATCTGGAAAATATCGGGCGCGGGCGCAGCCGCCTCATCGTGAGCGAGCTGCCCTACCAGGTCAATAAAACCAACCTGATTGAGCGCATCGTCGAAATGGCCCAGACAGGTCGTATCGAGGGCCTGAGCGATCTGCGCGACGAGTCAGACCGCCAGGGGTTGCGTATCGTGATCGAGCTGAGCCGCGCAGCCGAACCGGCCGATGTCGCCGCTGAGTTATTCCGGCTCACACCACTTCAGACCACATTCAGCATCATCATGCTGGCGCTGGTCGATGGCGAGCCTCGCACGCTTAGTCTGAAACAGGCGCTGCGCGTCTACCTGGATCATCGCCTGGAAGTCGTCCGGCGGCGCAGTGAGTACGATCTGGCGCGCGCCCGCGAACGCGCCCATATCCTGGAGGGGCTGCTCGTCGCCCTGGACCATCTGGACCAGGCCATTGACATCATTCGCCGTTCACGCACGACCGAGACGGCTCACCGCAATCTCTGCGAAGCCTTTCGCCTGAGCGATCTCCAGGCTCAGGCCATCCTGGATATGCAGCTCCGGCGGTTGGCCGCCCTGGAGCGCAAGAAAATTCAGGACGAATACAAAGAAAAGCTCAAACTGATCCGGGAACTGGAACGACTGCTCGATGAACCCAGGCTGATGCGCCAGGCCATCATCGACGAGCTGACTGAACTGAAGCAAAAATACGCCGATCCTCGCCGCACCGTGATCATGGCTGGTCCGGCCTCAAATGGCGCTAACGCTCTGACGCAGATCCCCGACGAAGATACATGGGTATCGCTGACGGCGGACGGGTTGATCAGCCGCAGCTATGAAGATATTCCGCCGCGCATCACAACTGACGCGCCAGCCCTCCCCCGCGCCCTGCTGGCGAGCAATACCGCGCACATCCTGTATCTGTTCACCGAAAACGGCTTCGCTGCCACCATACCGGTGCACCAGCTTCCCCAGGCCAACGAAATGGCCGAAGGCATTCACTTCAGCACGCTGTGTACACTGACGAAAAAAGATAACATCGTTGCCGCTCTGAGTCTGCCCATGTCGGTCTCCGCTGGCTATCTCTTCCTCACTTCGCTGTCGGGAGATGTCAAGCGTATCCGGATGGAAGATATGCCAGGTATGACCGCTAACGCTTTCCGCGTCATGAATGTCGATGATTCGCAACTTGGCTGGGTGGATTATGTGGTGGATGGCGACCAGGTCATCCTGTTCACCGCGCAAGCACAGGCGATTCGCTTTCCGGTAGACGATGTGCGTCCAACCGGCCTCCCTGCGGGCGGCATGCGGGGGGTTAAGCTCCTGGGCCAGCGCGACCGTGTGGTCGGGGCCGGCGTGGTTGATGACCGGCAGTACGCCTGGGTGATCACAGACACAGGGGTGGCCAAATATACCCCGATAAGCGACTACCCGGCGCAGGGGCGCGCTGGGAGCGGCGTAATCACGATGAAGCTGCCCGCGGACGCGGGAGGGCTGGCGGCAGGTATTGTAGGGCGGCGCGACGACAATATCGTCGTAGTCACCAACAGGGACAAGCCGAAGTACATGCGAATCAGCCTTGCGCCAAAGGCTGGACGCAGCGCCAAAGGGGATTATGTGATCTCGATGCGCGCCAAGGAGTCCGTCCTCCGGGTTGTGCAGTATCAGGCGTCGCTGGCTGTCCCGGATATTCCCGCCGCGCCCGAGCCTGAACCAGCGCCGCAGAAGCCACGCCTCAAGCCGGTGTCACGCCGGGCAAAATCAGAACAGGCTGTGCAAAACGGCAATAGCGATGACGAAGGCAGCGGCTATGACAAAGTATTGGAGGAGGATGAGGAATAACCCTCCCGGCGCAGGTTAGAATCAAAAGACCGCGCCCCTCTTCTGGGTATCGCGGTCTTTGTCTCTCGGCTTGAGTCCGCCCTATGCCGGGGCCATCTTCTGGCGCACCGCTTCCGCCAGTGCTTCCGTCTCCGGGCTGGGCGCGACATTCAGAGAAGTTCGTAACTCATCAGCCAGCCTGTCGAAGACCAGAAGGGCGCGGCTGGCATGGCCGGATTGTTCATAGAGGCGCATCTGTGAACGGGCCAAATCCTCGCGTTGAGGAAAGACTCCAAACGCCCGGTTGTAGAGGCCCAGCGCCTCAGTATTCAAGCCTCGATCCTCGTACAGGCGCGCCAGGGCAGTCAGGGCGTCCACATACATGGCCCGGAGTTCGCCACGGCGCCGTACAACCCATGCCTGGTCGAAGTCACGCAGGAAATCCCGCTCATGCAGGCTGATAGCCCGCTCAAGCAGAAACTGCGCTTCGTCTGGCTCAGCTACTGCGCTGTTCTGGACCGCCTCGGCGAACGAAACAACATCATAGTGAAGGTCAATATTAGGGGCAATACGATAAAATCCTGACGAATAGACCGTGAGATCGACGTTCAGAATCTCGCTGATCTTGCGTTTTGTCACATGGAAGACATTGGTCGCCTCGCGCGTAGAAAGGTCCGGCCAGAAAGTCATAAAGACCTCATCGCGCGTGGTCATGCCGCGATCCACAAAGTAGAAGAACAACGCGCGCGGCAGCGCCCCATCCCACTGTTCTATCTTTCGTCCGTCTACCAGCACCTGCCCGGGGCCGAGTGTCCGCACTTCCAGAAGGACGCGCGATCTATCAGCAGCCATGTAATCCAGCAGCATATCTTCTGCAGAAACGGGCAGCGTCACAACTCTGTCCGGCGTGTCAAGCCGATCGATAAGCCGGGACGGCCATACCCTGCTTTCAAGCATAATGATGCAGGAAGCAGCCTCGCCGAATCTAGCCAGTTCATTTCTTTGAGCGGCGAGGCGCGCCACGAAATCGTGGACAGAATCCTCCGCGAAATCGTAAGCGCCAAGCACCATCATGAGAGGAGGTCCCGACCCGACCACACGCCAGAACGCTTCAGCCGCAGCCGCCGGTGACATTGCGCCCAACAGCGGTAGCGCGCCACCCAATTCTGCCGCCAGTGCATCCCATACGGCGGCAAGATCAGTCCCGGGATGCGGCAGAGTAACGTACAGGACACGCCGGCCCGCCGCTTCGACCAGGGCTTCTATAAGGGCGTTATGGTAGCGAAATTGAGGATGCAGGATGAGCACATTCCTGTCCGCGGGCAACGCTGCGAAGGTCTGGCGGGCTGATTCAATCAATCTGCGATACGCCATCATGAAGTGCTCCCGTTGATCGTTATCGCGGCCTGCTGCGTCCTGGCCGCGGGGTATACTCCATCTGTCAGTATAGCAGAATAGTATGTTTCAACCAAATACAATAGTTATTATAAAGTAAGACATTTCCATTAGTCTGGGACAGTCTTTGTGCTGCAGCGAAAGGGAATCCCGGCGCTTCTGGAGTGGCCCTGTCATGGCGCAGAAACAGGCTGAGCCTCGCGGATGAGCGCCGCTGCGAATTCCAGAACGGCAGTATTGACGGGGCCGCTCTGAATCAGCACGATAACCCCTTCGCCATCAATCAGAACCGAGACGGGGATGAATTCCAGGTGGTAAAGAGGCGGGATTTGGCCGGCGCGGTCGATCACGGCCAGTAGTTCAGGCGGGTATTCAGCCAGAAACCTCTCCGCAGAATACTCGTCATCCCATACATTCACGTAGACTATGCCGAAAGGCAGATTAGAGTTAGCACTCGCCTCAACCAGGAGCGGAAACTCCTCTGCGCACGGGCCGCACCATGACGCCCAGAAATTGAGCAGGACAGGTCCGCCTGCCAGGTCCAGGCGGAATGGCTCGCCACGTTGTGTCATCAGGCCGAAACCGGGCAGCTTTTCGCCTGCCTGCAGGGCTACCTCTGGCCCCCCTGGCTCGCCGATAAGCCCGCCTCTCCAGAACGTCTGGGAATTAGTCGCTCGATTAGCCTGCTCGACTTCTGTAAGCAACGCCTCCGCAGGCATCGGCAGTTGTGTTGCCGGAAGATCAACGAATTCGGGCGGTAACTGCGCCCCCCGGGCAGCCAGGTTGTAGAAGAAATCCACGACTCCTGGCGTGATGTTGCCCACGTGGACGGCCTGTATTGTCAACTCCGCGTTCAGTAAAACGCTGATCGGGATACCCCGAAAGCCGAACTCAGCTGCCTGCCCATCCTCCAGACGGCCGGACGGCAGAGTCTCCGGAAATTCAGCCCTGGCAAACTGGCGATAGCTTTCCGTTTCGTCCCAGACATTCGCCAGCACTATGCTGAATGGCGCCTGCACATCGGCAGCCATTTCTATCAGATAGGGCAGCTCAAGCCGGCACGGCCCGCACCAGGACGCCCAGAAATTGAGCAGCACAGGCCCCTCACTGTCCGCCAAATGAAATACGCTGCCATCCAGCAGCTCCATATCGAAGTCGGGGAAGCGCTCACCGGGTTCCGGGGCGATACGCAGCACCGCCAGCGCAGAATCGCCGAGCACTCCTCCCTCCCAGAAGGTCACGTTCTCCCATTCCCGATTCTCAGCATTGACAATTGCTGCCAGCGATTCAAGAGGCTCCTGTGCTCTTGAATCATTTGAAACAGCCGACGTGGGTGACGCGGGGGTAGGAGTCCGCCCCGGAGCCGCGCCAGAAGGCCCGGCAGCAGTGAGCGAAGCGCCCGCAAGCATAATCAGCACAAGCGCGCCCGCTATCTCCAAAAACGCAGTACGCCTTCGGATTTTCTTCATGAGTGCAGCATTCCGGGTTCTTTCAGGCGGCTACACGAATTGGCCAGCAATATCAGGCAGGAACGCCTCATCAGACAGCCGTGCGTCGGTATACCTCGACCACGCTGGGGAGCTTCTCGATCTTATTCAGCACCCGTGTGAGCTGCGCAACATCGACGATCTCCATGGTGACCAGGAAAGTGGCAACCTTCTGTTTCGTTGTGATGCTGACATTGGACATGCTGATTTGTTCGTCTGCAATCACACCACCAATATCGCGCATCAAACCTTCGCGGTCGTAAGCGACAATCATGATCGGCACCGGATACGACTTATGGGCGACCCCCGTCCGGCGCCAGTTCACCGGGAGCAGCCGGTTAGGCTCGTCTATGTTCAGGATATTCTTGCAGTCGCTGCGATGAACAGTGATGCCCCGCCCCCGGGTGATATAGCCCACAATCGAGTCGCCCGGCGTCGGGTTGCAGCAGCGCGCCAGATTGATAAGCAGGCCGTTCCCTCCTCCGGCAATCTCGACGCCATCGGAGGCATCAACAGAGGCGATCTCAGCTGCCTCATCCTGCCAGGCATCCGCCGTCCGGATACGATCGCGAATCTGCTCCGCAGTGATATCGCCAGAGCCGATCGCGGAGAGGAAATCGTCAGACCGGCTGAAGACAAACAGAGTCGCCACCTGCTCGAAGGTCAGGTCTTCTCGCCCAATCTGGCGCAGGACGCGGTCAAGCGTCTCGCGCCCGACGCGCCGCTCCGCCTCCAGGATGCGCGAGGCGATCTGCCCGCTGTTGATCTCGCCGTGCCCGATTGTCGCCAGGAAATCGTCGGCCTTCATGGAGAACAGCCCGCCGACCTCATCGTAAGACATATCAGCGCGCCCAAGGCGTTTGAGCTCGCGATCCAGGGCCACACGGCCAGCCGCGATATTGTTCTCGCGGTTCTGTTTCCGGAACCACTGGCGTATCTTAGAGCGCGCGCGCGTTGTCGAGGTGTAGCCCAGGTAGGGGCTGAGCCAATCCAGGCTGGGGCCGCCGCGGTTGGCCGTCAGAATCTCCACGCGATCGCCGGTCCGGAGCTTGTAATCCAGGCCAACCAGTTTGCCGTTGATCTTGGCGCCCCGGCAGCGGTTGCCAATCTCCGTGTGGATGTAATAAGCGAAATCGATCGGCGTAGCCCCCATCGGCAGATCAACGACATCCCCTTTAGGGGTGAAGGCATAGACGCGGTCCTGGAATACCTCCGACTTAAGCGCATCCACAAATTCGGCGGCGCTCTGATCCTGGGCGTCCTCTTCCTCCGTGAAGGCCATCAAACGGCGGAAATATCCGATTCGTTTCTCGAACGCCTCATCATCCCGCTGAGCGCCTTCCTTATAGCGCCAGTGAGCCGCAATGCCGTATTCAGCGTTATTATGCATCTCAAGGGTGCGAATCTGAACTTCGAGAGGCTTGCCCAGCTCGTCATAGACCGTAGTATGCAGGCTCTGGTAAAAGTTGTCTTTGGGGCCAGCAATATAATCGTCAAACTCGCCCTGCATCGGTCGCCACAACGCATGTACGATCCCCAGCACCCGGTAACAGGTTGGCACATCATCAACCAGCACGCGCAGCGCCCGGACATCATAAACTTCTTCGTAAGGGACTTCCTTGCGCAGCATCTTCCGGTAAATGCTGTAAATATGCTTGGGGCGGCCTGTCACCTTGGCCTTGATGCCCTCTTCCTCAAGGCGGTGAACGAGCCGATCAGCGATCCGCTGGACCTCCGCCTCCCGTTCGACCCGGCGATCTTCCAGCCGGGCCGCAATATCGTGATAGGCGACTGGATTGATGTAGCGAAACGCAAGATCCTCAAGCTCCCATTTCATGCGCCAGATACCCAGCCGATTCGCCAGTGGAGCGAAGATGTCCATCGTCTCCCGCGCCACCTCAACCTGGCGCTCGGAAGGCAGATAGCCCAGTGTGCGCATGTTGTGCAGCCGATCAGCCAGCTTGATTAGCACGATCCGCACATCATCATCCATGGCCAGAAATGTCTTACGCAGGAATTCGGCATCCTTATCATGATCTTTGACAGATCTCTGGGTGGGGATATGCTCCATCTTGGTCACGCCATCCACCAGGCGCGCCACCTCAATGCCAAATTCGCGCTCAATATCTTCCAGAGTCAGCTTGGTGTCTTCGACGGCATCATGCAGCAGACCAGCCGCAATAGTAGCCGCGTCCAGCCGAAATTCGGCCAGCAATTGCGCCACCGCCAGACAGTGGGCGAAGAACGGTTCGCCCGACTTGCGCTTCTGACCGCGATGCGCCTGCTCCGCCCGCTCATAGGCCTTCTCGATGAGCAGAGTGTCAGCGGGGGAAAGCGCCGGTAAGGAATTAAGGAATTGCTGTAGTTCCATAGTGTAAGCCGCAGCTTAAGCAATTATGCGACGAGATACGATTTCGACAAGTATATTCGGCGACCATTACAGAGACAAGAACTCTTGTGTATATGTTATAATCGCTATTTGTATACTGGAAGTGGTTCAAATTCATCACTATTGTGAGGGATCTCTATGGCACCTGCGTCAAAAACAAATAACAGCAGCGTTGGGAATAAATGGCTGCGCATTGTCGGGATCGTCCTCGCCATCCTGGGACTACTCGTCGCCGGGTACATGAGTTGGGCAGAGCTTACCGGGAGCAATACGACATGTCCCGGGAGCACTGGCGACGAACCGGGCGTCGAGGGAGCAATTGCCGTGGACTGCGGCTTCGTGCAATCCAGTGTGTACGCCAGGATACTCGGCTTCCCGGTTGCCCTTCTCGGTTTTGGCGGTTACCTTGCCATTCTGGCCGTCTGGGTCCTGGAGAATCGCGCCTCCTTCCTGCGGGAATATGGCACTTTTCTGGTATTCGGCATGGCCCTGTTTGGCTTCCTGTTCTCGCTATACCTGACGTATACCGAGTTATTTATTATGTACACTGTCTGTACCTGGTGCCTGATCTCGGCCATTCTGATGACGATCATTTTCATTATCGCCACGATCCAGATCGTTCAATTTATGCGCCGTCCGGCGTTCTGATCTAGCCCGCCGGCCTGACAGCGGAGAAATCAAAAGCGGTGTCCCCCAACGGACACCGCTTTTCAATTCACCAGGATTACTACGCCTTGCGCTGCTGAAGAGTGCGAGCCAGGATATCTTCCTGCTGCTTGCGATCCCGGCGCTCCTGCCGATTCCGCTTATCGCGACGCGCGCGGACAGGAATCTCATCCTCCAGGTCCGTCCCTTTCATCGCCTGCCGCAGCGCCAGCTCCATAGCCGTCGGCTCGTGGGCGGACTCTTCATCCTCCTCGATCTTCTCGACAACCGCAGTCTCATCAAGCGCCTTGATGCTCAGGTCTATCTGGCGTTTCTGCGTATTGATGGTCAGGACCTTGACCCTGACTTCATCGCCCACCTTGACTACATCCTCCGGGTTCCTGACGAACTCAGTGGACAGCTCTGAAACGTGGATACGCCCCGGGCGCTCCGTGCCCAGATCAACAAAGGCGCCGAATCGCTCAATGCGGGTGACTTTGCCTGTCAGCACATCACCCTCTTTGATTTCGTCCCAGCCTTTTTCCGGCGGGCGCAGCATGGTCAGGTTGAAGCGCTTCTTCTGCGGATCAACCTCCATAACCCAGACATCGACCTGGTCGCCTTCTTTTACAACATCCGTGACATTGCGTACATGTCCGGAGCTCAACTGTGAGATATGGAGAAGGCCGTCCTGGCCCACACCGACATCAACAAAAGCCCCAAACAACTCCACTTTTTTGACAATGCCGGTCAAAGCCATCTTGGGCTTCAGATCCTTGATTGATGTTGGTCTTTCTCCAACGGTCACAGCCATCTTACAAGACTCCTCTTGCGAACGCGATCCGGGGTTGCGTTGCCTGATCGAATAGACAGGGGCGTATTATACCCTCCATACCGGACAGGGACAATACCTTTTTGCACCGGTAACGCCCCGCCGTATGTCACTTAGCTAGGCTGCTCATTTTGCGCTGCCAGCGCTTCGTTAATTATCGCCTGAAAAGCCGTCAGCGGCTGAGCGCCAACCAGCAAGCGCCCGTTAATGAAGAAGGTGGGGGTGCCGCTCACGCCGTAGCTAATCCCATCAGCAAAATCGGCCTGAACCGCCGCGACGTAAGTATCCGCGGACAGACATTCCTGAAACGCGTCAACGTCAAGCCCTTCGACCTGCCCGGCCAGTGCAATCAACGTATCGTCACTGCCCGTCGTCTGCTGATTGGCGAAAAGAAGGTCGTGATAGGCCCAGAACGCCTCTTCGCTCTGGGCAAAGACACACTGAGCCGCCTCAGCAGCGCGCTCCCCTCCGACAACCGGGAAATTCCGATAGACGAAGCGAATCTGATCCCCGTACTGGTCCAGGAGCGGCTGCAAAGTCTGAGCCTGGAACCTGCCACAGAAGCCACAACGGAAGTCGGAGAACTCCACGATAGTGATCGGCGCGTCTTCCGGCCCGCGGGACGGGCTATTGCCCACGCTCACATTGACAATCTGCGGGGCTGCCGGAGCCTGAGGAGCGGCTACCTGCGCAGCTTCCCGGGGCAGATCGAGATCAGCAAATGCCGCGCTGACAGCCGTGCGAACTGTCTCTTCGAGACCCTGTTCCCGGGCCGAAATAGCGGCGTTGAAAGAGAACCAGGCTATCCCATAACCGACGATGAAGAATACAACAGCAGTGACGATCACGTAGATCGCCGAGCGAGATATGCTGACAACAAGTTGCTCCCGATCCTCAGGTTTGCTGGTGCGTTGCTGGTCTTCCATGAATATGCACTCCTGGGCATACGATCTGCACGCCCGGATGGCGCGGCTGTGTCATCTCCATCCGGGGCGCCTTCTTGAGTATATGGATAACTATACCCGGTTTTATGTTTAGAGATTGTGCAGATCTATCGCGCTGCACAATCTCTAATCCCGCACTAAGTTTTTCTAATTCGGGGCCGGAGTCAGCGTGACGCTCGGTGTGACGACCGGCGTCGCCTGAACATACGTAGCGTAAGCCTGATACCCATCCCACCGCTTGAGATCAGTCGTCTGCAGGATCAGGGCCATCTCATCAGGGGCCATGGTCAGCATAGCGACAATCTCCGAGTTAGCCAGCAGGGATGACTCCTTCGTGCCGACCAGCGCCGACACAACCATTGGCACATCCGGATATATCAACTGGACCACCGACTCCTGATCGGTGAAATCAAACGTTGTGACATAAGTCGGTTCGCCATAGGTATTCAGAACCTGGTCAACAATGATGCCCGGGGTAGCCAGGGCCAGGAACAGGAATGAGACATTCTCCCCTTCACCTTCAGCCAGCATCCGGCAGCAGAACTGTCCACTTCCCGCGGGCTGCCACACCGCCTGAATAAGCCCCTCCTGATCGTCGGTATTCACTTCCACGCCCTGAAATCTGGTATCCCCCTGGATGATCTCCAGCGCCGCTGACCATGACGTCTCCCCTGGTGTGATATTGTTCCAGCAAGGCGCGGCGCAAGGCTCCCTGGTGATCAGGCTGGTATCGTGGAGGAAAAGCTCAGAACGCAGCGTCGGCTGGGGCATGCACCCCGCCGCGGCCAGCATGAGCAGCAGGGGAAGAATAAACAGCATTTTCTTGGGCAACATGTTTACTCCCTTACAATTATCAGAATCTCATTCGTCTCGGAGAAAAGCGGGACAGGAGGTTTTGTCCACCTGCCCCGCCTCAAAGGTAGGGGGTTGACCCTGTTTATCAACATCTCACCCGCAGGCGCGCCTTATCGCAAGCCTGGCGACCGCCGCGCCTGTAGCGGGGATATGCTCAACAACTCTCAGTTGAGCCGGACAATGGAGAGATTATAAGTCCCACTCGTCCCGCCGTAAACCCCTCCGTAGTGCGTGGCGATGATCACGTAAGTGCCATCCGCCGCCAGTGTGAAGTTGTCGATCAGGGCATTGGTCGTTTCGTTGACTACGGCATCATCATTGGCAGCCAGCTCAAGACCATCCCCGGATATCAGATACAACATCGGATCAAGCGTGCCGGCAGTCGCCTGCATACCAATTCGAATCTGGTCACCGGCGGCGCCTTCGAAGGCATACAGGTCGAATCTGTTCGACCGGTTGATGGTGCCGGATACAGTATCCCCGAAGTTGATCGGTGTTGCATTCGCCAGTTCGGTGCTGAGGTTGAACATATCAGCGCCGCCGATGAATCCCCCTGCCCCCGCCGTCGCCGTGCCATTAACATCCACGATGAAGGTGGTGAGATAAATCTGGCCGCGCAGCGGCTGCTGGGTGCTGGAGATAATGACATCGCCGTTAACTCGGGTCGTCAGGTTGAACGTCACTGGCGATGTATCGCCGCAGTCATTCTGATACCAGACCTCAACTTCGTATGTGCCGGGCGGCAGCCGATCGGGCGGCCAGTAAATGTAGGACACAGGACTGGTGGTGGTATTCCGGCAGTTCACATTGCCATCCTCAGCCAGCCTGCCCCCGGTCTCACTTACGGGGATATCATCGTACACAGCATTCCCGGACGGGTCGCGCACCAGCAACTGGAGATCTGCGTTGGTGTTCCAGAGCAGGCCCACCTCGATGCTGCCAACCGGCAGGTTAAGATTAGCCAGCGCCGCCGGGACTTCCAGATCGGCGCCCGTCAGCGTCAGATCGTAGTTCCCCTCAGTGCCGCCAACATCCGTGCCATACCGGGTAGCGACGATAGTATAGGTGCCATTGCTCACCAGAGTCTGGTTAGCAATTGCGCTGTTAGTGGTGTTGGCATTGAGCGCATCATCATTGAATGCGACCTGAATGCCGGCAGGATCCAACAGGTACAGCTTGGTATCCAGATTGCCATCGAGCGCATTCATGCGGATAGTGACCATATCGCCCGTCCCGCCCGTAAAGCTGTAGGTCCGGTACGGATTCTGGGAGTCAATACGGCCGGTAACCGTAGTATCAAGTGTGAGGGGAGTCACATCAGGACGGCCCAGGAAAGATGTCGGATCAGCCAGTCGGTCGCCCGGGCTGATCCCGCTGGCTCCGTTGGCGGCTTCGCCTGACGCCGTGACCACAAAGCTGGAGAGGAACTCCTGACCCAGGCGCAGCGTGCCGGTCACTGGCTCCAGCGCCTTGCCATCGACAACAGTGTTAAGGGAGAAGCTGACTGGATCAGTGTTGTCACAGCCCTGTAGATAGTAAACAATGATCTCGTAACTGCCCACCGGGAGCGCGCCAGGCGTGAACGTTATGCGCTCAACTGCATTATCCGTTGTAGCGACGCAGTTGCCGTTGGCATTTCGTTCAAAGACACCGCTGCCCGCTGTCGGATTATTCCAGTACACGCTGTTGCCCTGTGGATCGCGCACCTCCAGACCCAGATCAGCGGTGCTGTTCCAGCTAAGGGGCACCTGAATCCCCGCATCCAGCGTCACCAGAAGAGCCGCGGTCGCCACAGGCTGGCCAGGCCCCGGCGTCTCAGGCGTCTCACCGGCTTCTACCGCAAACGTGAGCGTAAACTCACCGCTGGCATCGCCCTCCGCCCCGGTTGAACGTATTACGGTGACGTAGAAACGTCCATCCGCCGGCAACGTTACATTGGCGATAGCTGCCGCGCCCACCGTCTCAAAATCGCTGTCCACCGCCAGCAAATTGCCGGTGGAATCATTCAGCAGCATAGCCAGATCAAGGCCATCAGCCGTTGTAGACGCAAAGAGCGTCACCGACTGCCCGGAGGTGCCATCAAACCAGAATGTCCGGGCAAAGGTCTCCCTGTCCAGCGAAGCGGTAACGGATGCCCCGGGTATAAGCTGGCGACTGGACTCCTGAGCAAGGACAAATCCGACACCATAAATCAGGCCCAGCATCGCCCCAACCACCACAAGGAGCGTCATTATACGGTTCCTGCTACCTCTTCTGATCATGCCTGACTCCTTAAGTCCCCACGCCAGTAAACGGCAGTCTGCATGTGCTCATCTGTAAGTGTAATCCTTCGATCCCCGGCACGCCATGCGTTTACAACGCGCTTGCCTGACGGCACCCTTGCGCCACGATATCCTTACGTCGTCTGGCTCACGTTCAGGAGGCCTCAGCCTGCGGCGGCACTTCCGGCGTTGCTTCGTGCGGGAGGGCCAGCTCGACAAAGGTTGTCGTCCCCTCGTGAACATCTACCGTCCGCGATACTCGCACGCCATCGATGCGCGTCACCACCTGGTAGCGCCCCTCTGGAATATCGCCCACCGCGAAATTCTCATTCCAGACCGGATCAAAATTAATGTCCGGCTTGTGATCGCGGTTGATATCCTGGCGAACGTACGCGGCACCCGTCCGCACTACGCGCCCTGTGGCACGGTCGATGATTGAGATATCAGCATCATCTAGCACGTCACCGTCAGGGCCGATCACGCGCCCGGCAATAGTCCCATGCCCGGCGTAGGGAACCATCCACAGGATAGGGTTATGTACCGCATAGTAACTGTTCTGGCCCAGACGTACCTCAAAATGCACGTGCGATCCTGTCACAACGCCGGTATCCCCCACGAGGCCGATGATATCGCCGGTCTCTACCCGCTGCCCGCGTGTAACCAGAATAGAAGACAGGTGAGCGTACAGCGTGAAGAGACGCATACCCCGATATCCGAAATCGTGCTCGATCAGCACTGTGTTGCCGTAGGAGTAGGTCGTCTCTGTGACCGTGCCATCCGGCTGCTCCACCCGGAATCCGTTGGCCGCCCAGACGACCGTCCCCGGCCCTGCTGCGCGCACGCTTTCACCAATCGGGTTCGGCATATCAAGGCCATGGTGAACCCGCCAGAGATCATCCGGACCGTCTGAGCCAAAGGAATAGTAGAACAACCCGTAATTAACAGCGTCGGAATCCACTGGCCGGGCGAACCAGTAGTGATCGCGCGGGTCTACAGAAATAGGGCCGATCATGGGAGGAGGCTGCCAGGATACCTCACCCCTGCCCGCTGCGCTGACTACTTCCAGGCTCCCCGGCGCTGCGGCCTCCTGTCTCGTAGTGAGAGCAAGCGGAGCTGTCGTTGCGGCGGCGCCTTCCAACTGGCCCGGCTCCAGAATGACCGGGGCCGCCGGATTGATGGGCGCCAGCGTCGGCGGTGTATGGTCGTCTGTCGGCAGGAGCGGCTGAGGGACTGGCGTGGCGTTAGCCAGGACCTGCTGCTGGAGCACATCCTGCCAGGATGGAGGCTGAGGTGTTGGGGACGCCTGCGCTACTGGCAGGCTAACCGTGAGTGCGGGCGCACCCTGCCCCTGGCGCATCAGCAAAAGCCCGACAGCAATTGCCAGGACCAGAATAAGCGCAATACCTTGCAGGTTGCGAGGCTGGGTGTTCTTTTTCAGCGGCATTCCTTCAACCCATCTCCCAGCTAACTCGATGGCGCAGCCTGATCAGGCGGCTCCGGCGTTGGCGTCCATGTCGGCGACGGCGTGGCAGTCGGCGGCCCCAGCGTGCTGGTGGGTGGGGCAGTCGGCTGTGCCAGGAAGGCGTCTAGTTCCTCTACGCTGTAAATTTCGAGCATAGCTTCCGGCCAGGAAAGGCCGTCATTCTTCACGGCCTCCCAGAAAGACACTCCGCTAAAGTTGCGGCGCCAGCTCCGATCAGCCGGGATCCGCTCCCAGCCAAAATCGGCGAACAGTTGAGTCAGATCGACATAGTAACCGGCGGGCACCCCGGATCTCAGCCGGCCGCCCTCTTCATAAGCCTGGACATCGCCGCTGGAGCGGGCTGCGAAATCCCAGGGTATCCGGGTCAGCGGCTCGCCCATCTGGCCATCCTGCAACGCCGTGCGAGCGTAGATGCGCCAGAAAGTGCGTATTCCATCATCCTCTCGCACAACCTCAAGCGGGGGAGGGAATCCGTAAATCAGGTTACGGTTCAGGGCGATCGCGCGTCCGGCAAAGTGCCAGTTCAAAGGGTCCTGTCCCGGCTCAGGCGGGCGGTCAAGCGGCCAGAAAGCATCCTCCAGCTCGCCCAGGTAATCTACACCGGTTCGCTCGAGTACGGCTTCTCGCAGCGCCATGAATGAATCGTTGACTCGGTCGCTCAGATACGGATTGGGCGCCTGCACATCGCCCAGCAGAGCCAGGCGGTAATAAGGCGGCACTTCCTGTACAAAACTGATTTGTTCGTTATAGAGCGGCGGCGCTGGCTGAATAGCCACTGCAGGGAGGTTCTGGGGGCGCCACGCCGTCCAGTCCGGGTTATCCGCCGGCAGCAGGAGATCAATAGCCTGACTCGGCACGCCCACCGTCCCCACCTGGCCGGCAACGAGTATCGAGCGCCCGCCCTGATCAACGACATAGATCAGGCTGTTCCCATCAGGCGACCAGGCCGGCGCCCTGCCGCGATCGATGAGGTCTGGCGCGGCATCCAGATTCGCTATCGTCTTCACGAATACGGCTTCCAGGCCATCAATCCGCGCGCTGTAGGCAATTCTGGTCCCATCAGGTGACCAGGCCGGATGTTCCTCATCGATTTGCGGCGTCCCGGTCAGGTTGACCGCTGCCGCTTCCGTGGGGTCATCCAGCGAGAGCATATAGATATCCTGATCGCCCCCGCGGCGGGAGACATAGAGAATCTCGCGCCCGCCGGGCGCCCATACCGGTGAGAAGTCAGGCGCCGGATCGTAAGTCAGGCGAATGGGGCCTTGCGTCCCATCTACGCGGGTGATGTAAATATCGAGGTTATCCTCATTATAGGCTTCATATACCAGCCACTGTCCATCAGGACTCCAGGAAGGCGCTCCTTCGTATCCCAGAGAGTAAGTCAGGCGCGTCGCCTCTCCGGTCCGAACATCCTGAACATACAACTCCCAGTTGCCATCGCGATTCGACGTAAACGCCAGGTACCGCCCATCAGGGCTCCAGGCCGCATCGCGATCGTCCGCCGGATTATTCGTGATTTGAATGGGGGCCGACGAGCCGATCACTGTCGCCCACAGATCGTCCTGCCCACCGTCACGGACGGTATAGACCAGGCTGCCTCCGACGCGCAGCGACTCCGGACGAGGGGTAACCGTGGGGATCGGCGTCGCGAAGGGGGTAATCTGCTCTACGGGCGTCGGCTGCACAGCCACGCCGCCAACCGGCGGAATACTCC
>WBZO01002539.1_pt1 | contig 23396 bp, 18 predicted proteins | sample 5204261 | NCBI WGS metagenome assembly WBZO01 (sample SAMN12412400, study PRJNA552823) | activated sludge metagenome | isolation source: activated sludge from anammox sidestream of wastewater treatment plant... | place: USA: North Carolina | collected 2017-09 | reverse complement strand
TCAATCGTCGCCGGCGGCTTGCTCGAAACGTCGTAGGTCAGGGGGGTGATGTCGCATACTTCATTGACGATGCGGTTGGAGACATGCTCGAGGAATTCGTAGAGCAACGCACAGTCATGAAGTCGATGGTCTCGACGGCGCACAGCGGATCGATGAATTGTGTTGACCCGTTTGCCGTCGATGTATACAGGGTGGCCTCAGGGCCTCCGATCCCAAGTTCACGAATCCGCGCAGGCTGCCTCCGGAGAATCCGAGCATGCGGAGCACCGGGTAACGCGGGAACTAGCTCATGCCGAAAGGCGGGGGATACCTTCCTGAAAATAGCGGGCCGCATCGACCAGTCTGCGGGTGTAGTCCTGGCGCGGCCGGAACAGAACCTGATCCCGCGCGCCCTGCTCGATCACGCTTCCACGGTACATTACCGCCACTTCGTCGCACAGACGGTTGATCACGGCCAGGTCGTGGGAAATGAAGAAATAGGTCAGGCCATGTTTCCGCCGCAAGGACTCCAGCAGGTCGATGACCTGTTTCTGTATGGACTTGTCGAGCGAGGATACTGGCTCGTCGCAAACGACGATACGTGGGCGCGGCGCAAGCGCACGGGCGATACAAACGCGCTGCCTCTCCCCCCCACTCAACTGGAAAGGATAGGCATCGTAGACTCGCTCGGGAAGTCCGACGTCGTGCAGCAAGGACAGCGCCATCACCCTGCGCCCCGCCGCCTCCATCACGGTCAGGTTGACGAGCGGCTCTTCGATGCTGGCACCGATTTTCATCATTGGATCCAGCGCGGCATAGGGGTCCTGGAAAACGATCTGAATGGTCTTGCGCAAGACCATCGCATCCCCACGATTGTGCACGGGGAGTCGGATTCCATCCACTTCGATGTGGCCGGAGGTCGCGGTTTCCAGCCCCATCACCATGCGCGCCAGCGTACTCTTGCCCGAACCGCTTTCGCCTACCAGACCAAAGGCCTGGCCGGCTCGGATCTCCAACGAGACGTCTTTCACCTCGTGTACCTCAGCGCGACCGCCGCCGAAATGCCCTCCGACGGTGCGGTAACGCTTGCTGACCCCTTCGATACGTATGATCGACGCGCTCATGAAGCATCTCCCAAGACCCCGTCCATGGCCGGGTGCGTCTCCTCTTCCAGTCCGATCACAGACGACAACAGTCTCTCCGTATAGGGGTGACAGAGCGCGCTCAGGACGCCGGCGGTCGCACCGACTTCCACCATCCTACCTTGGTGCATGACCGCCACGCGATCGGTAAGCCGGCCGATCAAGCCGATGTCGTGGCTGATGACAATCATCGATAGGCCGAGATGGGCGCGCAGGTCGCCGAGCAAGCGGGCGATCTCGACCTGGGCCAACAGATCGAGCGCGGACGTCGGTTCGGCGATGTCGGACAGAAAACGGATTGCTTCCACCATGGCTGTCGAGAGCTCGTACTTCTCCTCGGTAGCGCCCGGTGGGAATCGCCGCTCGAGGTAGCCATCGCTCAGCCAGTTGGCCACATAGGCCTGCGCCGTCTGTGGAAAATCCTCTCCTTGAATACGGAGTTCTTCCAGATCCCGCGTCAACCGCTCAAACAGAATCGAGGCCGGCAGACTGCACTCCCTTTCATTGAGGTGTGACTGAAGCAGACCAATTACCGTCAGACCGTAGGTAGAGGAAAGCAACCGCCACAGTGGCTGAGTACGCAAGCGACGGTACGTGGCGATGTGCTTGTCTGCTTTCATTACCCTGCCCTGAAATACCGCCGCCGCGGATCTTGCGGACTCGTTCCAATCTCCCTCACCAGACCACGTTCCACCAGCTTGAGCAGACGGCTCCGGGTGGCGCGCGGGGTCAAACCAATCACGGTGGCAATCTCCTGGGTCGAAAGTCCATCGCCAGCGGCCAGGGCATCCAGAATGGCCTGGTCGGTTTTGTCGACGCTGGGGGCGCCGGTGCTGGCCGTGTGGATAGTCACGCGGAAATGGGTGCCGATTTCTTCCAGCACGGGCAGCGCTTGACCCGCATCGCGGCAAGCCGCCATCATGCGCTGGATGCCGCTCCCCCACTGCTCGATCAATCCCAATTCATGGAATACGCGGCCGATGACCCGGTTGCGTAATTTAGACACGCCATGGCGCAGATCATCCACCGTCAGGCCAAAGGGCAGCAGGCCAGGGTTTTCCACTTCCAGTCGGTTGTCGAAAATGGAAACCCGGATGGGCGCGCCGTGCTGGGCATAATCGGCATGCACCACCGCGTTGACGACCGCCTCGCGCACTGCCACCGGCGGAAGATTCCAGCGTTCCTTGCGATGCACGGCGCCGATCTCCATGCTATGCAGGGCATGCTTCTGAACAAAAGCAATGGCCTCTTCCACAGCGCGCACTGGAAAAGTTCTGATTTCCAGCGTGTCGATGATATGGGTCTTGTCGGTTCCGCGAAAACGACCGACCTGAACCCAGGCATCCGGGAAATAGCGCTCGCGTTCCTTGCCGAAAAGCAGCATGCCGCCGACCGTGGGTACCTTGCGCCCCTGGTGCTTCACCATCAGCCGCAGCGTTTCCAGGTCGGCGCGCTTGAGATTGCGTACGGGCGCGAACAACTCGGAAGCTACTCGGAAGTCGAGTGCTTCCGAGTCGCACTCGGGCATCGCCTGCTCATCGTAGGTTTCACCGCGGGAAAAACGCCGCAGTTCGTCGATCAATTCGCGGTCGGCGCGGCGGTTGGTGGAACCGAAAGGAGACGGCCGAGGTCGGCAAGGTTCTAAAGGCGCTGCGCACCTTGGGGCTGGAGGTCATCATCCAGCCGTGCGGGCGAGCCACACCGTCTACCGGTGGATCACAAAGATCCTCCGCTCGTTGACAATGTACCTCTAAATGTTCAACTAGAATAGTTTGTATTAATAACCAATGAGTTAAAAACCACCTACTCCCACTTCACCCTTCAATATCTGTCATAACCCAAAACAGACTGCCGACTAACGCACCGGCCGTCCGACTCTGCGGGGGGAAATTCCGAAAAAGCGCTGAAACGCGGAACTGAAGTTGCTGGCATGACGATAGCCGACGAAATCGGCCACGACAGCGATATGGCAGGGCTTGCTCTCCAGCATCCGGTATGCGGTCTTCATGCGGATTTCCAACAGCACGCCATATGGTGTGTTGTTGTGAAAGTCGTGAAAGAGCTGTTTGAGTTTAAGCTGATTGGTGCCGACACGCCTGGCCAGCTCCGCGACGGTAGGCGGTTGCCTGAATTCACGTTCCAGTATCGCCTTGGCCTTTTGCGCAATGAGGGCGTCCTGATAGTGCTGTTTGCCGCTTTTCGACGAATCGCCTTCAAACAGCGGCGCCAGTTCGGCCGCCAGGATAGTCAATGCCTGTCCCTGCAAAAACATCCGCCGCATTTTAGCGAGCGTCTCCACTTCGACCAACTGCTGCGCCGCGGAGTGCGCAAATGAAGAAATGGGTCGGTGACTGAGTATTTTCAGGCAGGTGTGGTTGAAGAGTGAATCGACGCTGCGATCATCGAAATAGCGCAGTAGAAAATCCCTGTCGAGGGAGAAACGCAGTTGATGAACGGTATCACCACCCCGGTAACGGCGAGCGCCTAGGCTCGAGCCGAAACAGGTGATAGTGGTGTAGCCCTCTCTGAAATCGACCGCCTCACCGCTGCGCGGACAAAAACGCGAATTTCCCTGTAAGCCAAGTGTCACCACCAGGTGCGCTTCAGCGCCCTCCATCCGGCTGAGCAGCGACATATCCCGGCGCATGCTGTAATCGGTTTCAATAAAATTGAGCCCCTGTTCGAGCCCGATGAAGATGGAATGGCCTTTTCCTATAGTGTCGGGCAAAAGCTGAGCCGCTTTTCCATCGCTGTAATCGACGCTCAAATCCTCGGTGGAGAGACTGTATCCGTTTGGCATAAGAAATAGTACGTTTCGCATAACCGCGGAAACACCTCGATCGCGATTTGCTTTTGTTTCGGTTCTCGCGTGAAAAAGGAGTCCAAACAACCTGTTGCCGTCTATATTAAAGTGCGCCCACATGCAATCATAGCGTTTTTGCTGCGGCATTTTGACGCATCGACCCGCCTGACTCAAATCCATATCCTTCCTTCTCCCGTCTTTGTATACACGAGTGAGAGGAACATGAAACGATTATTTGTGATCCGTCAGCCGAAGCCGTTACTTCTTCATTATGCTGTTGCCTTGGCTTGCGCAGTCGGCACACCACTGGTGGCGGCTGAGGTTGATGCAATTGTAGATACCAATAGGCTGATCACTATTGAAGTTATAGGCAGCCCAATCATCGAGGAGGCCAATATCGATTCCTTCTCCTTTGTCTCGTCGGTGGTGACCGAAGAGCAGCTCAAGAACCAGAATGCCCTGGACCTTGCGGCGGCGCTGCGCCGCACCCCTGGGGTGCAGATCTCCCGCTTCAATCCCGTTGGCGCATTCGGCGGCGGCGAAGGGGGCGGCGTCTATATTCGTGGCATGGGGGCAAGTCGCCCCGGCAGCGAGATCAAAATTTATATCGACGGCATCCCGTATTATATGGGAACCTGGAACCACCCTCTGCTCGATCTGTTGCCGCTGAATGCGATGTCCTCGATCACCGTCTACAAAAGTCCCCAGCCGCAGATCAGCGGCAACAATTTCGCCTCGGTCAATTTGATCACCAAGCGCGCAACACAGGAAGGGACTCAGGGTAACGCCCGTCTCTCCGCCGGATCGTTCAGCACACTCATTGAACAGGTCGACCTGGTCGGCAAACAGGGCGACTGGGACTATACACTGGCCCAGGGATATGCCAAATCGGATGGTCACCGCGACAACGCCGACGGCGAATTGAACAACGCCATGGCACATCTCGGCAGAACGCTGAACACCCACTGGTCCACCGGGATCAACCTGCTCTATACCAACAACAAGGCATCCGATCCAGGCGACGAACGGGTGGCCGCGCCGTCCATTGCGCCCAAGTACAACACCCGGGCGACGATGGCTGCCATGAATCTCAGCCATCAGCATGGCACTTGGCAAGGGGATATCCGCGTCTACCGCAACAGCGGCGAAGGCAACTGGCTGGACCAGGCGGTCGACAAGGATACCTACACCGATTTCGAAATGAGCGGCCTGCGCTGGAAAGAGACGGTCTCTCCCTGGGAACACGGCAGGCTCGTGGCCGGAATCGACAGCGACGCCCTGTCGGGCAAGGTGCGCGAAGCGGCCTCCTCGGTCGATTTCGAGACCGACACCTTCCGTATCAACTCACCCTATGTGGCGCTCAATCACAGCTTCGCTCTGGACAGCGGCTGGACGGTGACGCCCTCCGCTGGCGTGCGCTACTACGATCACAGCGAATTCGATTCCACCACGGCGCCCCATGCCGGGCTTTCGTTGATGTCCGAAACGATGACGCTGTTCGTCAACGCTTCGAAGGGGATCAACTATCCCGGCCTGGAGACACCCGTCCTGGCCGCCTACATTCCCCCGCTGGGGACGAGTTGGCAAAATCTGGAGGCGGAAGAACTCGATCACACCGAAGCGGGCGGACAGTTCTATCTCTCCGATGCGACCCAGCTCGACGTCACCCTGTTCAAGGACAAGGTGAAAAACCGCTACGTGTTCGCCTTCCCCCCCACTGTCGCGCCGCCGCCGCAGTTCCTCAACCTGGGTGAATATGAGATGCGCGGCGCCGAACTGGCGTTGACCCAAACCATTAGCGAAGGGTGGCGCCTGTTCGGCGCGGTGACCCTGCTCGATCCTAGCATCGATGAACTGCCCTATACCCCCGACCGCGCGGCGACGCTGGGCGTAAGCGGCAAGATCGGCAATATCTCCCTCGCCGTCGATGCGCAATATCAATCCGAGACACTGGCCCTCAACCGCACCCGCAACCCGGATGCAGTCAACACCGAAAAGGTGAGCGGCTTCAGCGTGGTGAACGCCCGCACCGCCTACCCCATGCCGGTGCTGGGCGACCGAGGCGAACTGTTCCTGGCGGTGGAAAACCTGTTCGATCGTGATTACGCCTATCAGCCCGGATATCCGATGGCCGGGCGCGGCGCGCAGCTGGGTGTATCTGCGAGTTTTTAAACGGGGGTAGTCGATCATGCGCTTCGCACTTGTTATCGCCGCACTGTCACTGATCTTTGCACCTGCCATGACGCGAGCGGAAGGGGCGCTGTTGCTGCACGCGGCGCGGCTGTTTGACGGGATCGAGTTCAAAACCGGCGTTTCTGTATTAATCGAGAACGGCGCGATCGTCAGGATCGATGCCCGCGACGCCTTCAATGGCAGCCGGGCGGAGGAACTCGATCTAGGCGACGCCACCCTGCTACCCGGCTTCATCGAGCTGCATGCCCACCTCATCTATCGCCGCGTGGTGGAAGAGGTCGTGCTCAAGCACGGTATCACCACGCTGCGGGAGGTGGGCGGTCCGCTCCATTCGCCCTACGGCGGCGACGGCCGCCTACGGGTATTGACCTCAGGGCCGATCATCACCGCTCCCGGCGGGTATCCGATTTCGATCATGGGGGCGCGCGATATCGCTATTGCGGTGGCGACGGAAGCGGAAGCGCGGCAGACAGTGCGCAATTTGGCCGGCGGCGGCGCGGTGATCATCAAGATCGCCCTGGAGCCGGGCGGCGAAGCGGGCGCGCCCTGGTCGGGCGGCCACATGATGCATCGCCTCGGCGACGCCGGACATACACCACCCATGCTCCATCACTCGGCAGCCTGGCCGATGCTTTCCGAAAATATCGTCAAGGCAATAGTGGACGAGGCTCACCGGCATCAACTCAACGTAACGGCGCACATCGGCGAGGCACGCGGCGCAGGCATCGCACTCGCCGCCGGTGTGGATGAGTGGGCCCACGTGCCCTGTGATCCGCTGCCCGATGCACTGCTCAAACAGGCAGTGATGCAACAGGTCACCATCATCACGACCATGGATACCCTGTCGAAATGTCACGGTGTCATGCAGAATGCCATGACCTTCATCCACCTTGGCGGCAAGTTGCTTTACGGTGCGGAGATCGCCCATCCCGACATCCCCTGGGGAATCGATGCGCAAGAGCTTAACTATATGCAGGCGGCCGGTATCGAACCGCTGGAGGCATTGCGCACCGTGACCTCGAAAGCGGGTGACTATCTGGGCATTCCCGGGTTGGGTACGATCCGGCCAGGCGCTCCCGCTGATCTGATCGCTGTGAAGGGCGATCCGTTGGAATCATTTAAAACGCTGGAATACCCGCAACTGGTGATGTCGGGCGGCAGGATCGTCGTGGGACCATAGTATTTCACACATTACCCTCTTTTTTCTTCAGGGGTTGTATCTTCCACCCCCGGTTGACACTCAATGCGGTAATGCTACGAGGCGTGATTCACATCATTGAGATACGGTATTTTCATACAGTCAATCGACTGTCGATAATAGTATCCATTGAAAACAACCGTTCATCATGCAGCCCTACTCCCACTCGATCGTCGCCGGCGGCTTACTCGAGACGTCGTAGGTCACGCGCGAGATGCCGCGTACTTCGTTGATGATGCGGTTGGAGACGTGTTCCAGGAGTTCGTAGGGGAGGTGCGCCCAGCGCGCAGTCATGAAGTCGATGGTCTCGACGGCGCGCAGCGCGACGACATAGTCGTAGCGGCGTTCGTCGCCCATGACGCCGACGGATTTGACGGGGAGGAAGACGGCGAAGGCCTGGCTGACCTTGTCGTACCAGCCGCTGTTGCGTAGCTCTTCGATATAGATGGCGTCGGCCTGGCGCAATATATCGGCGTAGGCCTTGTGCACCTCGCCAAGGATGCGCACGCCGAGGCCGGGGCCGGGAAAGGGGTGGCGGTAGACCATGTCGGAAGGCAGGCCGAGCTCGACGCCGATGCGGCGCACCTCGTCCTTGAACAGCTCGCGCAGCGGCTCGACCAGGCCGAGCTTCATGTCCTCGGGCAGGCCGCCGACGTTGTGGTGCGACTTGATCACCGCGGCCTTGCCGGTCTTGGCGCCGGCGGATTCGATGACGTCGGGATAGATCGTCCCCTGCGCCAGCCAGCGCGCGTTCCTGAGCTTGCCCGCCTCGTCCTCGAAGACTTCGATGAAGGTGCGGCCGATGGCCTTGCGCTTGTCCTCGGGGTCGCTGAGCCCCGCGAGCGCGCCCAGAAAACGCGATTCGGCGTCGACGCGGATCACCTTCACGCCCATGTGCTGGGCGAACACCGCCATGACCTGGTCGCCCTCGTTCAGGCGTAGCAGGCCGTTGTCGACGAAGATGCAGGTGAGCTGGTCGCCGACGGCGTGGTGCAGCAGCGCGGCGACCACGGAGGAATCGACACCGCCGGAGAGGCCCAGGATGACGTGGTCGCGCCCGACCTGTTCGCGCACCTGGGCGATCAGGTCGTCGATGATGTTGCCGGCGGTCCACAGCGCGGCGCAGCCGCAGATCTCGTGGATAAAGCGCTCGAGGATGCGCTGGCCCTGGCGCGTGTGCGTGACCTCGGGGTGGAACTGCACGCCGTAATAGCGGCGCGCCTCGTCCGCCATGCCGGCGATGGGCGCGTTATCGGTGCTCGCCATCAGCTTGAACCCGGGCGGCAGGTCGATGACGCGGTCGCCGTGGCTCATCCACACGTCGAGCATGCCGTAGCCCTCGGGCGTGGCGTGGTCCTCGATCTCGCGCAGCAACTGCGTGTGGCCGCGTGCGCGCACCTGGGCGTAGCCGTACTCGCGGTGCCGCGCGCTCTCCACCCGGCCGCCGAGCTGCGCGGCCATGGTCTGCATGCCGTAGCAGATGCCGAGCACCGGCACGCCGAGCTCGAACACGGCCTGCGAGGCGCGGCCGGTGTCGGTCGCGGTGACGCTGTCCGGCCCGCCGGAGAGGATGATGCCCTTGGGATTGAAGGCGCGGATCGCCGCCGGGTCCATGTCCCACGGATGGAGCTCGCAGTAGACCTTGGCCTCGCGCACGCGGCGCGCGATGAGCTGGGTGTACTGCGAGCCGAAGTCGAGGATCAGGATGCGATCGGCGTGGATGTTCGGGTGGGATGCGGTGGCCAAGGCGGTCGGTTCTTTAAGGTTGCGATGATGGCTCTGAATTCCTTGGGCGAGTCTCGATGCACCATGCCCAATCTGCGGTTACTCACAGCCCGGCCGTACGAATAACGGCACGGTTTATTCTCGTTGGGCTTCGCGCTGCTCAGCCCAACCTACAAAGGCTCTGTTTTCTTTTACTCAGTCCTTAGCCGCAGGTTGGGCTGAACGGAGTAAAGCCCAACAAATGACGACTGGTTTACATCCTGTTGGGCTTCGCGTCGCTCAGCCCAACCTACAAAGGCTCTATATTTCTTTTACTCAGTCCTTAGTCCTGCATTTCAGTCGATGCGGTAATTCGGCGCCTCTTTGGTGATGCTGACGTCGTGCACGTGGCTCTCGCGCATGCCGGCGGTGGTGACGCGCACGAAGCGCGGCTTGCTGCGCATGTCGTCGATGGTGTGGCAGCCGGTATAGCCCATGCTCGCGCGCAGGCCGCCGATCATCTGGTGCAGGATCGCGATCACCGATCCCTTGTACGGCACGCGGCCCTCGATGCCCTCGGGCACCAGCTTCTCCACCGCGGATTCGGCGTCCTGGAAATAGCGGTCGGAGGAGCCGTAGGCCTCGGCCATGGCGCCGAGCGAACCCATGCCGCGATAGGACTTGTACGAACGGCCCTGGTACAGCTCGACCTCGCCCGGCGATTCCTCGGTGCCGGCGAACATGCTGCCGATCATGACGCAGTGCGCGCCGGCGGCGATGGCCTTGGCAAGATCGCCCGAATAGCGGATGCCGCCGTCGCCGATCAGCGGGACGTCGGTGCCGCGCAACGCGTTGGCGACGTTGGCGATGGCGCTCACCTGCGGCACGCCCACGCCGGCCACGATGCGGGTGGTGCAGATCGAACCCGGGCCGATGCCGACCTTGACCGCGTCGGCGCCCGCCTCGTACAGCGCGCGCGCCGCCTCGGCGGTGCCGATGTTGCCGCCGATGATCTGCAGGTCGGGATAGCGTTTCTTGATCGCGCGCACGGTATCGAGCACCTTCTGCGAATGGCCGTGGGCCGTGTCCACCACGATCACATCGACGCCGGCGGCGACCAGCGCCTCGGCACGGTCGTCGTTGGTGGTGCCGACGGCGGCGCCCACGCGCAGGCGGCCGTGGTCGTCCTTGCAGGCGTTGGGAAAGTCCTTCGCCTTCTGGATGTCCTTCACGGTGATCATGCCGCGCAGGTGGAACCTGTCGTTCACCACCAGCACCTTCTCGATGCGGTGCTTGTGCAGCAGATTGATGATCTCGTCGCGCTCGGCGCCCTCCTTCACCGTCACCAGGCGTTCCTTCGGCGTCATGATGGAGGAGACCGGCTGGTCGAGCTTGTTCTCGAAACGCAGGTCGCGCCGCGTCACGATGCCGACCAGATCCTCGCCGCGCACCACCGGCACGCCGGAGATCTGATTCTCGCGCGTGATCTTGAGCACGTCGCGCACGCTGGTGTCGGGCGAAACGGTGATCGGGTCCTTGATGACGCCGCTCTCGAATTTCTTCACCATGCGCACCTGCGCCGCCTGCTGCGCGGGCGGCATGTTCTTGTGCACGATGCCGATGCCGCCCTCCTGGGCCAGCGCGATGGCGAGCCGCGCCTCGGTGACCGTATCCATGGCGGAGGAGATCAGCGGGATGTTGAGGGTGATCGTCCGCGTCAGCCGCGTGCGCAGATTGACCTCGCGCGGCAGTACCGTCGAGTGGTCGGGGAGGAGCAGGACATCGTCGAACGTGAGCGCATCTTCCAGGATCTTCATAAGCTTCCGCCTGCCGGAGAAAAATTCCGTCTATTATAAAGATCCGGAGGGGCTGGGTAAACCGCGACAAATCCTTAGTCCGGAAGCGTTTTTTCTGCGCGGGCTGGGGTATCATGGCGCCCTATGGAAATGGACGAAGGATCCGGGCGGCCGGGGGACACGCCGCCGGGACGCGACATCTACACGGTCTCGCGCCTGAACCGCGAGGCGCGCGAGCTGCTGGAGACGGGCCTGCCCCTGTTGTGGGTGGAGGGCGAGCTCTCCAACCTCGCCCGCCCCTCCTCCGGCCATCTCTATTTCTCGCTCAAGGACGCGCAGGCGCAGGTGCGCTGCGCCATGTTCCGTAACCGCAACCAGCTCGTCCGCTTCCGCCCCGCCGACGGCATGCAGGTGCTGGCGCGCGCCCGCGTCAGCCTGTACGAGGCGCGCGGCGATTATCAGCTCATCGTCGAATCCCTGGAGGAGGCCGGCGACGGTGCCCTGCGCCGCGCCTTCGAGCAGTTGAAGCAGCGTCTGCTCGCGGAGGGCCTGTTCGACGCGGCGCGCAAGAAGCCCCTCCCGGACCTGCCGCGCCGCATCGGCGTGATCACCTCGCCCACGGGCGCGGCGATCCACGACGTGCTCACCGTGCTCAGGCGGCGCTTCCCCGCCATCCCGGTGCTGGTCTACCCGGTGCCGGTACAGGGCAAGGCGGCGGCGCCCGAGATCGCGCGCATGATCCGCCTCGCCTCGGCGCGCGCCGAGTGCGACGTGCTGATCCTGTGCCGCGGCGGCGGCTCGCTGGAGGATCTGTGGGCCTTCAATGAAGAGATCGTCGCGCGGGCGATCGCCGATTGCGATATTCCGATCGTCACCGGCATCGGCCACGAAGTCGACGTCACCATCGCGGACTTCGCCGCCGACCTGCGCGCGCCCACGCCTTCCGGCGCGGCGGAACACGTCAGCCCGGATGGCGCCGACTGGCGGCGCCGGCTGGAATACCTCGGCGAGCGTCTCGCCGGGCTCGCGCGCGGAGACCTCGCCCGCCGCGCCGAACGCCTGCAGTGGCTGGCGCGCCGCCTGCGGCAACAGCACCCGGGCCAGCGTCTGCGCCAACAGGCCCAGCGCCTGGATGAACTCGAACAGCGGCTGCTGCGCGGCCTGCGGGCCGGGGGCCGGCGCCGGGCCCTGCTGCTGGACCACGGCCTCGCGCGGCTGCTGCGCCATACGCCACTGCACCGGATCGAACGCACGCGGGAACTCTGCGCGCGGCTCGACCAGCGCCTGCGCCAACTGATGCAGCGCCGGCTCGAGCGCCATAGCGATCATGTCGCCGGACTCGGTCGCGCGCTCGACGCCGTGAGCCCGCTGGCGACGCTCGGGCGCGGCTACGCCATCGTGCGCCGGCCCGACGGCCGCGTCGTGCGCGATGCGCGCACAGTCAAGCCCGGCGACACCGTCGAGGCGCGCCTCGCCCGCGGCCGGCTGGTGTGCGACGTGAAGGAGGCGCGGGATGAGTAGTACCAGCAAAGAGGGGACGGATTTGGCGATTAACACGGGGGCAGATTTTTAAATCTGTCCCCTCCTGCAGAGAGAGGGATCGGGATTTGTGGAATAGCATCACATCACTTGAGGCGGGGACGGATTTGAAATCCGTCCCCTGCACCGGTAGGGGACAGATTTCACAATCTGTCCCCGGTTTACTGCCGCTACTTCTCCTGCTCTGCCTGCTCACCGCCGCCACCGCGCACGCCCGCGAACTCCCCGCCACTGCGCCGGTGCCCGGCGGCATCGCCTTCATTCCGCTGCCGGCGACATCGGCCGAACCCCCACGCGCCTATTACGCCGGCCGCCGCGTGCTGGTGGCGCGGGACGGGGCGGACTGGGTCGCGGTCGTCGGTCTCTCGCTGGATACCACCGTAGGCAAGCACTGGCTCTATCTCGGTCGTCCGGACGACCGGGCGAATACCCTCGCCTTTACCGTGCAAGGCAAGGAATACCCCACCCAGAGCCTCACCATCCCGGACCGGCGCAAGGTCGAACCTCTGGCGGAGGACCTCAAACGCATCCAGGCCGAGACCGCGCACATGAACGCGATCTATGCCCGCTGGCAGGACGGCCCGCCGGACCTGCCCGCCTTCGACCTACCGGTACCCGGCGTACAGAGCAGTCCTTTCGGGTTCAAAAGAATATTCAATGGCTTGCCGCGCAAACCTCACAGCGGACTCGATCTCGCGGCACCGGCCGGCACCCCGGTCCATGCGCCCGCCGACGGCATCGTGGCCGATACCGGGGACTACTTCTTCAATGGCAACAGCGTCTTTCTCGACCACGGCCAGGGCCTGATCACCCTCTACTGCCACCTGAGCGAGATCGACGTCCGGGCGGGTCAGGCGGTGAAGCGCGGCGACCTGCTCGGCAAGGTCGGCCAGACCGGGCGCGCCACCGGCCCGCATCTGCACTGGGGCGTCAGCCTCAACGGCGCGCGCGTCGACCCGGCGCTGCTGCTGAACCTACCCGTGCCGCAGGCATCGAAATAGATCGTAAACCGGGGACAGACCCCGATTAAATAACCGGATCAAATAATCGGGGTCTGTCCCCGGTTTTCGGAGGCCCACATGACACTGCAAACCCAGGGATACGCCACCCACTCTGCGAGCGGCAGGCTCGCCCCCTTCGGCCTGGAGCGCCGCGATCCACGCCCCGAGGATGTGGTGATCGACATCCTCTATTGCGGCATCTGCCATTCCGACATCCACTCCGCCCGCAACGAATGGGGCTGGACCCATTACCCGTTCGTGCCCGGGCACGAGATCGTCGGGCGCGTGGCCGCCGTCGGCGGCAAGGTCGCCCGCTTCCGGCCCGGCGACCTGGTCGGCGTCGGCTGTCTGGTGGACAGTTGCCGCCGGTGCCCCTCCTGCGAGGCCGGGCTGGAACAATACTGCGACAACGGCTTCACGGGGACCTACGGCAACGAGGACAGGATCGGCGGCACGCCGCACAGATTCACCCTGGGCGGCTACTCGGACAAGATCACGGTCGACGAGCGCTTCGTGCTGCGCATCCCGGACAACCTCGACCCCGCCGCGGCCGCGCCGCTGCTGTGCGCCGGAATCACCACCTATTCTCCGCTCAGGCACTGGGGGGTCGGCCCGGGGCAGAAGGTCGGCGTCATCGGGCTGGGCGGGCTCGGCCACATGGGCGTGAAATTCGCCCACGCGATGGGCGCGCGCACAGTCATGATCACGACCTCCCCGCAGAAGGGCGAAGATGCCCGGAGACTCGGCGCGGACGAGGTGCTGCTGTCGAAAGACGCCGGGGCCATGGACGCGGCGCGGAACGGCTTCGACTTCCTGCTCAACACCATCCCGGTCGGTCACGACGTCGACCCGTACATGGAGCTGCTGAAGCGCGACGGGACGATGGTGGTGGTGGGCTCGGTCGAGCCGCTGACCCGGGTGAATGGCATACCGCTCATCTTCCGCCGGCGCTCGCTGGCCGGCTCGTTGATCGGCGGCCTGCCGGAGACGCAGGAGATGCTCGACTTCTGCGGCCGGCACGGCATCGTCTGCGACATCGAGAAGATCGCCATGAAGGATGTGAACGAGGCCTACGACCGCACCGTCAGGGGCGACGTGAAGTATCGCTTCGTCATCGACATGGCGACGCTCGGGACCTGAGGCGAGAGCGACGGCCGGCCCGGATCGCGGCGCGCGATCCGGGTATAATGGCGCCGGTCGCAAACGAGATCCGAGAGATTCGAGTCAATGGTCAAGCTCATCAAGACGATCGTGGTGCTGTCGCTCTGGCTCGGCGCGGGCATGAGCCACGCCCAGGACAGGCTGGAGCCGGTGCTGAAGGAGCGCGGCCGGCACTTCCAGACGGAGGGCGAGGTCGTCCCGGTCGAGAAGGACGGCATCCACGACCCCGACAATCCCGCCGTGGAGGTGCTGCAGCCGCCCTCCGAGGCGATGACCGGGTTTCCGCGCGACAACGCCGGCATCGTCGACTGGGTGCAGGCGATCAAGCAGGGCTATATCGAACCCCGCGCGGACATCGAGGGGCTGACGCAGAAACAGACGCTGGACCTGGACATCGTCTTCACGAACACCGGCGCGATGCCCAATGTCCGCTTCCCGCACCTGTCGCACACCCTGTGGCTGGACTGCTCCAACTGCCACCCGGCGATCTTCGAACAGAAGAAGGGCGCCAACAAGTTCGTCATGAACGACATCCTGCAGGGGAAATACTGCGGCGTCTGCCACGGCAAGGTAGCCTTCCCGCCGACGCTGAACTGCGTGCGCTGCCACTCGGTGGCGAAGGACCAGGGTAAATAGCCGCGAAACCTCACGCTCGGGCGACGCCTGTAGCCTATAGGTTGGGCGGAATGGAATGAAGTCCAACGATCGGGAGCCGACCGTTGCGACACCAGAGATAGATTTATAAATCTGTCCCCTTACGTCGGTTGGGCGGAATGGATGAAGCCCAGCGCTTCGGGGAGCGACACATTGGGCTTCGCTGCGCTCAGCCCAACCTACGCACTAACATCGGGGACAGATTTTAAATCTGTCCCCTTACTGCCGCGTATCCCCTTACGGCTACGCCCTTCACACGCCCTCGAAGAAACCGACCTCCCCGGTCTCCAGAGAATATTCGGCGCCGACGATCACGAGCCCCTCGCGCGCGACGAGGTCCTCGATGATCTCCGAACCGTGCCGCAGGTGCGCCGCCGAGGCGCGCACGTTGGCGCGCACCGCCTGACGCACCAGGGCGTCGGTGTCGTGACGGAGCTCCGTCGCCAGCAGCGTCTCCACCGAGGGGCGCACACGATCGACGATGGAGCGCAGGTTCTTCGACTGGTTCGTGGCGGGCCGGCGCAGCTCGTCCAGGGTCGCGAGGATGGCCCCGCACTGGGTATGTCCCAGCACGACGACCAGCCGGGTCTGGAACTTCGTCGCCGCGAACTCGACGCTGCCGATCTGGGAGGGCGCGACGATATTGCCGGCGACCCGGATCACGAACAGATCGCCGAGACCCTGATCGAATACCAGCTCGGCCGGGACGCGCGAGTCGGAGCAGCCGAGGATGATCGCGAACGGCTGCTGGTCCGCGAGCAGATCGACGCGGCGCAGGTGGTGCTGCGAGGCCTCCGGATTACGGACGTTGGCGACGAAGCGCCGGTTGCCGTCGCGCAACCGTTGCAGGGCCTCCTGTGCGGAAATCATCGTCACCACCTCTGATCGTCAATGGCGGGCAAGGCGCAGTCCTCCCGTCGCCGGCCCCGGACGTGCGAGGATAACACGTTGTAGCCCGGATGAAGCGCAGCGGAATCCGGGAACGACCCGAGATACTCCCCGGATTACGGCACTCCGCGCCTGCATCCGGGCTACCCGCTGAAACGACTCCGATTTCAATCCGCCTCCCGCTCCAGGTCGCAGCAGTGCGAGCCCTTGTCGAAGCCCTCCCCTTCCGCACTCAGGATCGCGCCGGTCACCGGATTGGGGCGGAAGGTGGTGCAGCCCTTCAAGCCCCGGTCGTAGGCGTATCGATAGACCTCGCGGAAGGCGGCAAAGTCGTAGTCCTGCGGGATGTTCACGGTCTTGGAGATCGCGTTGTCGACGTAAGGCTGGATCGCGGCCTGCATGTCGATGTGGGCGCGCGGCGGCAGGCGGCGGGCGTCGACGAAGGTATCCGGCGGCGGCGCTGCGCGCGGATGCCGCTCCGACCACAGCGCGTAGGCGTGGTCGCGCAGGCTGTACTCGGTGTAGCTGCCGTCGAGCTCCAGCACGCGGCGCTTGTAGTCGAAATCGAACACCGGCTCGATGCCGCTGGAGACGTTGTTGGCGAGCAGGCTGATGGTCCCGGTCGGCGCGATCGCGGTCAGGTGGCTGTTGCGGATGCCGTGCGCGCGGATGCCGGCGCGGATGTCCTCCGGCAGCGCGGCGACGAACGGCGCCGCGAGGAAGGCATCGCGCTCGAAGAACGGGAAGCTGCCCTTCTCGCTCGCCAGCTCGATCGAGGCGCGGTAGGCGGCGTGGCAGATCGCGCTCATCACGCGCGCCGCGAAGGCGGGCGCGGCCGGATCGCCGTAGGGGATGCCGAGCAGGATCAGCGCGTCGGCGAGGCCAGTGACGCCGAGGCCGACGCGGCGCGAGCCACGCGCCTGCGCGGCCTGCGCCTCGAGCGGGAAGCGCGAGGCATCGATGACGTTGTCCAGCATCCGCGCGGCGACCCGTGTCACCCGCTCGATACCGTCGAAGTCGAACTCGGCGTCGGCAGCGAACGGCCGCCGCACGAAGCGCGTCAGGTTGATCGAGCCGAGGTCGCAGGCGCCGTAAGGCGGCAATGGAATTTCGCCGCAGGGATTGGTCGCGCTGATGTGTTCGCGGTAATACAGATTATTGAGCCGGTTGATGCGGTCGATGAACAGTACGCCGGGCTCGGCGTAGTCGTAGGTGGCGCGCATGATGCGATCCCACAGCTCGCGCGCGCGCACCGTGCGGATGACGCGGCAGCTCACCGGCCGCGTCTCGCCCGACCAGACGCGCATGACCGTCTCGCCCACGGCCCCGGCGGGGGCCTGGTCCAGGTCGCGCTCGGGGAACACCAGCGGCCAGTCGGCATCGGCGCGCAGGGCCTCCATGAAGGCGTCGCTGACCAGCACCGACAGGTTGAAATGGCGCAGCGCATGGGCGTCGCGCTTGGCCTCGATGAAGGCCTCGATGTCGGGGTGGTCGCAGCGCAGCGTCGCCATCATCGCCCCGCGGCGCGCGCCGGTGGAGAGCAGCGTGGCGCACATGCTGTCCCAGATGCGCATGAAGGACACCGGGCCGGAGGCGACGCTGCCCACGCGGCGCGCCGGCGTGCCGGCCGGGCGCAGGGTGGAGAAATCGTAACCGACGCCGCCGCCCTGTTGCAGCGTGATCGCGCCCTCCTTGAGGCCGTCGAAGATGCCGTCCATGGAGTCCTCGATCGTCCCCATGACGAAGCAGTTGAACAGGGTCACACGATGACCGGTGCCGGCGCCGGCCTGGATGCGGCCGCCGGGCAGGAAACGGAAATCCTTCAGGATGTCGAAGAAGCGCTGCTCCCAGCCGGCGCGGTCGGCGGGCTCGACCGCGGCCAGGGCGCGCGCGACGCGGCGCCAGCTCGCCTCGATATCGGCGTCGCGGTCACCGTCGGCCTCGCGGTGGCGGTATTTGCTGTTCCAGATGTGGCGCGAGATGGCGGCGGTGAAATACGCGTCGTGCTTTCCTGCCTCGGCCATCGCTGCGTCCTCAGTGGCGTGTGCGCTTCCCCGTCTGACGGGTCCTCGCCCGCCCGCGGCGTTGTTGCCGCGGGGTCGGTGGCGAGGGCCGGTCCCGGTAGGGATTGACGCCGGTGCGGAATTCGATACGCACCGGCGTCCCCTCGAGTTCGAGCGCCTCCCGGTATACCCCCTCCAGGTAGCGCCGGTAGCTGTCGGGCACGGCCTGCGTCTGCGTACCGTGGATCACGATCAGGGGCGGATTGTGCCCGCCCTGATGGGCGTAGCGCAGCTTGATGCGCCGGCCGCGCACCAGCGGCGGCGCATGGCGCTCGACGGCCCGTTCCAGGATCCGGGACAGCATCGGGGTCGACAGCTTGCTGTTACTGGCATGATACGCCGCCGTGATCGACTCGAACAGATTGCCGACCCCGCTGCCGTGCAGGGCGGAGATGAAATGCACGCTGGCGTAATCGATGAAGGCGAGCCTGCGCTCCAACGCCGCCTTCACGGCGAGACGGTCCTCGGGACTCATGCCGTCCCATTTGTTGACGGCGATGAGGAGGGCCTTGCCGCTCTCGATGATGTGACCGAGCAGCTTGGCGTCCTGTTCCGCCACGCCCTGTTGCGCATCCAGCACCAGCAGCACCACGTGGGCCTCGGCGATCGCCTGCAGCGTCTTGACGACGCTGAACTTCTCGACGGTCTCGTGGATGCGGCCGCGGCGCCGCACGCCGGCGGTATCGACCAGGGTGTAGCGTTGTCCATCGCGTTCGAACGGGACATAGATGCTGTCGCGCGTCGTGCCTGGCTGATCGAAGGCGAGCACGCGCTCCTCGCCCAGCATGCGGTTGAGCAGCGTGGACTTGCCGACGTTCGGGCGTCCGACGATGGCGATCTGGATGCCGCGCTCGTCTTCGGCCTCCGTCTCTTCCGGCGGGGCGGGCGCGAATCGCGCGAGTACCTCTTCTATCAGGTCCCCGACGCCGTCGCCGTGCGCCGAGGAGATGCAGTGCACCGCCCGGATGCCGAGGGGCGCGAATTCCCCCTCGGTCAGCGCGGGCGTGAGGCCTTCGGCCTTGTTGATCACCAGCACCAGCGGCTTGCCGGAGACGCGCAGCCGCGCGGCGATCTTCTCGTCGACCGCCGTCAGTCCGTCGCGCGCATCGACCAGGAACAGCACGGCATCGGCCTCTTCCACCGCCTTCTGCGCCTGGGCGGCCATGAGCCGGTCGACGGCGTCCGCCGCCTCACTCAGCCCGCCGGTATCGACGACGATGTACGGTCGGTCTCCGACGCGGCCGGTGCCGTAATTACGGTCGCGCGTCAGCCCCGGATAGTCCGACACCAGCGCGGCGCGACTGCGCGTGAGCCGGTTGAACAGGGTCGACTTACCGACGTTGGGGCGCCCCACCAGGGCGATGACGGGTTTCATAGAGAAATGGGGACAGATTTATTTTTTAGAGAAATGGGGACAGGTTTTATTTTTGACCGCCCGGTCATCAAGAACCAGGGTCTCTGACAAAAATTAAATCTGTCCCCATTTCTCTTCTGGCCAGAAAATAAATCTGTCCCCATTTCAGGGGTCGATCGTCAGGGCGTGCAGCGCGCCGCCGACGGTCTGAAGGTACATGACGTCGCCGGACACCACGGGCGTGAGCGCTATCGCATCCTCGCTGACGTGGAAGCGCGCGACGAAATGGCCGTCCCGCAAGGACAGTCCGTGCAGATACCCCTGCTGGTCGGCGACGTAGAGGGTATCGCGATACAGGACCGGCGCGGTGATCATGCGCCCGGCGAGTTGGTCCTGCTGCCACAGGATGGCGCCGCTGCGGCGGCTGATGGCGAATATCCGCCCGTCGTCCTGGGCGAGATACAGCGTGTCCGCATCGGACGCCATGTCCTGAGCGGTGGAGAGCTCGCGCGACCACAGCACGCTGCCCGCCACCGAGGTCAGCGCGACCAGCCGCGCCTGATAGGCAGCGGCGTAGATCACGCCGTCGACCAGCACCGGATCGGCGTCGATGTCGACCATGCGTTCCAGCTCCGACCTCCCTTCGGGGACGCCGACCGTGACCTCCCACAGCACCTCGCCGCTGTCGAGCGCCAGCGCCGCCAGTTTCCCATTGGCGAAACCGGCGAACACGCGCCCCTGGTCGATCAGCGGCCGGCTCGCGCCGCGCAGGCTCAGCGCGGGGACCGTGCTCGAATAGGACCAGAGCGGATTGCCGCTGACGGGGTCGAGCGCGCTGAGATGGCCATCGTTGGTACGCACCACCAGCGTGCCGTCGCGCGCCAGCGGAATGGCCAGCACCTCGCCGCTGAGCTGCGTGCGCCAGCGTACGGCGCCGTCGTCGGGGTCCAGCGCGATGATCTCGCCCTCGTCGGTACCGACATAGAGCAGCCCCTCGCCCGCGCCGATGCCGCCGGACAGGCGGACCGGACCCTCCTCCGTCGGCGGCGACAGCACGGTACTCCACACGCGCCTGCCGTTGCGCGCATCGAGCGCGACCACGCGGTCGGGGCGGTCCGAATAGAAGAAACGCCTGCCCTCCACGAATGGCGTCAGGGGCGTCTCGTCGGGCGCGTGGCGGATCTGGGGCTGGCGGTACCACAGGCCGTGCAGGCTCATGTCCCCCGCGACCGGCTCCAGCTCGGGCGGTTCGACGCGCGGCTTGGCCCCGCTGCAGCCGGCCAGCAGGACGACGCAGAAGACGCCGCACAGCGCCGTGGCGGCGCGGACCCGCGGGCGCCTGTGCCCGGCCGCCATCACGATCTCATCCGGCATCGAGGTTATCGAGCTTGATGCGGAGCATGCGGCCGTCGGCGCCCGCGGCGAGCTTGTCCAGCGCCAGTTCGTAGGCCTGGCGCGCCTTGGCCGTCTGCCCGGTCTCGGCGTAGATATCGCCCTTCAGCTCCTCGTACTCCGCGGCGTAGGCGTCTCCCTGCACCGGTTCGAGCAGGGCGAGCGCCTGGGCGCCCTCGCCCATGGCGAGCATCAGCTTGCCGAGGCGCAGCCGGGCGATATGCACGAACTCAGGCTGTTTCGCGTGCTCGATGACCCATTCCAGGCGCGTGCGCGCCGCGGGCAGATCGCCCTTGTCGACGTATTCCCGCGCCAGGATGAAGGCCGAGAGCGCCGCATACGGGGTGCGCGGATAGGTGTCGATGATATAGCCGCCGCGCGTGAGCACCGCATCGACATTACCGGCCCGCGACTCGAGCTGGAGCTGTTCGTATTCATTGGAGGCCGAGACCGCGAGATTGCCCTGATGGGCCACCCAGGCGCGCACGCCCAGGATGGTGACGACCCCGGCGGGCAGACCATAGATCAGCGGATTGCGGTACCTCTCCCACCACTTTTTCAGGTCTTCCAGTTGCTCTTCTTCTTCACGACTGTACGCAGACACGGATGCTTCTCCCGGTTCTTGTTCCGATCTTCAGATGATCCTACAACACCACCGCGCGCAGACGGGGGGCGAGTTCACCCCGCGGCACGATCTCCTGCGGCCGCTCGTCGCGCAGGTACTTCACGCCGACGACGCCGCTGTTCACCTCGTCCTCGCCGAGGATCAGCGCCACTCGCGCGCCGCTCTTGTCCGCCCGGCGGAACTGGCCCTTGAAATTGCCACCGCCGCAGTTGACGCACAGGCGCAGTCCGGGCAGTTCGTCGCGCAGGCCCTCGGCCAGGCCCGGCGCGGCGCGCCCGGCCGTCTCCCCCACCACGATCAGGTAGGCGTGCGGCGCCGGCGCCGCGACCGGCGCGGCGCCCCCCTCCAGCAGGGCGAGCAGACGCTCGATGCCGAGCGCGAAACCGGCCGCCGGCGTCGGCCGGCCGCCGAGCTGTTCGATCAGACGGTCGTAGCGACCGCCGGCGCACACCGTGCCCTGCGCGCCGAGCCGGTCGGTGACCCATTCGAAGACGGTCTTCTCGTAATAATCGAGCCCGCGCACGAGACGCGGATTGACCTCGTAGGCGAGGCCCGCCGTATCCAGCAGGTCGCGCAAGCCGGCGAAATGCTCCTGCGACTCCGGATCCAGATGATCCGCCAGCGCCGGCGCACCGTCCAGCAGCGCCCGTAACTCCGGATTCTTGCTGTCGAGTATGCGCAGCGGGTTGACGTGCAGACGCCGCCGGCTGTCCTCGTCGAGACGCTCGTGATGGGCGGACAGATACTCGACCAGCGCCGCGCGGTAACGCGCGCGCGCCCCGGCCGTGCCGAGCGAATTGATCTGCAGGCGCACCCCCCCGATGCCGAGGACGCGCCACAGGCGCGCGCTCAACAGGATCAGTTCCGCGTCGATATCCGGGCCAGTGAACCCGTAGGCCTCGGCGCCCCATTGATGAAACTGGCGGTAACGGCCCTTCTGCGGCCGCTCGTGGCGGAACATCGGACCGAGATACCACAGGCGGCGCGTCTGGTTATGCAGCAGGCCGTTCTCGAGGCAGGCGCGCACGCAGCCGGCGGTGCCCTCGGGGCGCAGGCTGAGGCTCTCCCCGCTCAGGTCCGTGAAGGTGTACATCTCCTTCTCGACGATGTCGGTGACCTCGCCGACGGCGCGCACGAACAGCTCGGTCCGCTCCAGCGACGGCAGACGGATCTCCTCGTAGCCGTAGCCCTCCGCCAGCGCGCGCAGCGCCTGCTCGAGCGCGTGCCACGCCGGGGCGGTCTCCGGCAGGACGTCGTGCATGCCGCGGATTGCCTGAATGCCTTTGCTCAAGTGGATACCCGATCTGGTTCGTCTCCGCGGAGAGGCCGGCAACGGCCGTCCCGGCGGCGCGCGTTCAGCCGTTAATCGTCCTGACCGGGATCGTCACCGGCTCCGCCTGCCCACCCTCTCCCTCGGCGCGCCGACGCGCGAGGCGTTCGCGAATGGTCCGTTCGAGGTCGTCCAGCAGCCGATCGTCGGCCACCTTGTGGTCCGGTTCGCCGTCGACGTAGACGAGATTCGGCGCGCCGCCGGTCAGGCCGATGTGGGCCTCGCGCGCCTCGCCGGGGCCGTTCACCACGCAGCCGATGACGGCGACGTCGAGCGATTCGGTGATGTCCTCCAGGCGCGCCTCCAGCGCGTTCACCGTCGAGATCACGTCGAAGCGCTGGCGCGAACACGACGGGCAGGCGATCAGATTGATGCCGCGGCTGCGCAGGTGCAGGCTCTTCAGGATGTCGAACCCGACCTTGACCTCTTCCACCGGGTCGGCCGCGAGCGAGATGCGAATGGTGTCGCCGATGCCTTGCGCGAGCAGCATGCCGAGGCCGATGGCCGACTTCACGGTGCCGGAGCGCAGGCCGCCGGCCTCGGTGATGCCGAGGTGCAGCGGCTGGTCGATCTG
>WBZO01001990.1_pt2 | contig 23404 bp, 24 predicted proteins | sample 5204261 | NCBI WGS metagenome assembly WBZO01 (sample SAMN12412400, study PRJNA552823) | activated sludge metagenome | isolation source: activated sludge from anammox sidestream of wastewater treatment plant... | place: USA: North Carolina | collected 2017-09 | reverse complement strand
GCAGTTCCGCACGGCGCTGACGCAGGCCAGGACGGCGAGGAAGCCGATCGATCTGGTCGTCCGGCAAGGCAAGCTCTACCGCAATATTAGTCTCGATTATTCGCTCGGCTTGCGCTATCCGCGCCTTCTCCGCCGCATTTCGTGGCAGCAGGTCGCAGCCCATTTGGATCGGTTTTCTGACCTTGACTGGCTGGCCGAAGAGCTTGCGAGAAAGTACGGCTTCCAGTGAGCAGCGCCCTCGGGCGTATTTCTCGAGGAGTCGGAATTCGGGAATAGTAGCGCCAGCACGTTGCCATTCATCCAAGTCTAGCCACTCGCGGGCGCATTCGGTGCCGGCGGTGGCACGACGTTCTGGCCTGCCAGTTCGATCGGCACCATGTTCACGGGGACGAAGTGCTTGTCGCCCTCGGCGCCGATCGTGTTCATGTTCTCGAGCCGCAGGATCATGTTCGGCGACGCGGCCCCCACCATGAACAGGGACTTGTAAAGTTCCGCCCGCGCGGTGCTGTCGCCGCGCAGCAGCCCGTTGAGGTTCATCTTCGTCAGCAGGTTGGTCCGGTTCTGGCCGAACAGCTTGTAGTTCGCCTCCTGCTCGAACGCCTTCACCCAGGGCACGACGCTGTCGACCACGACCTCGATCGACTGGTGCTCGATGTTGCTGAACGTCGCCCGCGCGAGATGCATCACCTTGTGCGGCGGCACACCGAACCAGCGGCAGATTTCCTCGATCTGGTGTTGACGCGTTTCGATGAACTGCGCCTCGTTCGGCGCGCGCGAGACGGGCGTCCATTTCATGCCCTTGTCGAGCAAGAAGGTCTTCTCGCCACCAGGGCCGCGGAACCGCTTCAGTTCCTCCCGGAGGATTTTCAGCCCGTCGGCGTTGAGGCTCTTCTCCATCTCGATGACACCGGACGGGTTCATGCCCTCGCCGAAGAACGTGGCGCCGAACAGCTCCGTCGCCTGCGCCCAGCCGATCGACTGCGCGGCGTATTCCACCACGTTGTGACCGACCGGGCCATCGCCGAAGCCTTTCAGGTGGAACATGTCGCTGGCGGCCAGGGCGACGCGGCCGGCGATCCCGTTCCACACCTCGTAGTAGAGCACACCGTTCCCGTCGCGTTTCGGCGACACTCGCGAGGGATGGATGGGCCAGAGGTAGAGGGCACGTCCGGCCATGTCGCGCTCGATCTCGGCGTAGCCGTTGCCCCAGAGCAGGGCGTGGCCGAGCAGCGTCTGCCGCCAGGTGAAGGCGCCCATCTCCGGGTTCGGGCGCTGGTTCAGCATGCTGTCCACCGGACTGCTGATGACCCGCTCGACATCGCCGTTGTCGCGCTCGCGCACTACACGCCAGGGCAGCTGGGCGACGGCTTTCGTCAGGTACTGCACACAGGCCCAGACGGTGGCGTTGCGCAGGGACCGGTCATGATCGACGAAGGTGCCCGCCGGCGTGCGCGCACCCAGGAAGAAGCGTGCGATCCCCGATGGCTCGGTGCCGGACGAGGTCAGCCGGTTCACCGCGGTGCGGAGGAAGCCGAACATAGGGGAGCCTCCCTCGCCCGCTGCCAGACACGCTGTCCAATCAACCCGCGCGATCAGCAACACCGTTGGGAAATCAGTACGGCAACGCCACCCATCTCGGGTGAGCAGCGACAGCATCAAGATGGCGGCATGCTCCCACCGGGGATAGACCGGCAGCGTCAAGCGTAGGGCCGGAAATACACGCGACAGCCAGCGCCGCCGCGTGGCCCACGGCTCAGTACTCGAGAATGGCCCGACCCAGAATGGCGCCGCTATGCAGGTCGTGGCAGGCCTCATTGATCTGCTCGAGGCGGTAGCGGCGCGTAATCAGCCGATCGAGCGGGAAGCGACCTTCCTGATACCAGCGTAGATACATGCCGAAGTCGCGATCCGGAAACGCGGCACCAAGGCTGCCGCGGAAGATGCGCTGGCCCGACGTGAACAGCGCCGGATCGAGCGTCACTTTCTCCTGCGGGATGCCGATCAGCACAGCCGTGCCGCCGAAATTATCCGCGCCGACGCCGCCAGACCGGGTTGCCTGCAGGATCTGCTCGATGGTCCGCTGGCGACCGATGGCGTCGAAGGCGTAATCGACGCCGCCCCGGGTGAGGTCGCGGACCGCCATGACGGGATCGGTGTTGCCCGAGGCGTTGACCGTGTGGGTCGCGCCAAACTGCCTGGCGAACTCCAGCTTCTTATCGTCAAGATCGACCGCGATGATCGGGTAGGCGCCCACGATGGCGGCCGCCTGAATGGCCGAGAGGCCGACCCCGCCCGCTCCGAACACGGCAACCGACTGGCCGGCGCGCACGCCCGCCGTATGCAGGACGGCACCGGCGCCCGTCAGCACCGCGCAGCCGACGATGCAGCTCAGATCACGGGGCTGGTCGTTGGCGATCTTCACGACCAGCTCCCCGCTGACCTGCACATCCCGCGCCCAAGTATAGACGACGCCATGCGCGGATTGGCCCTGGAAGGTCGCGCCGGTCACCGAGCGTGGGGCGGCGCCGCGAATGGGCGTGCGTGGCACCCAGGTCACGATGCACAAATCGCCGACCTTGAGATGGGTGACGTTGCTGCCGATCCGCGTCACCACGCCCGTACCCTCATGGCCAAGCAGCAAGGGACGGTCGAGAGCACCGTTGTGCATCTGGTGCAACTGCGAGTGGCACACGCCGCTCGAGTAGAGCTTGACGGTGACCTGGTCGGGGCCTGGATCGGGCAGATCGATCTCGTCGAGGATAAGATCGCCGTTCAGCTTGGTCTGGACGGCCGCGATAGTTTTCATGCGAGAGGTTTCCTCACGTCGGGCGCTGCATGCGACCCATTGCTGAAGATCACCACATGGCAGAATCCGGCCTTGAACGGAATGAGGGCCGAGGCAGTGGCTGACCGTATGTCGCCTCAGTGCCTGCCGAGGTCAGCCGGTTCAGCGCGGTGCGGAGGAAGCCGATCACGGGAGTTCCTCCTCCATCGAGCCGCCAGACGCGCGGTTCAATCCATAGGCGCGATCAGCGACACCGTCGGAAAGTAGGTTCGGTAGCGCCGCACATCCCGTGTGAGCAGCGGCAGCTTCGCGATGGCGGCATGCGCGCCGATGAAGAAGTCAGGCAGCACGCCGGTCCGCCTGCCACCCCGGCTCCGGTAATGCTGGAACGCCTTCCCCGCCAGGAACAGGGCCGCACGTGGCACCGGGGCGATCTCCACACGCGCTATGTCCACCGCGGCATCGACTTCCTCGATACGCAGAAAGCCAACCGACAGTTCAGCGTAGACAACGTCGTTGATCAGGACCGCTCCGCGAACCGCCGCCGCTTCCAATTGGCGTTGGGACCAGTCAGCCCAATCGGTATCGTCGGTGACGAGGTCGAGCAAGACATTCGTGTCGACCAGCGTCGCCTCAGTCATCTCCGCGTGTCAGTGCCATGATCTCGTCGGTGGTCAATCCGGCCGAGGCGCTGCCCCGCAGCTTGGCGAAGCGGCTGCGAGGCCTAGCGCCAGCCGCACGGCTACCCGCCTTGCGCAGGATGACACGGCCATCCTCGGCGACGTCGAAGGTGACGCTGCTGCCCGGTGTGATGCCCAGGAGGTCGCGGACGGCCTTGGGGATGGTCACTTGACCCTTGGTGGTGACAGTCGTGGCCATGAGATTCGGTAATACTCGACAAATGGGTTGGTCTTACCTAGTGCCACACCCCGTCTCTTGTCCAGCCTGACGTCGCGCCGGAGACGCCGATCATCGTGCCGCCTCCCGCGCCGCTGCCTCGGCGGCCACCACCTGAGCCATCACCTCGTAGATCGATGGTTCATCCTCGGCCTCCGTCCGGTCGCGTGCCTTGCAGCCGATGGCCATCGCCGCCGCCACCGCGCCGTCGATGCGGAACCTTGTCGCACTCTTGTCCAGCTTGCGATTGCCGCTGGCATCGCTGAGCGACACCGCGTTGGCGAAGCAGAAGGCCAGCACCGGATTGCCGGGATGCTGGAACCGCCGCTCCAGCACGCTGATCTCCAACGCGTCGATCGCCGGAGCCATGTCCCGCCAGCCCTGGCCCCAGGGAACCAGGCGAAGCGCCCCGCTGCGGGCATCGTCCTTGCCGTCCACGAACGCATCGACGCCGATGGCGGCCAGCTCCCGCAGCAGCGCTTCGATCCGCCAGCGGTCATAGGCCAGGGCAACGACCTCGTAGTCGGCGGCGATCTCGGCGATGCGCTTCGCCACGAAGCCATAGTCGACAGCGCGGCCCGGCGGTGCCTCGATCCAGCCGGCCTGTTGCCAGTCCACATAGGGCGCGCGGTCACGGTCGGCGTGCTGCCTGACCAGATCGCCCGGCTTCCAGAACCACGCCGCGACACGATCGCCGTCTTCGGCTGACACCGCCACCAGGGCGGTCAGGTCCGTGGTGGCGGACAGGTCAAGTCCGAGATAGACCGTCTCGCCCAACCGCAGCAGTGGCCCCTCCGCCTGGCACGCGACCCACTCAGCCCGCGGGATCAGTGGCGACTTCGCGTCGATGCGCTGGTTCAAATACAGGTTGCGGAACGGCGCCTCGAAGGACGGCATCCGTTGTGCCCGCGCCGCCTGTGCTCGCATGTCGTCCAGGCTGCGGAAGTCCCCCAGCGCCGGATTGGCCAGCGGCCAGATGCTCTCATCCCATGGATCGGCATCGTCGGGCGCGGCGAACAGGTGCGTGACCGTGGTCGGATCAGTCGCGCTCAGCCCATCATCGATCAGTTGCGAGAGGATGTGCTGGGGATCGTTGCTTTGCGTCGAGATCACCAGGAACAGCGGTTCTTCTCGCGCCCCCATCGCGGTGTCGAGGACATCATAGAGATCGCGCGTCCTGGCCTGCGCCAGTTCGTCGTAGATCACCACTGACGGGTTCAGCCCATGCTTGGTGCCGGCCTCCGCCGAGATCGCCCGATAGACCGAGCCATTGCGCAGGCACACCATGGTCTTGGTGCTGTCGACGATCTTGATCATCGCCAGCAGTTCGGGATCGGCCCGCACCATCTGGGCGGCGATGCGGAACACGATCGCCGCCTGCTCACGCTCGGTGGCGGCGCTGTAGATCTCCCCGTTGCGGATCGCCTCCGGCCCGACGAGATGCGCCAGCACCAGGGCCGCCGTTAACGCGGACTTGCCGTTCTTGCGCCCGACGCTGAGCACGGCGCGGCGGACCACCCGGCGGCCGTCGCGATACCGCGGCTCGTAGACGTCGCGGACGAATGCTCGCTGCCAGGGACGCAGCCGCAGCGGACCACCCGCGCCGACGCCGCTCGGGACGGTCAGCCGCTCGATAAACGCGATGATCCGGCTGGCGCGCGGGCGGTTCCTACCCGGTCTCGCCGCCACCGATCAGTCCCGCCCACTTGCTCGCACCACCCCCGCCGGCATCGACCGCGAGGCGCACCCGCGCGCTTGGCGTCATGCCGAACTCGGCGGCATAGCGCACCACGTCGGAGGCGGCCTTGTTGGCGGTGCCAACCAGCGGGTTCTGGATGGCGTTGCCGTTGCTGGTCTTGATCATCAGGCCTCCGGTCAGCAGGTCGCGCTTGGCCATCTCGGCGATGGCGCGTTCGGCCTGCACCCAGCGGGCATAGGCGACACAGTAGGCGGCGAGCGCCGCGCGATCGACCGTCTCCAGCAGCCGCAGGGCATGCAGGCCGTGCGCCACCCTCTCCCATTCGGCGCGCGCGAGGTCATTCAGATGGTCTGGCGGCTCCGGCATGGCGGTGGCCGGACGGTCCGGTCCCATCCTGATGGGCCGCTTGCCGGGGTTGCCCTCGATCAGCTTCAGGTGGGTGGGCTTGGGCTTGCGGCCGCGGGTCATGACACGATCCAATCGTGGCAATCTGCAATGAAATGATCGTCGAATCCGCTTGGCTGCGGTGTGCCGCAGCGCGAATGGTCCATCACGGGCGGAGAACAAGCCGCCCCGGATGGAGAGCCAGATGACCGATCGCCAGAGCCGCGCCGCACAGAACCAGCAACAGAGCCTGGAGCTTTTCCTGGCCCGCAAGGCCGAGTTCGACGCCCTGCTCGCCGACCTCCGGCGCATGAGCGACGACCATTTCGGCGCCGCCCCCGAGAAGGTCCTCTGGGGCGAGGCCGCCAGCCTCGAATACTGGAATAGCAAACTGCGGGAGGTGGCGGACGCCTACTTCAAGCGCGGCGAGTTCGCGGCCTGACGCACGCCCCGAAGGAGCTGCCTCGCCCGGGCCGCCCGGCGGGGCTCGGGGTGGTAGCAGGTGCCCGATGGCCGGGTGCCGCTGCCAACCAGGAGCACCACCATGGCCAAGACCACCACCAAAATTTCCGACACCGCCCGCGCGATGCTGACGCTGGCGGCAACCCGCCCGGACCGGCTGGTCCGCCCGCCGCAACTGCCCACTGCCGCGGCTCGGCAGGTGGTGCGGTCGCTGCTCAACAACGGCTTCGCAGAGGAGATTCCGGCACCGATCGAGGACGCGGCCTTCACATGGCGCACCAGCGACGACGCCGCGACGCTGATGCTGCGCGCCACGGCTGCCGGGCTGACGACGGCAGGTGTGACGCCGGCCTTGGCCGAGACACCGCAGACAATCGCAGCCTTCATGCAGGAGGTGATCGGCTTCCTGGCGGAGGAAGGCTGCAACGCCACCATTCTCGAGGAGACCGAGGCGCGAACCGTGGTGGATGACGGCTTCGCCAATGGCCGCCCTGCGGCGCGCGTCGCTGGCGACATCCTGGCCTGGTTGGCCGAGGAAAACGAACGGGCAGAGGCAGAGACGGAAGCCGCCAACACGGACGCCACAGGCGCCGACACGGCGGACGACGAGGCAGTCGCGCGCGAGGCCGCAGCAGTGGCCGACGCCCTGGAGACGGCGCCAATGCCGCCCGCACGGGCGACCCTGAGAGAGGCCGCCCAGGCGGTCCTCGACGCCTGGGCGGACAGGGCGAACCGGGACACCGACATCATCGGCGCCCTGGAAGCACCCATGGCGACACTGCGGTCCGCCCTCCTGCACGGGGGCCAGCGAACCACGACGACCGGCACACGCCCGCCCCGCGCCGGCACCAAGCAGGAACTGGTGCTGGCCATGCTCCGCCGCGATCAAGGCGCCAGCGGGCCACAGATCGCCGAGGCAACCGGCTGGGCGGCTCACACCGTGCGCGGCTTCCTCGCCGGGCTGAAGAAGAAGGGCATCGCCGTCGAAACCCTGGAAAGGGTGCGGCAGGTAGGGTCGGGCAAGGAAGGCGCGAAAGGGTCCTACAGCATTTACAAGCTTGCCGACTAATCCTTCGCACCCAGGCGAGATTGCGCCGCCGCCCGCCCATCGCGGGTGGCGGCAGCCTTGTTGATGCCGTTGCGGGCGATGTCTGCGGACCTGCGATGCCACCTACAGAGCTGTACGGTCGTCGATCATAGCTATGAGAAACGATGCTGAAACTTTGCCTGTCCCACCATTCCATCGTAACACCGTAAACGACCCCGCAAAGAGGGCAATGCGCCTCTCCAAAGCAGAAGCTCGTGTCAGGCGACGGTTCAGGGCTTACTCGCGCCGCTTGGACCGGCGCGCGCGACTGAAGTCCTTCGTCTGGTCCGTTTCAAATGCTCCGTGGTCACTGGTGGCAATGGTTGCGCTGGTGCTCGCCTCTGGAATCTATTGTGGCACACAGCTTTTCGCAGGGCCTTGGCCGCCCCATACGATGGCAAGACACTGGCTTGCAGCTCCCAACTGTTTCGCGGCACGCCTCGTGGGGTTGGCGCCCGCTCGGAGGGGCGAACCCGGGTATTACCCGAGCCACGATAGAGACCAAGACGGCATTGCGTGTGAACTATGGCCAGACGGAAGCGGCCACTCGGTGACCATGGGCGGCTATGGTCCCGTCCTACCACGCGTCATTTATCCCCGGCAGCGATAGAAGCGTGCGCGCTTTCTGCGGGCCTGCCGATGCAACCATCGCCCATCTATCCAGGGTGCCCCCGCACAGCCTGCCGGCCCGTCAAATCCCGCATCGCCGCACCGCAACATCGCAGTAGGCCGGCTCAATTTCCATCGCGAGACACCGGCGGCGGTCATCTCGTCGGCGATCAGCGCGGTGCCGCTGCCGGAGAACGGTTCGTAATTCACATCCCCCGGCGCACTGTTGTTCAGGATCGGGTGGCGCATGCATCGTGAGATTGTGGTCCACTCCGGGCGGAGCCATGATGATCGTTCGGACACCAGTGACAATCTGATGGCACGAAGGAGGACGCGGCCCATGAGCAACAGTGGATATACGCCACCCACGATCTGGAAGTGGGAGAAGCAGGGCGACGATCTGGACTGGAGGTACGCGAGTATCAACCGGCCGATAGCAGGCGCGACGCACGAAAAAGAACTGCCGGTCGGCAAGCACCCTCTACAGCTCTATTCGCGCGGCACGCCAAACGGCGTCAAGGTGACCGTGATGCTCGAAGAGCTGCTGGCCGCCGGCCACAAGGGCGCCGAGTATGATGCCTGGTTGATCGACATCGGCAAGGGCGACCAGTTCGGCGGCGGCTTCGTCGAGGTCAATCCGAATTCGAAGATCCCCGCCCTGATGGATCGGAGCGGACCCAAGCCACGGCGGGTATTCGAGTCAGGTGCCATCCTGCTCTATCTGGCCGAGAAGTTTGGCGCCTTCCTGCCGACGGACCCGGACGGGCGAACCGAAACGCTTAACTGGCTTTTCTGGCAGATGGGCAGTACGCCCTACATCGGCGGCGGCTTCGGGCATTTTTACCATTACGCTCCCGTCAAGATCGAGTATGCGATCAACCGCTTCGCCATGGAGGCCAAACGTCTGCTTGACGTGCTGAACCGGCGCCTTGCCGACAACGCCTTTGTCGCGGGTGAGGAATATACGATCGCCGATATGGCGCTCTGGCCCTGGTATGGCGGGCTTGCCCTGGGCACTCAGTACGAGGCGGGGGAATTCCTGCAGGGGCACGAATACACGCACGTCATCCGCTGGGCCAAAGAGATTGGAGAGCGGCCAGCGGTCAAGCGTGGACGAATGGTCAATCGCACGGGCGGCAATCCCGCCGAACAGCTGCCTGAACGCCACGATGCAACCGACTTCGTGACAAAGACGTAGGTCAACCTGGCGAGGCGGGCCGGCAAAATACGCGGCCGGTTCCACGGGCATGCGACCGTTGCGGGAGCGAGTGTACGACGGCCCGGCCAACCGCGCCCGTTCATGAGGTCCCTGCGGCCTCGCCGCGTGTCCTCGCGGCATCGAGGTCCCCAAACGACCGGTGATCGCCGTCCAGCAGCGCCTGCTTGCCGGTCAAATCTTGCCAGCGGCGGACGCCGACATCGCAGTAAGCGGGGTTGATTTCCATCGCCAGGCACCGGCGGCCGGTCATCTCGGCGGCGATCAGCGTCGTGCCGCTGCCGGAGAAGGGTTCATAGATCGCATCACCCGGCGCGCTGTTGTTCAGGATCGGGCGGCGCATGCATTCGACCGGTTTCTGCGTGCCGTGTACGGTCTCCGGATCCTCGGCGTCATCGCCGCGGGTCGCAATGGACCACAGCGTCGTTTGATCGCGCGCGCCCTGCCAATGCCCGGTCTTGCCATCGCGCACCGCGTAGAAACATGGCTCGTGTTGCCAATGATAATCGCCTCGGCCCAGCACCAGGTGGGTCTTCGCCCAGATGATCTGCGACCGGATTGCGAAGCCGCAGGCCTCCAGGCTCTCGGCAACGATGCGTGAATACCGTCCGGCATGCCAGACATAGGCGACGTCACCAGAGAACAACGCCCAGGCTTCGCGCCAGTCGGCGCGATCGTCATTGCTCACGGCGCCCGTGCGCTCCGACGACGACACGCCAGCGCGATTGCGCCAGGTGGGATCGTAATTCACACCATACGGCGGGTCTGTCGTCATGAGGTGCGGGATCACGCCGTCCAGCAGCCGCGCCACATCCGTGGCCGACGTGGCGTCGCCACACAACAGCCGGTGCTCGCCCAGCAACCAGAGATCACCGGGATGGGTGACTGGTTCGGCGGGTGGTTCTGGTGCCGGATCGTCGGCCGCATCCTCGTCGATATCGGCACCACCACCCGCGAGCATCGCCGACAGTTCGTCCGGGCTGAAGCCGACGACGTTCATGTCGAAGCCGAGGGCGCTCAGGTCGAGCAGTTCCGCTTTCAACAGCGCAGCGTCCCAGCCGGCGTTGAGCGCGATCTTGTTGTCGGCAACGCGGAACGCGCGCGCCTGTGCTTCGGTGAGATGACCGAGACGGATGACGGGGGCACTGTCCAGGCCAATCTTTCGCGCCGCCAAGATGCGACCGTGGCCGGCGATCACCGTGCCGGCATCATCGGTCAGCACCGGATTGACGAAGCCGAACTCCTCGATCGACGCCGCGATCTGCGCCACTTGCTCATCGCTGTGCGTGCGCGCATTGGTGGCGTATGGCAGCAGCGCAGCCAGCGGAACCGTCTCGACATGGAGGTCAGGCTGCATGCGCGACCTCCGCGCCTGTCCGCTCGGCGGCGATAGCATCGTAGCTACGGCCGTCGCCGTACAGCGTCACCGGGACGTCCGTATGCAGCAGCCGCCAGCGCGCAATCGCCAGGTCGACGTATTCCGGAGCCAGTTCGATCGCTCGGACGCGGCGGTTTGCCCGTTGTCCGGCCAGCAATGTGGTGCCGGAACCGGAGAACGGCTCAAGCACCAAGTCTCCCTCGGCCGTGTACGCTTGCATGACGAATTCCGGCAGGCGGACAGGGAACACCGCCGGATGCTCGGTCTCGATGCCGCGGGCCTTGTGCCGGGTGATGCGCAGCACGCTGTCCGGGATACGAGTGTCCTGTACGCCCTGGCCGGCATGGGTCCATTCGCCGACCTGGCCGTCCTTGCCCCGCAGGCCACCCTTCTCACTGTTGACGTGGCCGACCCAGCGGCAGGGCACGATCTTGTTCGGATGCCGCGACGCCCGGTTGAAGTGGAAGATCAACTCGAAGGACGGCGCGAGCCGCCCGTTCCAGTCGCCCGGCAGGCCGGGTCCCTGATCCCAGCAGTAGAGACCAAATCGTCGCCAACCCTCGGTCCGCATCCACTCCATCCAGCCTTGCCAGTACGGCTGCCACTCGCCATCGCGGTGGATCATGCCGAGATTCACCAGCACCTGACCGTCCGGTGCTATTATGTCGTCGATGCCCGTGAACACGCTCCGCATCAGCACATCCCAGTCACCGACGCCACCAGTCGTGTAGTTCCGCTGGTTCCCGTAGGGCGGGCTGGTGAACAGTAGTGCGGCGCGCTCGCCGTCCATGAGCCGGTCCCGCGCCGTGCGGTCTGTCGAGTCTCCGCAGAGCAGGCGGTGTTCGCCGAGCAGCCAGAGATCGCCGGGCCGGGTCACCACCGTCGCTGGCGCGTTGGCCTCCACGTCGGCCGGATCGTCCGCGGCGGCGTCCTCCGACACCACATCATCAGGCGTGGCCAACAGCTCGGCGATCTCGTCGTCGCTGAACCCGGTCAGCGCGAGGTCGAAGCCCATCGCTTGCAACTCGCCGAGTTCCAGCGCGAGCGTCGCCGTGTCCCAGCCCGCGTTCAGCGCCAGCTTGTTGTCCGCGAGCAAATACGCGCGGATCTGCGCCTCCGACCAACCGCGCGCCACCATGACAGGGACGTCCGGCAGGCCCGCCTTGCGCGCAGCCAGCACGCGGCCGTGGCCTGCGATGATGGTGCCGGTCTCGTCCACCAGCACGGGATTGGTGAAGCCGAATTCCTGGATGCTGGCTGCGATCTGCGCGACTTGTTCATCGCTGTGCGTGCGAGCGTTCCGCTGATAGGGCGCCAGACGCGCGAGGGGCCAGCGTTCCGTCTGGTCGGCAGGCCATGCGATGGGTGCGGTTTGAGCGGTCATTCGGGCGCTTTCCGGGGCAAAAGGGGCGGTTTGACGGGCCAATTTCGGGGTATTTCGCGGCCATTTTGTCTCGTGCGCTGAGAGCGGCAGGCGGCGGGTTCATCCCAAGCCATTGATGTAACGGCCGTTCCGCAATTCGCGGCGGCTCCGACCCCTCCTGCCAATATCGCGGCGTTTAACGCGAAAGCCGCAACCGGATTTTGGCATGATTTTTGCTAGGGATTTGACCCCCCTCCCCCCTCGGGGCGTCAGGCATCCCCAGCGCGCCAGGGATGCGCCGGGTCTCGCGGTAGTCCCGTCACATCGCAACCCGACAAGCGTATAGGCGCGCCGGGGCGGTGCGCACGGCCAAACCCACCGTCACGGATTGCGGTCTTCGCCGAGTGACACGACGCGCACAGCGCCTGGACGTTCGCTGGATCGAAGTCAGCACCACCACGGCTGCGTGGCACGATGTGATCGACGTTTGTAGCGACAATATCGCAGCCCGGCACTTCGCAGACGGGCCGTGCTCGCAGCACCGACGCCCGGAACCGCCGCCAGGCCGGACGCTGGTAGAACCGATCGCCGGGCATGCGTCGATCCCCTCCGCCGCCAAAAGAAACGGCGCCGTCCCAAGGGAGGCGCCGCTTCAGACCCAGTTCAACCAGTTATCGTCCTGCTACCAGATACGGATTCCAGCCGTCAATCGGGTATTTGCATTCGCCACCAAAAAAGTTGCGGCACTGGCGCTGCGTCACGCAGCGACGATGGCAGCTGCATCCTTCGGCGTCGGACCGCGCCGGGTCGGGCAACTCCCATCCAGGCCATAGTGCGTCACCAGCACACCGAGCGCCGCGACGAGGATCCCCTGTGCCTGCGCATGGCCGACCGGACGACCGCCCCAGCCCTGGCGGCACGCCCATTCCCGGATTGAGGTCTCGCAGCCGATCACATGCCAGACGCAGGACCCGGCAGCACTGGCTGGACCACCGAGGGCGTCCATCGTATCTGCCACCTTCCGCCGAGCCTCCGCCGCGCGTTCGGTGAGCGTGTGCCCGGTTGTTGGTGCCACACGCACCAGCGGCATGACACGGACGGTGCCCATCGCAGCGGCGCGGAACTGCGCCAGGAACATGTCCCCGGCGTCGTGCATCTCGCCAGTGATGGTACCGTTGGCCTCGAGCCGGGCCAGCAGGTCGATGGCACGCCGATGCGCCACCACGACACCCGTGTCCGGATCGGCGTCCTGGAACGGCGCGGTGAACCCGCCATGTTGCAATCGCCAGCTGGTTGGCTTTGCCAGATCCACGCGTTCGGTGGTGGTGCGAGACTTCTTGCGCTTACCGGCCATGGCCGTGCCCTCCCTGCCGCTGCCCCCAGCGTCGGTTCGCCTCGTTGGTGATCGCCTGACGCAGCCAGGGGTCGGTAATGTCCGCGACCGGCAGGGCGGCAACACCGTGCCGGTGCCATGCGGCGGCGCGCATCGCGTTCAGTTCCGCTTCGCTGGTCGGGCTGCGCGCCAGGTCCAGGCAGGACCGCGGCGGGCGCGGGGCGTCGGTGAACCTCATGCCAGGCCTCCCCGCGCATCCGTGGCCCACAGAAGCAGCGCGAGGGCATCGGCCTCGTTGTCGTCGGCGGGGTTGAAGCCGCGGGCACGGATGGCCGCGATCATGGCCGCTTTGTCGGCGTTGCCCTTGCCGGTGGCAAAGCGCTTGATGGTGCCGACCGGGACGCCTTCGTAGGGGATGCTGTGCATCTCGGCCCAGGCTGTCAGGGTGGCGAGCAGACCACCGAACACGTGGGCCGCGTCAGTCCCGACATGCCGGCGGACCTCTTCGAACACGATCCGGTGGAACGGGCCGCCGAGCCGGGCGATCTCTTGCAGCCAGCCGTTGAAGCGGAGGTAACGCATCCCGCCGCCCTCGAAGCGAGTGGGCTTGAACGTCATGGTGCCGGAGGTGATGCGGTTGTCCACGCCGCGCAGTGCCCAGCCTGTTGTGCTGCCGAGATCGAGCGCGAGCACGGCGGGAGTGCCGGTTAACAACGGGGGGAACAGGGGCGGCGGAAAGGCGGCGCTTGCGCGCGGTGACGATGCGATCAAAGTCGCGGTGGCCATGATGGTCTCCTGATCGAGGGACGGCGTGGTCAGGACGGCGGCGGCCTGGTTCTTGGCGGAGCTGGCCGTCGTCGTCCGTGTGGGTCGGGCAATGCTGGTCCGAGGGGGGCCTGTGGCAGGCGGCCGGTGCATCATGGTACATCCTCGAGCCAGAGCGGTTCGGGGAACGTTGGTGAACCTTCGACGGGACGTTCCCCTATAGGTTCCCCAGCAAAGTCGCTGTCCTGGTCTATCAACGGGGAACCTGGGGATCCCGGGGAACCTTTTTCTGTACTCTTTTTTTCATGCGCGCGCGCGCGTACGCGTAAGGGTATAGAAAGGTTCCCTAGGTTCCCCAGGTTCCCCCTTTCCTGTTCTGGACTGCAACTTTCGAGGGGAACTTCCGCGGATGAGGTTCCCCAGATCGGCAAAAGGTTCCCCTCTTGGGTGCATTGTTCGCCGTGTTGATTGCCTTCGCTGGCCGAATGCATAGCGAGACGCCACTGCCTGGCCTGATGCGAAACGCCTGCGACTTCAATCCGGACGGTTCGGTAGGGCAACTGGAATACACGATCTCGCAGGCGCCGCAGCGCGGCGCCAAAGCGAGTGCGTTGCGCTCGCTCGGTGCCATCGCCGATATTCAAAGGAGGGTCCGCTCTGACCGCGAGATCGAACAGCTCGGCGACACCGACCGCCACCGTGCCAAACCTCTCCCACCACGCGATGACGAATCCACGCCACGCGGCTCCCTCAGTATCCCCGGCTTCCATCATTTCATCTATGTTCCCGAGGAAGCCGCTGATACCTACGACGTCGAGAATGCCACCAAGCGTTTGGGCCCAGTTCTCGAACCCGCCGAGACCTCGCGATCCACGCGGCCGGCCAACGGCGATCCAGGCCTGGCAAAGGGTCAGGCAGGCGGTCACCAGTTTGCCGCGATTGGCCCGAACCCACCCCATCAGGTCTGGGTGCCGGAAGGCGCCTCGCCGCCAGGGCTGGTCGACATGGGCGTCGAGCCGGATCCGGAGGAGACGACGCGCGATTTCGTTCGAGAAGGTCGGATTGTTTCCGGTGGCCACCCAGACGCAGCGGATTGGCAGCCGGACCATGTCGGAGCCACCGAGCACACGATCCTCCCAGATCGGTGCAGTGAGCGCGGCGGCCAGAGCCGAGGAGTCGAGTTCGTTCCGCAGGTTGTCGATCAGCAGCAGCGTCGGCAATTGCCGCAACTTGGCGGTGAGCCGCTTGCGCCACTCATCCTCGTCGCGTCCCTCGGTCATCACGGGCGCGCCGGCGCCCGTCAGCACGGTTGCGATGACGTCGACCATCAGCGTCGCGCCGGTCCCGGGCGTGGGCTTCTCGATCATGTGCAGCGGTGTTGGCCCGTCCACCATGGCACGGACGAAGCCGAGCAGCAGCAGCGCCAGGGCATGGGCGCGTTCGGCGTCACCGATGAACGGAAAGTCGCCGAGCAGATCATCCAGCAGCAGGTCGCGTGCGGCGGCGATTTGCGCGTCGTCGGGGTGGGACGGCAAAGGTTCAACGCTGAAGCCCGGCGGGGGCTGGTAGAGCAGACGGGCGTCGGGATGGTAGCCGGGATCGGTGAGCAGCGTGCCGCCCTGGCCAAAGACCGGCGCGGTGACGATTCCGGCGAGAATGGGCAGCGCGGGGTCCGGCGTTGCCAGCATGGATTTGACCACCGTGAGCGGCGGCGGCACGGGGATCAGTTCCTCCTTGGCAGACAGCTTCCGCCAGTCTGCGATCCTGGCCAGCATGTACCGCAGCCGCTCCTCGCGCACGGTCACCGCCGTGGGACGGCCGTCGTCGTCCGGCACCACCCAGCTTGGCAGCATGCCGAGGCGGAACATCCAGGGCGATCGATTGGCCGCCAACAGCCGTGTCCACGCCCGCGCCGTGGCACGCTCCAGATTGCCCTCGTCGGCGCGGGCGATCGGTAGCGGCAGCGTCGGTTCCACGAACCCGATCGGGATGTGTCGCCCGGTCGGTTCGTGCGACACCGGTGATGGAGGCGCCCGGTTTTCCTGGCGCATGGCGGCATCCACAAGGGTGGCGATTGGTCCGGCGCCGCCGCGTTGCAGCATGTCGTTGAAGTCGTCGCCCTGGGCTGGCGGTATGGCGATGTGCACCGGGCGACCGTCGAGGCGAAGCTTTGCCGCGGCAGCTTCGGCGGCACGCAACCCGGCGCCGGACGCGTCGTGGTCAGCCAGGATGACGATCCGTCGTGCCTCCGGCGGCAGCATCACCTGTTCAAGTCCGGAGGTGGATAGTGCGGCCCATACCGGCAGGCCCGGGCACGCCTGCATGACAGCCAGGCCGGTCTCGATGCCCTCGCAAAGCCCGAGGACACCGGCCGCGCCGATGGGAGCAAGCCGCACCGCGCCACCGCCGGTGCGACCGAGCATCATGCGCGGCTTGGCGATCGGCGCCTTGCTCATGATGGTCGGATCAGTGGCATCCTCTGCGAGCCAGGTGCGATGCAGCGCCATGACTTTGCCACCGACATCGCGCACCAGGGCGACCATCGCCGGATAGCCGGTGCGGGTCTCCCAGTGGGTCAGGTCCGGGTGGAACAGTAGGTCGGCGTCATCCGGGGCGGTGAGACCACGGCCACGCAGATAGGCCTCGACGGGCGTATCAGCGAACGGCACGCTGCCCTGTTGGATGAAGGCAATTTCCCGGCTCGCGTCCCGTTCCGGCCGGGAGGGCCTGACCGGTGGTCCCTCGCGCGCCGGTGCCGTCGGCGTCCAACCCACCATCTCCGCGGCATGCGCATAAAGCGCCCTGTCGAACAGATGGGTGCCATGGCTGACCGTGCTCAGCGGGCCGCCGCCTTGGCTGCCGTCGAAGTCATGCCAGTCACCGGCGCGATCACCGCGCAGTTCGATCACACAGGAACCGGAGTTGCGCGGCGGGTCACCGTTGATATTGGCCAGCCGCCATTGGTGCCCTTGCCTGCGGCCGTTTGGGAACATCCCCGGCACCCAGGTTTCGGCTGTCGCGCGCAGTCGCCGCACAATCTCGTCCAGATCGTAACGAACGGGTGCGGCGTCGATGACATTCAGGTCAATCATTGGAACGATCGCGCGGGAACGACGCCGGTGAAGAAGCTTTTGTCTGGGCGCACCGCAACGAACCCGAAGCCAGGTCCTGTATGTTTGGGATCGGCGATGATCCAGAGATCCTCCCCGGCGTCGTAGATCGCCTTGCCGGGACCGAAGACGCCGTCAAGGAAACTCTCCATTGGCATGGCCCGCAGCCGTGCCTCGACTTCCTGGATGTCATTGACGGATACGCCACACTGGCGCGCCAGCCGGCGTTCACGTTCAGTGCTCATCAGAACCTCCCTCATGCGACAATCACCAGACCCCATTCCGCCCTGGTAATGGCGGTATAGAGCCAGCGGGCACGATCATCGGCACTACGGCCGTAGCCATCGTCGTAGACAATGACGGTGGGGAACTGCGACCCTTGAGCCTTGTGACAGGTGATTGCGTAACCCCAGGATGTCTCGATCAGGCCGCGCATGTCCCGCCAGTCACGGCGGGCGCGGTCTCGATCAAGGTGGACGTGATCGTCGAAATGGCCTTTGTAAAAGCGCTGGCGGCCACCGATGACATCGCCGTCTTCGGTCTCGACCTTGGCATTGAACGCGAGGGGGCCATCATGCTCGATGTCAGTGAGCGTCACGAACATGCCGTTAATCAGACCGAGATCGTTCTGGTTCTTCAGGCAGATGATCTTCTCGTTGCTGCCCACGGGATAGGGATTGGGAAAGCCGGCGGCCTGTTTCATGGCCGCATTCAGGTGCAGCCGCGTCGCATTCAGGCCGCAGATAACCTGACCGCCATTCAGCATCTGTTTCGATCCCACCGCACCGCGTGGCATCTTCCAGACCAGGTCGTCATGCGCGCCGAAGGGAATGACCTGGTTCTGCCGTGCCATGGTGGCCAGACGGATGATCGCGCTTTCCCCGGCCTGCCGGTGGATCTCGGTCAGCATCACGTCAGGGACCGCCTCCGTGAACGCGCCGGTGCCCTTGATCGGAGGCAACTGACCTGGATCGCCAAGAACAAGGATCGGCTTGCCGAACGCGAGTAGGTCGTTCGCCATCTCGTCGCCGACCATCGACACCTCGTCGAGGACAATGAGGGAAGCATCGCGGACCATGGACTGGTCGTTCAGGATGAATTGCGGCTTGTGGATGTCAGCGAGGCGGAGTTTCAACCGGCTGATTTGCATCTCGGCGAAGACGCGTTCGGCCCGACCTATGCGACCGACGCTGGTTTGCAGGTCGGACAGTTCCCTTTCGACGCGTTCGATCTCCTCCGGCGTTGCCTCAGACACCCGATAAATCAGGGAGTGGATGGTGGAAGCGGGTGTCCCCTTGCGTGTCATCACCAAGGCGGCCTTGCCGGTGAAGGCTGCGAACAGCACCCGGTTAGTCCAGGCATCACCGTCCAGGTCGGTTGACAGGCCAAGCGCTTCGATGACCAGCCGCAGAATTGTGCTCTTCCCGGAGCCCGCGTACCCAAACAGGCGGAATACCTGCTGCGAATGCGCTCGGTTCTGGAACCAGTCGACGATGGCCCGGATAGCCCGAGCTTGCTGATCGGACGGCGTGATGTCGGTCATCTCGCACTCTCCCAGCAGCGCTTGGCGTATGGACAGAACCGGCAGACATGGAAGTCCGCGTTGGCCGCGATGCGCGGTGGCAGGTCTCCGGTCTCGGCAGCGCGCAGGATGTCGACCGCACGATCGGACAGCCGCTGTGCCTCGGCGGCGTCGAACGGAACGATCTCGTGATGCAGCGCCAGCGTGTCGCGGTTCAGCGCCGTCAGCAGCGCGGTGCCGAGGTCGAGATACGCCATGTAGAGCTGCACTTGCGCAAAGTAGACTGGCTTGGATCGGCGCAGGCCGTGTCGGACAAGATCGTTCCAGGACTTCGCTCCGAGCGCCTTGTGCTCGAAGAGAACCGGCCAGTTCAGGCCGACATCCGGACCCGCGACGATCACACCGTCGGCGTGACCGCGCAGACGACCACCGGCGACGCTGAAGCCGATTTGCTCGCCGTCAACCCCGCGGTCGCGCAGATCGAACCCGGCTTCCTTTAACCAGCGGATCGACAGTGCCTCGAACTGGTGGCCGGCGTCGAAGATGCGCAGGACACCGGGGCTGAACTCGCGTCCAGAATCGACCGCGGCGTGCGTCACCTCATAGACCAGCCGGCGCGCGCAGGCCTCGCCAACGCGGCTGCCCCCGAGATAGTCGCGCAGGATTTGCCGGCGCTGTCGCGCCAGCAGTGCTGCGTCGATACAGGCGTTGATGCGCGTGGCGGGATCACCCGCCATGGCGCCGGATCGGCCGTAGATCAGGCCAGAGCCGTGGTTGAGATCAAGCGTGAACATGGTCCGTCCTTGCCGCGACCCAGCGAGGCTGGTTGGGGACATCGCGCCAGATTTCTCGGTCCTCATGGCGACGCCCCCTCAGCTAAAAGGAATTTCGTCGTCGAGCGGGTCCCGCGCCGCCGCCTGCCGCCGCATCGACGCCTGGAACCCATTCACGCAGGCTTCGATGATGCGATCGATGTCAGTTGCGGTTCGGTTGTGGAACGGTGCCAGCAGACCCAGCTCCGTCAGCACCTCGGCGAACGGACGCCGCGCGTCCTTGATCGCCTGCTTCTCCATGGGGGTGGCGTCGATCATGCCGCCACTCCGTCGGGCCAGCGCGCCACCGGCGTCGCAGCACGCCATCGAGCAGAACGCGTAGCTCGGGAATGTATCCCAGCGCAGCTCGTGGGCGTAGCGGAACCCCTTCGCCGCCCGACCGCAGAGTGCGCAGACCAGCCGTTCGATCTGCGCCGCGGCGGTATCGGCCGGTAGCGGCAATGCAGTGATCTTCCGGGCGGGCGAGCTACCGCCTGCCCGCGCCCATCGTTTGCGTGCCATTGCGCCATGGTCCGTCTCACCCGTTCAACCAGGAGGGACCACCGGCCGAAGGTGCCGACACGGCCGGAGGGCTGGCGGGAGCGGCGGCGGCCGGGGATCGCTGCCATGTGGGTTGCGACGCGGGAGCGGCGGCGGCCGAGGGTGGCGCGGCGCCATTCCCCGTGGCAGGTCCGCCCCATGCCGGCGCAGACCAGGTCGTGCCGCCCTGGGTCTGCGTCGCCGCCGGGCGGGCAGCGCGGACGGACGGCGCCGCCGGAACCGCCTCACCATCCATGATCCGGCGGTATTCCGGCTCTCCCGGCATGACGACCCGATCAAGCCGGTTATTGTCGCCGTAGCGCGGATCGTTCGCCGGCTCGACCCGCACCTTGGCGGCGAAGGTGATCCCGTTTAGGTCGGACAGACCGCGCAGGATGCGCTTGCCCCGCGCGACCTCGGACATGTCGTGCGGATCGAGGCCGAGTGCGCTGTCGATCATCGCGCGGAACTGGCCCTTGGAGATCTTCCAGCCGATCGAGACACCCTGGTCGTCGAGCTTGCCACCGGAGACCGTGAAGTTGTGCCAGAACTTGCGCCGTGCGTGCGGCCCGGCGGTCACGGTGAACTCGGCATCCAGCATCAGCACGTCGCTGCCGGGCGTGTTCGACCCCTTCAGCAGGCCCCGGTCGATCTCGCCATGGCCGTCGATGCCGCCGGGGCGGATCGCCATCGTCACCTTCACGAAGCTGCCATCCGGGATCAGGTCCGATCCGCGCGGCAGTTCGGCATCGTTCATGTCATAGGTCATGGGTTTATCCTTGGCTGGTCGTGGCGTTGATCTTGCGCAGAAGCGCGGCGAGGTCCGGCGGCTCGGTCTCGTCGAGACGCCCGGAGCGATCCTTGGCGGGCAGGCCGAATGCGTTGCCGGCACGGCAGACGAGGCGCCGTTCAGTGCCGCGCTCCGGGTCGTGCCGCCAGGAACCGTCCGCCTCGCGCGAGAACAGCCCCATCGAGATCACCTGGTCGACGATCCCTGGCAGTTCGCGGCCGGCCTTGCCGCCCTCCATCTGTGGCTGCCAGGAGACGCGGCCGAACTCGTCGGTGACGCGCTCCAGGATGCCGACCATGATCACGGTCTTGCCGGGTGCGTGCTGCAGATGCTTGAGCAGGCCGATCACCTCGCGGGCCATCAGGCCGTAGGCGCCGCGCGTATCGGGCTTGCCGGTCTTCTCGCTGAACGCCTCCGGCCGCGTCTTCGCCCACGCCATCGCTTGGCGGGTGAGATCGGTGATGCTGTCGAGGAAGATGGTCGACATCCCCGCGCTCAGCCGCACCATCTCGGGGTGCGTCTCGGCGAGGTGCCGGTAGTGCGCTTCGGAGAAGACCCCGCGCGGATCGGCAGCGGGATTGATGCCGCCGATCAGGCAGGCGATGTCGATCGCGTCCTCGAAGCAACGGACCGAGATGCTCTGGCCGCGCCAATGCTGGACTGACTTGAGGCCGGCCTCGAGATCGATACAGAGCGTGATCTCCGGCGGCAGGCCACCCAGCAGGTAGGTCTTGCCAACCCCGCTCGGGCCGAATAGCGCCAGCGTGGTCTTGTTCGCAGCCTGCGACAGCCGTTCATCGGCGGTGACGATGCGCAGTGCCATCACACGCCCTCCGGGTTCAGCGTCAGCCTGAAGGTCTGCCGCCCGGTGCGAACCGTGCGGGCCGGCTCAAACACCGAGCGGATGCGGTCCGGCCACGCGGCGTAGGCCCGCTCGGCGACCTTGAAGCTGACCTCGACGTATTGGCCCGGGTCCTCGCCGCCGGAACGGATGCGCTCGACCAGGTCGGCGAGGCGGGCCTGATCCCAGTCAACGCGCTTGGGTAAGTCCGCGACGACGGTGACCGGCCCATCATCGAAGCGGACCGTGCCAGTATCCTTGCCAGCCGCGCCGCGGGCGGCGATCGCACGCTGCTCGTAGCGCGAGGCAATCACCACCTCGATCCAGTCGAGTGACTTCTTGGCCATCTCCACGGTGGAGCGGGCTTCCTCCTGCAGCAGTGCCAGCTGGTCGGGTGGGATACTGGCCGCGCGGGCGGCATCCATGCCGCGCAGATCGGCCATCGTCATGCGATTGCTCACGATGCGATCTCCAGATGGTGGTTCAGGTTGGCCGGGGCTGGATCGGGGCTAGGCGTGCTGGCGATCGCGTCGATCGGCGGCAACGGCCCCTGTTCGGCGCTGCGACGGCGGGCGCACCGGCCGGTATCCGCGTCAGGTTCCGCCAGGCCCACGAAACCTGCGGCGCGCCGGGGCTGGGGCCGGACGATCGCGAGATACGCGAACCGTTCGGGACCCAGGCGCCGTTGCACCAGATGGACGCGTCCGCCATCGGCCAGTTGCCGCATCCGCGACGCGAGATCGACCAGTCGGGCATGCTGGTCAGCCGTCAGCGCCTGATTTGTCGGCGCCCGATCGGCCGCCAGCATCCCGATATGATAGGGGATGATGTCACCCGGTAGCGCTTGGGCGAGACGATCGGCGAGGTCGGTCACCTCCCCGATGAGATCCGGCGGTTCCGTCGGATCGGCGGATGCTTGCGTGGCGCACGGCGTGGGCAACACCGGCATGAAGTGGTTCTCCCAGAGACACATGGTCTGGCACCTTGTTCTTACGGAGGGACGGGTGAGTTTTTCTCAGACGCCCGGTTGGGCCACGCGGCGGCCACGAGCGGCATGGGGACGCATGCCGCTGGCGCTCAGCCAGAACCGGAGATCATCAAGCGAGCGGTAGAAGGAGGCGCAGGGCTGGCTGCTGGCCTGGCGCGCCGCGGCAACGTCGCCAGCGGTAGCGAGCAGACGCAGAGTCCGGCGTGGCCCGGGTGGCAGCTCGACGCAGAGGCGCCGCAAGTCGAGCGGCAGATGCGGGTCGGTGTCGTCCTGCTGCGTCGCTGACGTGCCGCTTGCGAAGCGGTCGAGATCAACGGACAGGAATTCCGGTCGCGACGCCCTGCGCGCAAGGCGGACACGATCTGCGACGACATGGCGCGCGAGCAGGCCAACGAACGTGCTCCAGGCGCCGCGATCGGGTGCGAAGCGCGGGCTGCGTTCCAGCATCACCAGCAGGATGTCCTGGCGCAGGTCTTCGCGGTCAGGCCCCGAGAGGTGCAGCCGGCGGCCGCCGCGGGCCGGGGCATGATGAGCGGCGGCGAGTGCGACCCGCAGGTGCTCTGCACCCCAGGGTGCACATACGGGGGTAGGATGAAGGGGTTGTGCGGTCACGTTGGTCTCCTGCATCGCGGCGTTGTGGCGACGGCGGGAGCGGAGCACAGGTCCCGGCAGATAGTTGGCCAACAAAGGCAACAATTGCCGGGCAGGAAATCCCTCGGAATTCCTGACAACGTAGAACTGGTGTGACTTCCGTGGGTTGGCGGGGCCGCCTCAGAGCGGGTGTTATCGCCTGGAGGATTTTTTGACCGACTTCCTGCTCAAA